>Ga0056909_1000408_pt1 | contig 44176 bp, 43 predicted proteins | sample EBPBio102011_DNA_FD_62115 | JGI IMG/M metagenome (GOLD analysis project Ga0056909, IMG submission 62115) | Wastewater treatment Type I Accumulibacter community from EBPR Bioreactor in Madison, WI, USA - Reactor 1_1/10/2011_ DNA | ecosystem: Engineered > Bioreactor > EBPR > Anaerobic-Aerobic >... | reverse complement strand
AAGGCGACATGCTTGATGTCGAGGTTCAGCCCCATGCCGATGGCATCGGTGGCCACCAGGTAATCGACCTCGCCCTCTTGATAGAGCGCCACCTGCGCGTTTCGGGTGCGGGGCGACAGCGCCCCCATGACCACGGCACAGCCGCCCTTTTGCCGCCGGATCAGCTCGGCGATGGCATAGACGTTCTCGACCGAGAAACCGACGATGGCCGAGCGCGGCGGCATCCGGCTGAGTTTCTTGGAACCGGCGTAGGAAAGCGTCGAGAAGCGGTCGCGTTTGACATAGGTGTGGTGCGGCACGAGGCCCGCGATGGCGCCCCGCATCGATTCGGCGCCCAGGAACAGCGTTTCGTTCAAGCCGCGCGCCCGCAGCAGCCGGTCGGTGAAGACATGGCCCCGGTCGGGATCGGCGCAAAGCTGGATCTCGTCGACGCAGACGAAATCGGCGCCGATGTCCAGCGGCATCGCCTCGGTGGTGCAGACCCAATATTGGGTGCGGTCGGGGACGATGCGTTCCTCGCCGGTGACCAGCGCCACGATGGACGGGCCGACCTTGGCGACGACGCGGTCATAGACCTCGCGCGCAAGCAGGCGCAAAGGCAGGCCGATGACGCCCGTCCGGTGCATCAGCATGCGTTCGATCGCATGATGGGTCTTGCCGGTGTTCGTCGGCCCAAGGACCGCCGAAACCCGCCGCGTGGCGTCCATCGGGCTTAAAGCTCCTGCCCCTCGAGTTTGGTCTCAAGACGCTCGATGGCGTCGTTGACGGGCTGGATATAGGGGTGAATCGCCTGCGCGGCCAGATAGGCCTTGAGCGCGCGTTTCTCGTCTCCGGTTTCCTCAAGGATCGTGCCCAGGCCCGCGAGCACATCGTAATGCCGGGGATCGGCAGACAGGACATGGCCCATATCGGCAAGGGCGGGGCCGATGTCGCCAAGGGCGTAATAGGCGCTGGCGCGGGAATCCCAGGCCAGGAGGAAATCGGGGTCGTGGTCGATGACGGCGGTGTAATGTTCTGCGGCGGCGGCGAAATTGCCGACTTCCATCGCATCGTCGCCGCGCTGCATCAGAAGGTCCATCGCGGGCGAGCCGGAACGCGCCCATTCGATCTGGATTTCGGCCTCGATCCGCCCGGCTTCGCCCGCATCCTTCGCGACCTTGAGCCGGGTGAACAGATCGTCCAGTTTGGCGGCATCGACCGCCCAGGCGGGCGAAAGCGCCAGCATTAGCGGCAGAAGTGCCGCCACGACACAATTGTGAAACCTTGGCCGGTTTTCCATAACGGGATCGTAGCCGATTGGTGCGAGATTGCCAGCGGCCTTTGGGTCACGAAAGGGAGACTTGGAAGCGATGAGCGAAGTGGTGGATGCTGCGGTCGAGGCCTTGGGCAAGAAGCTTGCGGGCGGGTTCGACGGGATCGCGAAATTCGTGATCGAGGGTGAGGGGGCGATCATGCTGGACGGCACGGGCGTGCGCGCGGGCGATGAAGAGGCGGATGTGACGCTGACGGCCTCGGCCGAGACCTTCAAGGCGATCCTTGACGGCGAGATGAACCCGACCATGGCCTTCATGACCGGCAAGCTGTCGGTGGATGGCAGCATGGGCATGGCGATGAAGCTGGGCTCGGCCCTGTCATGAGCGAACCGGCCCCCTTCTTCGCCGATCTGGCCGATGGGCCTGCGGGCGGGCGCGCGGTCTGGCTGCGCACGCGCGATCAGGTGCGCATCCGCGCCGCGATCTGGGAAGGGGGCAGCCGCGGCTGGGTGCTGCTGATGCCGGGCCGCACCGAATATGTCGAGAAATACGGCCGGGCGGCGGGCGATCTTTTGGCGCGGGGCTGGTCGGTCGTGGCGGTGGACTGGCGCGGCCAGGGGCTGGCCGACCGGATGCTGGCCGATCCGATGCTGGGCCATGTGCAGGATTTCGACGAATATCAGCGAGATCTGGACGCCGTCCTGGATTTCGCCCGCGGCGAGGCGGGTCTGGATGGCCCGATGATGCTGATGGCGCATTCGATGGGCGGCTGTATCGGGCTGCGCGCGCTCTATCGTCAGCTCGGCTTTCGGGCGGCGGTGTTTTCCGCGCCGATGTGGGGGATCTCGATGGCGGCCTGGCTGCGGCCCGTGGCGCATGTCGTGTCGCGTCTGGCGGGCCCTTTCGGGCAGGGGCATCGCTATGCGCCCGGCACCGGGTCCAAGACCTATGTCCTTGAAGCGCCGTTCGAGGGCAATGTCCTGACCACCGACCGCGCGATGTGGGACTATATGCGCGCCCAGGTCACGGCGCATCCCGAGATGAGCCTGGGCGGGCCGTCGATCATGTGGCTGAAGGCCGCGCTGAAGGAATGCGGGGCGCTGATGCGGATGCCCGCGCCGGCGATGCCCGCCGTCGTGGCGCTGGGCACGCAGGAGAAGGTGGTCGATGTGCCACCGGTGCATCTGCGCATGGCGGGCTGGGGCAGGGGCGAGCTGGACCTTTACCCGGGTTGCGAGCATGAGATCCTGATGGAGGGTCCGGCGGCGCGGAAGCGGTTCTTCGACCGGGCCGCGGCGCTGTATGAGGCGCATCGCGGCTAGCCGGGCGGGCGGCGTCCGGCTGCGGCGGGGCGGCTTAGCCCTGGCAGCTGTAGCAAAGGTCGTCGCCGGGCTTGGCGCTGAATTCCAGAACCCGGCCTTCGGCGCCGATCAGGAACAGATGGGTCTCGGCCTGCTCGACGCGCTGCATCGCTGCCAGCGCCTCGAAGTAGATCTGCTCTGCCGCAAGGTCGGGACAGGCCATCTCGGTGGCGCCGATGCCCGCCAGCGACAAGGCGGGCAGCGTGGCGCCGTTCTTGGCGAACCAGCGATTGCAGGGCGCCTGGCCCGCCACTTTGCCATCCTCGGCGAAGATCAGCGTCAGGGGCGCGGGGGCGCGCTGGCCCTCGATCCCGACCAGATGCCATTCGGTGCCGGTCAGGGGTTCGGCCTGGCCCGGCGCGACGCAGGCGGTGGCGGCCAGAAGGGCGGCGAGGGTGAGGGCGGCGGGCTTCATCGGCATCAGGTTTTCCTTTCGGTTTCCCCTATGACGCGTCAGAAGGCCTGCGGCTTGGCCTCGCGCGCCAGATGGTCCAGGACGGCATTGACGAACTTAGGCTCTTTCCCATCGGGGAAGAAGGCCTTTGCCACATCGACATATTCGGTGATCGCCACTTTCGGCGGCGTATCCATCCGGGTGATTTCGGCCCCGGCGGCGCGGAACAGCGCGCGCAGCACCGGGTCGATGCGGTCGATCGGCCATTTCGCCACCAGGGCGCGGTCGGTCAACTGGTCGATCTGGGCCTGCCAGTTCACCGCGTGGTCCAGGATGGCGCGGAAATGGTCGACATCGCCCTCGGCGAATTCGCCCTCGTCATAGGTCGCGCCGAAGCGGTGGGTCTCGAATTCGCGGGTCACGGCCTCGACCGTCTGGCCCGAGGCTTCCATCTGGAACAGCGCCTGAACGGCATAAAGGCGGGCCGCCGATTTCGCCCGCTGTTTCGGCGTGGGTTCGCGGCTCATGCGCGGAACCCGATGCCCTTGGTCTTGGCCGCCCAGCCGCGCGACAGCGCGATCAGGTGCAGCGCTGCCGCCGCCGCGCCGCCGCCCTTGTCCTGGCCCGCCGCTTCGGCCCGAACCACGGCCTGCTGGCGGTTTTCCACCGTCAGGATGCCATTGCCCACCGCCGCGCCCTGAAGGCCCAGCATGGTCAGCCCGCGCGAGCTGTCATTGCAGACGGTGTCGTAATGCGTGGTCTCGCCGCGAATCACGCAGCCCAGCGCGACATATCCGTCGTAATCGGCCAGCCGATGCGCCAGAGCGATGGCGGAGGGAATTTCCAGCGCGCCCGGAACCTCGACCACCTCGGCCGTCGCCCCGGCCTTTTCGGCCATGGCGCGGGCGCCTGCGACCAGCTCGTCGGCGATGTCGCGGTAATAGGGCGCGACCACGATCAGCAGTTTCACCGGCTTGTCGAAGACGGGCAGCGGCAGCGTGTAATGGGTCTCGGCGGTGGCCATGGCTTACTCCGGAATGGCGCGGGTGCCTGCGATGGACAGGCCATAGGCGTCGAGACCGATGAATTTCGGCGCCTTGGAATTGGTGACAAGCGTGATCTGCGACAGGCCGAGCGTCGACAGGATCTGCGCCCCCAGCCCGTATTGCCGCAGGGTCTGGGGCGAATGTTCGCCCGCCTCGACCATCTTCATCGTGGTGTCGCGCAGAAGGACGACGACGCCCCGCCCCTCGGCCCCGATCAGGCGCATCGCGGCGGGCAGTGATCCGGTGCCGATGCCCAGCACATCCTCGAGCGGGTTCAGCGCATGGACGCGGACCAGGACCGGCTCGGAGGTGGTCAGGTCGCCCTTGCACAGCACGACATGGTCGGCGCCCTGGGTGTCGTCGGTGAAGACCCGCATCAGCCAGTCGCCGCCATGGGCGGAATGCACCGGCTTGACCGAGGTTTCGTTGACCAGATTGTCATGGCGGCGGCGATAGGCGATCAGGTCGGAAATCGTGCCGATCTTGAGATTGTGCTTCTGGGCGAAGGCCACGAGGTCGGGCAGGCGGGCCATGGTGCCGTCGTCGTTCATGATCTCGCAGATCACGCCCGAAGGGTTGAGGCCGGCGAGGCGGCTGACATCCACCGCAGCCTCGGTATGGCCGGCGCGGACCAGCACGCCGCCATCGCGGGCGCGCAGCGGGAAGATGTGGCCCGGCGTGGCGATGTCGGCGGGGCCGCGGGTCGGGTCGATCGCCACGGCCACGGTCAGGGCGCGGTCTGCCGCGGAAATGCCGGTGGTCACGCCTTCGCGCGCCTCGATCGACAGGGTGAAGGCGGTTTCGTGGCGCGACGAGTTCTTCGGGCTCATCAGCGGCAGGCCCAGCGCGTCGATGCGGTGGCCGGGCATGGCCAGGCAGATCAGGCCACGGCCATGGGTGGCCATGAAATTGATCGCAGAAGGCGTGCACATCTGGGCGGGGATGACCAGATCGCCTTCGTTCTCGCGGTCCTCATGGTCGACCAGGATGAACATGCGCCCGTTGCGGGCATCCTCGATGATCTCGTCGATCGACGAGATGGCGTCTGAGAAATCGGTGCGGTCGGACATGCGGGCCTCGGATGCGAACTGGCTGGGGCATAGCGAAAGCGGCGGACAAAGGCCAGAGCCTGCGGCGCGTCGGCGCGCGCCTCAGACGCAGAGCGACAGTGCGGCGGCGAACGAAAGCGCCTTGGCGGCGCCCAGGATGTCGCCGGTCTGGCCATGGATCAGGCGCAGGGCGGCGCGGCCAAGCAGGGCGGCGATGAGGGCGGTGGCCAGCGCGGCCGGAATCGCGGCCCCGCCGCACAACAGAAGGGCAAGGAAAAGCGCGAGGGCGGCGGCAAGACCGGCGGTGGCGGGGCCGGGCCGCCCGCTTTGCGCAGAAAGCCCGCCGGGCCGGGCCGGGGGCAGGGCCGCCATCAGGGCGGGCATGGCGGCGCGCGACAGCGCGGCGGCGGCGGGCAGGGCCGTCCAGTGCTGGCCGGTCGCCAGCGCCTGGGCCAGCGCAGACCAGGCGGCCAGGCTGACAAGGATCAGGGCAATCGCGCCGAAACTGCCGATCCGGCTGTCCTTCATGATCTCAAGGCGCCGCTCGACCGTGCGCCCGCCCAGCAGGCCGTCGGCGGTATCGGCCAGCCCGTCCTCATGCAGCGCGCCAGTGGCCAGCGCCAGCGCGGCCAGCGCGAAGGCGGCGGCGGGGCCGGGGGCCATGCCGCAGGCCAGCAGAAGCGTGCCAAGCGCTGCCGCGCCAAGACCGAGCGCCGCCCCGACCAGGGGCCAGGCCCAGGCCGATGCGGCCCCGCGCGGGGCATGGTCGGGCAGGGGCAGGCGGGTCAGCAGCGCGGCAGCCGAGACAAGGTCGTTGCGCAGGCGGGCGATGATGTCGGGTTCCATTTCGGGGGCGTCTTTTCCGCGCTGGTCTTGTTCTGGCCAAGGGGGTAGCCCTTCGCCAGCGATGCCGCAACCCGGAGAGTTCCATGCCCGCCCCGACGACCCTTGCCGATTTCCGCGCCTGCCTGACCGCCTTGCCGCAGGCCGATTCTGCCGCCCAGGGCGCGGCAAGGGCGCGCGATGCGGTGCTGACCAAACCGCCGGGGGCGCTGGGGCGGCTTGAGGATGTGGCGATCTGGCTGGCGGGCTGGCAGGGCCGCGCCGTGCCGAAGCTGGACCGGGTGCAGGTTGCGGTCTTTGCCGGCAATCATGGCATCGTCGCGCGCGGCGTTTCGGCCTTTCCGGCCGAGGTGACGGTGCAGATGGTGGCGAATTTCGACCGTGGCGGCGCGGCGATCAACCAATTGTCGCGCGCCTTCGGGGCCGAGATGGCGGTTCATGCCCTTGCACTGGACCGGCCCACCGCGGATTTCACCACCGGCCCGGCGATGACCGAGGCCGAGCTGGTCGAGGCGCTGGCCGTGGGCTGGAATGCGGTCGACGCCGCAGCCGATCTGTTCATCGCGGGCGAGATGGGGATCGGCAATACCACCACGGCGGCGGCGATGGCGGCGGCGCTGTTCGGCGGCACGGGCTGGGCCGGGCGCGGCACCGGGGTCGATGATGCCGGGCTTGCGCGCAAGGAGGCGGCGGTGGCGGCCGGGCTTGCCGCCCATGTCGGCCATCTGGCCGATCCGCTTGACGTGTTGCGCCGTCTGGGCGGGCGCGAGATCGCGGCGATGACCGGGGCCTATCTGGCGGCGCGGATGCATCGGGTGCCGGTGGTGCTGGACGGCTTCATCTCGGGCGCGGCGGCGGCGGTGTTGCAGCGCGCCGCGCCGGGGGCGCTGGACCATTGCATCGCCGGGCATCTGAGCGCCGAGGGCGCGCATGGCCGTCTGCTTGCCGCGCTGGACAAGGCACCCTTGCTGTCGCTCGGGCTGCGGCTGGGCGAGGGCTCGGGCGCGGCGCTGGCGCTGGGGGTGATCCGCGGCGCCGTGGCCTGCCATGGCGGCATGGCCACATTTGCGGAAGCAGGGGTCAGCGACGGCTGAGCGACGACGGGTCACTCGACGGAGAGGCGGGCCGCCTATTCGGCGGCCTCGACCCGCTGGCCGGGGCGGGCCAGGTCCAGCTCGTCGATCAGCGCGGTTTCCAGATCGCGGTCCAGCTGGCGGGCGCGGGCGATATAGGCGTCGTTCAGATGCACCGGCTGGCCGGGCTGCCACAGCTCGGCCAGGTCCCGCATCGCGGCGCGGTCAAGCCGCCAGTAGGTCTGCGACAATTGCGCGGCCTCGTATTCGGTGAAGCCCATGTTCTCAAGCACATAGCGCCCTGCGCGGACCGAGGAATCGAAGGTTTCGCGCACGATGTCATCGGCCCCGGCCTGATACATCTCATAAACATGCACCCGGTCCTGGGCACGGGCGACGATATGCAGGTCGGGGCGCGAGGACCGGGCATGTCTGATGATGCGCAGGGCATTGTCGCGATCATCCACCGCCACGACCAGCACGTCGCATTCGCTCAGGCCCGCGGCATCCAGCAGTTCGGGCCGCGAGGGATCGCCGAAGAACCCCTTCACGCCGAAGCGGCGCATGGTCTGGATCGTCGCCATGTCGCTGTCGAGCACCACGGTGGTCAGCCCGGCCGAGCGGGCGAGCCGGTTCACCACCTGGCCGAAGCGCCCGATCCCGGCGATCAGCACGCGGCCCTTCTCGGTCACCTCATCGGGGGCCGGGGCGGCGGTCGCGGCGGCAAGCTGGCGGGCGAGGCGGTCATAAAGCAGGAAAAGCAGCGGCGTCAGCAGCATCGACAGGCTGAGGACAAGAAGCACGGTCTGGCCGGTGGCCAGCGACATCACCCCTTCGCCGCGGGCGAAGGAGACCATGACGAAGCCGAACTCTCCGCCCTGGGCGAGGCTCAGGGAAAACAGGAAGCGGTCCTCGCCCTTGAGGCGGAAGATGACGGCGAGGGCGAAAAGGACGGCGGCTTTCACCAGCATCAGGGCCAGCGTCAGGCCAAGGATGGTGAAGGGCGCCCGTTCCAACACCTGAAGGTTGATGCCGATGCCCACGGTCATGAAGAAAAGGCCCAGCAGCAGGCCCTTGAAAGGTTTGATGTCGGCCTCGATCTGGTGGCGGAATTCCGAGTTGGCCAGCACCACCCCCGCGATGAACGTGCCAAGCGCGGGCGAAAGCCCGACCAGGGTCATCAGGAAGGCGATGCCGATGACGATCAGAAGCGACACGAAGGTCGACATTTCAGGCAGGCGCGAGGCATGGACGAAGCGGAACAGCGGCCGCGACAGGAAATGCCCGGCGGCGATGATCAGGGCGATGGCCAGAAGGGTCAGCCCGGTGGCGGCGGCAGCGGGCAGGTCCTGGAAGAAGGTCAGGATCGGCTCGACCGCGCTGTCGGCATGGGCGCCCTCGGTCTCGGGGTTCACCACGCCGAACAGGTCGGCGCTGTAGCTGGTCATCGCGGGCAGGGTCAGCAGCGGAAGCAGCGCCAGGATCGGGATCACCGCGATGTCCTGGGTCAGCAGCACCGAAAAGGCCGCCCGCCCGCCGGGGCCGCGGGCCAGGTTCTTTTCGGTCAGCGTCTGCAAGACGATGGCAGTCGAGGATAGGCTGAGGATCATGCCCAGCGACAGCGCGACGCGCGGGTCATGGCCGAAGCCCCAGAGCAGAAGAAAGATCGCCAGCGCGGTCAGGACGACCTGGCTTCCGCCCAGGCCGATCAGCTTGTGCCGCATGTCCCATAGCGTGCGCGGCTCCAGCTCCAGCCCGATCAGGAACAGCATCATCACCACGCCGAACTCGGCGACATGCTGAAGGTCCTGGGTCTCGGCCCCGGCCAGGCCGAAGACCGGACCCAGCAGGATGCCCGCCGCCAGATAGCCCAGGACCGAGCCAAGGCCCAGCCGCACGGCCAGGGGCACCAGAAGCACCGCCGCCCCCAGATAGAGACAGGCCTGGAACAGGAAGCCTTCCATCAGCCGCGGCCCCGGCAACGGGACACGCGGCGGAGGCCGGGAAAGGCGGAAACGGGGGGCTGGGGCACGGGCAATCCAGGGAAATGGCGGGAAAGGGCAAAGCGGAAGGGGCGGGCGAAAGGGGGGATGCGCCGCGGCCGGGGCCGGGGCGGCCGGACAAGGTTCCCTTGCCAGCGCCCGGGCCGCAAGGCGGAAAAACCCGAATTCGAATCACTTGTCTGCAATCTGCCGTAACAGCGCGGCACGATCGGCGGCTTTCAGGCAGCAGGGGGGTGATGTCGCGCGGTCAAAACCGCCCAGCGGCGTTCGCCGGGCCATGCCGTTCCCGTCGCGGATCAGCCCTTGGGCATGGCGAGGACCACCAGCCGCCCGCCCTTCTGATAGCGCAGCTCGGTCTGGGTGATCGCCTGGATCGTGCCGCCGTCGATGCGGTCGCCGACCTTGACCTTCTTGTAGCGGCCATTCGACTGGCGGATCAGCGCATAGCGTTTCGACTGGGTGCCATAGACGCCGATCAGGTTGGTCTTTTTCAGGTTGATCGCGTTCTTGAACGTAGCCTGTTTGGCGACCGAGGCCTTGGTCGGGATTTTCGGCGCGACGCTGGCCGCGACTTCGGGCTCGTCGATCTCGGCCTGCTCGTCGGGCTTGGCCTTGCCGCCCGGCGCGGCGGCGGCGGTCTGTTCGGGTTCGGGCGCGGCTTCGGGCAGGGGGGTGCGCACGGCGGCGGCGACAGCGGCTTCGACCGCGCGCGAGAAATCGCGGGGCTTTTCGACTGGGCGGCGCGAGATCGCCAGAAGGGCGGGGTTGGCGGCGTCAGAGACGGCCAGGGCGGCGGGTTCGATCGCCGCGTCGCCCGAGGCGCTGACAAGCGAGGCCCCTGCCGTCTCGGCGCGGGCAAGCTCGCCTGCCGCCAGGACGGTCGGCGGGCGGTCGCGCGGGCGCAGGCTGGCGAATTGCGGGGCCAGATCCCCCGACAGCGCCGCATCATCCCCGGCGGTGGCGGGGGCCAGGTCTGCCGGGCGGGCGCGTGCGCGCTGGCCGGCAAGTTCGGGGTTGGGCTGGGCCTCGGGTCCGGCGGGCAGAACGGCCGCTGCGGGCGTGTCGGCTGGCGGTGCGGCGGCGGCCGCGGTTTCGGCGGCCAGCGCCGCTGCGGCCTTGGCGGCGGCCTCTTCGGCCAGGGCGCTGCGGGCGGGGGGCACGCGATCGGGCTTGCCCGCAAAAATCATGAAGCCCGCCGGGCTGGGGATGCCGTCGGGCGTGGGAACGATCAGACCATTGGCGTCGAAGCGATAGACCGTGCCAGGCGCCGGTGGCGGCATTGGCGGGGCGGGCATGGCGTCGACCGCCGGGTCGGGGTTGGGCAGGGACAGCGCGTCGAAGGCCGGTGGCGGGGCTTCGGACGTGGCGAGGAAGATCTCGTCCTGGCCATCGTTCAGCGGGGCGGCGGCGGGCGCATCGGCGGCCAGGCCGGTATCGGGCGCGGCCTCGGGCGCTGCTGCGGGGGCCAGTGCGGTTTCGTCGGCCCGTTCTGCGGCGGGCGCGTCCGGGGCCGAAAGGGCAAGCGTCTCATCGGCTGCCGGATCTTCGGCCCCCGCCGCCGGATCGGCATCGGGGGCCAGCGCCGTCTCATCCGCCGGCAAAGTCTCAAGCGCGTCGGGATCCTGCGAATCGGCCAGCATCTCGTCTTCGATGGCGGGGATGTCGGCCTCTGGCGCGGGGTCCGCCGCCGAAGCGACGACAGCCGTCTCCTGATCATCCAGCGACGCGAGGTAAAGCGAGGACCAGGCCGCGACCAGCGCCAGGCACAGAAGCAGGATGATCGTCAGGATCAGCCCCAGATGGCGCGGCTTGCCGCGCGGCGGGCTGGCGAAGGGGGACCTCGACAGGCTGCGGGCCGCTTCGTCGGCGGCGGCAATCGGGGTTGTGGCTGCGCCGCCCGCCGCTGGCACGGCACTGCGGGGCGCGGCTGCGGCGGGTTTCTGCTTGCCCTTGCGCGCGCCCGAGATCGCGGGGGCCTTGACCAATGCGCCCAGGCCGCCGCGAATGGCCGAAGGGGCGGCGGGGGCCGCTTTCAACCCGGCCAGGCCCGAAACGCCGGAGGTCGCGGCAGGGGCAGGCCCGGCCTGCGCCGGGCGGGGCATCGGCGGCAGGTCCTCGACCGGCTTGCCGCGCGCGGCCCGCGCCAGGGCGGCGGCATCGGGGCGGTCCGCAGCTTCGGCCGCGCCCGCAGGCTCGGCCCCGGCGCGGCGATTGGCAAGAAGGGCCATGGTGGCGGCAGACGGCGCGGGGGGAAGGTCGTCCTGCTCGTGAGGCAGCGAGGGGGCGGCGATGCCCGCGCCGCGTCCCGAGCGCGCGGCGATCCGCGTTGCGGCCCCGGCGGGCAGGGGCGGAATATCGTCATCCAGGCCCGGCACAGACGTGTCGGCGACATGGGTGAAGGGTGCTTCCTCGGCAAGATCGGGCGCGGCGTCCGAGACGGCAGCGGCGGGCAGGCCCGGGCTGGCCCCAAGCGGCGGTGGCGGCGGCACCGGGGCCGGTTCATCGCGTAGCGCCGCTGCCATTTGCGGGGCGGGGGGGGCGGCAACCGCCGCCGCGACGGGCGGGGTCTGCTCGGCTGCGGACGTCTCGTCGGTATCTTTGGCCTGGCCTGCCGATTGGGGCGCAGCCGCCTCTTCCGTGGCAGCTTCGGTCGGGGCAGCGTTCAGCGGCGGCTCGGCCATGGCCTTCGCCGCGCCGTTGACCGGCGCATCCACCGCCGCCGCGGTATCGCCGCGCGCCTTGGCCAAGGCCTCGGCCATCAGGTCAAGGCCTTCCGCGCGCGTCCCCTCGGCCGCTTCGGGCAGGGCTTCCTCGGGCTTTTCATCCTCGCCCATCGGCGGCGGCGGCGGGGCGGGCGGCAGGGTCGAGGGCGGCAGGACGATCGCGCTGCGGTCCCGCTCGACGATCTCGCCCGCCGCAAGCATGGCCTTGGCGGCGCCGGTCGGGCCGAACCACGGCTCGCCCGAATAATTGCCCTCGGGCATGGCGACGAAGGAGACCGGGTTGAAGCGGTGTTCGGTGGCGAAAGCCTCGGCCTCGGCCAGCGTTTCGCGCGCGCAGGCGGCGACCTTGACCACTTTGCCCCGCCCCGAGAAATCAAAGGCGATCTCGTCGCCCTTATAGGGGGTGCGCCCTTCAAGCTCGGCCAGGATCTGGTCGCGGCGTTCCTGTTCGGAAGGGCCGGGGGCCGCGATCTCGGCATAGAGGATCTGGCTGTTCGGGATGACCAGCTTGGTCGAGATGCCGCCGGGTTCCAGATCCAGCGCGGTCTTGCGCAGGTAATCCAGCGCCTCGGCCAGATCGGGGGCGTCAAAGGGCGTCTCGCCCACCAGCGCCCAGCCTTTGGCGGTGCGGTGCAGAAGCGCGATGCCGGTATCGGAAAGATTGAGCGCGAAGTTCGGTTTCATGCGGTCGGGTCTAGCACATTGAAACGGGACGCGGAAACGCGCCCGGCCGGGGTGGCGCCTTCCTAAAGCAGAAATCTGCCGAAAGAAAGAAAAACACCCGTGAAGCGCCAAGGAAGCCTGTCCGGCGTGCGTCACACATGCGAAAAGTATCAGCACAAAGAGGAGCAGACCATGCGTGCGATCCCTTCGACCCTTCGTTTCCTGCCGGTGGCGGCGCTGGCCGCGGCCTGCCTGGCCACGGCGATGCCCGCCCGGGCCGAGGCCCCGGCTTTCCCGACCATCACCGTGACCGGCGAGGGCAGCGTCGAGGCCGCGCCCGACCTGGCCACGATCCAGATCGGCGTGACGACTGTCGGTGACAGTGCCGCCGAGGCCCTGGCCGCCAACAGCAGCGCGATGCAGGCGGTGATGAAGCGGCTGGCCGAAGCGGGCGTGGCCGCGCGCGACCTTCAGACCTCGGGCTTGTCGGTCAATCCGAACTGGACCGGCTATGACAGTTCGTCCTCGGGCGGGCCGAAGATCTCGGGCTATACCGCAAGCAACATGCTGACCGTGCGGGTGCGTGCGCTGGACGGGCTGGGATCGGTGCTGGATGCCTCGGTCAGCGATGGCGCGAATACGCTGAACGGGCTGACCTTCGGTCTGGCGGAACCCAAGCCCGCGATGGACGAGGCCCGCAAGGAGGCGGTCGCGGATGCCAAGGCCAAGGCCGCGCTGATCGCCGAGGCGGCGGGGGCCAAGCTGGGCCCGATCGTGTCGATCAGCGAGGGCGGCACCGTGATGGACCCCCAGCCGATGTATCGGGCGGCGGCTGACTCGGGCGCGGCGCCGGTGGCCGGCGGCGAGATCGGCTATTCGGCCTCGGTCACCGTGGTCTGGCAGCTGGCCGAATAACCGGCGTGGCGGGGCAACCCGCCGTGATGGCTGCGAAAAGCGGGGCCGGGGGCAACCCTGGCCCCGAATTCCTTGCAGCTTTCGTCTTTCCGGCACCTTTCCGCCCCAATCGCCCCCTAGTTGAGAGGCGCAGGTCTGGAAAGGATGGGATTGCCGATGGTGCGTGGTCCGGTAAGCATGGTCGTGGCGGGGGTGATCTCGCTGACCGTCGTGGCCCTTGTGGCGGGCGGCGGGCCGCAGGTCTTTGACAAGGTCCTGCCCGAAAGCGCCGTGGCCTGGCTGGACGATATGGGCAATGCCACGCTGATCAGCTCAATCGGCGGCGGGTCCAGCACCGCGAACAGCGGCGATCCGCTGGAGCATTTGCAGGATGGCAGCGGCGGCTGGCGCGCAGATGACAAGATCGCGGCCCTGCCGGGCGGCGGCGCGGCTTTCATCACGGATGTGCTGACGGCGCAGAAGACCCGGCTCAAGGCCGCGAAGCCCGCCGATGTGCTGGGGCTGGAGGAGGTTGCGGGCTGCACCTTCACCCCGCCCAAGCCCGGGGCGCTGGTGGCACATGCCCGGATCGGGGGCGACAGCGGTCTGGACCTTGGCCTTGCCACCTATGGCGATGCCGATCTGGCCAAAGCGATGCAGGTTCTGGTCAATGTCTATCGCAGCGGCGGCGGGCTGCACCGATCCAGCCTGTCGGAACTGCGCTACCAGTCCTATGACATCGCGGTCACGGAAACCGCAGTCCCGGTCTATCTGGTGCTTGAAACCGGCCCGCAATCGCGCGTCTTCAACCTTCATCTCGCCCCCGGTGCGCGGATCGAGCGGGTGGTGATGATCGGCGGCGACCAGATCGGCGTGGCGAACCTGCCCGAGGGCGTTCCGGTCGAGGCGATGCGCGCGGCCAAGGCGGAAAATTGTGGCTTCAGGCCCTTCTACGCCCTGAATCCGGGTCATCTCTTCTATCAATCCCTCGCGGCTGGAGCGATCCGCAGCGACGAGGCCGAAGAGAAGAAGCGCCATTTCGCCGAGCTTGAGGCCACCTGGGACGCGAACTTCCGCCAGGCCTTCGGCACGGGCGCCAAGGAAAGCCTTGCCGGTGGCTGGGACAGCGGCACCGTCGCGGTGGCGGGCGGTATCCCGGCCGCGCCCGAGGGACGGGCGGTCTATGCGCCCATCGACGGGGCGGTGCTGCGGGTGACGATGGATCGCTATGTCGAATTCGAAGGGCAGGACCCGGAACAGGGATTTGACGCCCGTGTCAAGGCAATGGCGACCGAATTCGCCTGGGGCGACCTGCAAAACCTGCGGCAAGGGGTGGCCTGGTGATGATCGTCCGCATCGTTCTTTTCCTGGGCCTCTCGCTCATCCTTCTGTCGGTCGGCGCGATGGGCTGGCAATATTGGCAGGGCCTGCCGGTGACAGCGGCGCAGGTCGCGGCGGCTAAGGCCCCCAAGGCCGCCGCGCCCGGGGCCGAGCCGGTGGCGCAGAAACCCGCGGCCCCGCAGCAGAACTGGCTGATCTCGCCCGGCGGCAGCCTGGTCGACCGCGATACGGTGCAGGCCTATCTGCGGCAGGATCGCTTTGCCGAAAGCCGCATCCTGGAGGCCCGTTTCCGCGCCCCGGTCGCGGCGCTGCTGGGCGAGGGCGAGACCCTGCCCGACCCGGCCTATCGCGAGGTCTTCGCCGATATCCGCGCCAGCGTCCTGTCCAAGGGGTTCTGTGCCGAACTGACCAAGCGCTGGGCCAGCGATTGCGCCCCCGACCGCGCCCGCGTGGTCGAGGGCAGCTATGACGAAGCGACGGGCACGGCCGAGTTTTCGGCCAGTCTGGCCTATTCCGAACTGCCGCGCGGCGCTTTGCCCGACCTGACCACGCAGGTGCTCTACACCGGATATGGCGCCTTGCCCCTGGACCAGGCCGAGGCCGCGACGCCCGAGGCGCTTTTGGCGCTGGCTGCCGATGCCGCGGCCAAGGATTGTGCGGCCAAGGCGCCGGACCCGGCCCTGTGCCGCATCCGCAGTCTTGCGATCACTTGGGACGGTCCACAAAAGGCCGGGGCGCGCTGGCAGATCGCCTGGCTCGCGCCCCTGCCCAAGGGGATGTTCCCGGCGCCGCCGTTGTTCTGACAGCGGTCGGGCGGCGCCGGATGGCGGTCAGGCCGTGGCCTTGGCGATGGCCTGATCCAGATCGGCGATGATGTCGGCGGGGTCCTCGATCCCGATCGACAGGCGCACGACATTGGGCGCGGCCCCTGCCTTGATCTGCTGTTCCTCGGACAATTGGCGGTGCGTGGTCGAGGCCGAGTGGATGATCAGGCTGCGCGTGTCGCCCAGATTGGCGACATGGCTGAACAGCTTCACATTGTCGATCAGCTTGACACAGGCGTCATAGCCGCCCTTCAGCGCGAAGGTGAACAGCGCGCCCGCGCCCTTGGGCAGCAGCGCCTTGGCGCGGCCATGCCAGGGCGAGGATTTCAGCCCGGCATAGGTCACTGTCTCGACCCTCGGGTCCTGCTCCAGCCATTCGGCGACGATCTGGGCGTTCTCGACATGCTTGGCCATGCGCAGGCCCAGCGTCTCGATGCCCATAAGGGTGTAATGCGCGCCTTGCGGGTTCATCGTCATCCCCAGATCGCGCAGCCCGACGGCGATGGAATGGAAGGTGAAGGCCATGCCGCCCAGCGTGGGGTGGAAGACGAGGCCGTGATAGGCGGGTTCCGGTTGCGACAGCGAGGGGAACTTGTCGCTGGCCGACCAGTTGAACTTGCCGCTGTCCAGCACGATGCCGCCGGTGACGGTGCCATTGCCCGTGAGGTATTTGGTGGCCGAATGGACGACGATGGTCGCCCCCATCTCCATCGGCTTGCACAGCCAGGGCGTGGCGGTGGTGTTATCGACGATCAGCGGCACGCCTTTCAGGTCGGCGATGCGGGCCAGGGCCGGAATGTCGCTGATATAGCCGCCCGGATTGGCGATGGTTTCGCAGAAGACGGCGCGGGTATTGTCGTCGATCGCGGCTTCTACCGCGTTCAGATCGTCGGTATCGACGAATTTCGCCTCCCAGCCGAAGCGTTTGATGGTCTGGCTGAACTGCGTCAGCGTGCCGCCATACAGCCGCGTCGAGGCGACCACATTCTTGCCCGGCCCCATCAGCGGGAACAGCGCCATGATCTGCGCCGCATGGCCCGAGGAACAGGCGATGCCGCCTGCCGCCCCTTCGAGCGCCGCCACGCGGGCGACAAGGGCCGAGACGGTGGGGTTGGTCAGGCGCGAATAGATGTAGCCGATTTCTTGCAGATTGAAGAGTTTGGCCGCGTGATCGGCATCGCGGAAGACATAGGCGGTGGTCTGGTAGATCGGCACCTGCCGCGCGCCCGTGGCAGGGTCGGGCGCGGTGCCGGCATGGATGGCCAGCGTGTCAAAGCCAAGTTGTCTTTCGGTCATCGGACTCTCCCGTTTTCGTTGCCGCGAAGGGTAGGCCGGGACGGGCCGCCGGGCAATGGGCGGCGAAGCTGTGGCGTCTCGAGTTTTTCAGCAGGATGATGCGGTTTCTTCATCTTGACCGGGGGCGGCAGGCGCGGGCGCGATCTTTCGCCGAAGGATCGGCCTTCAAAGACCCAGACGCGGGATCTCGATGGCCGGGCAGCGGTCCATCACCGCCCAAAGCCCCGTCGCCTCGGCCCGCGCCGCCGCCTGGGCGTCGATCACGCCAAGCTGCATCCAGACGCCTTTCGCGCCGATGGCGATGGCCTGATCGACCACGCCCCCCGCCTCTTCGCTGCGGCGGAAGATATCGACCATGTCGATGCGCCCGTCCTTTTCCACCGCCTCGGCCAGCGTGGCCCGCACCACGCCGCCAAGTGCCGCCTGTCCGGCCTGGCCGGGGTTCACCGCGATGACCTGGTATCCCTGCCGCTGAAGGAAAGTCGCGACGCGATGGCTGGGCCGGTCGGGCTTGGGCGACCAGCCGACCAGGGCGATCCGTTTCACCCCGCGCAAGAGGCCGCGCAGGCTTTCGTCATCGGTTACTGGCATGGGAAACTCCAAAAGAAAAAGGCGCCCGGGCCATCGGGCCGGGCGCCAAGTCGCGGAACGAGGGACAGTGAATCAAGGACGGGGGTTCCGGGTCCCGTGCCTCTGTCCTGTGACATGGAAACCCCAGGGCGCGATTATAAGGGCTGTCGCGCATTTGTGATCGGGCGCGTCAGCGGCTGGTCGCGGCGTAAAGCGAGACCGCCGCCGCATTCGAGACGTTCAGGCTGCCGAACGCGCCCAGATAGGGAATCCGGGCCAGCAGGTCACAGGTCACCCGCGTGCGCTCGCGCAGGCCGGGGCCTTCCGCGCCAAGGACAAGGCCGACGGGCCGCGTTCCGGCCTGGCCCAGCGCGCCCGACAGGGTCTCGCCCGCCTCGCCATCCAGGCCGATCAGGAAATAGCCCGCATCCTTCAGCTCTTCCATCGCCTCGGCCAGGTTGGTGACGCGCAGATAGGGCTGCCGCTCCAGCGCGCCGCTTGCGGTCTTGGCCAGCGCCCCGGTTTCGGGCGCGGAATGGTGACGCGGCGCGATCACCGCCCTTGCCCCGAAGACCTCGGCGCTGCGCAGGATGGCGCCGACATTGTGCGGATCGGTGACGCGATCCAGCAGCACGACCAGCGGCGCGCCTTCGCCCGCCACGGCCACATCGATCATCTTGCCCCAGTTCAGCGGCCGCACTTCCAGCGCCGCGCCTTGATGGACCGAGCCTTCGTCAATGGGGGCGGTGAATTTGCGCGGGTCCATCACCTCGGGTTCAAGCCCCGCCACGGCCACCGCCTCGGCGATCTTGTCCAGCGCATTTGGCGTCACGATCAGCCGCAGCTTTTCGCGCGCCGGGTTCACCAGCGCATCGCGCACGGCATGAAGGCCGAAGAGCCAGACGGTCTCTTTCGCCTCGGCGCGCTTGCCGCGTTCCTTCTCGACGACCCAGGCCGGTTTCTTCATCGCTGAACCCTTTTCCGCTTCTTCCCTCCTTGCGCGCAAAGACCGCGCCCGTGCAAGCCCCGGCGCGGCAAATTCCGCGTCGGCCCCGGCAGGTGCCGCGCGAAGAAACAGCCCTTGACGCCCCCCGCCCCCTTGGCTACATCCCGCCCCGTCGGGTGACGAGCTGCAAGGTGCGGCAGCGGACTGTAACTCCGCCGGGGCGACCCACGCCTGGTTCGATTCCAGGGTCACCCACCATCGCCCCAGAAAATCCTTTGAAGATAACGGACGCATGTCCTGCGAAGGTTTCTCTGGGGCGATGGCGGATCAATGGGTTGGCCTGCGGGTGTCCCGCAGATTCGGGTTGGCCGCAGCACAGACTCCCTGGCCACCGCCGGGAAGACAGAGCGCCGACCATGACCATCGGCGCCCCCGAACCGATCCCGCAGCTCTTCAAGAATAGCTGCAACGCCCGTGGCATCTTTGAAACCGGCGTTTTCCCAGCCCAAGACCAAGGCGGAACGCGCCCCGGAATGCAATTGCATCTGCCAAAAGACGACCCGGAAAACATGTGCCGATTTCCTGCCTTTGTTTCGCGCGCAAGCGGAAGGCGAAAGAGGCATCAATCCCGCTTGGACAGGGCGAAATACAATGCTAGCCATATCATGAATTGAACTGGTGAAGTGTGTTGTCGCATTCTTCAGGGGGTGGGGAAATGGGTGACGCGCCGCAACAAAGTGCCCTGATCGGCGATGGGTTGGGGAATTGGGCGCGGGCCAGCAAAGATGAGGCTGAGTTTTCGGAAAACTCTGCCCGCCTCACGCCAGAGTCCCTGGCCAGAGTCCCTTGCCGCCGCGTCCGAGGCGCGGGTCCCTGCGCGGCCTGACGAAATGCGCAGCAAGCATATGGCCATGGATCAGGTTCACGCCGCCTCCCGGTCGTCTCGCAGGCCATCGAAGCAGGCGATTGACGCACGCCAGTGGCCAAGAAGAAATTTCCAATTCATCCTGCGGAGATGAGTGTGCTCGTCGTGCTTTTACATGTGTTCGGGGCGTTCTGCTTTTTCTGGGTCTGTGCGGTCATATACCTGATCTGCAAGAATCTCAGCGACCCCTTGGTGAAAGAGGGGTATTTCGTGGTGCGCGTCAGGAAATGGCGGATCGTCGCCCCTTTTCTCTCTCTGACTGTATACCTTGCTCTGGTGATCGGTGGGTTCGCCCCGGAGCGGGTTTGACCTGAAATGGGGAACGGGCGCGATCGAGCTGCCGCTGTCCATTCCAATCCGGCAAAGTCCGCGCCAGCCAGCCAGAGATCTGTGTCGGTCGCGATGCCTTTCCAGGCTGTTTTTCCTCCGGTAATACAACCATTAATTGAAGGTGTGACCTGAATGCCGCAGAGTGTTGCCCTTTGGCAAATTTAACCATCTCCGCGTCTTGTGATGGCCGCATTTCGCCGCGACGAGAAGGCTTGCGGCACTGAAGCAGGGCACCGCAGAGCAAGGCCGCCTGGGTTTGGGGGCCAAAACCAAAACGCAGGGCAGACAGGCAATGAACCGTTTCATCTACAGCATCACAGCAGCGATTCTCGCGGCGGGCAGCGCGCAGGCACAGGATTTCTACGCCTATGGCACGATCCAGTATGAGAGCCTCGATTTCGGCAACGGGATCGGCGACATGCAGGTCTTCACCGGCGATGTGACGGTCGGCCTCAGGGGCATCGCGGGCACCGGCCTGGGCTTCGAGCTGGGCCTCAAGGGCTATGATTTCAGCGAATTCGATCTGGATGACATCGGGCTGCGCGATCAGGGCCTTTTCCCCGTCGTCTTCTACGACACTGCCTATGGCCGGATCTCGGCCGGTATCCCGCGCTCGGCCACGGGCAGCTATTTCCGCCTGCCGGAAATCGCCGGGTCGCATCTTGTGTCGGAATTCGGCGGCGTCCTCACCGCGACACCCGACTTCTTCCAGACCGTCGTGGGCGACACGGTGGGTCTTCGCTATGACGGCACCTTCGACAAGATTTCGCTCGCCGTGTCCTATCACCGCGCCAACAACATCCTTGGCAGCCCCTTCGACGCCGAAGTTCTCAGCGCGGCAGGCAGCTACAAGGTGAACGACTTCACCTTCGCCCTGGGTCTGAACCATGTGTCGGTCGAGGGCTATTCCGACACGGCGCTGATGGCGCGGGCGAATTACGATCAGGATAAATGGGGTGCGCAGCTTATGTATGCCGAGGCGCCGACCAATGGCGCGCCGCTGAACCTGCAGGCCGATCTGGTGGCCCTGTCGGGCTATTACCGCCCGATCGACAAGCTGACGCTCAAGGCCGATATCGGCGTGCTGAGCGCGGATATCGGCGGGCCGTCGGCGGATGTCACCATCTATGGCGTGAACGCCGAGTATGACGTGTGGAACGGCATCTATGTCGGCGCGGGCCTGGCCGATACCGATCAGAATTCCGACACGATGACCAACGTCTACGTCGGCTACAACTTCTCGTTCTGAGTCTGCCCCCCCCGGCCTATGTGACCGGGGGCGGGCCTTGCCGGGGCTTGCCGCCGCCGCACGGCGCGTGCCAGATGACCGCATGACCGATGCATCCTTCCGCTTCACCCATGCGGTGACCCGCCAGCCCGCCGAATCCATCACCGCCGGCTTGCGCGCCGTCGATACCGGCGCGCCCGATCTTGCCGTGATGCAGGCCCATCACGCCGCCTATGTCGCGGCTCTGCGCGCCACCGGCGCCACGGTGATCGAGCTGCCGCCGCTAGGCGCCTATCCGGATTCGGTCTTTGTCGAGGATACGGCGCTGTGCCTGCCCCAGGGCGCGGTGATCATGCGCCCCGGCGCGCCGTCGCGGCTGGGCGAGGCGGCCGAGATGGCCCCGGTTCTGGAGGCGCTTTACACCACTGTCCGCCGGATCGAGGGGGCCGAGAGTTTCATCGAGGGCGGCGACATCTTGGTGACCGGGCGCGAGGTATTGGTCGGGCGCTCGGCACGTACCAACGCCGCCGGAATCGCCGAACTGGCCGCGATCGTCGCCGATTGGGGCCACAGCCTCCGCGAAGTCTTTACCCCGCCGGGCGTTCTGCATTTCAAGACCGATTGTTCGCTGATGGATGCCGAGACGGTGCTCTCGACCGACCGGCTGGCCGCCTCGGGCTGTTTTGCGGGCTACCGGGTGATTGCCGTGGCCGAGGGCGAAGAGGCGGCGGCCAATGCGATCCGCTTCAATGACGCCGTGCTGTTCCCCGCAGGCTTCCCGCGCACCCGCGACCGGCTGGTCGAGGCGGGCTTTGCCGTGACCGAGATCGGCAACAGCGAATGCGCCAAGCTGGATGGCGGCATGTCCTGCCTGTCGCTGCGCTTCTCGCCGGGATGAGCGCGCCCGGTGCCTTCAACATCCTAGCCGTGGTGCAGGGCGGGCGGCTGGGATATGAGGCGCTTCTGCTGGCGGCATCGTTGCGGGCGACGAATCCGGGGTTTGCGGGCAGGCTGTTCCTGGCCGAGCCGCAGCCCGGCCCGCTCTGGGATCGCGATCCGCGCCTGACGGATCAGGCCCTGCGGGCGCGGCTGGAAGAGCTGGGCGCAGTCTTTCTGCCCTTCGAAAGCCGGGTCTTCGGTGCAAGCTATCCCCATGGCAACAAGATCGAAGCGCTTGCCGCCCTGCCAGAAGAGCCCTTCCTGTTCCTGGACACGGACACTTTGGTCACCGGAGATCTTTCGACGGTCGGCTTCGATTTCACCCGCCCCTCGGCCTCGATGCGGCGCGAGGGGACCTGGCCCCAGATCGAGCTGTACGGGCCGGGCTATGCCGAAATCTGGGCCGCGCTCTATGACAGGTTCGGGCTGGATTATGAAAGCTCGCTCGACCTGACGCAGCCGCAGGAATACTGGCAGCGCCACCTGTACTTCAACGCGGGCTGGTTCTTCCATGCCAGTCCGGCGCAGTTCGGCGCCCGCTTTCTGGCCTATGCCAAAGAGATCCGCGACAACCGCCCCGCCGCGCTGACCTGTCAGGAGCTTTACCCCTGGCTTGACCAGATCGCCCTGCCGCTGGTGATCCACGGGTTTGGCGGCGGCAGGCCGGGGCCGGGCCTGGCGGGGCTGGATGGCGGGGTGACCTGCCATTATCGCAACCTTTCGCTGCTCTATGCCCGCGAAAGCGATCTTGCGGTGCAGGTTCTGGAGCAGGTGGCCGAAACCAAGGAGAACCGCCGTCTGCTGCGCGACTGGCCGCAGGTCAAGCAGATGGTCTACCAGAATGGCGGGCGCAAGGCGCGCGCCCTGTTCGACCGCGCCGACCTGCCGCATCGCGAACAGGCGATCCGCAACACGCTGAAGCGCGAGGGGCTGTGGCTGCGCTGAACCGGGGGGGCGACGGAGAGTGACAGCCCTTGTCACGGGCGGCTTGCGGATTTTCGTGCGAAATTGGGCGCATTGATCCATCGCTTTCAGGAGTCGGCTATGCCCCGCCTTGTTCTTGCTGTTCTTTTCCTCTCATCCAGCCTTCTTTCCGCCTGCGGCGCGCATCCTAAGGATGGTTCGGGCAGTTCCTCGGGCTATTCCGAACGCGCGCACGACCGGGATGACGGGTGCTGAGCGCGGCTTCAGCCGCCGACCGGCATTTCCAGCCGCAGAACCGGCCATAGCGATGCGACCAGAAGCACCGCCATGGTCCAGTTGAAGGCCCGCAGCCGCGCGGGGTCTTGCAACCAGCGCCGCAATCCCTGACCGGCCGCTGCCCACACCGCCACCGAAGGCAGGTTGATCGTCGCGAAGGCGACGGCCACCAGAAGGCAGCCAAGCGGCGTCGGATCGGGCAGGTAGGCCGCGACCGCGCCTAGAGCCATCGCCCAGGCCTTGGGGTTGACCCATTGGAAACCCGCCGCCTGAAGGAAGGTCATCGGATTTGGCCGCGACCGCCCCTCGCCCGGGGCGGCGGAATGGGCGATCTTCCAGGCGAGCCAGAGCATATAGGCGACCGAGGCGAGTTTCAGCGCGGTCAGCGCGATGGGCAGGCTGTGAAAGATGCCCGCGATGCCCAGCCCCACCAGAAAGGCCATCAGCGCGAAGCCCACCGATATGCCCAGCATATGCGGCACGGTGCGCCGCAGGCCGAAATTCACGCCCGAGGCGAGAAGCATCATGTTGTTTGGCCCCGGCGTGACCGAGGTGACGAAGGCGAAACCCACAAGGGCAAGGAAAAGGTCAAGTGTCATGTCGCAACATTCGCGCGCCGGATGGCGAATGAAATTGCCAAATGATGCGGCGGATGACTATATTCACAATCCATGACGAAGATCGACGCCATAAACGAAAAAATATTGCAAGAGCTGTCCCGCGACTCGGCGCAAAGCAATCTTGCCCTGGCCGAACGCGTCGGCCTGTCGCCCTCGGCTTGCCTGCGCCGGGTGCAGGAGCTGGAGCGCAGCGGTGTGATCAAGGGCTATCGCGCCATCCTTGACCCCGCCAAGCTGGGCCTCGGTTTTGTCGCCTATGTCACCGTCGGCCTTGGCAGCCATACCAAGGCGGCGCAAGAGGCGTTCGAGCGGGCGGTCGCGCGGGCGCCGCAAGTCCGGGAATGTCACAACATCACCGGGACAGTGGAATATCTTCTGCGCGTCGAGGCCGCAGATCTGCCGGCTTACAAGCACTGGCACACCGATGTTCTGGGCGTTCTGCCGCAGGTGCGGTCGATCACGACCTTCGTCGTCATGGGCAGCCCCAAGGATCGCGCCTGAGGTCACGACAGCAGATAGCCCTGCGTTTCGGGCAGAAGCTCCAGCTCCCAGACCGGCGGGGGCGGGCAGTCGGGCAGGCGGCGCTCGGCCAGGGCCTCGAAGACCGGAGCGGGGTTGCCGGGAAAGCGCACCACCTGCGGCTGTCCATCGCGCAACACTGCCAGAAGGCCAAGGTCATAGTCCAGCAGCCCGCGCAGCAGGGGATCGCCATCCTCCACCGCCCAGTCGGCAAAGGCGGCGGCTTCAAGGGGGGCGTAAAGCCGGGGCGAGACCGCCGTGTAATATCGCGCCAGCAGCGCCTCGACCGCTTCGCGCTCGCGCAGGATCAGATAGCGGATCGCACGGGGCAGGGTGCGCGCCAGCATCGAGCCGCGGAAGCTGCGGGCCAGCCGGGCATAGAGGGCGACCGCATCGCCGTCTTCCCGATGCGGATGGGCATTGGTCTGCGCCTTCCAGACCGCCTCGGTCAAGGCCGCCTCCCATGCGGCGACTGACGGGGCGGGCCTTTCCGGAGGTGGCGCAAATGCGGCAGGGCGCGCATCCGAGACCGCGCGACCGACGCCCGCCCACAAGCCGCGCAGGGCCTCGGCGGTGCGGTCCAGTTCGCCCTCGCCCATGCGCGGGATGAATGTGTCATAGACCTCGAAATTCAGCGCCCCCAGCGCGGGCAGATCGGCAAGAACCTCGCGCGCGATGGCCAGAAGGTCGGGCGGGATCGGGCCGGAATGGGAATCAAGCCAGAATCCGTCCTGCTCCATCCCGCCTGCGAGATGCATTTCCCAGACCCGGGCGCGGGGCAGGGCGGCAAGGAAATCGTCCAGCTTCAGCCGCCCGTTGCGGGCGTTGCACCAGACATTGTGCAAATCGAGCAGGATGCCGCAATCGGCCGTATCCGCCACCTGCGCCAAATATTCGCCATCCGGCATTTCAAAGGGTTTGCGCGCCAGATAGGCGACGCCGGTTTCCACCGCCACCGGGCGGCCGACCAGCGCCTGAAAGGCGCGGATGTTGCGCGCGGCCAGGGCCACGCCTTCCTCGGTCTGCAGGGGCGGCAGGAAGAAGCCCGCCGCCTGATGCGGTGTGCCGCCGACCGACAGATGCTCGCTGACCCAGGGGCTGCCCAGCCGTGCCGCGGTATCGCGGATCAGCGCGCATTGCACCGGATCGGGCGCGCGGGTGCCGCCCAGCGGCAGCGAGACGGAATGCACCAGCTTGGCGCCGGGCAGGGCGCGGAACAACTCGATCCCGGCGGTGAATTCGTGGAACGGGCCGGCAAAGGCGTCGTCGGCCAGCCACAGGGTTTGCGGCTCGATCTCGAGCAGGTCTAGGGCGGGGGCGGGGCCGGACATCCGGCGCTCCAGCCAGGGGCGGAGCGCCGGGGCAAAGATCATGCCGACACCCAGCCTTGGGGGCTGGAAGGGCATGGTTCAGCCCAGCCGCATGACATGCGCCTCGACGGCGTGGTCCTGGTTGATCACGAACAGCTCTTCCATGTTCAGAAAGATGTCGCAGCCCGTGGCGCAGGCGGTGTGGCCGGTCATGTCGGCGATCCTGTCGATCATCGCGTTCACATCGCGGATCGAGGCCACCGCCTTGCTGCTGACGCCCACCGAGACCTTGCGCACATCGCGCCGCATCCCGGCCCAGCCCGCCACGCGGGCGGTTTCGGCAAAGCCCTTCGACAGCGCCAGTTCGCGTTGCAGTTCCAGATGGATGTCATGGCCCGAACAGCAGGCCGGGCAGCCCAGCTTGCCCAGAACCTCGGCCAGAGATTTCTTCAGCCCGTCGATATTGCCCGCGACGGAAGCCGGGATCGACACCCGCACGCAGCGGGCGCTGTCAGGAATATCCTTCATTTGGCAAACTCCGTGGAAAAAGCTCTTCAGGGAAAGAGCCTTCATCCTCGGACCGGGGCACGAGTCGCGCAACGACCCCCGCGTGAGGGGGGCGTGAATAAATCGCGTCAGCCGCGTGAAGCCTTTTCGGCAATGCCAGAAGTGCCGTCGCGCCGGTCCAGCTCGGCGAGAACGTCTTGCAGCGTCACATCGCGCGCGGCCAGCATGACAAGCAGATGGTACAGCACATCCGCCGCCTCGGCGGTCAGCTTGGCGCGGTCGCCCTTGACCGCCTCGATGATCGCCTCGACCGCCTCTTCGCCGAATTTCTCGGCGCATTTCTCCGGCCCCTTGGCCAGGAGTTTCGCGGTCCAGGAGGTTTCCGGGTCGGCCCCCTTGCGGGCGGCAATGGTGGCGGCAAGGCGTTCAAGGCCGGTCATGGCCGATCTCCTTCAGAGTCGGATCGCAAAGTCTGGTCCAGCTGGCCAGGATCGCATCGGCGGCGGCGCTTTGCGATGCCGCCGGCGGTTCGGCCCCAGCACCCAGCTCGGCCAGCGCCTGAGCCATTTCGGCCTGGATCAGGGTGTCGGTATCAGCCGGAGCCGTGCGAATGTCATCCCCCTCGGTCAGCATCTTTTTGCGCGCGATCAGATCCAGGATGGTTTGCCGCAAGGACTCGGGCAGGGCGCATTCGGCCATCAGGCTGGTCATGTCCATCGGCGGGGTGGCAAGCCCCGGGTTCAGACGCAGCCAGCGCAGGGCCAGAACAGGGCGGATCAGATAGAAATAGCGTTTCAGCCTCAGGCTGCCATCGGGATTGTGCAGCCGCTCCATCTGGCGTTCCGCCAGTCGGCGGTAGTGCCACATGACGGGTTTACGCCGCAGCGTGTCCTTTGCAAAGCCGGTCAGTGTCTGGCGAAACCCCGGCGCCTCAGCATAGATGATCGGCGATTGCAGCCATTCCAGCGCGACAGCGTTCGAACCAAGGATCAGCGCAAGGGTCTTGCGCAGATCCCATCCCGACAGGTCCAGTTCGTCGGAAATCGGTCGCTCGATCACGTCGCGGCCGGGGAAGACTTGCAGATGCCAGTCCACCGGCCGGGCATAGACGAAGCGGACGACATAATCGCTGTCAGTTGAATGAAAGCCCCAGGCCCGGCTGCCGGATTCGATGGCAAGCAGGATGGACACGCCCTCGTCGCGCGCGATTTCGTCCAGCTTTGCGCGGATTGTCCGCTGCCAGGCCGCGCTGACCGCTTCGGTCATAGCCTGACCGGAATGCCGGCGGCGGCCATATGGGCCTTGGCTTCGGCAATCGTGTAGGTGCCGAAATGAAAGATCGAGGCGGCAAGAACGGCGCTGGCGCGGCCTTGGGTGATGCCCTCGACCAGATGGTCCAGCGTGCCGACGCCTCCGCTCGCGATCACCGGCACATCGACCGCATCGGCGATGGCGCGGGTCAGCGGCAGGTTGTAGCCGCCCTTGGTGCCGTCGCGGTCCATCGAGGTCAGCAGGATTTCCCCCGCCCCTTTGGCCGCGACCTTGCGGGCAAACTCGACCGCGTCGATCCCGGTCGCCTGCCGCCCGCCATGGGTGAAAATCTCCCACCGGCCCGGCGCCACGGTCTTGGCGTCGATGGCGACGACAATGCACTGGCTGCCGAAACGGTCGGCGGCCTCGGCCACGACGTCGGGGTTGGCGACGGCGGCCGAGTTGAACGACACCTTGTCCGCCCCGGCCAGCAACAGCGCGCGCACGTCATTATGGCTGCGCACCCCGCCGCCCACGGTCAGCGGCACATAGATCTGTTCCGCCGTCCGGGTGACCAGATCGAACATGGTGCCGCGGTTTTCATGGGTGGCATGGATGTCGAGAAAGCAGATCTCGTCGGCGCCCGCGCGGTCATAGGCCTTGGCGGCCTCGACCGGATCGCCGGCATCGACAAGGTTGACGAAGTTGACGCCCTTGACCACGCGGCCATCGGCCACGTCAAGGCAGGGGATGAGGCGGGTCTTCAGCATGCGGCGTGAATGCCCTTGCGGTGGCCAAAACGCAAGCCCGCCTTAGCCCGCCATGCGCCGGATCGCGCCCCGCACGATCAGGATGTGAAAGGGCAGCACGAGCCGCAGATAGGCGCGGCCCCAGAGATTGTGCGGATGCACCCAGGTCGAGAGGTAGATCCGCGCGCCCTGGCGCAGAACGGCGATGCGGAAGTTCAGGTGCCGGTCGTCGAAGCCAAGGACGAACTCGTCGCGGCTGTCGGTCTGGACCGGGAACATGCCCATCGCCCTGGTTCCGGCGGGGGCGTCGGTCTTGAGGCCCAGGGGGCGCACCAGCACGTTGCGCAGGCGCAAAAGGCCGTGCGCCCAGCCGGGCATCGACAGGCCGCGAGTGGCCGCTTCCTGCGGTGTCAGATTGCTTTCAACCGAATAGCAATCGAGAAAATCGCCGGGCTTGTGATGCGCCCAGAGCGTCGAGGTTTGCGGAAGCTGATCAGCGCGGGCCTGTGTCATGGGATCACTCTGTCACAACGGTCGCGGCCCGACATGGGGCGCTTCGTCGCGGAGGGCGGCCCGACAAGGCGCAGCCCTGTCAGGCCTTCAGCGCCTTCAGCGCCGCCGTCAGGTCAATCGCCCCGTCATAGAGCGCCCGGCCCGAGATCGCGCCCGCAATCACGCCAGTGTCGCGCAGCGCGATCAGGTCATCCATCCGGCTGACCCCGCCCGAGGCGATGACCGGGATCGACACGGCGCGGGCCAGCGCCTCGGTCGCCTCGATATTCGGGCCCTGCATCGCGCCATCGCGGTCGATATCTGTGTAGATCACGGCCGCCACGCCCGCATCCTCGAAGCTGCGCGCCAGGTCGGTCGCCATGACATCGGTCTCGGTCGCCCAGCCCTTGGTCGCGACGCGGCCCTTGCGGGCGTCGATGCCCACGGCGACCTTGCCGGGGAAGGCCCGCGCCGCCTGGCGCACAAGCTGCGGATTTTCCACCGCCACCGTGCCAAGGATCACCCGGGCCAGACCTTTCGACAGCCACATCTCGATCGTCGCCAGATCACGGATGCCGCCGCCCAACTGGCAAGGCACCGTCACCCGCGACAGGATCGCCTCGACCGCCGCGCCATTGACCGGGGCGCCCGCGAAGGCGCCGTTGAGGTCCACCAGATGCAGCCAGTCGCAGCCCGCCACCTGGAACTTGGCCGCCTGCGCTGCCGGATCGTCGCCAAAGACGGTCGCGGCCTCCATCTCGCCGCGCAAGAGGCGGACGCATTGGCCGTCCTTCAGGTCGATGGCGGGATACAGGATCATGGTCGGGCCCCTTCGCAAGCTGCGCGGTCTTTGGCACGCGGCGACGGCGATGCCAAGAGGCGGCCCCGCGGCCAAGCGACCCGACGTCACACTTGATCGGCGCGGGGGCGGGCGCAAAGGATCAGCGCCAGAGGAGCTTTGTGGGAGGAGGACCCCGATGAAGACATTCACCCTGGCAGGCGTGCTGGCGCTGGCCTTTGGCGGCGCGGCGCTGGCCGACCCGATCGAGGGCACCTGGAAGACCAAGACCGATGACAACGGCAATTACGGCTATGTCCAGATCAAACCCTGCGGCGCGGCCTTCTGTGGCACGCTGGTCAAGGCTTTCGACGCCAAGGGCCAGATCGAAAGCCCCAATATCGGCAAGCGCATCGTCTGGGACATGGTGGCCTATGAAGACGGCCATTACGACGATGGCAAGATCTGGTCGCCCGACCGCGACAAGACCTACAATTCCGAGATGGACCTCTCGGGCAACAGCCTTAAGGTCTATGGTTGCGTGATCGGCATTTGCCGCGATGGCGGAACCTGGACACGCGTGAACTAGGCGCCTTGCCGCAGGATCCGGGTCGCAGCGGCGGCCCGGATCGGGCAGAACCGGCGCGAAGGAGATGTCCATGCGCCGTTCCGACTGGGTCCTGCTCATTGTCCTGTCCCTGCTCTGGGGCGGTTCGTTCATGTTCGTCGAGGTCGCGCTGCGGGGCCTGCCGCCCGTCAGCGTGGTCTTCGGCCGGGTGGCGCTGGCGGCGCTGATCCTTGGCGGCGTTCTCGCCGCGCGCGGGCTGGCGCTGCCGCGCCGGGCCTGGGGCGCGGCGCTGGTGATGGGGTTCCTGAACAACGCCGTGCCCTTCATGCTTTTCGCCCTGGCGCAGGGCCGCATCGACGGCGCGCTGGCCGCCATCGTCAATGCGACCACTCCCCTGTGGACCGTGGTCGTCGCGCATCTGTTCACCACGGACGAGAGGATCACCCCGGCCAAGGCCGCAGGTCTGGCCTTCGGCATCTGCGGCGTGGCGGTGATGGTCGGCGGGGCCTCGGGGGGCGAGGCGCTGGCGATCATCGCCTGCCTTGGGGCGGCGCTGAGCTATGGCTTCGCAGGCGTCTGGGGGCGGCGGTTCAAGCGCATGGGCGTACCGCCTTTGGCGACGGCCTTCGGCCAGGTCACGGCGGCAAGCCTTCTTCTTTTTCCGGTCTGGCTGCTGCATGACCGACCCTTGGCGCTGCCCGCGCCGGGCGCGGGGCCGCTTCTGGCCGTTCTCGCCATGGCGACACTTTCGACCGCGTTGGCCTATCTGATCTTCTTCCGGCTGCTGGCCAGCGCCGGACCGACCAATCTGTCCCTCGTCACCTTCCTGATCCCGGTCAGTGCGGCGGCGATGGGGGTTCTGTTCCTGAACGAGGCGCTTCTGCCGCGACACCTCGCAGGCTTCCTTCTGATCGCGGCGGGGCTTGTGGCGATGGATGGAAGGGGGGCGAAATGGCTGGCACGGCAGCAAGGCGCGGCGCGGGACGCGAAGTAAGCGATGCGGAATGGGAGGCGTTCCAGCAGGGCGCGGCGACGGGCCTGGTCTGGGCGGTGGTGACGACCGGCATCCATTGCCGCGACGGCTGCCCCGGGCGGCCGCTGCGCCAGAACCTGCGGGTGGCGGAAAGCCGCGTGGCGGCCGAGGCGGCGGGCTTCCGCGCCTGCAAGCGCTGCGGAGGCGGTTGACCGGCGCGAACGGGGCGCGCAGTCTGCCGCCATGCGCCCCGCAGCGATCCTCGAATCCGCCCTTTATGCCGAAGACCTTGGCGCCGCCGAGGCCTTCTATACCGGCGTGATGGGCCTTGAGGTTCTGGCGAAAGTGCCGGGACGCCATGTGTTTTTCCGTGTGGGCGCGGTCGTTCTTCTGATCTTCGACCCGCGCGCGACCGAAACCGGCCACCCGGGCGCCCGCCTGCCCGTGCCGCCGCATGGCGCGCGCGGACCCGGCCATCTGTGCTTTGCCGCGACGCGGGACGAAATTGCCCGATGGCGCGACAGGCTGGCCGCCGCAGGCATTGCCATCGAGGCGGAATTCGACTGGCCGAATGGCGCGCGCTCGCTTTATTTCCGCGATCCGGCCGGGAATTCGCTGGAACTGGCCGAACCACGCCTCTGGGCCTGATCCCGCCATCTTCACCGAGGCAAGGGTTGTCTGCGGGAAGGATCGGAGAGGTGCAAAACCCCTCCGGGGCGTGTCACCCGAAGACCGACCAGCCGGTCTCGCGCACCAGAAGCTCCATCGCCAGCGTCCCCAGCGCCGAATTGCCGCGCGCGTTCAGCCCCGGCGACCAGGTCGCAACCGCCGCCCGCCCCGGCGCAATGGCCAGAATGCCGCCGCCCACGCCCGACTTGCCGGGCAGGCCGACGCGATAGGCAAACTCGCCCGAGCCGTCGTAATGGCCGCACATCATCATCAGGGCGTTGATCCGCCTGATGCGCGCGGGCGAAACCAGACGCGGGCAGCCGGGCGCGCCGACGAGGAACAGCCCGGCCCGGGCAAGCTGCGCACAGGTCATCTCGACCGCGCATTGATGGACATAGGTGCCGATGGTCAGCGCGACCGGATTGCGCAGGTTGCCATGGGCTGCCATGAACTCGGCCAGCGCGATGTTCCTGTGCGCCGTCGCCTGTTCACTGGCGGCGACCGCCCTGTTGATGTGGATGTCGTCATCCTCGGCCGCCAGCCGGATGAAGCGCAACAGTTCGCCCAGAACCTCGCGCGGCTGATGCCCGGCAAGGATCGCATCCGTCACCGCGATCGCGCCCGCATTGATCAGCGGATTGCGCGGGATGCCGTTTTCCTGCTCCAACTGGAGGATCGAGTTGAAGGCATGGCCAGAAGGCTCGCGCCCCACCCGCGACCAGAGCTGGTCGCCCAAGCGGCCCAAGGCGATGGCGAGCGTGAAGACCTTTGAGATCGACTGGATGGAAAAGCCGGTGGCGCTGTCGCCTGCCCGCACCACCTGCCCCCCGGGCAGGGCCACGGCGATTCCGAAAGGCGCGGTCGACTGGCGCGCCAGTTCCGGGATGTAGCTGGCCACCTTGCCGCGATCCGTCACCAGCGCCATCTCGGCGGCGATCCCGTCGAGGATCGCCTGAAGCCGTTCGGGCGAGGGGGCGTCGCTCAGGGCGTCCATTTCAGGAAATTGGCGATCAGCCGCAGCCCGGTGGCCGAGGATTTCTCGGGGTGGAACTGGGTGCCGACGATGGTGTCGCGCCCGACAATGGCGGTGACCGGGCCGGCATAGTCGACATGGGCCAGAAGATGCGCCGGATCGGCCACGCGGAACTGGTAGGAATGCACGAAGTAGGCGTGGTCGCCGGTGGCGATCCCGGCCAGAACCGGATGCGGCTGGCCAAGGATCAGGTCGTTCCAGCCCATATGCGGCACTTTCAGCGCGCGGTCTTCCGGCGTGATCCGGGTGACATCGCCACCGATCCAATCAAAGCCCGGCGTCTCGGTATATTCCAACCCGCGCGTCGCCAGCATCTGCATCCCGATGCAGATGCCCAGAAACGGCCGGGCGCGGGTGGTCACCGCCTCGACGATGGCCTCGTACAGCCCCTCGCGGGCGGTCAGCGCCGCGCGGCAGGAGGGGAAGGCGCCGTCGCCGGGCAGGACGATGCGGTCGGCGCGGGCGACATCCTCGGGCCGCGAGGTGACGATGACCTGGCCTGCATCGCCCTCATGCGCCATGCGCTGAAAGGCCTTCTCGGCAGAATGCAGGTTGCCGGAATCGTAATCGATAAGGACGGTCAGGCTCATGCCAGGGCGCCCCTCACAGCGCGCCCTTGGTCGAGGGCAATTGCCCCGCCATGCGTGGATCGGGCTCGACCGCCGCGCGCAGGGCGCGGGCGACCGCCTTGAAACAGGCCTCGGCGATGTGGTGGCTGTTCAGCCCATGCACCAGATCGACATGCAGCGTGATGCCGCCATGGGTGGCGAGGGCCTGAAAGAACTCGCGCACCAGTTCGGTGTCGAACGTGCCGATCTTGTCGGTCGGGAAGGGCAGGGACCAGACCAGATAGGGCCGCGCCGACAGATCCAGCGCGCAGGCGACCTGCGCATCGTCCATCGCCAGGTTGAAATGGCCATAGCGGCGGATGCCGGTCTTGTCGCCCAGGGCATGCGCCAGCGCCTGACCCAGCGCGATGCCGCAATCCTCGACCGTGTGGTGATCATCGATATGGGTGTCACCCTTGGCCTTGACCGCCATGTCGATCAGGCTGTGGCGGGCCAGCTGGTCCAGCATGTGGTCAAAGAACCCGACGCCGGTCGCCATTTCAGACTTGCCGGTGCCGTCCAGGTTCACCGCCACCTCGATCGCGGTTTCCTTGGTCTTGCGGGTGATCTCGGCCTTGCGCATCGTCCACTTCCTTCGCCTTGCGCCTTGGCCAGTAACCCGGGAAGCCCGCCCCCGGCAAGCGCCAGAAATGCGAAAGGGCAGCCGAAGCTGCCCTTTGTCGCTGGAGCGGGCGATGAGATTCGAACTCACGACCCTAACCTTGGCAAGGTTATGCTCTACCCCTGAGCTACGCCCGCACTCCGTGGCGCGGCTGATAGCGCATGGCCGGGACGGGCGCAAGCGGCAATCGGAGGTCTTGCAGGGCCGGAGACGCGGCGGGTTGCAGCACACCCGGAAATGCAAAAGGGCGCCCCGAAGGGCGCCCTCTGGCTGGTCCGACTGGAGCGGGCGATGAGATTCGAACTCACGACCCTAACCTTGGCAAGGTTATGCTCTACCCCTGAGCTACGCCCGCGCCGGTTGGACAGGCGGGGATTTATGAGACCCGCGCAGGGGCTGCAAGGGGGAAATGCGGGCCGGGCCAAAAATTTTCCGGCCAGACCCGGGGCGGACCCGGGGCTGGTCCATCGTGACCCATCGACTCAGGCGCGGAACCGGCTGGATCGTGCTATCCTGAACCGGATCGCAACTTCTGGGGGAGGGCCGATCGTGACAGCCATGAACATCGTGCATATGCGGGTCAAGCCAGGCCAGCAGGACGCCTATGTCGCCATTCATCGCGAGATGACGCTGAACGGCATGGCAGGGGCGCGCAACTTCTGGCTCGTGAAGTCGGGCGAGCGCAGCTTCATCGTGGTGGGCGAATGGGACAGCCAGGCCGCAATGGCCGAAGCGCGCCCGGCCATGATCGCCAATCTCGACCGGCTGCGGCCGATTCTCGAGGATCTGGGCGGCGGACGGGGCGTGACCGAACCCTGGTCGGGCGAGGTCGCGCTGCATCTGGCACCCTGACGGGGGGTGAAATCCGGAGGCCAAGGCTGACGGCAGTGCCGCCAGCCCCGGAATTGTCTGTCTGCGCCTATTCCAGCTCGATCAGCAGATCCTTGGCCTCGATCTGGCTGCCGGGCTGGGCGTGGATCGCCTTGACCACCGCCTCACGGTCGGCGTGAAGGCCGGTTTCCATCTTCATCGCCTCGATGGTCAGCAACAGATCGCCCGGCCGCACCTTCTGGCCCACCGTCACCGCGACCGAGGCCACCGCGCCCGGCATCGGCGCGCCGATATGGTTCGCATTGCCGTCAGCCGCCTTGGGTTTGGCGGCGGTCTTCGCCTTGACCGCCCGGTTCGCGACGCGGATCACCCGCGGCTGGCCGTTCAATTCGAAGAAGACCCGGACCTCGCCATCCTCGCCCACCTCGCCCACGGTTTGCAGGCGCAGTTCCAGCGTCTTTCCGGGGTCGATCTCGACTGCGATCTCCTCGCCCGGCTCCATGCCGTAGAAGAAGGTCCGCGTCGGCAGGGTGCGCACCGGCCCGTAGAGGCGATGGCGGCCCATATAGTCGAGGAAGACCTTGGGATACATCAGGTAGCCATTCAGGTCCTCGTCATCGACCTTGAAGCCGTTCAGCTCCTCGGACAGCTTCCTGCGAGTCGCTTCGACATCCACTGGCGCCGCCAGCAGGCCCGGCCGCTCGGTGAAGGGCGTCTCTCCCTTCAGCACCTTCTTCTGGATGCCCTTGGGCCAGCCGCCATGCGGTTGCCCCAGATTGCCCTTCAGCATGTCGACGACCGAATCCGGGAAGGCCACGTCGGTCTTGGGATCCTCGACCTGCGCCCGTGTCAGGCCCTGCGCCACCATCATCAGCGCCATGTCGCCCACGACCTTGGACGAGGGCGTGACCTTCACGATATCGCCGAACATCTGGTTCACATCGGCATAGGTCTGCGCGACCTCATGCCAGCGCTCCTCCAGCCCCAGGCTGCGGGCCTGCGCCTTGAGGTTGGTGAACTGCCCACCCGGCATCTCATGCAGATAGACTTCCGAGGCCGGGGCCTGCAGCCCGCTTTCAAAGGCCGCATATTGGGTGCGGACATGTTCCCAGTAATTCGACATCTCGCGGATCGCCGCCATGTCGAGGCCGGTGTCGCGCTCGGTATGCTTCAGCGCCTCGACGATCGAGCCGAGGCAGGCTTGCGATGTGCCACCCGAGAAGGCGTCCATCGCCGCATCGACCGCGTCGACGCCCGCATCGCAGGCGGCCAGAACCGTGGCCGCCGCCGCGCCCGACGTGTCATGGGTGTGGAAATGCACCGGCAGGCCGACTTCCTGCCGCAGCGTCTTGACCAGCACCCGCGCCGCGGCGGGTTTCAGCAGCCCCGCCATGTCCTTGAGGCCAAGGATATGGCTGCCCGCCGCCTTCAGTTCCTGCGCGCGGTCGACATAGTATTTCAGATCATATTTGGACCGGTCCGGGTCCAGCATGTCGCCGGTATAACAGACCGTGCCTTCCAGCACCTTGCCGGTCTCCAGCACCGCATCCATCGCGACGCGCATGTTCTCGACCCAGTTCAGGCTGTCGAAGACGCGGAAGACATCGACCCCGGTCTTGGCCGCCTGCGAGACGAAGCCCTGCACGACATTGTCGGGGTAATTGGTGTAGCCGACGCCATTCGCCCCGCGCAGCAGCATCTGCGTCATCAGGTTGGGCATAGCGGCGCGCAGGTCGCGCAGGCGCTGCCAGGGGCATTCCTGCAGGAAGCGGTAGGCCACGTCGAAGGTGGCACCGCCCCAGCATTCGACGCTGAAGAGCTGGGGCAGGTTGGCGGCATAGGCGGGGGCGGCCTTGATCATGTCGATCGACCGCATCCGCGTGGCCAGCAGCGACTGATGGCCGTCACGCATGGTCGTATCGGTGATCAGCACCTTCTTCTGCGCCTTGAGCCAGTCGGCCACCGCCTGGGGCCCCTTCTGCTCCAGCAGGTTGCGCGTGCCCATCGCGGGTTCGCCCCGTGCCTTGGGCGCCTTGGGCGCCCGGGCCTCGGCCGGAGGCTTGGCGCGGCCCGCCGTCTCCGGGTGCCCGTTCACCGTGATGTCGGCGATATAGGTCAGGATCTTGGTCGCCCGGTCGCGCCGCTTCTTGAAGGTGAACAGCTCGGGCGTCGTGTCGATGAACTTGGTCGTGTAGCTGTAGTCCAGGAAGGTCGGGTGCTTCAGCAGGTTGATGACGAATTCGATATTCGTCGCCAGGCCCCGGATGCGGAATTCGCGCAGGGCGCGGTCCATCCGGCTGATTGCCTTTTCCGGCGTCTGGGCATGGGCGGTGACCTTCACCAGCAGCGAGTCGTAATAGCGCGTGATCACGCCGCCCGCATAGGCGGTGCCGCCGTCCAGCCGGATGCCATTGCCGGTCGCGCTGCGATAGGCGGTCAGCCGGCCGTAATCGGGGATGAAGTTGTTCAGCGGGTCTTCGGTCGTCACACGGCACTGCACGGCATGGCCGTTCAGCTTCACGTCGGCCTGAGACCCCACCCCGGTCGCTTCGGCCAGGGACTTGCCTTCCTCGATCAGGATTTGCGCCTGCACGATGTCGATGCCGGTCACTTCCTCGGTGACGGTATGTTCGACCTGGACGCGCGGGTTCACCTCGATGAAGTAGAACTTGCCCGAATCCATATCCATCAGGAATTCGACCGTGCCCGCACATTCGTAATTGACGTGTTGGCAGATGCGCTTGGCCATGGCGCAGACATCTTCGCGCTCGGCCTGGGTCAGATAGGGCGCGGGCGCGCGCTCGACGACTTTCTGGTTTCGGCGCTGCACGGTGCAGTCGCGCTCCCACAGGTGCCAGACCTCGCCCGTCTTGTCGCCCAGGATCTGCACTTCGACATGGCGGGCGCGCAGGATCATCTTTTCCAGATAGCCCTCGCCGTTGCCGAAGGCGGCCTCGGCCTCGCGGCGGCCCTCGCGCACCTTGGCCTCAAGCTCGTCCTCGTTGAGGATCGGCCGCATCCCGCGCCCGCCACCGCCCCATGACGCCTTGAGCATCAGGGGATAGCCGACCTTCTTTGCCTCGGCCTTGATGGCCGCGAAATCCTCGCCCAGCACTTCGGTCGCCGGGATCACCGGGACGCCCGCCTCGATGGCGACCCGGCGGGCTGACGCCTTGTCGCCCAGGGCGCGCATCGTCTCGGCGCGCGGTCCGATGAAGGTGATGCCCGCCGCATCGCAGGCCTCGACGAAATCAGGGTTTTCCGACAGAAGCCCATAGCCCGGATGGATCGCATCGGCCCCCGCCATCCGCGCCACGCGGATGATTTCGGGGATCGACAGATAGGCGCCCACGGGCGAAAGGCCCTGACCGATCAGATAGGCCTCGTCGGCCTTGAACCGGTGCAGCGAAAGCTTGTCTTCCTCGGCATAGACGGCGACGGTCTTCTTGCCCATCTCATTGGCCGCGCGCATCACCCGGATGGCGATCTCGCCCCGGTTCGCGATCAGGATCTTCTTGAATTCAGGCATCGGACACGTCCCCTTCGTGGATGCGGTGCAGCGCACTTCGGGGGGCACTGTAAGGGTGCTGCGGTGCAGCGCAAGGGCGGGGTGTCACGGAACTGCAAAGTTTGCGAAATATTCAGGCAAGAATTTGCAGGTGCGAAGTCGGGCTCCGGCGGGGTCGGTCAGGGCGTTTGCGGCAGGCCTCCGGGGGCGCTTCGCCGCTGGCCCCCCCCGAGGATATTTGGGTCGGGATGAAGGCGGAAGGCCTGTCCGTCATTCGCCCCGCGGCGCGATGCGGTTCACCAGCAGGACCTCTTCCAGCACGAAGGTCAGGGCAAGGCCGGTCAGCGCCAGACCCAGCGAGATCCAGAACACCGGATGCAGGCTGGTGCTGACCGCCTGGCCGATCGTTTCCCGCGTGGCGGCGTCAAGCCCGGTCAGCATCTGCGGCCCCAGCTCGGCCACGTTCACGGCGCCCGCACCGGCCGCGCCCATCGCAGCCGCCATGCCGCCCGCGAAGATCGCGCCATACAGCGCCACCGCGACCGACCCGCCGACCTGGCGGAACATCAGCCCGGCCGCCGTCGCCGTGCCGATCTGCTGGCGCGGCACGGTGTTCTGCACCGCGGTCGTCACCACCGGGAAGATCGTGCCCATGCCGCTGCCCACCAGGAAAAGCGCCAGCCACAGAAGCGGCGAGGGGGTTTCCGGCGAGATCTGCGTCAGGATCAGCAGCCCCACCGCCGACAGCGCCAGGCCGATCTGCGGCAGCACCCTGTAGCGGCCCGTCCGGCCCATGTAGCGGCCCGACAGCGTGGACAGCGCCAGAATGCCCGCCGTCATCGGGATCATCTCCCATCCCGATTGCGTCGGCGTCGCACCCTTGGCGATCTGGAGGTAGACCGGGATGAAGGTCAGCGTGCCGAACATCATCGCGCCCGCGACAAAGCCGATGGCCGAGGTGACGTTGAACACATTGCCCTTGAACAGCGACAGCGGCAGGACGGGTTCCGCCGCCCGCGTCTCGACCCAGAGGAACAGGGCCAGCGCCGCCAGCGCCAGCGCGATCAGCCCAAGGGCCTGCGGGCTGCCCCAGCCAAAGCTGCGCCCGCCGAGCGATGTCACCAGCACCAGCGAGCCCAGCGTCAGCGCCAGAAGCGCCGCCCCGGCATAGTCGATCCTGTGGTTCACCCGCACGGTATTGGCGTGGAAGAACAGGACGAATCCCGCCAGCGCCATCAGGCCGAAGGGCAGGTTGACATAGAAGATCCAGTGCCAGCTTGCGACCTCGACGAACCAGCCGCCGATCAGCGGGCCGATGACCGAGGAAATTCCGAAGACGCCCGCGAAGACGCCCTGGATCTTGCCGCGATCCCTGGGCGGGATCACATCGGCGATGATCGACAGGGCCAGCACGAACAGCCCGCCGCCGCCCAGGCCCTGCACGGCGCGCGCCGCGATCAGGAAGCCCATCGACCCGGCCATGCCGCAGAGAACCGAGCCGAGAAGGAAGATCGAGACCGAGACGATCACCATGGTCCGGCGGCCATAGAGATCGCCCAGCTTGCCATAGATCGGCGCCACCACGGTCGAGGCCAGGATATAGGCGGTCACGACCCAGCTCAGATGCTCAAGCCCGCCCAGATCGGCGACGATGGTGGGCAGGGCCGTGGCGACGATGGTCTGGTCCAGCGCGGCCAGAAGCAGAAGCACCGCGACCGAGGCTATGACGACGCGGGTGGAGGATGCGCCCTGAACGGCGGTGGCGGGGGCGGGCGCCGCCTCGGGCGCCGGGGCAGAGGAAGTGTCGGACATGGGGACCTGCACGGGAGACGGACGGGCGAGGGGGAACGCCCTCGCGACTGTGGCAAGAAATGCCGTTGCAGAAGATGTATGTCAATGGCATATATTTGCGGTTAGCAGTTTATTGACACGGGCAGCACTTTGCCCCATCTGCGCAGGCCATGACCGAACCCTCCGCCCCCAAATCCCCTGCCCCCAAATCCGCCGCCCATCGGGCCGAAGCCACCCGCGCCCTGTCCGATGCGGGTTTCGCCCCTGCGGCGATCGAGGCGCTGCTGGCCTTTGATGCCGAGCATTTCCTTTATGTCCGCCGGGTGATGAAGGGCGATATCCCGCAATCCCTGATGCGGGAACTGGATGCCGGGATCGAGGTTTCGCAATTCCACGCCCTGTCCGCGATCCTGCGCATCCGGTCGGGCTTGGGCCGCGCCGCACCCGCCGAACCGACGGTCGGGCTTCTGGCCGAGGAGATGTGCCTCGACCCCTCGCGCGCCAGCCGCATCGCCGCCGATCTGGTGGAGCGCGGCCTGGTCACCCGCTGCGTCAGCCAGGAGGATGGCCGCCGCTCGATCCTGCTGCCGACCGAGGCGGCGACGGCGCTGATGCAGGATTTCCTGCGCGCGAAATGGCAGCACAATGTCCGCATCTTCCAGGACTGGAGCGCCGAGGACATCGCCGCTTTCCAGCGGCTTTTCGCGCGCTACAATGAAGGTCTGCGCAACAGCTATCCGCTGTAGCGCAGACCCCCGAAAGGACCGCCATGACCATCACCCATGAGGACGAGCTGGACAGGCTGAAAGCCATCGGCCGCATCGTCTCCACCACGATGCACGCCATGGCGCGGGCGATGGAACCGGGCATGACCACGCGCGAGCTGGACCGGATCGGCCGGGCGCTTTTGGAGCGGGAAGGTGCGGTCCCGGCGCCCGAGGCGACCTATGGCTTTCCCGGCGCCGCCTGTATCAGCGTGAACGAGGAGATCGCCCATGGCATTCCGGGCGACCGGGTTCTGGCGCGCGGCGATCTGGTGAATATCGACGTCTCCGCCTCGAAGGACGGCTTTTTCGCCGATACCGGCGCGACCTTCCGGCTGGGCACGGTGAGGCCCTCGCTCGACCGGCTGTGCCGGGACGGCAGGCGCGCGACCGAGATCGGCATCGCGCAGGTCGGCGCGGGCCGTCCGCTGGCGGGGATCGGCAGCGCCGTGGGGCGTTTCGCCCGGGCGCGCGGCTATACGCTGATCCGAAACCTGGCCAGCCATGGCATCGGCCGCGCCCTGCATGAAGCGCCCAAGACGGTGCCGACCTGGCCCACAAGCGGCGACCGGCGGCAGATCCAGCCTGGCCTGGTCCTGACGGTCGAACCCTTTCTGTCGCAGGGCGGCCTCTGGGCGCGCGAGGGCGGCGATGACTGGACGCTTTACGCCGAACCGCCCGCCCCGGTGGTGCAATATGAGCATACGGTGGTCGCGACCGCGGGCCGCGCCATCGTGGTGACCCTGCCGGTCTGACGCCGCTACGGAGACAATGCGCGGCATTGTCCGCCGCAAGGGTGCTGATATTAACGGAAATTCCGTGTATAACGGGCCTGTCGACCCTAAGTCCCGTGTTGCATGATGAGTTATATCCGTTTCGTTTGCCCCAGCCGAAGGGAAGGCCTGTCTGCGCCAGAAGGCATCTTTGGCGCGGCCTATGCCCTGCGCGATGCGCATCGCGTCAGCCCGGCCACGGCAGAGCGGCTTGAAACCCTTCTGGACTGGTTCCATCACAACATGTCGATGCCCGGTTTCGGCACGCTGCCCGGTTCGGGCCGCAAAGCCGAATCGGCGCTGGGGCTGAGCTGGTTCAAGGATGACGCCTCGGACGCGCTGGCCCGGGCCTATGACCTGACGCGCTTGCTGCAAGGCCAGGGCTACCGGATCGAGATCCTGCACAGCCGCCGCATCGGCGCGATCCTGTACGAGGATGACTATCAGGTCGTCGCCGAGCCGGTGGTCGGGCGCTGGCACTGATCGCGGCACCTGTCTTCGAGCAAATCCTGAACAATTCAAGAACAATGCTTTTCACCGCCCGCAGGGGCGGCTAAACTCGCGCCCCATGAGCGCCTGGGACGACCCCGATTCCGAATCCGCCGCCTTCGCGGCCGCCGTGCCCCTGTCGCAGCGCGCCGTCGCGGCGCGACCCGCCCCCTATCTGGACGGGCTGAACCCGGCGCAGCGCGCGGCGGTCGAGGCGCTGGATGGCCCCGTTCTGATGCTGGCGGGGGCGGGCACCGGCAAGACGCGCGCCCTGACCGCGCGGATCGTGCATCTTCTGCATCTTGGCAAGGCGCGGCCCCATGAAATCCTTGCGGTGACCTTCACCAACAAGGCCGCGCGCGAGATGAAGGACCGTGTGTTCCGCATGCTGGGCGAGGCGGTCGAAGGCATGCCCTGGATGGGTACGTTCCATTCGCTCTCGGTGAAGATCCTGCGCCGCCATGCCGAGTTGGTCGGGCTGAAGCCCAGCTTCACCATCCTCGACACCGACGACCAGCTTCGCCTGCTGAAACAGCTCATCTCCGCCCGCAACATCGACGACAAGCGCTGGCCCGCGCGGATGCTGGCGGGGCTGATCGACGGCTGGAAGAACCGCGCGCTGACGCCCGAACGGGTGCCGTCCTCGGAAGGCGGCGCCTATAACAACATCGGCACCGAGCTTTACGCCGAGTATCAGGACCGTCTGCGCAGCCTGAACGCCACCGATTTCGGCGACCTGCTTTTGCATTGCGTCGAGATCTTCAAGAAACACCCCGACGTTCTGGCGCAATACCAGCGCTGGTTCCGCTATATCCTGGTCGACGAATACCAGGACACCAATGTCTGCCAGTATCTCTGGCTGCGGCTTCTGGCCCAGGCGCATCAGAACATCTGCTGCGTCGGCGATGACGACCAGTCGATCTATGGCTGGCGGGGGGCCGAGGTCGGCAATATCCTGCGCTTCGAAAAGGATTTTCCGGGGGCAAAGGTCATCCGGCTTGAACAGAATTATCGCTCCACCCCCCATATCCTCGCCGCCGCATCAGGCGTGATCGCGGCCAATGCCGGGCGTCTGGGCAAGACGCTCTGGACCGAGGCCAAGGCGGGCGAGAAGGTCCGCCTGATCGGCCATTGGGATGGCGAGGAAGAGGCGCGCTGGATCGGGGAGGAAATCGAGGCCATCCAGCGCGGCACGCGTGGCCGGGCGCCGGTGGGGCTGAACGGCCAGGCGATCCTTGTCCGCGCCAGCCACCAGATGCGCGCCTTCGAAGACCGTTTCCTGACCATCGGCCTGCCGTATCGCGTCATTGGCGGGCCGCGCTTCTATGAACGGCAGGAAATCCGCGACGCCATGGCCTATTTCCGCCTTGCGGTCTCGCCGGACGACGACCTTGCCTTCGAGCGGGTGGTGAATGTGCCCAAGCGCGGCCTGGGCGACAAGGCGGTCCAGTCGATCCAGCGCGAGGCGCGGGCCAATGGCCTGACCCTGGTCGATGGCGCGCAAAGCCTGCTGGCGGCGGGGGGGCTTGGCGGCAAGGGCGCCAACCAGTTGCGCGCCTTCACCGAGGGGATCGAACGCTGGCACGCCGCGATCCGCGATGCCCGGCCCGCGGTGGCGGATGCGGTTATCGAACCCCTGTTGCCCGACACCGCCCCGGCCAATGATCTTGGCCATGTCCGGATGGCCGAAGTGATCCTTGAGGAATCGGGCTATGTCTCGATGTGGCAGAATGACAAGACGCCCGAGGCGGAAGGGCGGCTTGAGAACCTCAAGGAACTCGTGAAGGCGCTGGAACAGTTCGACAGCCTTCAGGGCTTCCTCGAACATGTCAGCCTGATCATGGACAATGACAGCGAGGATTCGTCCGAAAAGGTCAGCATCATGACCCTGCACGCCGCCAAGGGGCTGGAGTTTCCGGTCGTTTTCCTGCCGGGCTGGGAAGACGGGCTGTTCCCCAGCCAGCGCAGCATGGATGAAAGCGGGTTGAAGGGGATCGAGGAGGAACGCCGCCTCGCCTATGTCGGCATCACCCGCGCCGAGGAGCTGTGCACCATCTCCTTCGCCTCGAACCGCCGGGTCTATGGTCAATGGCAAAGCCAGATGGCCAGCCGTTTCATCGACGAACTGCCCTCCGCCCATGTCGAGGTGCTGACGCCGCCCGGCCTGATGGCGGGCGGCTATGGCGCGGCACCCGGCTTTGGCGGATCGGCGCTGGAAGAGCGCGCCACCAAGGCCGATGTCTACAACTCGCCGGGCTGGCGGCGGCTGCAGGACCGCCAGGGCAGCCGCCCGGTCAGCCAGCCGCGCGAGGCGAAGGGCGTGACGATCGACCTGCAGGCCGAAAGCTCCTACACGGTGGGCGAGCGGGTTTTCCATGTGAAATTCGGCTATGGCCGCGTCACAGGGATCGAGGGCGACA
>Ga0056909_1000401_pt1 | contig 44846 bp, 43 predicted proteins | sample EBPBio102011_DNA_FD_62115 | JGI IMG/M metagenome (GOLD analysis project Ga0056909, IMG submission 62115) | Wastewater treatment Type I Accumulibacter community from EBPR Bioreactor in Madison, WI, USA - Reactor 1_1/10/2011_ DNA | ecosystem: Engineered > Bioreactor > EBPR > Anaerobic-Aerobic >... | reverse complement strand
AGCCGATCGGGAACATTCCGCCCGCCGAGGCAGAAGCAAACTTCTATGCTGCTCTGGAAACTGAACCCATGGCCGCGTAACTAACCCAAATCAGCCTCCGGCAAACCCGGCGCGGTTCAAAGTTCATGCGCTTGCCCTCAGCCTCGGGCTGGACCCCGACATTCCTCCACATCTGATGAAAGCAACCCTGACCGAATGACCGGCGGTGTCGGGGCCCGTCAATCGGGTCGGGGCCATCGTGCCCGCGCAAGATGATCCGATTTGCCGGATTCTTGGGCTGAGTACCCGGTTTGCGTAGCTGTAATAGGTTTGATGCGCACCTGCCTTGATGTGCAGCAAAGGAAATCTTGAGGCACACAATCCGCCCCCAAGATCATGAACATCAGTCCCTACTCCAGAACATCGCAGCTGTCCGGCAGCCTGCCGACTGCTCAAGCCGGGTCCTGCTTGTCAGCCAGTGGGACCGCGTCCTGAAACCGGGACCACGCGCCCGGCCCCTTCCCGCTGTGCATGCGATGCCCGGACTGCCGCACCTCGCACGGCGGGCCCGGTCTATCCTTGGGCAAATGCGCGCCCCTCGGGCGGGACATCAGGTGCAAATGAACTCCCGCACGAAGGCGCTCGCGGGCTTGGCTCGGATGTCTTGCGGCTTGCCGATCTGCTCGATCCGCCCCATCGACATGACGACCACAAGGTCGGCAAGCTCCATCGCCTCTTCCTGGTCGTGGGTCACGAAAATGGTGGTCAGGCCCGTAGTGTCGTGGATGTCGCGCAGGCCCTGGCGAAGTTCCTTCCTGACCTTGGCGTCAAGCGCACCGAAGGGTTCGTCAAGGAGCAGCATGCGCGGCTCGATGGCCAGCGCCCTGGCAAGGGCGACGCGCTGGCGCTGCCCGCCCGAGAGTTGCGAGGGATACCGGGCACCGATGTCCGGCAGCTGGATCAGCTCCAGAAGTTTCGTCACCCGGCGGGCGATCTCGGCCCTCTGCGGCCGGGTTGCGCGGGGGCGCGCATTCAGGCCGTAGGCGATGTTGTCGAACACCGTCATGTGCCGGAACAGCGCGTAGCTTTGAAAGACGAAGCCTGCGCGGCGGTCCTGCACCGACAGGCCCGTGGCATCCTGCCCGTCGAAGAGGACCCGGCCCGATGTCGGAAATTCGAGCCCGCCAAGAATGCGCAGGAGTGTCGTCTTGCCTGACCCCGACGGCCCGAGAAGGGCCACCAGCGCGCCCGACGGGATGGCAAGGGAGACCGGGTTCAGCGCGGCGGTGGTGCCGAAGCGTTTCGAGATTTCGTCGATGTCGATATGCATCGGTTCCCCCTAGTGGCGGCGAGCGGCGGCAAGCGCATCGGCATGCCGGATTTCAAGGAAAGTCTTCAGGCCCAACGTCACGAAGGCCAGGAAGGCCAGAACCGCGGCGAGCGCGAAGGCCGCAACGGACAGATATTCGTTGTAGAGCATCTCGATGGTGATCGGCATGGTCGCCGTCTGGCCCCGGATCTTGCCCGAAACGACGGAAACCGCACCGAATTCGCCCATCGCGCGGGCGTTGCACAGAAGGACCCCATAAAGAAGTGCCCAGCGGATGTTCGGCAGCGTCACGGTCCGGAAGGTGCGCCAGCCCGACGCGCCAAGGGTCAACGCCGCCTCTTCCTCGGCGCGGCCCTGTTCGATCATCACCGGGATCAGCTCGCGCGCGACGAAGGGAAAGGTCACGATCATCGAGGCGAGAACGATGCCCGGCAGGGCAAAGACGACGGGATGACCGGCCTGGACCAGAAGGGCGCCGATCCAGGTGTTTGCCCCGAAGGTCAGGACGATGCAAAGCCCGACGACCACCGGAGAGACCGAAAAGGGCAGGTCGATCAGGGTTATCAAGAGCGCCTTGCCGCGAAAGTCGTACTTGGTGATGAGCCAGGCTGCGGCAATCCCGAACATCGCGTTGAGCGGCACGGCAATGGCCGCGACGGTCAGCGTCAGGCGGATGGCCGCCAGCGCCTCCGGGTCGGCCAGCGAGGTCACCGCCGTGACCCACCCCTTGCGCAGCGCCTCGTAGAAGACGGCAACAAGCGGCGCAAAGAGCAAGAGGACCAGCAACGACAGCACGATGACGGTCAGAACGATCCGGAAGAGCGGACTTTCGTCGGTGGCGGCGCGGAAGGTGGCGGGGGCGGTGTCAGACATATCCGATTCTCCGGCGGCTCCAGACCTGGATCGCGTTGATGACGAAGAGCATCAGGAAAGAGATGACCAGCATGGCGATGCCGATGGCCGTCGCGCCGTCGTAGTTGAACTCTTCCAGCTTGATGACGATCAAAAGGGGCGCGATTTCGGTCTTCATCGGCAGGTTGCCCGCAATGAAGATCACCGAGCCGTATTCGCCGACAGCCCGCGCCAGCGCCAGCGCGAAGCCGGTCAGCGCCGCAGGGGCGAGCATCGGCAGGATGACGTGCCGGATGGTGTGCGCCCGGCTCGCCCCCAGCGTGGCCGAGGCTTCCTCGACCTCGCGCTCGATCTCGTCGATCACCGGCTGGACGGTGCGGACGACAAAGGGCAGGCCCACGAAGACCAGCGCGATGAAGATGCCAAGGGGCGTGTAGGCGATCTTGACGCCCCAATCGCGCGCCACCGCGCCAAAGACCCCGTTCGGCGCGTAAAGCGCGGTCAGCGCAATGCCTGCAACGGCCGTGGGCAGCGCGAAGGGCAGGTCCACCGCCGCGTCGATCAGGCGGCGGCCCGGAAAGCGATAGCGCGCCAGCACCCAGGCCAAGGCGGCGCCGAAGACCAGGTTGAATGCGGCCGCCAGGAAGGACAGGCGGAACGACAGCCAGAGCGAGGCCCATATCCGGGCGCTGTTGACCTCGCTCCAGAGCCGCTCGGGACCGGCAACGGCGCCCTTCGCCAGAAGGGCGCCGATGGGCAGAAGCACCACAAGGGACAGAAGCGTCAGCGTGATCCCCGCGCTGATCCCAAGGCCCGGGATCGGCGAGCGATGGAGGAGAGGTTTGCCCATCGACATTCCTTTGCTGGCCGTGCCGGCACGTCCTGCCGGCCCCGTTGGGTCAGGGGGTTGGTCTACTTCGCCACGTAGATCTGGTCGAAGATGCCGCCGTCGGCGAAGTGCTTGGCCTGCGCCTCTTTCCAGCCCCCGAAGGCCGATATGTCGACAAGGTCCAGCTTCGGGAAGCGGGCGACATCTTCGGGCGCTGCCTTCGACGTGTCCCAGCCGCGGTAGTAGTCCTTGAAGATGATAGCCTGGGCTTCCGGGGTATACAGGAAGTTCAGGTAGGCTTCCGCCAACTTGCGCTGGTCGTCGGTCTTGATGTTGGCATCGAGCAGCGCGACCGGGGGTTCGGCCAGGACAGAGACGGAGGGGACGACGATGTCGAACTGATCGGCGCCCAGTTCCTTCTGCGCGAGGTAGGCTTCGTTTTCCCAGGCCAGCAGAACGTCGCCGATGCCACGTTGGGCGAAGGTCGTAGTCGCATCGCGCGCGCCCTTGTCCAGGACCGGCACATGTTCATAAAGCGCCTTGACGAAGGCCTGCGGGTCCTTGCCGGTCTTCTGCGCCCAGGCCCAGGCCGCCAGGTAGTTCCACCGCGCCCCGCCCGAGGTCTTGGGGTTCGGAGTAATGACCTCGACCCCGTCCTTGATGAGATCGCCCCAATCCTTGATGCCCTTGGGATTGTCCTTGCGCACCAGAAACACGATGGTCGAGGTATAGGGCGACGCGTTGTGCGGCAGCTTCGATTGCCAGTCCGTCGGCAGCTTGCCGGCGGCGGCGATCCTGTCGATGTCTGCGGCAAGCGCCAGCGTCACGACCTGGGCATCCAGCCCCTCGACCACCGCGCGGGCCTGGGCGCCCGATCCGCCGTGCGACTGCTCGATGGTGGGGGCCTCGTGGCCCTGCGCCGTCCACCAGGTCGTGAAGGCCTCGTCGATGTCGCGGTAAAGTTCGCGCGTCGGGTCATAGCTGACGTTCAGCAGGCTTTCGGCAGGGACCTGGACAGGCACGCCGACCAGCCCGACAAGCGCAAGCGAGACCGTGGCCGCAAGGGTTCTGAAGCGGTTGGTGAAGGCCAGGGGCGGCGCGGCCCCGGCAAGGGCAAAGTTGAAGGTGGCAGTCATGATCTCATCCTGTTGAAGTCGGGAAAGGGGCGAGGCGATTGCCCCATCGGGCGCGAGGTCCGCATTGGTCCGTGCGGTGGTTGGCCAACATGTCTTTCGTGGCCCGCCGCTGCCGCAGATGAGCGCCCCGGCCGGCTTCATCCCTGTTCCGGTGACCGCGGAAACCCCGCCCGGCACGTCCGGTCGGATCGCGGTGCGCTTCGGTCGTCAGTTTGCTTCTCCTTCGCTGCCGGTCCGGGACCAGTGATGGAATGACGTTAATAACGACAGGACAAGTCGAGTATTGCAACGGAATATTCACGCCAAAGTTTGTCGTGTATAGAGAAGGATTTTCTCCTCCCCGGGCCTTGGCCCGACAACAGCGGCCCCTGCAAACCTGTGTGTTTCAGGGCGCTTAGGCGCTGCCCGGGGTCAAGTCGGGGATCCCGCCCTGCCGCAGCATATCCTGGAGCGTCAGGGATTCGATCATGACAAGGTAAGACCAGAAGACTTCGGCAAATACCTTGCGGATGCGGCAGGTCGCCTCGTCGGCGCAATCCTCGCAGCGCTGATAGGCGCGCCGCGACAGGCAGGGCAGTGGCGCGATCGGCCCGTCAATGGTGCGCAGAAGCTCCGAGATCGAGATGTCGGTCGGCCTCCGGATCAGCACATAGCCGCCGGACCTGCCCCGGATCGACGCGATCACGCCGGCGTTGCGCACCTCAAGCAGGATATGTTCAAGGAAGCGCTTGGGCGTGTCCGAGCGCTTGGCGATCTCTTCGATCGTCAGGGGCTCGGGCTGGCCCTTGGCCGCTTCGTCGGCAAGGACGAGCAGCGCCTTGAGGGCATATTTCATCTTTTGCGTGATCATGGTCCAGACTAGGCCGTGGAATGACGAAAATCAATGTCGGGATTGCGTAGCGGGCGCCGGGCTCAGGCGGAAATTTCCATAAACCCTTGGAAAAACAGACACTAAGAAACCTGATCCGCTGTTGATGTTGCCGCCCGCGGTTATTCTGGACTTCGGGCCATTTTGATGCATTCTGGCCGCCGGGCCCGCCAGCCGGGGCCTGAAAGGCAGCATGACCATGACGGATCTGGACCTGATCGACCGCAAGATCGTGGCAGAGCTGATGCGCGATGCAACGCTTCCCATCGCCCAGATCGCCGACAAGGTCGGCCTGTCGCAGACGCCCTGCTGGAAGCGCATCCAGAAGCTTGAAGCCGCCGGCGTCCTGACCGGGCGGGTAGCTCTGGCCGATCCGACCAGGCTGGGCTTCGGCCTGACCGTCTTCGTCGGGATCGAGGCGCCGAACCACTCGGCCGACTGGCGCGATGCCTTCGCCAACGCGGTCGACACGATCCCCGAGATCATGGAGGTCTACCGCATGGCCGGGGAAGTCGACTACCTTCTGCGCGTGTCTGTGGCCGACATGATGGCCTTCGACCGGCTTTACAAGCGCCTGACGGGTGCGGTGCCGATCAAGAACGTGACCAGCCATTTCGCCATGGAGCGGATAAAGTTCACCACGGCCTATCCGGTCGACACGCTCGCGCGCTGAAGCGCCAGAAGAGAAAATCCTTCCCTTTCGGCGTTGATCTTTGGAATCCAAATACACGACAATCTTGCTAGACTTATGCCGAGATCGAGTCGCTGCCTGCCAACGGCGGCGACGGATTTGCCGGCCGATGCCGCACATGATCAAAGGATTGCACGATGAAATCCCTGCTCCGCCAACCGCATCAGCCACACTCCGGCTATGTGGCCGTGGCGATCTTTCTTCTGGCTTACGCCGCGACGCTCGCCCTTGTCATCGCTCCAGCCCACGTCAAGTCGGCTGTGGATGCGATCTGGGCATGGCCCTTCGGATAGGCCGGCATTCGATAGCGGGCAACGTCTGGCGCGGCCCGCGATCAGCCGTTCGCCGGGGCTGACCCTACTCCCCGTATGGCAGCCAGATCGTCTTGACCTGCCGCGCCCGCAGCAGCCACTCGCGGCCCTGCCCCTCGCGCGTCCAGTCGCGCGCGCGGCCACTGTCGGTCCAGACCGCCTTCAGGTTACCGGCCGAGGCGCGCTCGACGCGGGTCACGCCGGCAGCATCGCCGCAATACCATAGCGCCGCCACCTCGTCATGAAGCGCCAGGACCTCGGCCAGCTCGTCCCGCGCGCCGGTCAGGATGTTGACGACGCCGGCCGGCAGGTCCGAAGTTTCGATCACCTGCATGAAACGCGCAGCGATCAGCGGGTGGCTCTGCGAGGCAACAACGACCACCCGGTTGCCCATCGCGAGCGGCGGCAGCATCAGGGACAGCATCGACAGAAGCGGCGCCTCGTCGGGGGCAACGAGGCCCATCACCCCCCAGGGCTCGTTCACCGCAAGTGTCACATGGCGCGACTTGGTGGCGTGGACGGCGCCGTCGACCTTGTCGGCCTGCGCGGCATACCAGAAGGTCCGGGCGATTGCCGCCTCGACCTCGGCCGGCGCTGACCGGGGCGTGGCACCCGTCGCGCGGGCGAGAAGTGCGGCAAACTCGTCGGCCCGCTGCGCCAGGTTTTCGGCCAGATAATACAGCACCTGCGCCCGGTTGTGCGCCGTGACGCCGCCCCAGGCACCGGCCTTCGCCGCCGCCTCGACCGCGTTGCGGACATCCTTGCGATTGGCAAGCGCCGCCTGACCCAGAACGGCACCCGAAGCGTCGCGCACCGTGTAGCTTTGGCCGCCGTCGGCGCGCGCCTGCTTGCCGCCGACATAAAGCTTGGCGGTCACGTCGATCCCGTCCGCCACACCGTCGCCTTGCGGTGCCGCCACGGGCACCAGCCCCGGCGTGGGCCGCGGGGTGCCCTTCGGACGCGCCGCCGGCGCCAGATACTCGGCCAACCCCTCGCGCGCACCCTCACGGCCGAAGCCGCTTTCCCGCATGCCGCCGAAGGCCGCGCCCGCGTCGAACATGTTGGTGCCGTTGATCCAGACGACCCCCGCCCTGATCCCCGACGCGACCGAAATCGCCCGGTCGATGTCCTGCGACCAGACCGATGCCGCCAGCCCGTAACGGGTGTCGTTGGCGAGTTCCACCGCCTCGCTGGGCGTGCGGAAGGTCAGCGTGGTGGCGATGGGGCCGAAGATTTCCTCCTGGTTGACGCGGTGGGCGGGCGCCGTGCCGGTGAAGAAGCCTGGCGCGCAGAAGCTGCCAGTCGCGGGCAGGTCAACGTCGGCGCTGTGTAGCGTCGCGCCATCGGCCAGACCGCTTGCCACCAGGTCGCGGATCCGGGACAACTGCCGGTGCGACACGACCGCGCCCACATCCGTGGACTTGTCCAGGGGATCGCCGACCCTGAGCGTCGCAAGCCGCGCGCGCAGAAGGTCGAAGAAGCGCGCCGCCACGCCCTCCTGCACCAGAATGCGCGAGCCTGCGCAGCAGACCTCGCCCTGGTTGAACCAGATCGCGTCCACCACGCCCTCGACCGCGCCATGCAGGTCCGCATCCTCGAAGACGACGAAGGGCGACTTGCCGCCCAGTTCCAGTGTCAGCTTCTTGCCCGACCCCGCCGTCTGCTCGCGGATCGCGCGGCCGACGGCGGTCGAGCCGGTGAAGGCGACCTTGTCGATGCCCTTGTGCCCCGTGACCAGCGCGCCCGTCTCGGCCCCCCCTTGCACGATGTTCAGGACACCCTTGGGCAGTCCGACCTCGGCGCAGATCTCGGCGAAGGCCTGCGCGGTCAGGGGCGTCAGGTCGGCGGGCTTCAGGACCACCGTATTGCCGGCCGCGAGCGCAGGCGCCACCTTCCAGGACAGCATCAGCAGCGGGAAGTTCCACGGGATCACCTGCCCGCAGACACCGACCGGCCCCAGCCCCGGAAACTCGCTTTCGACCAGTTCGGCCCAGCCGGCATGATGATAGAAGTGGCGCGCGACCAGGGGCACGTCGATGTCGCGCGTCTCACGGATCGTCTTGCCGTTGTCCATCGTCTCCAGGACCGCAAGGAACCGCTCGCGTTTCTGGATATGGCGGGCAATGGCGTAAAGGTAGCGGGCGCGGGCGTGGCCGCTGAGCGCGGCCCAACCCGGCTGGGCGGCACGGGCGGCGGCGACGGCCCGGTCGACCTCGGCGGCCCCCGCATGCGAAAGCCGCGCGATGACCTCGTCCGTCGCGGGGTTCAGCACGTCGGCCAAGGGCGCCTTGGGCTTGGTAAAGGCGCCGTCGATGAAATGGCCGATCCCGCCCGCGTGGCCCTTGAGCCAGGCGCGCACCTCGCCGCTCGCCTCGGGCGAGGGGCCGTAGTCCATGTTGTCCATGATGTCCCTGATCGAAGCCATGTCCGGTCCTCAGGCCAGCGCGTGACGATGGGCGGCCGAATAGCGGCCGGTGACGTAATGTTCGATCTGCCGCTCGATGTCGCCCAGCATCGACGAGGCACCAAACCGGAAAAGGTCGTTCCTGGTCCAGCGCACGCCCAGCTCTTCCCGCATCAGGATCAGCCAGGCCATCGCGTCCTTGGCGGTCTTGAGGCCCCCCGCAGGCTTGAAGCCCACCATCTGCCCGGTCAGGTCGCGGAAATCACGAAGCGCCCGCACCATGGTCAGCGAGACGGGCAGCGTCGCATTGACCTCTTCCTTGCCGGTCGAGGTCTTGATGAAATCCGCTCCCGCCTGCATCGCGACCATGGACGCCTTGTAGACGGTCCCGAGCGTGCGCAGATCGCCCGTCGACAGGATCGCCTTCATGTGCGCCGCGCCGCATTCGGCCCGCATCTGCGCGATCTCGTCATAAAGTTCGGACCAGCGCCCGGTCAGCGCCAGCTCGCGCGGGATGACGATGTCGATCTCGCGCGCGCCTTCGGCCACCGCATAGCGGATCTCGGCCAGCCTGAGCGGCAGGGGCGTTAGCGCCGCCGGAAAGCCGGTCGCGACCGAGGCGACCGGGATCGCGGTGCCCTGCAGCGCGCGGACCGCATGGCCGACCATGGTCGGATAGACGCAGACCGCGCCCACGGTCAGTGCATCGAGCCCGAGCGCCGCCATCAGGTCGGCGCGCAAGGGTTGGCGCGCCTTGGCGCACAGCCGCTGCACGCGGCCCGCCGTGTCGTCACCCGACAGGGTGGTCAGGTCGATGCAGGTGATCGCCTGGGCAAGCCAGGCCGCCTGATGGTCCTTCTTGACGCTCCGCCGGGTGGTCAGGCTGGCCGCGCGCCGTTCGGTGGCGCTCAGGTTCACGCGGATATCCTCGAACATGGCCGGATCGAAGGGCACGCCGGTCACGCGCGGGAAGGGAGCGTCGGGTCGAGCGGTCGGGGTCATGTCCGTCCTTCGCAGGCTCATGCGGGCGCTGCCGACAGGAGGCCGGCGCAAGCCCCCACGAAGCACGAGCCGACGGGCGAGGTCAAGCAAGCCGCCCTATCCAAGCCGCCCCGTCACGAAGCGCAAGCCGGAAAAAAGAACGGCGGCCGTCCAGGGAGGTGGACCGCCGCCGCACTTTCCGCACGGTGCCGAAGCACCGATTTGGGCCGGGGGCCTGTCGGCCCGCACCGGCTGATCGGCCCGCGCCCTCGGGGAGGAGGAGGCGCCGGGCCTGCGCCGCCGCCCGGGAGGAGGAGTGGGCGGCAGGCGGTTCGTCTGGGGCCCGGACTTAAGATCGGGGACCCCGCATATTCGGCGGCGACTTCAGGGAGGAACGTCGCCGCCTGTTCCCGGCCCGAGGGAGGGAGGATGGGCCAGGAATATTCCGACGGGTCCGGCGTGGACCCGGTGGCGGCGCTTACTTGGCGTAGGCCGCCTGAAGCGCCACATCCTCGATCATGGCGCGGTGCAGGCCAAGGTCGTTCAGGTCGCGGTCGCTCAGCGCGTCAAGTTCGCGGAGCGTCTGGCGGTAGATGCCATAGCGGCGGCCCTTGTCGGCAACGCCGGCGAAAAACGCCGAGATACGGTCGAAAGTCGTGGAGCCGGAGCGCGTAATCGTGTTCATTCTATGCCTCGTAGTTCATGCAAAGCACATCTCTTGTGTGCTCTTGAGGCACTAAATGGCATCGATGCTGCACCTGCACAATCCCATGCCGAGGCAAGGCTGCCATGCATGCACTGCATGGCCTGCGCCGTGCGACGCTACGTCACAGCATGAACTATGTAACGCTTTAGTAACGTTTTCACACAATTTTTCCGAATTTGGCCAGAATCACCCGATTCGTGCGTTTGGCGCCAAGCCAAAACCTGACCGCATAGCGAAATGCTGCGTCGCAGCATATCAAACCGCCCTCCGAACGACCAAGGACCGACCATGCCCCTGACCCGCGACCAGATCCAGACCGCGCTTGACCGCATCGCCCTGCCCGACGGCGGCACCCTTGTCAGCCGCGACATGCTGCGCGCCGTGATGATCGACGGCGACAAGGTGAGTTTCGTGATCGAAGCACCCTCGCCCGAGCTTGCCCGCCGGATGGAGCCGGTCCGCGCCGCCGCCGAAAATGCGGTGCGCGCGCTCGGCGCCACACAGGTCTCGGCGCTTCTGACGGCGCACGGGCCCTCGGCACCGAAGCCTGCCGGCCAATCCACTGGCCAGCCTGTCGCCCAGTCCGCACCGGGCGGCCCGCCGCCCAGCCTGAAGATCGGCGGCCACCCCACGCCCCAGGCCGGCCCGACCTCGGTTCCGGGCGTCGAGCGGGTCATCGCCATCGCCTCGGGCAAGGGCGGTGTCGGCAAGTCGACCGTCTCGTCGAACCTCGCCGTGGCGCTCGCCCGGCAGGGTCGCCGCGTCGGGCTTCTGGACGCCGACATCTACGGGCCGTCGCAACCGCGCATGATGGGCCTGTCGGGGCGCCCCGATGCGCCGGACGGCAAGACCATCATCCCGCTGGTCGGCCACGGCGTGAAGGTCATGTCGATGGGCCTTCTGCTGAAGGAAACCGAGTCGGTCGTCTGGCGCGGCCCGATGCTGATGGGCGCGCTCCAGCAGCTTCTGGGCCAGGTGGCCTGGGCGCCCCTTGATGTCCTCATCATCGACCTGCCGCCGGGCACGGGCGACGTGCAGCTGACACTCTGCCAGAAGACCAACCTGACCGGCGCGATCGTCGTCTCGACCCCGCAGGACGTGGCGCTGATGGACGCGCGCCGGGCGATCGACATGTTTGAAAAGCTGAAAACCCCGGTCCTGGGCCTTATCGAGAACATGTCGACCTACATCTGCCCGAACTGCGGGCACGAGGCGCACCTCTTCGGCCACGGCGGCGTCCATGCCGAAGCAGCCGCGACCGGCATTCCCTTCCTGGGCGAGATTCCCCTGTCGCTCGACATCCGGCTGGCAGGCGACGGCGGCAAGCCCGTGGCGCTGGGCGACGGGCCGGAAGGTCAGGCCTACGCGAAGATCGCCCGGCGTCTGGTCGAAGGCGGCATGGCCTGAAGGGCGCGGCGGCCCCTGTTTCGCAGCCCTTTCGGTCAGGGTGGCAGAGGCCGTTGACTCTGCCAAAGCGCAGCGTCGCCGTTTGTCCCGGCCGATGGCCCCAAGGCCATCGGCCAGCGCCCGCCCCGCCATCGGCGGGCGCTATGCGCCCACCGGGGCAGGCGCTGGCCTTTGATGTTAGGCTACACGGGCGGTCCAGCGGAACCGTTTCCACGCGGTCGGGGAAAACGCGGTGCGTTTCCTGATCCCGCCCGGACCCGGCCGTTCACAAGGGGCGAAGATCGATTGCCCTACCCCAGCCGCGCCTTCACCAGCGCCCCGGCGGCGCCGAAATCCATCTGCCCGGTATGGCGGGCCTTCAGGATCGCCATTACCCGGCCCATGTCCTTGACCGAGGTCGCCCCCGCCTCGGCCACCGCCGCATCGACCGCCGCCGCAGCTTCATCCGCCGATAGCGCGCGCGGCAGGAATTCCTCGATGACCGCCACCTCGGCGCGCTCTTTCGCGGCCAGTTCGGGCCGTCCGCCCTGGTCATAGACGGCCGCCGCGTCCTGGCGGCTTTTGACCATCTTGCCCAGAAGCGCCAGCACGTCGCCCTCGCCCATCGGCCCGCCGGCGGTCCGCGCCGCGATCTCGCGATCCTTGACCGCCGCCAGCATCATGCGGATCGCCGACAGCCGCGCCGCATCCTTCGCCCGCATTGCGTCCTTCTGCGCCGCCTGCATCCGCTCGATCAATTCCATCGTCGCCTCCCGTGTTCGGCGCCGACCCTAGCGAGCCGGACCCTTGACCGCCAGCCCCGCCGCCCCTATGGGTCGCACCGATCATCGGCAGGGGGACGACATGACCGGCATTGCGACGGAAAAGCCGACTGCCTGCCTTGCATTGGCCGATGGCACGCTCTTCTACGGCACGGGCTTCGGCGCGACGGGCGAGACGGTCGCCGAACTCGTCTTCAACACCGCGATGACCGGCTACCAGGAAATCATGACCGACCCCTCCTACGCGAGCCAGGTCGTGACCTTCACCTTCCCCCATATCGGCAACGTCGGCGTCACCGGCGAAGATGACGAGGCCGCGCGGTCTGTCGCCGAGGGCATGGTGGTGAAATGGGCGCCGACCGACCCCTCGAACTGGCGCGCGACCCAAGGTCTGGTCACCTGGATGGAGCGTGAGGGCCGCATCGGCATCGGCGGCGTCGACACCCGCCGCCTCGCCCGCGCCATCCGCCAGCAGGGCGCGCCCCATGTGGCGCTCGCCCACGACCCCGAGGGGCGCTTCGACATCGCGGCGCTGGTCGCCAAGGCCCGCGGCTGGAAGGGGCTCGTCGGCCTTGACCTGGCCAAGGACGTGACCTGCGCCCAAAGCTACCGCTGGGACGAAACCCGCTGGTCCTGGCCCGACGGCACCGGCCGGCGCGAGGGGCCGGGACTGAAGGTCGTGGCGATCGACTATGGCGCGAAGCGAAACATCCTGCGCTGCCTCGCCTCGTCCGGCTGCGAGGTCACGGTCCTGCCCGCGACCGCCACGGCCGAAGAGGTGCTGGCCCACGCGCCCGACGGCGTTTTCCTGTCGAACGGCCCGGGCGACCCGGCCGCGACCGGCGCATATGCCGTGCCGATGATCCAGGGCGTGCTGCGCGCCGACCTGCCGCTTTTCGGCATCTGCCTCGGCCACCAGATGCTGGCGCTCGCCCTGGGCGCCCGCACGATCAAGATGAACCACGGCCACCATGGCGCGAACCATCCGGTGAAGGATCTGGAGTCCGGCAAGGTCGAGATCACCTCGATGAACCATGGCTTTGCCGTGGACAGCCAGAGCCTGCCGAAGGGCGTCGTGGAAACCCACGTGAGCCTGTTCGACGGCTCGAACTGCGGTATCCGCATGGCCGACCGGCCGGTCTTTTCGGTGCAATACCACCCCGAAGCGAGCCCCGGCCCCCAGGACAGCCTTTACCTCTTCGACCGCTTCACCGCGGCCATGCGCGCCCGCCGGGCGGCCTGAACAGGTTTTAACGCCCCGTTAACCAGTCCTGCGCCACTGTCGGTCAGACCCGACCGAGGACCGCATGACTGCCGCCCACCGCCACCTGCGCGTGATCGAGGCCGCCCCGCAAAGGGATGCGGTCCCGGCCGCCGACCGCCCGATCGCGGCGCCGCGCCCGCTTGGCCAGCCGCAGACCCGCCGGCCGCTGGGCGAGGTGCTGCTGGAAAGGCGGCTGGTCACGCCCACGACGCTCGCCCGTGCGCTGGCGCTTCAGGCCCGGCAGGACGCGCGGCTTGGCGACATCCTGCTGGCGCGCGGCTGGGTGAGCGAGCCCGACCTGATGGAGGCCCTGTCGATCCAGTGGGGCGCGCGCCGCGTCGCCCTGACGGGCAGCCCCCCCGATTCGCGGCTTCTCGACCGGCTGGGCGTCGACCTGTGCCTGGCCGAATGCCTTCTGCCCTGGCGCACGCTCGGCGGCGTGACCATCGTCGTCACGGCCCGCCCCGAACAGTTCGCGCGCCTGCATGCCCGGCTTACCGACCGGCTCGGCCCCGTCGTCATGGCGCTGGCGAGCGAGCGCGACATCCTCGACTGCCTGACCCGCGCCCGCCGCACCTCGCTTGTCCGCCGGGCCGAGGAGCGTGTCGCACCAGCCGAAAGCTGCCGCACACTCGACGGCCGCCGCGCCGGGCGCGCCGCCTGGGCCGGGCTGGGCCTTCTGGCCGCTCTGACGGTCCTGTCGCCGCCCACGGCCTTCGCCGTCCTTTTCGCCATCGCGCTTCTGTCGCTGACCGCCCAGACCGTCCTGAAGCTCCTCGCCGCGATGAGCGCGCTCTGGACGCAGGCCGCGCCCCAGACCCGGCCCCCGACCATCGCCCGCCTGCCCGTCGTGTCGGTCATGGTCCCCCTCTTTCATGAAACCGACAGCGCCGCGCGCCTGGTCCGCCGGCTCGACCGCATCGACTACCCGCGAGAGCTTCTGGACATCGTCCTGGTCATGGAAGAGGACGACCAGCAGACTGCGGCCACCCTTGCCCGCCTGACGCTGCCGCGCTGGATGCGCACCGTCACCGTGCCTACCGGGCCGATCCGCACCAAGCCGCGCGCCCTGAACTACGCGCTCGACTTCTGCCGAGGCTCGATCGTTGGCGTCTATGACGCCGAGGACGCCCCCGACCCCGACCAGATCCGCGCCATCGTCCGCCGCTTCCACGAAACCGGGCCGGAGGTCGCCTGCCTGCAGGGCATCCTCGACTTCTACAACCCCGCGCACAACTGGATGACGCGCTGCTTCACCATCGAATATGCCACCTGGTTCCGCATGATGCTGCCGGGCATCGCGCGCCTCGGGCTGGTCGTCCCCCTGGGGGGCACCACGCTCTTCTTCCGCCGGGCCGCACTGGAGGAACTCGGCGGCTGGGACGCCCACAACGTGACCGAGGATGCGGACCTGGGCCTGCGCCTTGCCCGCCACGGCTACCGGACGGAAATGGTTGCGACCGTGACCGAGGAAGAGCCGAACAGCCGCCTCATTCCCTGGGTCCGGCAGCGGTCGCGCTGGCTGAAGGGCTATGCGATGACCTGGGCCACCCACATGCGCGACCCGGTGGCGCTGTGGCGCGACCTGGGTCCCAGGCGGTTCTGGGGCGTGCAGGTCATGTTCCTGGGCTCGCTCGTCCAGCTGATCCTGGCGCCGATCCTCTGGTCCTGCTGGGCGCTGTCGCTCGGCTACGCCCATCCGCTGACGGGGCTGATGTCGCCCGCCGCGATCATGGCGCTGAACGGGCTTTTCGCCGTGTCAGAGGTGGTGACCATCGCCATCGGCCTCTGGGCCTGCCGGGGGGCGAAGCACCGCTGGCTCCTGGGATGGGTGCCGACCTTGCATTTCTACTTCCCGCTCGCGGCTTTCGCCTCCTACAAGGCGCTCTGGGAAGCCGTGCGCCAGCCCTTCTACTGGGACAAGACCAGCCACGGCATCCTTGGCGCCGACGGGGACGAACCCGCGACGCCGGAAGAGGAAGGGCCACTGGTGCTTTACCCGCCGCTGCCTGCCGTCGCGCTCACGCCCCGGACGCCCGCCGGAGCGCGCTCCGAAACGCACTCCGGAACGCACTCCGAAACGCACCCCGGAACGCGCCCCGGATGGCTCGACCGCGCGCCGCTCGCGCTGAGTGCCGGTGCCGCTCCTGCCATCGCGTGGGGCGGGCCGGTCCTAGCGGCGCTTCAGCGCCCCGTTATCGAGTTTCAGCCGAGTTTCGAAGGCTTTTGAGATATGGGCGCGCAAAGCCTCCTGCGCCGCCTCGCCCGACCCCGACCCGATCGCCTCGACAATCGCGCGATGTTCCTCGAGCGCCGCCTCTGCCCGCCCGACCGCCGCAAGCGAGGTCGTGGCCAGAAGCGCCATCGACCGATGCACCAGATCCAGTTGCCCGACCAGAAAGCGGTTGTGCGATGCCAGATGGATCTGCCTGTGAAAACGCTTGTTCGCCCGCGCCATCGCCTCTGGGTCGTCCAGATGCGCGCGGTCCTCCTCGACCATTGACACCAGAACCCGCACCTCTTCCGGACTCGCATGCTTGGCCGCGAGCCGCGCCGCGAGCCCCTCGAGCTCGGTCCTGACCACGTAAAGCTCAGCCAGCTGGTTGTGGTCGAGCGAGGCGACGATCAGCGAACGGCCGTCGCGCGCCAGCATCGACTGGGTTTCCAGCCGCTGCAGCGCCTCGCGCACCGGCGTCCGCGACACGCCGAACCGGTCAGCGAGGTCCGCTTCGACCAGCCGGTCGCCCGGCCGGTAATCCCCCTGCTCGATCGCCTCGACGATCAGCGTATAGGCATCTTTCTGCATCGCGCGGGCCTCCGTCCGAGCGCAGACCCTAGGGTCGGGCCCCGCCCCTTGTCCAGCCCCCACCCCTTGTCCAGCCCCCGCCCCCATGGGACAGTGCGCGCCGTTCCCGAAGGACCGCCGATGCCCGCCAACCCGTTCAGCCATGTCTCAACCTGGGTCTTCGACCTGGACAACACGCTCTACCCCCCGCACATGCGGCTCTTCGACCAGATCGAGGCGAGGATGACCGCCTATGTCATGCGCACCCTCGGGCTCGACCGGGCCGAGGCCGACCGCCTGCGCGCGCACTATTGGGCGGCGCATGGCACGACGCTTGCCGGGCTGATGCGCCAACATGGCGTCGATCCCCTGCCCTATCTGGCAGAGGTGCATGACATCGACTTCTCGCCCCTTCAGCCCGACCCGGACCTGCGCGCGGCGATCGCGGCGCTGCCGGGCCGCCGCATCGTCTATACCAATGCCGACGCCCCCTATGCCCGCCGGGTGATCGAGGCGCGGGGGCTCGCCGGCCTTTTCGACGCGGTCTACGGCATCGAACATGCCGGGTTTCACCCCAAGCCCGACCACGCGGCCTTCGAAGCCGTCTTTGCCCGCGACGGCTTTGCCCGTGACAGGGCGGCGATGTTTGAGGATGACGCGCGAAACCTGGCCGTTCCGCACGCGATGGGCCTTCTAACAATCCACGTCGCTGCGACCCCCGACGATGCGCCCCACATCCATCACCGGACCGCCGACCTGACGGACTTCCTGCGGCGCATTGCCGCCTGAGCCGCCTTTGCGCGCATCCACCGAAATCGCTAGACTGCCTCCATGAGACTGGCGCAATGACCGACAGAGACATCCTGATTTCCGGCGGCGGCGTCGCAGGGCTGACCGCAGCGGCGGCCTTCGGCGCGGCGGGCCTCAGCGTCACCTGCGTTGACCCCGCGCCCCCGGTGACCGACGCCGACGACGACCGCGCCGACCTGCGCACGACAGCCTTTTTGCAGCCGGCGCAAGGACTTCTGGCCGAAGCAGGCCTCTGGGACGCGCTTGCGCCCCATGGTGCGGCGCTGAAGATCATGCGGATCGTCGACGCGGGCGGCGCGCGGGCAGAGCCGCGCCTCGTGCGCGACTTCGATGCGGCGGACCTGTCGGACGCGCCCTTCGGCTGGAACTTCCCGAACTGGCTCTTGAAGCGCGAACTGGTCGCGCGCCTTGCCACCTTGCCAAACGTCACCTTCCGCGCGGGCGTCGGCACGACATCCGTCCTGACCCGCACCGACGAGGCGCGCGTTGCTCTGACCGACGGCAGCCGACTGACCGCGCGCCTGCTGATCGCGGCCGACGGGCGCGACAGCCCGGTCCGCGCGGCCCTAGGCATCGGCGCCCGCACCTTCCGCTACGGCCAGAAGGCGCTGGCCTTCGCCGTGACCCATGACCGCCCGCACGACAACATCTCGACCGAGGTGCACCGCACGGGCGGCCCTTTCACGCTCGTCCCCCTGCCCGACCGCGACGGCAAGCCCTCGTCCGCCATCGTCTGGATGGCCGAGGGGCCGGAAATCGCGCGCCTGGCCGCCCTGCCGGTCCCGGAGTTCGAGGCAGAGATGACCGAGCGCAGCGCCGGGCTTTATGGTCCCCTGACGCTCGCCACCCGCCGGTCGGTCTGGCCGATCATCGCCCGCATCGCGGACCGCTTCACGGCCGAGCGCACCGCGCTCACGGCCGAGGCCGCCCATGTCGTGCCGCCGATCGGCGCGCAGGGGCTGAACATGTCACTTGGCGACCTGCGCTGCCTGCTGGATCTGGCCCGCGCCGCGCCCGACCGGCTGGGCGACCGCACCATGCTCGACGCCTACCAGCGCGCCCGCTGGCCCGATGTCGCGGCGCGGGTCGCGGGCATCGACCTTCTGAACCGCACCTCGATGCTGTCGCCCCGCCCGCTTCGCGACCTGCGGGCCGGGGCGCTGAACGCGCTCTACTCGCTGAGGCCGGTCAGGACGACGCTGATGAAGGCCGGCCTCGGGACGCGCTAGGCCTCGCACAGGAAGGCGACGGTGCGGGTCCGGCGTTCGGTCAGGTTCACGACCTGATTGCGCACCATGTCCTTGCGTCCCTCACCAAGGATGGCGGCCAGCGACAGGGGCGGCGGCCCGTTCAGCGCGCTCGCATCGGCAAGCGCCTTGAACCAGGCGATGCTCTCCTCGCTCGAATCCCGACGCTCCAGCACCTTGAACCCCGCAGCGATCAACAGCGCCTCGACCTCACCCGGGGTGGCGACGAAGCTGATCGTGGCATCGCGAGCCCAGGGCACCGGGTAAAGGATCCCGCCCCCGTCGCCCTGCATGATGTCATAGACGGCAAAGCGCCCGCCCGGTTTCAGGACCCGGTGCGCCTCGGCATAGAGCCGGTCCTTGGCAGCGATGTTCATCGCGACATGGATCGTCATCGCGGCATCGAACGTCGCGTCCGCAAAAGGCAGGTCGGTCGCGTCCCCCTCGACGAACGCCACCCGATCCGCGAGCCCAAGCCGCTCGCTGATGACCGTAGCCGCCTCGCAAAACTCGGGCGTCAGGTCGATGCCGGTGACGTGGCAGCCATAGGCCTCGGCCAGCGTCCGGGCCGGGCCGCCAAGACCCGATCCCAGGTCCAGAACGCGCGAGCTGGCAGAAAGCGCCATGCCCTCCGCCAGCTCAAGCGTCGCCTTGCGTCCGCGGATATGGAACTCGTCAACCGCCGCCAGATCCTCGGTCGTCGCGTCGTCGAGCGTCTTGCCCATCCGGGCAAGACCCTCGGCGATGCGGTCCAGCAGGCGCCCGCGCTCGGCGTAGTGCTGTGCAACCTGGTTCATCCTGCCCGCCCCATCAGGGCATCACCATACCGGGAAGCGACCACTTTGCGACCCCTCAGAGCCCGACGGCGTCCAGCGCCCGGCGGATGCGCGCCACCGTGCCGTCAACGTCGTAAAGCTTGTCGAGGCCGAAAAGCCCAAGGCGGAAGCTGCGGTAGCCCTCGCCCTCGCCGACCTGCAAGGGCACGCCGGCCGCGATCTGGACGCCCTGGGCGACGAACTTCTTGCCGTTCTGGATGTCGGGATCGTCGGTGTAGCTGACCACGACGCCCGGCGCGCCGAACCCGTCGGCCGCGACCGAGCGGATGCCGCGCGACGCGAGCTCTGCCCGGACCGCGTTCCCAAGCCGCCATTGCGCATCGCGCAGGCGATCGAACCCGTAGGTCTTCGTCTCCTGCATCGTGTCGCGGAAGGCGCGGATCGCATCCGTCGGCATCGTCGCGTGATAGGCATGCCCGCCCGCCTCATAGGCCGCCATGATCGCGCGCCACTTCTTCAGGTCGAGCGCGAAGCTGGACGAGGCCGTCCCCTCCATCCGCTTCAGGGCCGCGTCGGAAAACATCACGAGCCCGGCCGAGGGCGAGGCCGACCACCCCTTCTGCGGGGCCGAGATCAGGACGTCGACACCCACGGCCTTCATGTCGACCCAGACGCAACCCGAGGCGATGCAGTCAAGGACGAAAAGCGCCCCCACATCATGCGCGGCCCGCGCCAGCGCCTTCAGGTAATCGTCAGGCAGGATCATGCCGGACGCGGTTTCGACATGGGGAGCAAAGACCACGTCGGGCCGCACCTCGGCGATTTTGGCCACAACCTCGTCGATGGGCGCGGGCGCGAAGGGCGCCTGCGGCTCGTTCCCCGACCGGCGCGCCATGGCGACCTGCGTTTCGCCCGCAAAGCCGCCCATCTCGAAGATCTGGGTCCAGCGGAAGGAGAACCAGCCGTTCCGCACGATGAGCGCGCGCTGGCCGCTCGTGAACTGCCGCGCCACCGCTTCCATCGCGTAGGTGCCCCCGCCCGGAACCAGCGCCACCGCATCGGCATTGTAGACTTCTGCCAGAATGCCCGAGACATCGCGCATCACGGCCTGGAAGGTTGCGCTCATGTGGTTCAGCGAGCGGTCGGTAAAGACCACCGAAAACTCCTCGAGCCCCTCGGGGTCGATATTGGGCAATAGTGCGGGCATCCTGTCCTCCTGCTTGTCGGAACAGGCGTAGTGCAGCGCCGGGCCAAAGGCAAAGGCGAAGCTAGCCCCCGGCGCCGGTCAGCCCAGGGGCCCGGGCCGCCGCTCTTCGCTCAGCAGCACGTTCGCCTCGACATCGCCGACGCCCGGCAGGGTCATGATCCGCCGCCGCAGGACGCGCTCGAAATCCGCAATGTCGCGGGCGACGACCCGCAGCCGGTAGTCGTAGAGGCCAAGCACATGCTGCACCATCTGCACCTCGGGGATGGCCGTCACCGCGCGCTCGAAATCCTCAAGGCTCACGCGCCCCTTGGTCGCAAGCTTCACCCCCAGAAAGACCGTGACCCCGAACCCCAGCGCCGCCGCATCGAGCGCCAGCCGTTCGCCGCGCAAGACCCCCGCCGCTTCGAGCCGCCGCAGGCGCCGCCAGGTCGCGGGCTGCGACAGGCCGAGCCGCCGCCCGATGGCTCCCGCACTTTCCGTCGCATCCGCCACCCGCGCCCTGAGGATCGCCCGGTCCAGATCGTCGAGCGCGATCATAGGGGCAGGCTCGCGCTGTCCTTGATGGTCGAGACGAGCATCAGCGCCTCGATGTCCGCGATGTGCGGCAAGGTCAGGATACGGTCGCGATAGATCTCCTGGTAATGGCCCATGTCGCGGGCGATGATCGACAGGCGCACGTCGACACGGCCAAGGAAGGTCTGGATTTCGATGACCTCCGGCACCTCGCGCGCAGCCGCCAGGAAGGCGTCGAAGGCCCTCGGCTCGGTCTTGTCGAGCGTGAAGCGCATCGACACTTCGACCGCCCAGCCGAGCGCGCGCCAGTCGACGACCGCGTGCCGGCCCTTCAGGATACCTGCCGCCCCCAGCCTCTCGACCCGCCGCCAGGCCGTCGCCGGCGTCAGCCCCGCCCGTTCGGCCAGCTCGGCGGTTCCGAGTGCCGGGTCAGCCATCATCTGGCGCAGCAATCGCCGATCCGCATCATCCAGACGCATGAAATTTTTCCCCTGGCCATATGGACGAATGAATTTCTCATGATTTGCCAGATATGTTCAAATTTTGCACGGCAATTCGCAGGCCAAAGCCTATTCTGCCGCCATCAACCAGAAAGGAGACCGCGATGCGCGTCTTTTACGATCGTGACTGCGATGTGAACCTCATCAAGGACAAGAAGGTCGCCATCCTCGGCTATGGCAGCCAGGGCCATGCCCACGCGCTGAACCTGCGCGATTCGGGGGCGAAGAACATCGTCATCGCGCTCCGCCCCGGTTCGCCCTCGGCCAAGAAGGCCGAGGCCGAAGGGCTGAAGGTGATGGACATCGCCGAGGCGGCGAAATGGGCCGACCTCATCATGTTCACCATGCCCGACGAGCTGCAGGCCGAAACCTACAAGAAATACGTCCATGACAACCTGCGCGAAGGCGCGGCGATCGCCTTCGCCCACGGCCTGAACGTGCACTTCGGCCTGATCGAGCCGAAGAAGGGCGTCGACGTCATCATGATGGCGCCGAAGGGCCCCGGCCACACGGTGCGAGGCGAATACCTGAAAGGCGGCGGCGTCCCCTGCCTGTTCGCCGTCCACCAGGACGCGACCGGCAAGGCGCAGGACATCGCGCTCAGCTATTGCTCGGGCATCGGCGGTGGCCGGTCGGGCATCATCGAGACGAACTTCCGCCAGGAATGCGAAACCGACCTCTTCGGCGAGCAGGCGGTCCTCTGCGGCGGCCTGGTGGAGCTCATCCGCATGGGCTTCGAGACGCTGGTCGAGGCGGGCTACGAGCCCGAGATGGCCTATTTCGAGTGCCTGCACGAGGTGAAGCTGATCGTGGACCTGATCTACGAAGGCGGCATCGCCAACATGAACTACTCGATCTCGAACACGGCCGAATATGGCGAGTATGTCTCCGGCCCGCGCATCCTTCCCTACGAGGAAACGAAGCGCCGCATGAAAGAGGTTCTGACCGACATCCAGACCGGCAAGTTCGTCAGCCGGTTCATGCAGGAAAACGCGGTCGGCCAGCCCTTCTTCAAGGCCACCCGCCGCCGCAACGACGAGCACCAGATCGAACAGGTCGGCGAGAAGCTGCGCGCCATGATGCCCTGGATATCCAAGGGCAAGATGGTTGACCGCGCGCGGAACTGATCCGTCCTGCAAGGCGGCGGCCCCGATCAAAGGGGCCGCCGCCCCAAAAACCCTTGCCAACCTGGGCAGTTGCCACACCTAATGCCGTGTAGTCGTTTGGTCGGGACGCGTAATGGCCCAAGGTGCGCGCATCGGTTCCGTGGATCTGCTTCGCGGTCTGGCGGTAGTCGGGATCGTCTGGTTTCACGCCCATGCGCCGGGGGCGGATCTGGCCCTGGCTGGCCTGACGGTGTTCTTTCTTCTGCTTTTTTTCTATGCGCCCCGCCTGACGCCGCCTGTCGGCCTCACGCTGGTAGCCCGCGCCGACCGCCTCTTGCGACCCTGGCTGGTCTGGTCCGCGATTTACGGGGCGGCCAAGTTGGCTCAGGCCGCAATCGCTGGCGTCCCGCTGGCCACTGAATTCGAGCCCTGGATGCTCCTGACCGGGACTGCGCTGCACCTCTGGTTCCTGCCGTTCGCCTTTTTGTGCCTTCTGGTGCTGGGCCTGATCGAAAGCCTGCTCGATCTGACCTCTTCGTCGGGCTTTGCGGCGGCGCTTGCCGTGTCGGCAGTGGCCCTGCCGCTTTCGGTCGCAATCGCCCGGCTGGACCTCGATCACCCCTGGTCCGAATGGGGCGCTGCACTTGGATCGGTGGGCATGGGCCTTGCGCTTCGCGGCACGAACGGCAGCGGGGTCCGCTACCTGTGGCTGCTGGCCGCGGCCTGCATCGCAACCGGCCTGAGCTGGTGGCTCTATGCCGCCTTGCCGCTGCGGATACCGCTGGCCGTTGCCGCGACCGTCACCGCGCTGAGCGTGACGATCCCCTCGACAGCCCTGACGCGCTGGATCGGCTGGTCGGCGATGCCGGTCTACCTCATTCACCCGTTGATGCTGGCGCCCCTTTTGCAGATCATGGCGGGGTGGCCAGCGGCCGTGCCCGCGCTGGCGGCGGTGTTGATGAGCGCCGTTGCAGGCACCGCCATCCTGCTTTTCGGCCAGGCGCGGCGGCTGTTCTAGCCCCCCGAAATCCTCAGAACGCCCCCCTTCGACCGCCCCCCTATCACCTCTTCGTGAAAGTCCGCGCGCACCCGCCCCCCTTCAGGCTCGCGTCAGCTTGGCGCGTTACCGACACCCAAGGCCCGGCCGATGCAGCCGCAGAGGCGGCCTTTCACCCGCCGGACAATCTGTCGGCAACAACGGAGTAAAAGATGTTTCGTGCCCTCCTTCTTGCCAGCGCCGCCGCGCTGGTCACCGGCCCGGTCCTTGCCGCAAGCGCCACCGCCACCTGCTCGACCTCGCCCGCGTCAAAATTCCAGCCACAGTCGGCGCTGGAAACCAAGCTGAAGGCGGACGGGCTGACGGTGAAGAAGATCAAGACTGAAAAGGGCTGCTACGAGGCCTACACGATCGACGCAAAGGGCAAGAAGGGCACCTTCGGCTTCAACGCCGAAACGCTTGAGCCCGTTGCCAATGCCGAAGCCGGTGAGGGCTGATCCGGCGGCAGCCCCGCACCCCGGCGCGCGCCCGCTGACCGAAGCGGCGCGCGTCTGGGACCCGGTCGTGCGGCTTTTCCACTGGGGCCTCGTCGCAAGCTTCGCGACCGCCTGGTTCAGCGCCAACCAGGCCGAGGCGCTGCACATGTGGGCGGGCTATGCCGCGGCGGGGCTCATCGCCACCCGGATCGTCTGGGGCGTCGTCGGCACGCGCCACGCGCGCTTTGCCGGCTTCATCCGCCATCCGCGCACCGTCCTTGCCTATCTGCGCGACATCCTGCGCGGCACCGAGGCGCGCCACATCGGCCACAATCCGGCCGGAGGTGCGATGGTGGTCGCGCTGATGCTGGGCGTGGCGGCGCTCGGGGTGACCGGCTGGATGATGTATACCGACACCTGGTATGGTGACGACGCGCTGGCCGAGGTTCACGGCCTTATCGCTGACGGGATGGTGCTGCTGATCCTTCTGCATCTGGCCGGAGTCGCGCTGGCGAGCCTGCGCCACCGCGAAAACCTGGTCAGGGCGATGGTGACCGGAACCAAGCGGCCGCCCGAAAAGGGCGACATCGGCTAGCACTTCGACCCCGGCCTGCCGTTCCGGCGGGCCGGCGCCTTCAGACCGCCCTTTCAACCGCCGCGACGATCCCGTCTACGACTTCGCGCATCAGCGACTCGTCTTCGGCCTCGGCCATGACGCGGATCAGGGGTTCCGTGCCGGACTTGCGGATCAAAAGCCGCCCCTGCCCCTTCAGCCGCGCCTCGGCATCGGCGATCGCGGCCTTGACCGGCGCCGCGGCCAAGGGCTCTTTCCCCTTGGTGAAACGCACGTTCTTCAACATCTGCGGCACCGTTTCGAACTGACGCGCAAGCTCGCTGACCGGGCGGCCCGTGTCGGCCATGGCGGCGAGGAACTGCAGCGCCGCGATCAGCCCGTCGCCGGTCGTCGCATAGTCGGTCATCACGATATGGCCCGACTGCTCGCCGCCCAGATTGAAGCCGCCCTCGCGCATCCGCTCGACCACATAGCGGTCGCCGACCGGCGCGCGTTCGAGCCTGAGCCCTCGCCCGTCCAGGAACCGCTCGAGCCCCAGGTTCGACATGACCGAGGCGACGAGCGTGCCGTGGTTGAGCCGCCCGGCATCCGCCCAGCGCGCGGCCAGCAGCGCCATGAACTGGTCCCCGTCCGCAACCCGGCCCTTTTCGTCGATGATGATGACCCGGTCCGCATCGCCATCCAGACAGATGCCGATGTCGGCACCATGTGCCACGACCATCTCGGCGGCCGCGTCAGGATGGGTCGACCCGCACCGCTCGTTGATATTGAGCCCATTCGGCGCCACGCCCATCGGCACGACCTGCGCGCCAAGCTCCCACAGGGCCTGGGGGGCCGCCTTGTAGGCCGCGCCGTTCGCGCAGTCGATGACGACCTTCAGCCCGCTCAGTTGCCCGCGCCCCAGAAAGGTCGTCTTGGCATATTCGACATAGCGCCCGACCCCGTCGTCGATCTGCGTCGTCCGCCCGATGTCCTGCGGCTCGACCAGGTCGACCGACCCGTCGAGCATCGCTTCGATCTCGACCTCGGCCGCATCATCCAGCTTGAACCCGTCCGGCCCGAAGAACTTGATCCCGTTGTCCGACGCCGGGTTGTGGCTGGCCGAGATCATGATGCCCAGATCGGCCCGCAGCGAGCGGGTCAGGTAACCCACGCCCGGCGTCGGCACGGGGCCAAGGCGCAGGACGTTCATGCCGGTCGAGTTGAGCCCTGCTGTCAGCGCATTCTCGATCATGTAGCACGACAGCCGCGTGTCCTTGCCGATGACCACCCGGTGGCCGTTCGCCCCGTCCCGGCGGAAGTAGCGCCCGGCCGCCGCGCCGAGCTTCAGCGCCAGTTCTGCCGTCATCGGATGGCTGTTTGCGCGCCCGCGGACGCCGTCGGTGCCGAAATAGTTGCGTTTCATCCCATCGTCCCGTTTTCGACCGCGCGCCAGAGCGCCAGGGCCTGCGCCGCGCTGGCCGTATCATGAACCCGGTGGATCTGCACCCCCTGCGCCACGGCCGCAAGCATCACCGCATTCGTGCCCGGCCCCCGGTCGGCAGGATCGGGCGCAACCCCGATCGTGCCGATGAACCGCTTGCGCGAGGCGCCAAGCAGGATCGGGCAGCCGAGCCCGTGGAACAGGGACAGGCCATTCAGCAGCGTCAGGTTGTGGGACAGCGTCTTGCCGAAGCCGATGCCGGGGTCGATCACGATCCGCGTCCGCTCGATGCCCATCGCCTCGGCATGGGCCACCCGCTCGGACAGCGCGTCGTAGACGTCCAGCAGGACATCCTCGTAGCGCGGATCGTCCTGCATCGTCTCGGGCGAGCCTTGCGCATGCATCAGGCAAAGCGCGGCACCCGACAGCGCGACAAGGGGGCCAAGGGCCGGGTCATGGCAAAGCGCCGACACGTCATTGACGAGCGCCGCCCCCGCATCGAGCGCCGCCTGCGCCACCCCGGCCTTGCGCGTGTCGATCGACAGCGCCCGCCCCACCAGGCCCGCCGCAAGCGCCGCGATCACCGGGGCCGTCCGGGCGATTTCCTCGGCTTCTGGCACCTCTGCCGCGCCGGGGCGCGTGCTTTCGCCACCCACGTCAATGAACTGGACCGTCGCCGCCATCCCGCGCGCCGCCTCGGTCGCAGCCTCGGCCCCGTCGAACCGGCCGCCATCCGAAAAGCTGTCGGGCGTCACGTTCAGGATGCCCATGAGCGAGGGCCGGCCCATCGTCACCCCGGCGACGGGCACTCGGTGCCAGGTCAGCCGCTCCAGCAGGTCGACCGGCAACTCCGCCGCCGCGACGATCCCGCGCGAGCCGCCGCGCTCGAGGATCTCGGCATGGGTGAACCAGGTCCAGCCGCCGGCAAGCGACAGGGCGTCGCGCGGCCGCACCGGGCCAGACTGCGCGAGGGGGCGGGCATAGATCATGGCCGACAATTCGCCAAACGCCTCGGTCTTGGCAAGCGCTCCGTCAGGGGGTCGTTGCCGAAGCGTGGACAATGACGCCTGCAGCACCCAACTGATCGGCGAGCCAGCGCGCGAGCGGCAGCCCGTCGCCGACCGCCTCGGGCGCGCCGGGCGTGTCCATCACCATCTTTTCGGGCGCCCAGACGACCGTCAGGCCCTGCGCCAGCGCCCAGTCCATCTCGGTCCGGCTGGCGACGACCGTCAGCCTGTCGCTGTGCGAGGCGATGGCCCAGGCCGCCTGCCCGATTTCCAGCAGCGCGATACGCCGCGCCGCAAGCGCCGTCGCGGCCTCGGGCCGGGCCAGCGCCGGAAGTGCCGGCACCAGGACCTGCGCCCCCTTACCCGGAAGGTCCGCGAAGTCGGCCGGCACGAGCCGCACCACCGGCGCCACCGCCGGACGCGCCCCCGCCTGCGCCACATCGGCCTTGTCGCGCACGATCTCGACCCCAAGCGCACCGGGGCCGCGATCCAGCTTCTCGATCCTGAGGAAAATCCGTTCAGCGGCAGGTTCTGCCAGGACCCGCGCCGCGACCCGCTCGGCCAGGGCCTCAAGCAGGTCGAAGCGTTCAGCCGCCAGCGCGCCGGCAACCGCCCCGGTCAGCACGTCATAAGAGAGGATCGCATCCACATCGTCGCGCGCGCCACCCGGCTGGGGCGCTAGCTCGACCGCCATGTTGAAGCGCAGGCGCTGGTCCTGCCCGCGTTCAGACTGAAAGGCGCCGATGTCTGCGGCGACCACATGGTCCCTGAGCGAAATCCGGTCGCGATGGGGCCCCGGACCGGCGGTCGCGGCGCGCGCATCGGGATGGTCGAAGGCGGTGGTCTTCTCGGCCATGGTCCTCTCCGGTCGGGTCACGCCGGTTTAGGGCGCGGTCCGGCCGGAAGGAAGCGCTCAATTCATCGCGGTGACGATCGCCCGGCCCTTGCGGTAGAAGACATGCTGGCCGATCCGGGCCGTCTTGGCGAAACCGGCAGTCCAGCCCGAGCGTGCGCCCGCCGCATGGAAATAGGTCGCGCCCTGCGTCAGATCACGCGGCGCGCCTTCCAGGAAAGCGGACGCGATCTTCTGCGCCACGGCCCAGGCATTGCGATCCCCGACCGCATCCGACAACCCGTCGCAGATGAACGAGAACTGGCAGCTTCCGCCGCCACGCTGGTTCACCACGCCACAGATCGTCTTCGGAAACTGCGGGGCGTCGACCCGGTTCAGCACCACTTCGGCCACGGCGGCCTGGCCCTTGATCGGCTCGCCCCGCGATTCGAAGTAGATGGCCTTCGTCAGGCAGTCGAGCTGCGCCGAAGGCGCGGCGGTCGGCAACGCCTGAACCCAGGCGGCGTCGTATGTCAGGGGAACCGCGCCCGCGCCCGAAGCCGCGACAGGAGCCGCAGGCGGGGTCACAAGCTCGGCAAAGCGGCCGGTGTCGATCGCGCCAAGGGCAGCCCGTTCGGTGCCGAGGAGCGTCGCGAGGTTGGTGTCGATGGCAGCGGTCGGGTCGTTCGACTGGCTAACCCTGGTTTCGGCCTGCGCAGCGTGAGCAAGGGCGAGGAGCGCGATGCCCCCCATCCACGATGTCAGCGATGTCATCAGTCATTCCCAAATGGTTTCGTCGCCACAGCCCCCAGGCAATGACGCGGCGGGAATAAGGGACCGGGGCCCGCCCGTCCAGCCTTCCGGCGACAAGCAGCCTTTCTGGGCGGATTCTCGCCGACCAGAGCGAATCAGTCAGGCCCATTTTGTGGGATATTACCCCAATAATTAATGGGGAAATTTTGCCTAGAAAAGCGAAATAAGGGTCATTTCGGCTCGGTCAGCGCAAGATGTGCTGCCGCAAGCCGGGCAACCGGAACACGAAAGGGCGAACAGGACACGTAATCGACCCCCGCACGGCGGCAGAAGGCGATCGACTCGGGGTTGCCGCCATGTTCGCCGCAGACCGACAGCGTCAGTCCGGGGTGATTGAGCCGCCCCCGCTCGCAGCCCATCGCCAGAAGTTCGCCCACCCCCTCCATGTCCAGGACATGGAACGGATCCTCGGCGAAGACGCCCTGCTGCACATAGGTCGACATGAAGCGCCCCGCGTCGTCACGGGAGAGGCCGTAGGTCATCTGCGTCAGGTCGTTCGTCCCGAACGAGAGGAAGCTCGCATGTTGCGCGATCTCGCCCGCCCGAAGGGCCGCGCGCGGCGTCTCGACCATGACGCCCAGCCGGTAGTCGAAGTCCGCACCCTGTTCGGCCCGGACCGCCGCCGCGATCGCGTCGATGCGCATCTTCACCAGCTCGACCTCGCGCTTGGCAGAGACGAGCGGGATCATCACCTCGGGCACCACTTCCGCCCCGCGCCGCTGCGCCTCGACCGCCGCCTCGAAGATGGCGCGGGCCTGCATCTCGTAGATCTCGGGGACTGTCACGCCCAGCCGCACCCCGCGCAGGCCGAGCATGGGGTTGAACTCGGACAGGGCCTCGACCCGACGCGTCACGTCGCTCAGCGGCCGGTCCAGCGCCTCCGCCAGCTCTCTCATCCCGTCGCGGTCGTGCGGCAGGAACTCGTGCAGGGGCGGATCGAACAGGCGGATGCAGACAGGAAGGCCGGCCATGATGTCGAAAAGAGCAATGAAATCCGCGCGTTGCATAGGCAGTAGCCGGTCGAGCACGATGCGCCGGTCGCTGGCCGTATCGGCAAAGATCATCTCGCGCATCACGGTCAGACGGTCTTCGTCGAAGAACATGTGCTCGGTCCGGCACAGGCCGATGCCCTCCGCCTCGAACATGCGGGCGGTGCGCGCATCGTCGGGCGTGTCGGCATTGGCCCGGACGCCGATGTCGCGCACATTGTCCGCCCAGTGCAGGAGCGTGGTGAAATATTCGTCAAGCGCGGGTTCCAGCATCGCCGCCGCCCCCGCCAGCACCTCGCCCGAGGTGCCGTCGACAGTAATCACGTCGCCCTCGCGGAAGACCTGGCCCGAAGCGGTGGTCATCGTCTTGTCGCGCTGGTTCAGTTTCAGGTCCGACGCCCCGACGATGCACGGCAGGCCAAGCCCCCGCGCGATGACGGCGGCGTGGCTGGTGATGCCGCCGCGTTCGGTCACGACCGCGACCGCCGCATGCATGCCGCGAATGTCCTCGGGCACCGTCTCGCGCCGCATCAGGATGCAGGCCTCGCCCCGCGCGGCGCTCGCCTGCGCATCGACCGCCGAAAAGACGATCTGCCCCGAGGCGGCGCCGGGGCTGGCCGCGATTCCCCGGGCGATCTTGGCACGCGGCACGCGCGGGTCCACCTGGTAGTGCAGCAGTTCGGACAGGGCGCGCGGCTCGACCCTGAGCAGCGCCTCGTCGCGGCTGATGATCCCCTCGCGCGCCAGCTCGACCGCGATTCGCACGGCGGCGCGCGAGGATCGCGCGACCTTGACCGCGTCGATGACCCGCAACGCCCCGTTTTCCAGGGCGAATTCGACCTGCATCTCTTCGCGGAGCTTCGCCCGCGACGCGGCGCAATAGAGTTGCAGATCGGCAAAAATCTCAGGCGACGCCTCTTCGAGCGACCGCCCCCGCGCGTCCTTCACCAGGTAGAGCGTTTCTTCGGCCGCGCGATCCGCGGGCTTCTGCCCCCGGAAGCGCCCCGTCACCTGCGGACTGCCGGTCACGCTGTCGACAAGCTGCATCGTGCCGAAACCCGCGACGCCGGGGCCGACCATCTGCACCATCTCCTGCACCAGAAGGCCCAGCGCCGCATCCGCCGGCGCCCCCTTGGCCTGCCGCAGAAGCCGCGCCGTCGTCCCCTCCCACGCCCGCGCCATGGACCGCAGCACCTCGGTCAGCTGGCGGGCGGCGGACTGGGGAAATTCCTCGTCCATCTCGGCTTCATAGGCGGCCAGAACGGCTGTCAGCGCCTCGGGCGAGGGCTCGTCGGAAAACATGTCGGGATCAAGCCGCGCGACATGGATCGCATAGGACTGGACAAAGCGCAGGTAGACCGCATCCGCCGTCGCCCGCCCGTGGCGTTCGGCAAGCTCCGCATGGCGCGCGGCGTTCATGCCGACGTTCAGGACCGTGTTCGGGCCGCCCCATTCGGGGTTCGCCGGGCTCGACCGGACCGCGATCAGCGGCGCCTCGCCGAAATAGGCGGCGAGCGCACGGGCGTCGGGCGCGGTCCCGGCGGCAATCGCGCGCACCGTGTCGACCGGAATGGCCACGGTCTTCGGCACCGGCAGGTCCAGACGGATCAGGCGTTGCAGGCACTTGGCGCGCCATCCGTGACGCCCCGTCTCGATCCCCGCCGAGGGGGTGATGAGCTCGTGGTCCGCGAAATCCGAATGTTTCTGCACTGCAGCGATCCTTTCGCCCGCAGCATAGGCAGAAAGTGAGTCGGGGCAAGGAAATAAGGGGGTTCTAGCCCTCGATCTTGGTCATGTCCGCGACGCTCTGGCCGATTGTGCGGATACGGCTCAGAAGGTTGAGGCGGTTCCTGCGGACGACCGGATTGTCGGCATTGACCTGAACGGCGGTGAAGAAGGCGTCGATCGGCGCGCGGAGTGCGGCCATGGCGGACATGGCGGCCCCGAAATCCTCGGCCGTCATGGCGGGCGTGATCGCCGCTTCGGCCTTGTCGAGCGCGGCAAAAAGCGCGCGCTCTTCGTCCGTCTCGGCGAGTTTCGGATCGGCGCCAAAGGAATATTCGACCCCATCCTTCGCCTCGGCCTGCGCCAGGATATTCGTCGCGCGCTTGAGGCCCTGCACGAGGTTCGTGCCGTCATCCGTCTTCAGGAACGCCGCGAGCGCCTCGGCCCGTTTGACAAGGAGCGTCAGGTCGTCATTCCCCGGCATGGCGATCACGGCGTCGATCACGTCATGCCGGATACCCTGGTCGCGGAGGTAGACTTTCAGGCGGTCGTGGAAGAAGGAGAGGAGGTCGTTCGTACGCGAGTAAAGATCATCTAGATGGACCCGCTGAGCTTCGGGGTCATTCCCAAGCGCCGCTTTATTTCGCAATGCTTCATAGATGTGTGAGGCGTCCGCCGTAAGGCCGTATTCTATAAGATTGCCCCGAATAGCCGAGGCATCTTCAGCCGCTTTTCCACCTCGGATCTGAGCCAAGTGAATATTGATACGACGTGCAGCGGTCATCCAGATACCCAACCGCACCCCATTCCCCAGCACCAGCCGGATCACCCCCAGCGCTGCACGCCTGAGCGCAAACGGGTCCTTGCTGCCCGTCGGCTTCTCATCAATCGCCCAGAACCCAGTCAACGTGTCGATCTTGTCCGCCAGCGCCACAGCCACGCCCACGGGCGCCGTCGGCACGCTGTCGCCCTCGCCCTTCGGGCGCCAATGGTCGCGGGCGGCATCCGCGACCTCAGGCGCCTCACCCGCCGCGAGCGCATAATAACGCCCCATCGTGCCCTGCAGTTCCGGGAACTCGCCCACCATCCCCGATTGCAGGTCCAGCTTCGCCAGTCGAGCCGCGCGTTCGGCCAGATCGGGGTCCGAACCGACCAGCGGCGCAATCTCGCGCGCCAGCGCGGCGATGCGGCCGATGCGGTCCGCCTGGCTGCCGAGCCGGCTCTGGAAGGTCACCGCCTTCAGCCCCTCGGCCCAGGTCTGCATCCCCGCCTTCGCCTCGCGCAGGTCGCGGTCCCAGAAGAATTTCGCATCCGACAGCCGCGCCGCCAGCACCTTCTGGTTGCCCTTCAGGATCGTCGCGCCCTGATCGGCCGTTTCCACGTTGGCAACGGTCACGAAGCCCTCGATCCGCCCCGACTTCGGATTGCGGAGCGAGAAGAACTTCTGATGTTCCTTCATGGAAGTCTGCAAAACCTCGGGCGGCAGGTTCAGGAACTCGGGCGCGATGCGGCCCATCAGCACGACAGGCCATTCGACCAGCCCCGCGACCTCCGCCAGAAGCCCCTGATCCGGCACCAGTTCCAGACCGGCGGCGAAGGCGGCGTTGGTTGCATCAGCCTCGATATGCGCGGCGCGTTCCGTCTGGTCCAGAACCACATGCGCGCGCTTCAGCTTGGCCGCATAGTCCCCGAACCCCGTCACGGCAAACGCGCCCGGCGACAGGAATCGATGCCCGACCGTCCTGTCACCAGAAACAATCCCCTCGACCTCAAGCGGCACGACTGCGGCCCCGGCTTCATCCGTCAAAAGGCAGATAATGCCCTGCAAGGGCCGCACCCAACGCAAGCTGCCCGAGCCCCAGCGCATCGACTTCGGCCAGGGGAAGGTGCGGATGACATGGGCCAGAGCCTCGGCCACGATCTCGGCCGCAGGCCGGCCCGGCCTGGTCAGGACAGCGAAATAGGCCTGGCCCTTCTTGTCGTCGCGAACCTCGAGCTGCTCTTTCGTCAGCCCGGTCGAGCGCAAAAACCCCTGCAAGGCCGCGTCCGGCGCCGAGGTCGCAGGCCCCTTCCGTTCTTCGCGCACGGCGGCACTTTGCGCGGTCAGCCCCTCGACCACCAGCGCCAGCCTGCGCGGCGTCGAAAAGGCGGCGGCACTTTCATAGGTCAGGCCGGCCTCGACCAGCCCGTCGGTCACCAGCTTCTTCAGATCCTCGCGCGCGCGGACCTGCATCCGGGCGGGGATTTCCTCGGACCGAAGTTCGATGAGAAGGTCGGGCATGGGATTTCCCTTCGGGTTGGCTCAGATCCAGTCGAGATTGACGCGCGTCGGCGCATAGCGCGACGCGATGCGCTCGCGAAGTGCTGCGAAACGGGGCCGCAGCTCGCGGAATTTCTTTTCGTGTGTTTCGGCGACGGTCAGGCGGATCGCATCGAAGAGCCCACCCGCATCCATCGCCCCAAGAAGCTCAAGCTCCGCGCCCTCGATGTCCATCTTGACGAAGGCGACATGTCCGTTCGCAGAAATCTGGTCTTTCAGAAATGCGGGAAAGTCGATCACCTCGACCATGATCCCTTCGCCTTCGGCAATATTCCGGCCGCCGGACACCAGCGTGCTTTTCACCGAGGCCAGATCGGGGTTCGCCTCCCAGTTCGCCGCGCGCAGCAGGGTCAGCCTTCCGGCGGCCACGCCAACGGCGACGGGATGCAGGTGCACGTTCGCCTGCCCCTGGAACCGGGCGCGCAGCTTCCCGACATTGTAGGGATCGGGCTCGAACGCATGCACCTCGGCACCGCTTTCGGCCAGGATCGCGGTCACATCGCCCTGGTTCGCCCCGCAATCAACCGCGACATCCCCCGGGCGAAGCATCGAGGCGACGCCCGCCAGAAGGCCCTCTGCCCGCGCATGGCTCAGGTCGCGCTTGTGCCGGCGCCTGAGCTTCCGCAGGCCCTCGGCGTCAAGGACCGGGTCTTCGGTCACGGCGCGGACCCCTGCTGATTGTCCGCCGACGCATTCAGCTGCTGCCAGGCATAGGCGCGGCCGTCGGGATAGACCGCGACCACCCGGTCGACGCCCGGCTTGATGTTTTCGTCCGACAGGATCGCCACGGCCTTGCCCGTCTCCAGGTCCTCGCCGATCGCCTGCGCGTCGAAGCAGGAAAACCAGCGCGGCGCGAAAAGCGGCGTCGGTTTTTCATAGATCCTGTAGCTTTCCGTCAGCATGGCGACGGTCATCGGCGTGATGAAGCAGGCCCGGAACTTCAGGGGGGAACTGTCCGCGTCGATGCCCTGGAAGTCCGACACGATCATCGGCTCGCCCGCGCCGCCGGTGACGGGCTGGATATGCATCGCCGCCGCTGGCTCGGCCGGCGCGACCTCGCGGTAATAGGCATATTCGGCCGTATACCAGGCCCCCGCAGCCATCAGCAACGCAGTCAGCACGATCCCTCCGACGACTGTCCGTCCGTTCATGCGTCCGCCCCGGCCTCGGTCCGCCGGAAGGCGTCCGCGCAGGCCTTGGCAAGTGCGCGCACCCGGCCGATATAGGCCTGCCGCTCGGTCACCGAAATCACACCGCGTGCGTCGAGCAGGTTGAAAAGGTGGCTGGCCTTGATGCACTGGTCATAGGCCGGATGCGCCATGACGATACGCCGGCCCGCTGCGTCCAGGTCATCGGCGGCAAGGATGCGGGCGCATTCCGCCTCGGCATCCGCGAAATGCTGCAACAACATCGCAGTATCCGCCTGGTCGAAGTTCCAGCGGCTGTATTCCTGTTCGGTCTGGCGGAAGATGTCGCCATAGGTCAGCCTGATCGGCGCGGAGGGATCATTGAACGGCATGTCCATGACGTGATCGACGCCCAGCACATACATCGCCAGCCGCTCGAGCCCGTAGGTCAGCTCGCCCGACACCGGCTTGCAATCATGGCCGCCGACCTGCTGGAAATAGGTGAACTGGCTCACCTCCATTCCGTCGCACCAGACCTCCCATCCCAGGCCCCAGGCGCCGAGCGTCGGGCTTTCCCAGTCATCCTCGACAAAGCGGATGTCGTGCAGCGCCGGATCAAGGCCGATGGCCTTCAGCGAACCCAGATAGAGTTCCTGCATGTCGGGCGGCGAGGGTTTGATAAGCACCTGATATTGGTAATAGTGCTGAAGCCGGTTGGGGTTTTCGCCATAGCGCCCGTCCGTCGGCCGGCGCGAGGGCTGCACGTAGGCCGCGGCCCAGGGCCTGGTGCCAAGCGAACGCAGCGTGGTCGCCGGGTGGAAGGTGCCCGCGCCCACCTCCATGTCATAGGGTTGCAGGATCGCGCAGCCCTTCGACGCCCAGTAACTCTGGAGCCGCAGGATGACCTCCTGAAAGGAACGGGGGCGGGTCTCGCTCATCTGGCACCTCGGGCGGGGTCTTGGATCGGGGCGCTTCTCCTTAGGCGCGGGGCGGCGGCGGGTCAACGGCACAAGGCCCCCCGCTCAGGGGGCTTTTCGGGGTGACGGCGCGCGCGATTGTGACTAGGGTCCGGCGCGATCAACGGTTCCGGGGAAGAGAATGCAGGGTTTGCGGCAGCTTTTCATCAGCACGGCACTTGCGGCGGCACTGCCGATGACGGTGTTCGCCGAAGATGTCTGGCTGCAGATCGAGGCCCGCCCGACCGAGGCAGAAGCCCAGGCCCGTGCCGCCGACTATGCCCGCCAGTTCCCGAACGTGGCGGGCTTCCGGCTGCCGTCGGGCTGGTATGGCATCGTCCTTGGTCCGGTTCCGGCGGAAGAGGCGCAATCGAAGCTGCAATCCCTGAAGGCAACGGGTGAGATTCCGGCCGACAGTTTCGTGGCCCGGACCCCGTCCTTCGGCCAGCCCTTCTGGCCGTCGCCCGATGCCCCCGCAGCCCTTGCCCCGGACATGGGGACCGATGCCGCCACAGTCACGCAACCCGCCGATCAGGTGGCGGCGCCCGAGCCTGTCGCCCCCGACGACGGCGAAACGCTCGCCGATGCGCGTGCCGACGAAGCCGCGCTGACCGCCGAGGAGCGCAGCGCGGTGCAGTCGGCCCTGACCTTCGCGGGCCATTACGACGGTGATCCCGATGGCCGCTTCGGCCGTGGCACGAGGGGCGCCATTGCCGCCTGGCAGACCGACCAGGGCGCCACACCCACGGGCGTCCTGACCCGCTCGCAACGCCTGGCGCTGGTCGCCGCCTGGACGGCGGAAGAGACGGCGCTTGGCCTGGCGCCTGTGACAGAGGCCGAAGCGGGCCTCAGCCTGAAGCTGCCCCTTGGCCTTGTCGCCTTCGACCGCTACGACCCGCCCTTCGTGCGCTATGCGCCCGTCAAGGACTCCGGCGTCACCGTCCTTCTGGTGTCCGCCCCGGGCGGGCGCGAGGCGCTGTCGACGCTCTCTGACCGGCTGATCGCGACCGGCATCATGCCTACCGGGATAGACTTGACCCCCAGCCGCTCGGGCCTGTCGTCAAAGGGCGCCGATGGCAGCCGGGCGGCGGTCGTCGAGGTGCGGCTGACGCGCGGCGGGATGAAGGGCTTTGTGCTGGCCGGACCGGCCGCATCGGCCGCCCGCCTGTCCCGCACCGCCGACTTGATGAAGGCGGGCCTGACGGTCGACGACGACACCGTCCTTGATGAAACCATGGGCACGCCCTCGACCATTTCTGCCGCCGATCTGGTCGCGGGCCTGACGCCCGGCCAGCCGAGCCACGCCCAGAGCGGCGTCTATGTCAGCGCCGAGGGGCTGGTCCTGACCACCGCGCCCGGCCTTGCCGACTGCCCGCGCCCGGCCATCGACCGTCTGCATCCGGCGAAGGTGATCTGGACCGACAGCGCCTCGGGTCTGGCGCTGCTGCAACCCGAAAAGCCGCTCGCCCCCCGCGCGGTGGCATCGCTGGCGGCGACGCTTCCCGCGCCGGGGGATGGCGTAGCGGTCGGCGGCTACCCCTACGGCGAGCGCCTGACCGCGCCCGTCACCGCCTTTGGCCGCTTTGCCGAGGCGACCGGGCTGGATGGCCAGGCAGGCGAGGCGCGGCTTCGGCTGGTGACCCGTCCGGGTGACGCGGGCAGCGCCGTCCTTGACGGGTCGGGCGCGCTGATCGGCGTCCTGCTGCCACAGGCCGAGGGCAGCCCGACGCTGCCCGATGACGTGGCGCTTATGCGCTCGCGCGATGCGCTGGAAAGGGCGCTTGCCACAGGCAGCCACACGCTGGGCCAAAGCCCCGCCGCCCCGTCGCTCGCACCCGAGGACCTGGCGGCACGCGCCCGCGCGCTCGCGGCGCTCGTGACCTGCGAGAACTAGCCCAGTAGCGCCTTCTGCACGTCAGGCTCCCATCCCAGCCAGAAGCGGCCGCCATCCTCGATGATCGGGCGCTTCATGACCGTGGGCTGCGCCTCGATCTGGGCTTCTGGCTCCGACAGTTTCAGGAATTCCGAAAACCCGCGAAATGTCGTGGATTGCTTATTGATGATCCGGTCGCCGAACTCGGTCACAAGCACGGAAATCTCGGCCGGGCTTAGCGGCTCGGCCCGTACATCGCGAAACGTCACGTCCTTGCCTGCGGCTTCCAGCGCCTTCAGCGCCTTCTTGCAGGTATCGCAGGTCGGAATGCCGTAAAGGATCATGCGAGGCTCCCCTCATCCCAGGTGACGCGGCCGCCCGCGACCGTCAGCGCAACGCCGGTCGCCGCAACCTGGTCGGGCGAAAGCCCCTCGATATCGGCGCCCAGCACCACCACATCCGCCGCCATGCCCGGCCGCAGCACGCCCGTTACCCCATCGCGATGCGCCGCCCAGGCGCCCCCGGCGGTATAGGCAAAAAGCACTTCCGGCAGGCTGACCCGTTCGTCCCCCGCGCCCGGCGCGTCATAGGGCCTGCGCCCCAGCGCCGCGCCTATGCCGCGCATCACCGACACGTCCGTCACCGGCCAGTCAGAGGCAAAGGCCAGAGGCGCACCGCCCTCGGCCAGCGTCCGCCACAAGTAGGCGTCCTTCATCCGCCCAAGGCCGATGGTGTGGATCGTCGGCTCGAGCGGGAAGTCCATCGCCCCTGGCGGATGCGGCGGCTGGAGCGAGGCGGTGATCCCGAGCGCGCCGAGCCGGGGAATGTCGGCCGGATCAATCAGCTCGATATGTTCGATCCGGTGCCGGCTGTCCCGCACACCATTCGCGCGCTGCGCTGCCTCGTAACCGTCGATCGTCTGCCTGACCGCCCCGTCGCCGATGGCATGGACAGCAATCTGCAAGCCCCGCCGATCGGCATCGACACAGATTTCAGAAAATCGCGAAAGCGGGAAGAGTGGGGTCGAGCGATGGCCCGGATGGCCGGGATAGTCGTTCAGCATGTAGGCGGTGCGGCTGTCCACGACCCCGTCCATGAACATCTTCACGAACCCGCCCTGCAGCCAGTCGTCGTTGAACATCCGCGTCATCTCGTCGGCCCGGTCCAGTTCCGACAGATCCATATGCGGCTTGAAATGGAACGGCACCTTGACCCGCGCCGTCAGCCCGCCCTGCCGCTGCAAGCCCCGCAGCAGTTCCAGCGTATAAAGGTTGCCGTCCATGTTCACCATCGAGGTGACGCCATGGCGCGCGCAATGGGCCAGCCCCAGCGCCACCTTCGCCCGGTCGATCGCCTGCGCGGCCTCGTCCGGCCAGGGCGACGGCTCGCCCCCCGTCGCGATGCCAAGGTTCAGGCGCTCTTCACCCCCCAGCGCGATGACCGGCGCGAAGGCCTCGAACTCGCGCAACTCGCCGGTCGCAAGCCCGTCGGCCCCCATCACCACCTCATGCCCGGCGGGCGTCTCCGCCCCGTTCAGGATCCCGGCAGCCTTCAGCGCGGCAGTGTTGGCCCAGACCGTGTGATGGTCGTGCGACGTCATGGCGATGGGCCGGTCGGCGATGATCCGATCCAGGTCGTGCCGCGTCGTCGGGTGGCCGAAAAGCAGATAGGCTCCGCCCTGCGCCATCAGAAGCGGCTGCTGGGGGTGCTCGGCCGCATAGGCGCGGAAGGCGCGGGTCAGCGCCTCGGCCCCTTCGATCGCGCCGATCTGCAGATGGGCGAGTTCGGCGCCCCCAAGGACCAGGTGCAGGTGGCTTTCGACGAAGCCCGGCAGAAGCGTCCGGCCGCCGCAGTCGATGACCTGCGTCCCCGGCGCCGCCAGCGCCTCGACCGCCGTGCGCGAGCCGACGGCCAGGATGCGTTCGCCCGCAAGCGCCACGGCCTGTGCGCGGGGGTGCGCGGGGTCCATGGTCAGGACGCGGGCGTTGGTCAGGATGAGGGTCGGGGTCATGGCGCGCTCCGGCGATCTGATCAAATCCTTCCCACGCTGCCGCAAACCGGCCCCGACGGCAAGCCGCCAGACAGGCGGCCAGTCAGAAGGCCGCCGGTAAGGGGGCGGTCAAAGAGCCGCCAAAAGCGCCTTCGTCGGCCAGCCGTCCGCCGGCAGCCCAGCGCGTTCCTGTTCGGTCTGCACCGCCTCGCGCGTCAGCTCGCCCAGGATGCCGTCGATCTTGCCCACATCGTGCCCCTTCGCGCGCAGCTTCGTCTGCAGGACCTTCACCTCGTCCGCGCTCAGGCCCTTTTCGGGACTGCGCGGGTCGAGCGCGGGCGCGCCGTCGAGCCGCGTCGCAAAGTAGGCGGCGGTCGTCGCATAGACGAAGCTCTTGTTCCAGTTGAAGTAAATCCGGTAATTCGGATAGGCGAGGAAGGCCGGACCCTTGCGTCCCATCGGCAGAAGGACCGATCCCGGCAGCCCGGTCGACAGGTCCCCTGACCGCGCGCGCACCCCCATCGCCGCCCACTGGCTGACTGGAAGCTGGTGGTTCAGCCCGGTCTGCGCCCAGTCGAGACTGTCCGGCACCACGATCTCCTGCAGCCAGGGCTCGTTCGGGCGCCAGCCGAAACCAGCAAGCATCTTGGCAGCCGACATCAGCGCGTCGGACGACGAGCGCACCACGTCGACATGCCCGTCGCCGTCGCCGTCGGTGCCGTTCGTCAGCACATCCTCTGGCAGCATCTGGAACTGGCCGATCTCGCCCGCCCAGGCGCCAATGGTGCGGTTGGGGTCGAAATTGCCGCGCTGATAAAGCTCCATCGCGGCGAAAAGATGCGGGCGGAACAGGTCCGGGCGGCGGCAGTCATGGGCGAGCGTCAAAAGCGAGTCGCGCACCAGGAACTTGCCCTGCACGGCGCCGTAGTCCGTCTCGAGCCCCCAGTAGCCCGCGATGACGCCGGGCGGGATGCCGTAGCGGCGCTGGATCTCGTTGAAAACCGCCTGATTGCGCGCGATCGCCGCCCGGCCATTGGCGATCCGGGCCTTCGACACACGGTCGGCCAGGAAGTCGAGGAAGCTTTTGCGGAAGGTCCCCTGCCCGCGGTCGAGCTTCAGGATCGCCGGATTGAGCCGCGCGCCGGCAAGAAAGCCCCGCACCGTCGCCGCGTCGATCCCCTTGGCCTGCGCCTCCGCCGCGACGCCCGCGACGAAGGCATCGAACGAGCCGCCGCAATCCGCGTGGGCGGCGGGGGCAAGGCAGGCGAACGACAGGGCTAGGGCGAAGGCACGAACGGGGGCACGAACGGGGACACGCATGGCAAACTTCCGGGACGGATGGTGGATAGCCCGCACGCTCGCCCGGATCGGCCGCGCCGTCAACCGCCTGACCCCACAAAGAATTTTCAACAATCGTCATCCGGCTGTTCCATTTCTGCCGCGCTTTCCACAAAGTTGACCGCGAACTTGCCGAAAAGCCGGATCGGTCCAGCCTGAGCCGGGACGGATAGACGAGGGAGGCGTCGATGACAGATCACATGCCAAGCGACGTCCTGAACGCGCTCGATGCCGCGCGCCGTGCCAAGGCCCGGCGCAAGTCCCGCCTGTCGGTGGTGACCGATGGCGAAACCTACCCGATCCTGCGGCTTCTGCCCGAAGGCTTTACCGTGGATGCCGCCGAAGTGAGCCACCTGCGCGGCCTGGTCGAGGTCTATGAGGGCACGACCCTCGTCTCGCGCTGCCTGATCGTCGCCTCGGGGATCGAGGGGAGCGAGCTGATCTGCCGCATGAAATGGTCGACCGCCGCCCGCGCGACGCCGCCCCTGGATTATGTCCGGGACGACGGCGCGCCGACGGGCTACCTGACCGGCCCGTCGGGCTGACTACTGAAGGTCGCCGAACGCCCGCCCGAGCCGCGCCACCGCTTCCTCGACGCGCGCGCGCGGCGTCGCGATGTTGAAGCGCAGGTAGCTCTCGCCGCCCTTGCCGAAGGTCTTGCCGTGGTTGACGGCGATCTTCGCCTCGCGTTCGACCCGGCGCAGCGCCTCTGCCTCGCTCATGCCGGTGCCGGAAAGATCGACCCAGGCAAGGTAGGTGGCCTCGAGCGGCATCGACCTCAGTCCCGGAATGGCCGCGATCCCCTTGTCGAAGACCTGCCGGTTGCCGTCGAGGTAGGCGACCAGCCGGTCGATCCAGTCGGCACCTTCGGGGCTGTAGGCGGCCTGCGCCATCTCGATCCCGAAGCTGTTCGGCGAAATGCCGAGCGCCATCATGCGGCCGGCGAACTTCGCGCGCAGCCCCTCGTCGGCGACGATGACATTGCCGGAATGACAGCCCGCAATGTTGAAGCTTTTCGTCGTCGCCGTCATCGTGACCAGCCGCCCCGCCGCCTCGGGGAAGGCGGCAGCCAGCACCCGGTGGCGCTGGCCCGGCATCACCAGGTCATGGTGGATCTCGTCTGACACAAGGACCAGGTCGTGGCGCTCGCAGAAATCGACGACGCCCTTCAGCTCGTCAAGCGTCCAGACCCGCCCGCCCGGATTGTGCGGCGAGCACAGGATGAACATGCGTTCGTTCCCGGTCATCAGCTTGTCCCAGGCGGCGAAGTCCATCTCGTAGCGGCCATCGACCAGCTTTAGCGGGCATTCCCGCACCTCGCGCCCCGCAGCGCGGATGACACGGGAAAAGGCATGGTAGACCGGCGTCGTCAGGACGACCGCATCACCGGGCGCGGTAAAGGCGTCGACGCAGATCGCGGTGCCGTTCACCAGCCCTTGCGTGGTGAAGATCCAGGAAGGCTCCACCTCCCACCCGTGGCGGGCCTTCATCCACCAGCGGATCGCGGTGTGATAGTCGCGCTCGTCGCCGTAGTAGCCATAGACGCCATGGGCGGTCATCGCCTCGACCGCGCGCTGGACGCAGGCCGGGGGCGCGAAGTCCATGTCGGCGACCCACATGGCGATACCGTCCCCGGGGCTGACACCGTAGGCCGCCTCCATCATGTCCCATTTCGCCGAATGGGTGCCCACGCGGTCGATGATCCGGTCAAACTCGCTCATGGCGCCCTCTTTTCCTGCCTTCAGCGCGCACTATGCCGATTTTCCCCGCCCCGTCCACGCCCCGGCGATTGCGTGGGCCAAGACCTTGACCTAAAGACCGATTCATGACCCTGCGACCGATCCTTCTGCATCCCGACCCCCGCCTGAAGAAGCCCTGCGAGCCGGTGACCGAGGTCACCGACGCCCTTCGCGAGGCGGCAAGGGACATGCTTGAAACCATGTATGACGCGCCGGGCGTGGGCCTGGCCGCGCCGCAGGTCGGGCTTATGAAGCGCCTTTTCGTCATGGACTGTGTGAAGGACCCCGACGATGCGCCGCGCCCCATGGTGCTGATGAACCCCGAGATCGTCTGGTCCTCCGACGACAGGCGCGTCTACGAGGAAGGCTGCCTGTCGATCCCCGACCATTATGCGGAAATCGAGCGCCCTGCCGCAGTGACCGTCCGCTGGCTGGGCCTTGACGGGGCCGGGCACGAGGAAACCTTCGAGGGGCTCTGGGCCACCTGCGCCCAGCATGAGATGGACCATCTCGACGGGCGGCTCTTCATTGACTACCTCTCGCCGCTCAAGCGCCAGCTCATCACGCGCAAGATGGAAAAGCTGAAGCGCGATCGCGCGCGCGAAGGCGTCTGAGCCTTGGCGGTCCGCCGGCTCCTCCTCTGGCCAGACGCGCGGTTGCGCACCCCGGCGGAACCCGTCCCCGCGATCACCGAAACCGTCCGCATGATCTGGGACGACATGGTCGACACGATGGAGGCGATGCCGGGCGTCGGCCTTGCGGCGCCCCAGATCGGCATCGGCCTGCGGCTGGCGGTCGTCGACGCCTCGGACAAGCGGGGCCAGGTCGTGCGCATGGCGAACCCAGAGGTGCTGCACGCCTCGGTCCAGTTGCGCAAGTATGAAGAGGCAAGCCCGAACCTGCCCCATGTCTCTGCGCTGGTCGAGCGCCCCCGTGCCGTGACCGTCCGGTTCCTGAACGAGGACGGTCAGGTCGAGGATCGCGACTTTGTTGGCCTCTGGGCGACATCGGTGCAACATCAGATCGACCATCTGGCCGGCAAGCTCTACATTGACCGCCTGTCGCCCTTGCGTCGCAAGATGATGGTGGCGCGGTCCGAGAAGCTCAGGAAAGGTCAGGCGTGAAGGAGTACCGCGTCCTCTTCATGGGCACGCCCGACTTTGCGGTCCCGGCCCTCAGGGCGCTGGCCGACCGCCACCGGGTCGTGGGCGTCCTGAGCCAGCCACCCCGACCGTCGGGACGCGGGCAGAAGCTCAACCCCTCGCCCGTCCATCGTGCGGCCAATGATCTGGGCCTGCCGGTCCGCACGCCGTTGACACTTCGCGATCCGGCAGGGGTGGCAGAGCTCGCGGCCTGGCAGCCAGAGGTTGCCGTGGTCGTGGCCTATGGGCTGATCCTGCCGCAGGCGGTCTTGACCCTACCCCGTCATGGCTGCCTCAACATTCACGCCTCGCTGCTGCCGCGCTGGCGTGGTGCGGCGCCGATTCACCGCGCAGTCATGGCGGGGGACGCCGAGACCGGCATCTCGATCATGCAGATGGACGAGGGGCTGGATACCGGCGCCGTACTTCTGCACCGCGCCGTCGCCATCGGCGACGAGGATACGACGGGCGACATGCATGACATTCTGGCCGAGCTGGGGCGCCAGATGATCCTCGCTGCCCTCGACGGGCTGGCCTTTCTGCCGCGCACCGCCCAGTCGCGCAGGGGCGTGACCTATGCGAAGAAGATCGACAAGGCCGAGGCGCGGATCGACTGGTCCGAACCCGCGCCCGACCTTGCACGACGCATCCGTGGCCTGTCACCCTTCCCCGGCGCCTGGGCGGAAATCGGCGGCGAGCGCGTGAAGTTCCTGCGCGCGCGCGCAGTGGATGCCGCTCCGGCCCCGGCCGGGACAATCCTGCCGGGCACCGACCTGACCATCGCCTGCGGACCGGCCGACCGGCCCGGCGCCATCGAGGTCGCCCTCGCCCAGCGCGCCGGCCGGACGGCGGTGTCGGGCGCCGAGTTCCGTGCGGGCCTTCCCGACGGCGGGCGGTTTAGCTAGGGCCTTCCGGCAAACGGCATGCCCGGGCGGGATCAGGAAACGCACTGCGTTTCCCCGCCCGCAGTGAAGCGGTGCCGCTGGACCGCTGATGTAATGAACCACCAAAGGCCGGCGCCTGCCCCGGTGGGCGCGGAAGCGCCCGCCGATGGCGGGGCGG
>Ga0056909_1000396_pt1 | contig 45279 bp, 48 predicted proteins | sample EBPBio102011_DNA_FD_62115 | JGI IMG/M metagenome (GOLD analysis project Ga0056909, IMG submission 62115) | Wastewater treatment Type I Accumulibacter community from EBPR Bioreactor in Madison, WI, USA - Reactor 1_1/10/2011_ DNA | ecosystem: Engineered > Bioreactor > EBPR > Anaerobic-Aerobic >... | reverse complement strand
GGACCGAGGCTGACCTGGCCGAGGCCGCTGCGCGGATTGCGGCCCGTATCGCACCCGACCGCCGGGCCGGCGCCACGGGCCTGATCCTGTCGATGCCCGATCTTGCCGGCCCCCTGCCGGAACTCCTTCTGGGGCGCTTTCACCCGAACGCCCGCCTCAGGGCCCGCGCTCTTGCCATGGCGCTCGGCCAGCCGGTCGACCGGCTGGTGCTGACCATCCAGCCCTATGATCACCTTTACCGCTCGACCTGGCTGATGCTGGCCGCCGACCGGCAGATGGACCCGCTGGCCGATTATGCGCCCGCTCTTGCCGAGGCGCGGGGCGGCTGGACCGACCTGGCGCTGGCGCTCTGCGAAGAGCTTTCGGTGCGTGAACTGGTGGTGATCGAGGCGGCCGAGCAGCAGGTCCCGACCGGCACCGAGCTGCTTGCCGCCCTGGTTCCCGGCCTGAGCCTGCGCCAGGCGGTCCATCCGCTGTCGCGTCCGCGCCTGACGACCGGCGCCGTGGCGCTGCTGGCCCGTTGCGCGGCCCAGGGCGTGAAGCTTGCCCCCGGCCAGCGCGAGCGGCTCATCGCCCTTCACGCCCGCCAGCCGGAGCCGCCGGCCGCTTCTGCCTTCACGACCGGCCAGGCCGCGCGCATGGCGATCCAGTATGAGCGGGATCGCCAGACGCTTCAGGTGGCGGCCCCGGCCCAGGCGCGCCAGACCGTCGCCGCCGAATAGTCGGCCGCAGGGCCAGCGGACGGGCCGACGAAAGGGCCGACGAAAAGGCCGGCGGAAGGGCCGGCCCCGTCTGGCCGGCCACCCCGGGGGTCAGCCGTCGAAGTTGACCTCTTCCATGATCTTCAGCGCGGTCGGGCGCAGCTTGGCAAGCTCCGACAGGCTGACATCGTCCGGCGTGAAGGGGCCCCAGCTTTCGACCAGTGCCGACCGCGCCACGCCGGGCTCGACCGGGAATTCGTCGTTCGTTTCGGCATAGATCTTCTGCGCCTCGTCGGACGCGAGGAACTCCATGAGCTTCAGCGCGGCCTCGCGGTGCGGTGCCGCCTTGGTCATCGCCATGCCCGAGACGTTCACATGCGTGCCGCCGTCCTCGAAATGCGGATAGACGATGCGCGAGGCGTCGGCCCAGGCCTTCTGGTCGGGGTCGCGGACCATCTGGCCCATGTAATAGGTGTTGCCGAGCGCGATGTCGCATTCGCCGGCCCAGATCGACTTGGCCTGGTCCCGGTCGTTGCCCTCGGGGGGCTTGGCAAGGTTGGCGCGCAGCCCTTCTGCCCATTTCTTGGCATAGGCCTCGTCATGGTGCGCGATCATCGCCGAGAGGAGCGCGAGGTTGTAATCGTGCGTGCCGGGGCGCGAACAGATGCGGCCCTTCCACTTCGGATCGGCCAGGTCCTCATAGGTCGTGACCTCGCCGTCCTTCACCCGCTCGCGGCTGGCGTAGACGACGCGGGCGCGGGTCGTCAGGCCGAACCACTGGTTGCCGGGGTCGCGGAATTCGGCGGGGATGTTCTTGTTCAGCACGTCCGAGGTGACGGGCTGCGTCAGACCCGCATCGACCACCTGCGAAAGCCGGGCAATGTCGACCGTCAGCACCAGGTCCGCCGGGCTGCGCGCGCCTTCCGCCGTCAGCCGCTCGACCATGCCCTTGTCGACGAAGGCCACGTTCACCTCGATGCCGGTATCCTTGGTGAAGGCGTCGAGCAGCGGCTGGATCAGTTCCGGCTGGCGGTGGGAATAGATGTTCACCTCATCGGCCATCGCGGGGATCGCGGCAGAGGCGAGAAGAAGGGTCAGGGTAAGGCGAACTGGGCGCATGGCGTGATCCTTTAGGTCTGTTGCTAGGTCTGTTGTCCCGGGCCGGGGATAGGCCAGGGCAGGGGGCGCGTCAATAGTTTACTGAAATAATAAGAAATAGGTGGCGGATCCCCGCAGGTTTAGGCGCCGTTATTGCCTAACGCGGGCGCGCTGCCTTTTTCGGTGCTACAATCACTTGGATGCGTGCCCTTGGCGCGCCCCGACAGAGGTAGAGCCATGAACTGCACATTCCGCATGACGACCGCGCTGGTCACAAGCCTGTCGATCACCTTGCAGGGCCTGCCCGCCTGGTCCGAGGGCACCACGGCCCTGTGTGCCGACGGCAGCGCGCAACCCTGCCCGCCGGGCGTCGAGCCGGCCGCACCCGCCCCTGCGGCGGAGCCTGCGCCTGCAACTGAACCCGCACCTGCCGCCGAACCGGCCCCCGCGCCAGAGCCCGCGCCAGAGCCCGCACCCGAGCCTGCGCCTGAGCCTGCACCTGCGCCCGCTGCGGAGCCCGCGCCCGCTCCGGCCGCCGAGCCCGCCCCGGCGGCAGAAGCCGCGCCCGCACCAGCCGCAGAGGCTGCGCCGGCCCCAGCGGCAGAGGCTGCGCCGGCACCCGAACCTGCGCCGGAACCTGCGCCTGCGGCCGACACCACCGCTCCCGCAGACGCCACGGCCCCGGCGGCTGAACCGGCCCCGGCCGCAACCGATGCGACCGCCTCGCAGCCCGCGGCCGAGCCTGCGCCTGCCGCAGAAGCCGCGCCGGCTACCGAACCGGCGCCCGAACCGACGCCCGCCGACGCCACGGCCGCTCAGCCCGCTGTCGAGCCTCCGCCAGCCCCCGCAATCGAGCCCCCGCCCGCCACCGTGGCGGAGCCAGCCCCCGCCGCTGAACCGGCCGCCGATGCAACCGCCACGACCGCCGAGCAGCCCGCGACGACCGCCGACCCGGCCGCACCTGCAACCCAGCCCGCAACCGAGCCGGTTGCAGAACCCGCGCCGGTGCCCGTGACGCCCGACACGCCCGCACCGCCGCCGGTCAGCGCCGAAGTCCAGGCCAAGACCCCCGACCTTCCGGTCCAGCCCGACGCGGCAAGCGGTGCGGCCCCGGTGGCGGCAGCGGCCGCCGCAACGGCAGAGCCTGCGGTGACCGCCGGCACGGCGGCCGACCAGCCGACGGGCAATGTGGCCCAGATCACGGAACAGACGGTCACCGAAAAGTCCGTCCGCAAATCCGACCAGGACTTCGCCAACAAGGTCAATGCGGCGCCCCAGCCTGCAGCCGCCCCGGCTGCCGTCCCCGGCCAGCCCGCGCCGACCGTGGTGCAGAAGAAGGGCCTGTCGGACACGGAGAAACTCCTGATCCTTGGCGTCGGCGCGCTGGCGGTCGGGGCCATGCTGTCGAACAACCGGCAGGTGCAGATGAACTCGGGCGACCGGGTGATCGTGCGCGAGCCGGACGGCCAGTATGGCATCATCAAGGATGACGACGTGCTGCTGCGCCAGCCCGGCACCAAGGTCCGGACCGAAACCTTCACCGACGGCTCGACCCGCACGATCATGCTGCGCGCCGACGGATCGCGCATCGTGACCATCCGCGACCCCGAGATGCGCGTCCTGCGCCGCGTCCATGTCGCGCCGAACGGTGTGGAGACTATCCTGATCGACGATACCGTGGCCTACAGGCCGGTCGATGTGACCCGCCTGCCGCAGCCCCCGCGCGCGGTGCCTGTGGTCACGGGGCAAGAGGATGTGGCGGCGCTGCGCCGCGCGCTCGACCGGGCTCCGGCGGTCAATCGCCACTTCAGCCTGGCCCAGGTGCGCGACATCTGGCAGGTCCGGGCGCTGGCGCCCGAGGTGGACCTGAAGGCAGTCACTTTCGCCACGGGCTCGGCCGCGATCCGGCCGGATCAGGCCCAGTCGCTCTCGAACCTCGGCAAGCTGATCCAGGCCTATATCCGCAACAACCCGCGCGAGGTCTTCCTGATCGAGGGCCATACCGACGCCGTGGGCAGCGCGGCCTCGAACCTCGCCCTGTCGGACCGGCGGGCAGAATCCGTGGCGCTGGCGCTGACCGAATATTTCGGCGTGCCGCCGGAAAACATGGTGGTGCAGGGCTATGGCGAAAGCTTCCTGCGGGTGAATACGCTCGCCGCCGAACAGGCCAACCGCCGCGTCGCCGTCCGCCGCATCACCGGCCTTTTGCGGAACTGACCGGAGCCCTTGGCCTTTGAGCAGGAAACGGGTCGCGCCTTTCGGGGCGCGGCCCTTTTCTATGCCTGTGAGCAACAGGAGGATCTGATGGCTGATGTGACCTTCAGGGGACTGCCGACAGAGGTGGCGCGGCACTATCAGGCGGGCGGGCTGGACGCCTATGGCCTGCCGCCGGAACGCGCCCTGTCGGACGGGCAGGGCAACCCCTGCCGCCATTGCCTGAAGCCGATCGCCGAGGGCAGGGACTATCTGATCCTGGCCCATCGCCCGTTCGGCGCGCTTCAGCCCTATGCCGAAACCGGCCCGATCTTTCTTTGCGCCGACCCCTGCGAGCCGTGGGAGGGGCAGGGGGTGCCACCGGCCCAGCAGCTGGTACCGGACTACCTGCTCAAGGCCTATGACGGGCGCGAGCGCATCATCTACGGCAGGGGCCGGGTGGTGCCGCAGGGCGAACTGGTCGGTTACGCGGCGGCGCTTCTCGACCGGCCGGATGTGAACTTCGTCGATTTGCGCTCGGCCCGGTACAACTGCTGGCAGGCCCGGATCACGCGGAGGTAGGGGGCGGAGCCTCCCCGAGCCTGAGCTGGCTCGGGTGGGAAAGGAAACGCGACCCGCGTTTCCCCCGACCGAATGGGAACGGCTCCGCTGGACCGCTCGCGTCACTCGCCGGCAAAGGCCGGCGCCTGCCCCGGTGGACGCGGAAGCGCCCGCCATGGGCGGGGCGGGCGCTGGCCGATGGCCTTTGGGCCACCGGCCGGGACAAAAGTCTTGGCCTTCGCATGGCAGGGTCAACGGCCTCTGCCACCCGGTTCGAAAAGCACGGGGGCGGACGGTTGGCCCGATCCGCGCCCGCCTAAAGCCGGGCGTAAAGCGCCGACAGCCGCTTGGCCTCGTCCTCGGTCCCGTAGGGCGTGTTCAGGATGTAAAGCCCTGACCCGACCATGCCGTGACCGGCGCGCGCAGGCGGAAAGCGCACCTCGTGCACCATCTCCTTCGACGCCTTGAGCGACCGCAGGTCCGCCAGCATCTGCCGGTGCCGCCCGTCCGCAAGGATCGGATACCAGAGCGCGAGGATCCCCACGTTCCACTTGCGATGGATCTGGCCGATCAGCGCCGGCAGCGCCTCGTAGTCGGCCTTCACCTCGTAGCTCGGGTCGATCAGCATCAGCCCCCGGCGCGGCTCGGGCGGGGTCTGGGCGATGGCCATGGCAAGGCCGTCCACCTTCCGGCTATGGGCCGCGTAGGGCAGCAGGGCCTCGGCCAGTGCGGCCTGTTCCTGGGGGTGCAGCTCGGCCAGCAGAATGCGGTCCTCGGGGCGCAGAAGCTCGGACGCGATGAGGGGCGAGCCGGGGTAGGCGTCCGCGCCATGCCGGTCCCGGACGGCGGCCAGCGCGCGGGCATAGGGGTGCTCGCCCGCAAACCAGCCCAGCCCCTCGACCCGCGCGATCCCGGCCTCGGCCTCGCCGGTCTTCCGCGCCTCGGCCGAGCCCAGGTCGTAAAGCCCGCGCCCGGCATGCGTCTCCATGTAGGTCAGCGGCTTGTCCTTCTGCACCAGCCGGTCGAGCATGGTCGCCAGAAGCGCATGCTTGTGCACGTCGGCCAGGTTTCCGGCATGATACTGGTGCTGGTATGACAGCATCTTTTCCCCTAGCGGTCGGGCGTGGTCCAGGTTTCGGCGCCGTGCTTCCCCCTGATCCAGCGGATGAGAAGGCCAAGCGCCACCCCCGTGCCGATCGCGGTCGTCAGATCGACCAGCAGCGTCAGGAGAAGCGTCAGGACCAGAAGGAACAGGTCGGGCCAGGGCAGGCGCAGATGATCGCGCCAATGGTGCGGCTCGGTCATGTTCCAGGCGGTCAGCATCAGGATCCCGGCAAGCGCGGGCATGGCCAGATAGCCCGCAAGGGGGGCCGCGACCCACATGAACAGTAGAAGCGTCGCCGCATGCACGATGCCCGCCACGGGCGTCCTGGCGCCCGCGCGGATGTTGGTCGCGGTCCGGGCGATGGCGCCCGTCGCGGGCAGCCCGCCGAAGAGCGACGAGCCGAGGTTCGCGAAGCCCTGGGCCAGAAGCTCGGCATTCGGGCGGTGGCTGCTCTGGTGCATCCGGTCGGCGACGATGGCCGACAGAAGCGATTCGATGCCGGCCAGGAAGGCGATCAGGAAGGCCGACGGCAGAAGCGTCACGATCATGTCCATCGAGATCGACGGCAGATGCGGCGCGGGCAGAGTGTGGGGCAGCGCGCCGAAGCGCGAGCCGATCGTGTCGATGGGCAGGTGCGCGATTGCGGCGATCCCCGAGGTGAGCGCAATGGCGAAGATCAGGCCCGGCAGGCGTGGCGCGCGGCGGCGAAGCACGGCCACAAGGACGATGGTCCCGACCCCGATCACCACCGCCCAGATGTTGATCGTGCCCCGCGCGGCCCAGAGGACCGGGATCTTCTCCAGGAAATCCGCCGGCACCTTGTCGACCGTCAGGCCGAACAGGTCCTTGATCTGGCTTGTCGCGATGATCGCGCCGATGCCGATGGTGAAGCCGTGGATGACAGCGTCGGGCACGAAGGCGATCAGGCTTCCGGCCCGCAGCAGCCCCGCGACGATCAGGATCAGCCCGGCGAGGAAGGTCGCGGCGACCAGCCCGTCATAGCCATGCGTGGCAATGACGCCCGCCACGACAACGATGAAGGCCCCCGTCGGCCCGCCGATCTGCACCTGGCTGCCGCCGAGGGCCGAGATCAGGAAGCCCGCGACCACCGCCGTCACCAGCCCCTGCGCCGGCGTCGCGCCCGAGGCGATGGCGATGGCAAGGCTCAGGGGCAGCGCGACCATGGCGACGGTAATGCCAGCGAAGAGGTCCGCGCGGAAAAGCCGCAGCGAATAGTGCCGCAGGGTCGGCAAGAGCTCGGGATGCATCGGACGTTGGGCCCCATTAGCCCCCGCGCGGACCGCAGGGCTCCATGGCGCCGAGTGGTAGACCCGCGCGCCGCGAAAATAAAGGGGAACGACCGCCCGGCCCATGCGCCCCAAACGCAAAGGGCGCCCGGTCGGGGCGCCCTTCGGTGTCCGATCCGGTGCGCCTCAGCGCGGGCCGATCATCATCACCATCTGCTTGCCTTCAAGCTTCGGCATCTGCTCGACCTTGCCGGCTTCGCCCACGTCTGCGGCGACGCGGTGCAAAAGCTCGAGCCCCAGGTCCTGGTGCGCCAGTTCGCGGCCGCGGAAGCGCAGGGTGACCTTCACCTTGTCGCCTTCGCCCAGGAATTTCTGCACCGCCCGCATCTTCACGTCATAGTCATGCGTGTCGGTGCCGGGGCGGAACTTGATTTCCTTGACCTCGATGATCTTCTGCTTCTTCCGCGCTTCGGCCTCGCGCTTCTGCTGTTCATACTTGAACTTGCCGAAGTCCATGATCTTGCAGACCGGGGGCACCGCGTTGGGCGAGATTTCCACCAGGTCGAGCCCCGCTTCCTGGGCGAGCACCATGGCGCGTGCGGGCGTCACGACGCCCACGTTTTCCCCGTCAGCACCGATCAGGCGGATTTCCGGTGCGCGGATGCGTTCGTTGACGCGGGGGCCAGTGTCGCGTTGCGGCGGGGCGTTGTGTGGTCTGCGGGCTATGGCAGGGATCCTTTGATCGTTGCAATTGGATAGTCGGATGCGCTGTCGGACCCGTGTCTAAACAGGGGTTGCGGGCATTCGCGCGGAAAATAGTCGGCCTCAAGGTGCACTTCAACCGCGATTCCGCCTGATTTTCCAGAATGCGGCTTCTTTCCAAGACAATTCTTTTCTGGCATGACGAGTATCAGACGCGCGACACACGAAATCAACGGGCAGAAGCGCGCAAAACCGGAAGGGATAGAACCATGAACAGGAATGTAGTCATCGCACTCGTCATCGCCATCCTGGCGGCGGGCGGTTACTGGTACTTCAGCGGCCAAAAGCACGCGACGACCGATGACGCGGCCGCGACGGCTGCGGCCACCACGGCGGCCGAAACGACCGCAGCGGCGACCACTGCGGCTGCTGACACGGCGGCGGCCACCACGGCGTCGGATACCGCCGCTGCGGCGACGACCTCGACCGAAAGCAGCACCACCGCTGCCGCGACCACGGACAGCAGCACGACCGCTGCGGCCACGACCTCGACCGACAGCTCGACCACGACCGCCGCTCCGGCGATCCCGGCCGACCTCCTTGACCCGTCGAAGTTCGACGCCGACAAGCTGGCCGCCGCCGTCGACGCGACCTCGCTCGACGCCGCGACCAAGGCCACGATCAAGACCGCGATCGACGCCGCCAAGGCCAACCCGGCCATGGTTCAGGCTGCGATTGACGCCGTCAAGAAGGCCGTCGGCATGTAATCTTCCCCCTTGGGGGAAAGCGAAACCCGCCGGAGCAATCCGGCGGGTTTTTTGCTGCCCGGTCGTCCGGCCGTCAGATCCCGTCGCCGACGAAGGCCTTCTCGACCACATATTCCTTGGGGTCCGAGTTCGCGCCTTCGCGCAGGCCGAAGCCTTCCAGCACCTCTTTCACGTCGATGTTGAAGGCCATCGAGCCGCAGACCATCGCCCGGTCGTCTTTGGGGTTCATCGGCGCGATGTCATAATAGTCGAAGATCTTGCCGCTGTTGAGGTTGTCGGTGATGCGGCCCATGTGCGGGCTCTGTTCACGGGTCGTGGTCGGATAGTAGCGCAGCTTGTCGCGCGCCATATCGCCCACCAGCGGATCGTCCTTCAGCTTGTCCACCAGCTCCTTGCCGTAGGCGAGTTCTGCCACCCCGCGGCAGGTGTGCAGCATGTAGACCTCTTCGTATTTCTCGTAGGTCTCGGGTTCGCGCATCAGGCTTGCGAAGGGCGCGAGGCCCGTCCCCGTGGCCAGGAACCACAGCCGCTTGCCCGGCAAGAGCGCATCATGGACCAGCGTGCCGACGGGTTTGGGGCGCAGGATGATCTGGTCGCCCGGCTGGATATGCTGGAGCCGCGAGGTCAGGGGGCCGTCCGGCACCTTGATCGAGTAGAACTCAAGCTCTTCGTCCCACGAGGGCGAAGCGATCGAATAGGCGCGAAGAAGCGGCTTGCCCCGGTCGTCCATCAGCCCGATCATCACGAACTCGCCCGACCGGAAGCGCAAGGTCCGGGGCCGCGTGACGCGGAACGAGAACAACTGGTCCGTCCAGTGCCGCACGGCGGTCACGGTCTGGGCATCCGGCAGGGTGACGGACTTGGCGGGGGCGGTGGCACTGTCGGACAAGGGCATAAGCTTTCGTCTGGTGGCGGCCCCAAGGGGCCCAAGGGCATTTAGGCACTTAGCAGGGAAAAGGCAAAAAGGGCTTGACCGGGATCAATGCCCGCCGGGGGCAGGGGTCCCCTGGCTCAGGCCCCGAAGCGGCGGCGGTAGTCGTGCGCCTGCCAGTCGGCGCGGTAGAGCCAATGGGCTTGCGGCTGGCGCTGGGCGATTTCGGCCGGGATTTCGACCTCGTCGAAGCCTGACCGCCGCGCCATGGCATATTGGTCGGCGATAAGCGGGCCCCTGGCGCGCAGCCGCCCGGTGAAGCCCCGCGCCCGAAGCGCGCGCGCCAGCGTGAAGCCCCGCCCGTCGGAGAAGGAGGCGAAAGTCACGATGACAAGCGGTGCCGCGCCGGGGTCCGGCAAAGCCTCGGTCCTGGTGTCGCCGGGAATGACCAGTGCGCCCTCGGGCGTCTCGGCCGGATGGAACCCGTCGTCGCGCACGAGCGTGGTCGGAGTTTCAGAATGGGGCGCACCGGAACTGGTGGGGGCGGTCATGCGGCGGACTCCGGGTAGGGGACGGCGGCGGCAGCCTCGGCCGCAGGCAGGGGCGCGCGGACGGCGCGGCCGTTTACGAAATGCAGGCCGCATTCGACCTTGGCCTGACCCCGCCACCGGCCTGCGCGCGGGTCTTCGCCGGGCGCCACGGCCGAGGTGCAGGGCGCGCAGCCGATCGACGGATAGCCTTGCGCGACCAGGGGATGCGGCGGCAGCGCGTTGTTCGCCATATAGTCGCGCACGTCCTCCTGCGACCAGTGCGCGAGCGGATTGACCTTCATCCGCACGCCGCGCTCGCTTTCGAAGAAGTCGAGCGCCGCGCGCGTCCCCGCCTGAAACCGCTTCCGCCCGGTGATCCAGCCGGAAAAGCCCTTCAGCGCATGTTCGAGAGGCACGACCTTGCGCAGCGAGCAGCAGCTGTCGGCGTCGAACTGGTGGAGCGTCCCGTCGGGATCGGCCTCGGCCACCGCGCGCCGGTCGGCGCGGATCACGCGCAGGTCCATCAGGTTCAGCCGCTCGGCCAGCGTGCGCTGGTAGGCGAGCGTTTCGGGAAAGAGCATTTCCGTGTCGATGAAAAGGACCGGCGTCGACGGCGCGATCACGGACACGAGGTGCAGAAGGACGACCGATTCGGCGCCGAAGGACGACACCAGCGCCAGCGGGCCGACATCAGGGTCCGTCAGCGCATGGGTCAGGACCGCCGTCGCCGAGTGGTGGCGATAGCGGTCGTTGAGCTGCGCGACCTTGCCCGACAGGGGGTCGTCCTGCAGGGGCGGGGCCGTGGCGAAAAGCGGCTCAGGCGGCATCGGTCTCAACCTGATCGGGATAGAGCGCGGCGCGGAACGGGCCTGCACCCAGGCGGCGGAAGGCCTCGATGAAGGTCTCGGCCGGCGAAAGCCGCAGCGCGAGGTAGGCGCGCAGAAGCCGTTCGATCGCCGGGATCACCTCGTCATAGGCAAAGCCCGGACCCACCTTGTCGCCGATCGCCGCGTTTTCGGTCGCGTCGCCGCCAAGCGTGATCTGGTAGTTCTCGACCCCCGCGCGGTCGAGCCCGAGGATGCCGATATGCCCGACATGGTGGTGACCGCAGGCGTTGATGCAGCCCGAGATCTTGATCTTCAGGGCGCCGATTTCCTGCTCGAGCCCAAGGTCGGCGAAATGGGTCGCAAGCCCCTGCGCGATCGGGATCGACCGGGCGGTCGCCAGCGTGCAGTAGTCCATGCCGGGGCAGGCGATGATGTCGGACAATAGCCCGGCATTCGCGGTCGCCAGTCCCTGCGCCTTCAGCCGGGCATGGACGGCAGGCAGGTCGGCAAGCCGGACATGGGGCAGGATCAGGTTCTGCTCATGGCTGACGCGGACCTCGCCCTGGCTGAACTCATCCGCCAGATCGGCCATCGCCCGCATCTGGTCCGACGTCGCATCCCCCGGCGTCGCGCCATGGGCCTTGAGCGAGACGGTGACGATCCCGTAGCCCGGAACGCGGTGGGGCGTCACGTTCGTATCGACGAACGAGCGCAGCGCCGCATCCGCCGCCTTGGCCGCCGCAAGCCCGCCGTCGCCCTGGGGCGAGAGTGCGGGTTGCGGGAAGCGATGTTCGATATCTGCAAGAACTTCGGCCGAAACACCGGCAAACTTCCGCCGCCGTTGTTCGAATTCTGCTTCCACCGCCTCGCGCATCGCCTCGATGCCATTCTCGAACACGGTGATCTTGATGCGCGCCTTGAACTTGTTGTCGCGCCGGCCCCACAGGTTGTAGACCGACACGATTGCCTCGAGGTAGGGCAGCAGGTCGTCCTTGGGCAGATAGGACCGGATGACCTGGCCGACGAGCGGCGTCCGGCCAAGGCCCCCGCCGACGATGACCTCGAAGCCGGGCGTTCCCGCCTGGTCCTGGACCATGCGCAGGCCGATGTCATGGGCGCGGGTCACGGCCCGGTCGGCGGTCGCCCCGGTGATGCCGATCTTGAACTTGCGCGGCAGGAACTGGAATTCGGGATGGTCGCTCGACCATTGCCGGATCAGTTCGGCGATGGGGCGGGGGTCCTCGATCTCGTCCGCGGCGGCGCCGGCGAAATGGTCGGCCGTCACGTTGCGGATCGTATTGCCCGAGGTCTGAATCGCATGCATGTGCACGTCGGCCAGCGCGTCGATCATGTCCGGCACGTCAATCAGGCGCGGCCAGTTGAACTGGATGTTCTGCCGCGTGGTGAAATGGCCATAGCCCTTGTCCCACCGCTCGGCGATGGTCGCGAGCGCGCGCAGCTGGCGCGACGACAGCGTGCCATAGGGAATGGCCACGCGCAGCATGTAGGCGTGCAGTTGCAGGTACAGTCCGTTCATCAGCCGCAAGGGCCGGAACTCGTCCTCGGTCAGGCTGCCGTCGATGCGGCGGCCGACCTGGGCGCGGAATTCGGCAGCGCGGCGGCGGACGAAGGCCTCGTCGAAGTCGGAATAGTCATACATGCGCGAGGGTCGCTTCCTGCTTGCCGTGCCGGTAGTTCGAGGGGCCGCGCGTGCGGAAGACCTCGCGGAAATGGATCGGTTCGGGGCCGTTCGGGCCGGGACGAGCGTCGGCCAGGTAGGCGCCGACCACGCGGTCGCGCTGGGCCGAGGCTTCCAGAAGCCGGACCGCCGCCTCGGCCTCGTCCGTCAGAAGAAGCGCGTCGGCATGGCTGCGCGACCAGGTGCGGCGCGCGGTCAGATAGACCACGTCCCCTTCCAGGAGCGCGTTCGCAGTCACGACCTTGGGGGTAAAAGCGCGGGCCATCACTTGTTCTCCGTCGATTGGCGTCTTGGCGCTATATATAGAATATTTTCCCAGTCCGTTGCCATGCCCCCTTGCAGATAAGGATGTTTGTTCCTTATACGGGCGGAAATACCGCCAGTGTTTCGCCAAAGGGGAAAAAAGCGAATGTCCGTCCGACTGGATGAGATCGACCGGAAAATCCTTGTGGAACTGCAGGATGACGCCTCGCAGTCGCTCGACGAGATCGCCCGCCGCGTGGGCAGTTCCAAGACCCCGGTCTGGAACCGGATCCGCAAGATGAAGGAGGCGGGCGTGATCGGCCGCCAGACCGCGATCCTGGACCCCGAGGCGCTGGGGCTCGAGGCCTGCTTCTTCGTCCTGATCCGCACGTCCGAGCATGAGGCCGAGTGGCAGAAGCGCTTCCTGGCAGTGCTCCGCGCACGGCCCGAGGTGATGGAGGCGCACCGGCTGGCCGGCGACATCGACTATATCCTGAAGGTCCGGGTCAAGAATGCCCGCGCCTACGACACCTTCTACCAGGCGCTGATTTCCGAAGTGCGCATCTTCAACGTCACCGCCCTTCTGAGCATGGAAGAGATCAAGTCGACGACGATCCTGCCGGTGTGAGGCGAGGTCGGCCGGGAAAAGGAAACGCACTGCGTTTCCCCGGCCGTGTGGGAACAACTCCGCTGGACCGCTGACGTCTTGAGTCCACCAAGGTCAGCGCCTGCCCCGGTGGGCGCGGAAGCGCCCGCCATAGGCGGGGCGGGCGCTGGCCGATGGCTTTTGGGCCATCGGCCGGGACAAATGACCAGGGCATCGCATGGCAGAGGCGATGGCCTCTGCCAGCCGGGTACCTAAATCGCCACCATCAACCGTTCCAACCCATGGAAATGATAGACATTCGCATAGCGGGGCTCTTCGGTCATATGCAGGTCAGGGCAGCGGGCGAACAGGATCGGCAGAGCGATCTGGAGTTCGAGCCGGGCCAATGGCGCGCCCACGCAGAAATGCAGACCGGCCCCGAAAGACAGGTTCGGCTTGGCCGCCCGGCGGGGCCGAAAGACCCGCGGCTCGTCCCACATCGCCGGGTCGCGGTTTGCGGCGGCCAGCAGCAGGCCCACCTCGTCGCCCGGCTGGAAGGTGTGGCCCATGACCTCGACCGGCTCGTAGGCGTGGCGGGTGAAAAGGTGCAGGGGCGGGTCCCAGCGGATCACTTCCTCGACCACGGCTTCGGCATTGGCCTCGGTCGGGACGACCCCGTGCGCCAGCAGCGCCTTCACCCCGTTGCCGACCGTGTGCACCGTCGCCTCGTGCCCGGCGTTGAGCAGAAGGATGCAGGTGGTGATCAGCTCGTCCGTCATGAGCCGCTCGCCCGCCTCTTCCGCCGCGATCAGGTGGGTGATGAGGTCGTCTGCCGGCCGCGCGCGCTTTTCTTCGACATAGCTGCGCATGAAGGCCACGAAAGCCTCGGTCGCGGCCACCGCGCGATCCTCGGACGCGCGGGTGCGGCCGGCCATGTACATGCCGACCATGGCGTTCGACCAGGCCAGAAGGTCGTCACCCCGCTCTTCGGGAACGCCCAGCAGGCGGGCGATGATGGTGACGGGCAGGCGGGTGGCGAAGGCGCGCAGAAGGTCGAAGGGCTGGCCGGGGAAGGCGTCGATCAGGTCATGCGACAGCGCGGCGATGTCGGGCGACAGTGCGGCGATCCGGCGAGAGGTGAAGGCGCGCAGAACCAGGCCCCTGAGCCGCGTGTGGCGGGGCGGCTCGAGCTCCAGCATCGAATGGGCCTCGACCGCATAGAAGGGGGCGAGGTGGGCGGGGATGGCGGGGCGGCGGTCCTCTGGCACCTCGCGGCCGAAGCGGCGGTCGCGCAGGATGGCGCCGACGGCTGTGGCCGAGCCGGTGCAGGTCAGGCCGTAGTCCTGCCAGTGAAAGAAGGGCCCAAGGGCGCGGGCGCGTTCGTAGAAGGGGTAGGGGTCCTGCACGAAGGCGGGATCGGTCGGGGATTGGGTGAGCGTCCGGATCATCGGCGGCCTATGGGAATGAGCTTTTGCGCGACAAGAACGCCCAGGCCCACGAAAACGGCCGCGAGCGCCTGCATCCAGTTCCAGGGCTGGCCCATCGCGAACAGGATCAGCATCACATAGAAGGGCGCCGCGTTGATGTGCAACGAGGCGGTGCCGATCCCGAGCTGGCCCACGGCCTTGATCCACAGGATCTGGCTGATCGCCATGGACGCCAGCGCGTAGAAAAGGAGCATCCCCCAAAGCGCCGGCGTGAGGCTCGACCAGTTCGCGGCCTCGGCCCCCCGCCCGGTCTGGATGGCGGCGGCGATGGTGGCGAAAAGCCCCGCGCCGACGACAGTCAGGGCGGTGCGGCCAAGCGGCGTTTCGTCCGGCAGCGCCGTGACCGTCCAGCGCGAGCCGAGTGTGAAAGCCACGACCGACACAAGACAGGCCAGCGCGCCAAGGCCAAGCCCCGGCCGCGCGCCGGTCCAGTCCATCGCCAGAAGTCCGCCGATCAGACTGAGCGCCAGCCCGACGATCAGCGACAGGGTCAGCGGCCGGCGATCCAGCAGCACTTCGAGCGCGATGCCGCAGACCGGCAGCGAGGAGGACACGATGGCGACCGTCACCGGATCGCTCAGCCTCTGGCCGACGATCAGGCAATAGGCGCCCAGCCCGATGGTCGCGCCGCCAAGGACAAGGCCCTTGCCCCAGCGCGCCCGCGCCAGCGCGCGCGGCCCCTCGATCACCAGCCAGGCGACCAGAAGCGCCAGCCCCGCCAGCCCCATGCGGCCGGCGGTCAGCGACAGCGAGGGCAGGATGCGGATCAGGGGCTCTGCCGCCGGCAGGCCGACGGCCCAGGCCATCATCGAACACATGGCCATCAGGTTGGCGTTGATGACCCCGGCGCGGGGCGTGGTCAGGCTCTGCATCGGGGGCTCGGGCGGATGTCCTCGGGGTTTGAACCGGGGCAGCCTTGCAGGGGGCGCGGCACCTCTCTGTCCCGAACGCGACAGGCGGGCGGCGGAAACGGACGGCCCGTCAGCCCGCCGGCGCGGCAGCCGCCGAGAGCGCAGCCACGATCGGCAGGAAATCCGCAGCCTTCAGGCTCGCCCCGCCGACAAGCGCGCCGTCAACCTCTGGCAGGGCGAAGATCTCGGCCGCATTGCCGGGCTTGACCGACCCGCCGTAAAGAAGCCGGAAGTCCCAGCCGCCCGACCCGAACCGGTCCAGAAGGGCCGCGCGGAGTTCGCCGTGAACCTCGGTGATTTGGTCGGGCGTAGGCGTCAGGCCGGTGCCGATGGCCCAGACCGGCTCATAGGCGATGACCGTATCGGCGCCCGTCGCGCCGTCCGGCACCGACCCGGCAAGCTGCCGCCCGATGACCGCAAGCGCCTGTCCCGCCTCGCGTTCCGCAAGCGTCTCGCCGACACAGATGATGGCCCTCAGCCCAGCGCGGCGGGCGGCCATCGCCTTTGCGGCGACCATCGCGTCGGTCTCGCCGTGATCGGTCCGCCGTTCCGAATGGCCGACGATGACATAGCGCGCGCCCGCATCCGCAAGCTGTTCCGCCGACACGTCACCCGTCCGGGCCCCCGACGGCTCGGCATGGCAATCCTGTCCGCCGAACCTGAGGGGCGCTGCCCCCGCCGCCTCGTTGGCGCGCGCAAGAAGCGTGGCCGGCGGGCAGATCAGAACCTCGCACCGCGCGCCCGATGTCGCGGCGGCCAGCGTGCGCACCTCGTCGAGCGAGGCGCGGGTCCCGTTCATCTTCCAGTTCCCGGCGGCAAGCTTGCGGCGCATTCAGGCCCCCCTTCCGGCGGGCAGGTCGCCGGGCGCCTCCTTCGGCACGTCCTTGAACTTGATCGATTCCCCGCAGCCGCAAGCCTCGGCGACATTGGGGTTGTTGAAGCGGAAGCCGCTTTCCAGGAGGCTCGTCTCATAGTCGATCTCGGTGCCGAACAGGAACATCTGCGCCATGGGTGCGATCATCACCCGCGCGCCATCCTGCTCCACCACCTCGTCCATCGGCCCGGCTGCGGGCGCGATTTCCATCGTATATTCCATTCCCGCGCAGCCGCCCTTCTTGACGCCGATCTTCAGCCCATGGGCGCCATCGCGCGTCATCAGCCGGGAAATCTGCGCCGCAGCGCGGGGGGTCAGGGTGACGGGCGGCTTGCCGGGGGTCGCGAACATGGGCGGGCTCCTTTCCCCTAATTTAGGGTGCGAGGGTCGGGATGTGAAGCGGCGCCATCCGCCCCATCAGCGCAAGCGTCAGAAGGGCGGTCAAAATCCCCCAGACGAAGGACAGAAGCGTGCCGATGATGACATATTCGGACAGTTTGAGGTCGTCCTTGACCGCGCCGAAGCGCAAGATCGACTTGGCCGCGATCAGAAGGCCGATGGCCGACAACTGTCCGGTCAGGGTGAAGAGGAAGATCAGCGTCCGTTCCAGATGGCCGATGGTGCGCCCGCCGTTCTTGAGGCCCTCCGGCGCGTCGCCGGCCCAGGGCGCCATGAAAAGCCCGATGGCCCGCCCGCCCGCCGGGACCCCGATCAGGAACCCCGAGGCCAGCGCCGCCATGGTCGGGACAAGCGGCTGGCCGGCCCAGGCGCCTGTCACCCAGAGGCCGGGCCGGGTGACGGCGACCGTGGCAAGCGCTGCGATGAGGAGCGTTTGGCGGATCAGCGCGCCGTTCAGGCTGCTGCGGGGCGAGGGGCGGGGCCAGCGCAGCGTCGCGCCATATTCGATAAGTCCCACCGCAGCATAGGCCAGCCCCAGAAGCGCCAGCGGCGGCGCTGGGGAGCCGAGGAAAAGCGCGGCCAGCGCAGCGAACAGGACCGCGCTCCCGAGGGCCCGGGCCGGTTGGCCTCCGGGCAGGGGGACCAGTTGCGCCAGAAGATGCGCGAGAAGGAGAAGCGTGAAGGTCTGGATCATCGCCACGTCCCTTCGATCCGGGCCAGCGCCCCGGTAGTCTCGACCCACCAGGCAGCGGAAAGCGCCTTTGCGACCGCCTGGCGCGACTTGCCGAGCCGTTCGGCAATGGCGCTGACATCCGGCGGATCGGGCGGCAGCGCGAGCGTCAGGGCCAGCGCCTGCGCCTGGGTCCAGCCGGTCGCGACCCGGTCCAACAGCAGGGCGGCGGCCCCGACCGGCCCCTCGGCCAGCGCGGGATCGGCCAGAATGAGACGCGGTTCCTTCCGCCGGTGGCGGTCATCGAGCGCCCGGCCCGACAGGACGAACGGGCCGCCGGTTTCACGGTTGAGGTCCGGCCCGACCGGCCCCTCGGCCACACCCGTCGCAATGGCGATCGCACTGTCGAACCCGGTGCCCCTGACCTTCAGGGACGCGCGGAAAAGGAGTGCTGCCCGGATCGCGAAGCGGGGGTCGGGCAGCGCGACCTGCCAGCCGTCGCCCCGGTGGCGGGTAAAGTGCAAGGGGCCCATGCCTGGCCAAAGCGCAATGACCTTGGCGGTGTGGGCCAGCGCCTCCATCGCTGCGACCATGTCCCAAGGCGACATCTCGGTCGAGCGGACCAGGTCCCCGGTCAGGACAGCGATGGGGTCCGAAGGGTTCATGCGCACCCTATAACGGTTGCTTTCGTGAAACGCAACCAAAATGGGGTGCTTGCAGGGTTGGCAACCGGAACCGGGAGCGGCGTCGCATCCGATCCGCCTGTGGCGTCACATGAAGCCCAGCTCCAGCCGCGCCTCGTCCGACATCATGTCCATGCCCCAGGGCGGATCGAAGGTCATCTCGACCCGCACGTCCCGGACGCCTGGCAGCGGTTCGACCGCGCTTGCGACCCAACCCGGCATCTCGCCTGCGACAGGGCAGCCGGGCGCCGTCAGGGTCATGGTGACGTTGACCGAGTTTTCCGCTGAGATGTCAATGGTATAGACCAGGCCCAGATCATAGATGTTGACGGGGATTTCCGGGTCATAGACCGTCCTGCAGGCCGCCACCACATCGTCGAAAAGCGGGTGGTCCGTGGTCGAGGGCCGGATGAGGGGCGCGCCCTCCATCAGGGGCGGGCTCTGCGGGCTCTGCGGATTCTGCGCGTCGGGCGCGGCGGAATCGACGGGGGTATGGGTGGCGTCGGTCATGCGAGGGGGCCTTGGCGGATTTCCTGAGCGAAGCTCTTGGGAATATATATAGGGCCATGGGCCGCAAAGGTCCAGCCGGGGGCAGCGGCGCTCAGAGCGGCTTCCGGCGGCGCCCCAGCTTGCGGCCAATCACCAGGGTCAGGAACAGCCAGACCCAGAAGCTGATCCAGGCAACGCCGATCGACAGGATTTCCCACAGCCGGACGCTGAAATCCCCGCGCGCCATCTCGTCGACCGACAAGGCGAAATGGACGAGGTTGAAGGCGAAGCCAGAGAGCGACAGCCACATCGCCGCCGTGTAGCGGGCCGTAGCCAGCCCATGCCGGCGCGCCCGGCGGCGCGAACGCTCGAAGAGCAGATAGGCCAGATAGGGCGGCAGGCACAGGAGGCTGCTCAGGAACATCAAGGCGATGGTCGAGCCGGAAAGGCTCATGCGGTCGACCTCTCTGATGCCCGCGCTACCTCTCTGGGAAACTAACTGTTGCCGGTGCCGACTGTCAAACGGGGCTCTGGCGGGCGGGCCCGTCCTGGGCAGACCTCAGCGAACCGTGGCGATCGGCCCTTCGGCGCGGCCATGGATGAACTGCTGGACGTAAGGGTCCGGGGTGCGGTCCATCTCGGCTATGGGGCCGGTCCAGCGGATCACGCCACCCTCGAGCATCGCCACCCGGTCGGCGATGGCACGGACCGAGGTCATGTCGTGGGTGATGGTCATGGCGGTCGCGCCCATCTCGGTCACGATCTCGCGGATCAGGTCGTTGATGACGCCGGCCATGATGGGGTCGAGCCCGGTCGTCGGCTCGTCGAAGAAGATGATTTCCGGCTCGGCGGCGATGGCGCGGGCAAGGCCCACGCGCTTCTGCATCCCGCCTGAAAGTTCGGCCGGAAAAAGGTCCGCGACCGACTTGTCGAGCCCGACCCGCCGCAACTTGTCGAGCGCCCGCGCCCGCGCCTCGTCCTTCGGCAGCTTCCGGGGGCCGCGTTGCAGGCGGAAAGCGACGTTCTGCCAGACCGGCAGGCTGTCGAAAAGCGCGCCGCCCTGAAAGAGCATGCCGAACCGGTCGAGGAAGGCCTCGCGCCCGGGGCCAGAGGTGGCGGCGGGCGCGCCATCGACGGTGATCTGGCCCGCATCCGGCGTGACGAGCCCGAGGATGCATTTCAGCAGGACCGACTTCCCCGTGCCCGAGCCGCCGATGATGACCATGGATGTCCCGCGCGGCACCTTCAGGTCGACGCCGTTCAGGACGGTCTTCGCGCCGAAGCTCTTCTTGACGTCCGATAACTCGATCATGAAAGCCCGATCATCCCGAAAAGAACATCTCTGTCAGCAGGTAGTTGGCTGCCAGGATCAGGACCGAGGCGGTCACCACCGCCGATTTCGTCGCCCGCCCGACCCCTTGCGCGCCACGCCCCGAGGCCATGCCGAAATAGGTGCCGCACAGCGCGATCAGAAAGCCGAACGCCGCCCCCTTGATGAGGCCCGAGACGATGTCGAAGGGCTCCAGATAGGCGCGCGTATTGGCAAGATAGGTCATCGGCGAAAAGCCGAGCCGCGTCGTGCCCACAAGGTAGCCGCCGAAAATCCCGATGGAATCCCCGACCGCGACCAGCACCGGCACTGCAAGCGTCGCCGCCAGAAGCCGGGGCGCGACCAGGAATTTCAACGGGTTCGTCGACAGCGTCGTCAGCGCGTCGATCTGTTCGGTCACCTTCATCGTGCCCACCTCGGCCGCGATGGACGAGGCGACCCGCGCCGCGACCATCAGCCCGCCAAGGACGGGCCCAAGCTCGCGCACCATGCCGATGGCGGTGATCGAGGGCACGACCGATTCCGCCGAAAACCGCTGGCCGCCGGCGTAGATCTGCAAGGCGAGCGCCGCGCCGGTGAACAGGGCGGTCATGCCGACGACCGGCAGGCTGAACCAGCCGATCTGCATCAGGGCCGACAAAAACTCTCGCGGGTAGAAGGGCGGCCGGACGATGTGGCTGACGCCCGACGCCGCGAAGGCCGCGAAGCGCCCCGTGGCCGCGAGCGCGCCCAGCGTGGCGCGGCCAAGGCGGGCGAGGGGGGAAAGAAGGCTCATGCCGCGACCTGGCCATAGTGGCGGTCATAGCGCGAGCCGAGCGCCGTCAGTATCTCATACCCGATGGTTCCGGCCGCCTGCGCCAGCGCGTCGATGCCCTGATGGGCACCCAGAAGCTCCAACTGGTCGGGCAGATCCTCGGGCGCAGCGGTCACGTCGACCGTCACCAGATCCATCGACACGCGACCCACGAGCGGGCAGGGCACCGACCCGGCATAAAGCGTTGCACGGTTCGTCAGCGCGCGGAACAGCCCGTCGGCGTAGCCGGCGGCCACCGTCGCAAGCCGCGTCGGTCGGCTCGCGGTCCAGGTCGCGCCATAGCCGACCGTCTGGCCGGGCGCGAGCGCGCGGACCTGCACCACCGGCAAGGACAGGCGCACCACCGCCCGCGCGTCCGCGAAGGGCGCGCCGCCATAAAGCCCGATCCCGGGTCGCGTCAGGTCGAAATCATAGGCCCGCCCCAGAAGGATTCCGCCGGTCGAGGCGAGCGAGCGGCGCACTCCGGTCCCGTCGGTCATCGCCCGAAAGACGGCCAGCTGGCGCGCGTTCAGGGGATGGGCAGGGTCGTCGGAACAGGCCATGTGCGACATCAGAAGCCGGGGGCCCCGCGCCAGAACCTCGGCTGCGACCGCCTGCCAGTCCTGGGGGTCAAGTCCAAGCCGGTTCATGCCGGTTTCAAGCTGGATGCCGAAGGGGTGGTCGGGCAGTTCGTGCAGGTGGCGCGCGACCTGGGCGCGGCTCGTCAGCATCGGCGTCAGGTTGTGGGCGGCAAGGATCGGCGCGTCACCGGACATGTGGCCCGACAGGATGCCGATCCGGGGACCGGGACCAAGTGCTGCGCGCAGGGCGACGCCCTCTTCGGCCAGCGCCACGAAGAAATCCTCGGCCCCCGCCGCGCGCAGCCGCGTCGCGATGGGCGAGGCGCCGAGCCCGTAGCCGTCGGCCTTGACCATGACGGCCGTGCGCACGCCCTGCGGCGTCACGGCATCGAGCGCGCGCCAGTTCGCGGTGATGGCCGATAGGTCGATGTCGAGCGTGCCGGATGCCATGGCGCGGGTTTTGCCAGTTAGGCGGCTTTGGTCAAGGTGAAAGTGAGTGCCCTAGAAGGCCGCCCCGTCGGGCCGCCAGGGTTGGGGCAGGTTGCCAAAGCGGGTGAACTGGCCCTCGAAGCTGAGTTCGACCGTGCCGATGGGCCCGTGGCGCTGCTTGCCGAGGATCACCTCGGCCTTGCCGTGGACCCGCTCCATCGCCTCTTGCCACTTGGCCATGGCTTCAAGGTTGTCGTCGCCGGGCTTTTCGCGCTCTTTGTAATATTCCTCGCGGTAGACGAACATGACCACGTCGGCGTCCTGCTCGATCGAGCCGGATTCGCGCAGGTCACTGAGTTGCGGGCGCTTGTCCTCGCGGTTCTCGACCTGGCGCGACAGCTGCGACAGCGCGATGACCGGGATGTTGAGTTCCTTGGCGATCGCCTTCAGGCCTTGGGTGATCTCGCTTACCTCGTTCACCCGGCTGTCCTTGGCAGTCGCGGGGCGGACGAGTTGCAGGTAGTCGACCATCAGCACGTCCAGCCCGTGCGTGCGCTTCAGCCGCCGGGCACGGGCGGCAAGCTGGCTGATCGGGATCGCAGGCGTGTCGTCGATGTAAAGCGGGCAGGTTTCGAGCGTCTTTGCCGCCTCGACGAAGCGGCGCAGTTCGACCTCATCCAGATCGCCCTTGCGGATGCGGTCCGAAGGGACTTCCGCCGCGTCGGCCAGAACCCGCGCCGCCAGCTGTTCGGACGACATTTCAAGCGAGAAGAAGCCGACGACGCCGCCGCCAACCGTGCCCTCGGTCCCGTCGGGCTTGCGGCCGCGCCGGTAGGCCTTGGCGATATTGAAGGCGATGTTGGTCGCAAGCGAGGTCTTGCCCATCGACGGGCGCCCGGCAAGGATCAGAAGGTCCGAGGGGTGCAGGCCGCCCAGCTTGCGGTCCAGTTCGATCAGCCCGGTCGAGATGCCGGCCAGGCCCCCGTCGCGCTGGTAGGCGGCAACCGCGTGGTTCACCGCCTCGGACGAGGCCTTGAGGAACGAGGCGAAGCCCCGCTCGGCATGGCCCTGCTCGCCCAGCTTGTAAAGCGCCTGTTCGGCCGCGACGATCTGGTCCTTGGGGTCATTGTCGACCTCGATCGTCTGGGCGCGCGAGGATATGTCCCGGCCGAGCGCCATCAGGTCGCGGCGGACGGCGAGGTCATAGATCATCTGCGCATAATCGCGCGCCGCATGGGCCGAAATCGCCGCCCCCGCCAGCCGCGCGAGGTAGGCCGGGCCGCCAAGCTCGGCCAGCCCCGGATCCTCGGCCATGAAACCCTTGAGCGTGACCGGCGAGGCCAGCGCGTTCTTCTGGATGCGCGCCACCGCAATCTCGAAGATGCGCTGGTGAACAGGGTCGAAGAAATGCCCCGACTGCACCAGCGCCGATACCCGGTCATAGATGTCGTTGTTCGTCAGGATCGCGCCCAGAAGCTGTTGTTCCGCCTCGATATTATGCGGCAGCACCTCGGGTTCGGCTGCAACCGGAAGCGACAGGGGACGAAGGGGGGTGATGTCGGTCATGGGCTCACGAATGGAGGCGTTGGAATCGGGGCAGGGGGCCAGGGTCGCTGTTACTAAAGCCAGCAGGCCCCCGGTCACAATGGTGTCAGCCGGCCGTGAGCCGGACGCCGCCGGGTGATTCTCGCTAGGTCTGGGGGGCAGTCGCGATCACGCCACACTCCCTGTGACATGTGCGAAACACTCCCCAGATTCACCCCCGGAAATCGGCGGTGGCTGTCAAGGGTCAGCCCTTGCCGTGGGCGGCCTGCCAGGCGCGCGGGTCGGTCAGAAAGCTCTCGACCTCGCTCAGCGTCGCGGCGTCGAAGGCGCCGGACTCCCGTGCCTCTGCCAGCACGTCCCACCAGGTGCAAAGGTGATGCAGCGTGACCCCGTGCGCGGCCAGCTTGTCGGTCGTTTCGGGGAAGATGCCGTAGTAGAAGATGACGGCAGTGGCCCGGCACTCGGCCCCCGTCTCGCGGATCGCGTCGACGAACGAGAGTTTCGAGCCGCCGTCGGTCGTCAGGTCTTCGACCAGAAGGACGCGGTCGCCCTCGGCCATCACGCCTTCGATCCTTGCGTTGCGGCCATAGCCCTTGGGCTTCTTGCGCACATAGGTCATCGGCAGCGCCAGCCGTTCGGCCACCAGCGCCGCGAAGGGAATGCCCGCCGTCTCGCCCCCGGCGATGTTGGTGAAGGCTTCGAACCCGACCTCTCGCAACACCGTCACGGCCAGGAAATCCATCAGGACCGAGCGCACACGCGGGAAAGAGATCAGCCGCCGGCAGTCGATGTAGGTGGGCGACGGCAGGCCCGACGCCAGCGTGAAGGGCGTCGTCGCGTTGAAGTGCACGGCCTTGACCTCGAGGAGCGCGCGGGCGGTAAGACGGGCGATTTCGTCCTTGGGCGGGAAGTTCGCAGGGATCATGGCGGTCCTTTCGAAAGGTCAGGCGGCAGGTCGGTCGGCAGGTCAGGCGGCAGGTTAGACGGCGGCCCAGTGAAGGGGAAAGCCGGGGTCGAAGATCGTCACGGGGCCCACCCCGGTTTCGAGCCTGGCCGGGTAGCTGACCGGGCTTTCGCTGCGGGCAAGCGTGAGGCGCTCCTCGTTTGCGGGCAGGCGGTAGAAGGCCGGGCCATTGAGGCTCGTGAACGCCTCAAGCCGGTCGAGCGCGCCGTCCTCCTCGAACACATGGGCAAGGATCGAAAGGGTATTCGGCGCCGTGAAGCAGCCCGCGCAGCCGCAGGCGGTTTCCTTGGCGGCGTCCACATGGGGCGCGCTGTCGGTGCCAAGGAAGAAACAGGCCTCGCCCCCGGTCGCGGCCCGCCGCAACGCCAGCCGGTGCGTTTCGCGCTTTGCAACGGGCAGGCAGTAGTAATGCGGCCTGATGCCCCCTGCGAGGATGTGGTTGCGGTTGATGACCAGGTGGTGCGTGGTGATCGTCGCGGCGATGTCCGGCCCGCCCGCGCGGACATACTCCGCGCCCTCGGTCGTGGTGATGTGCTCCATCACCACCCGCAGTCCCGGTGTCGCGCGGCGAACGGGGTCGAGCACGCGGTCGATGAACACCGCCTCGCGGTCGAAGATGTCGACGGCGGGGTCCGTTACCTCGCCATGCACGCAGAGCGGCAGGCCGATCTCTGCCATCTTTTCCAGAACGCCGCGCACCTTGTCGAAGTCGCGCACGCCCGAGGCGGAGTTTGTCGTGGCGCCGGCCGGGTAGAGCTTCACCGCCCGGACCAGCCCCGACCGCGCCGCCGCGGCCACATCGCCGGGGTCCGTCGCCTCGGTCAGGTAGAGCGTCATCAGGGGCTCGAACGTTGCACCATCGGGCATGGCCGCCCGGATCCGGTCCCGATAGGCCGCTGCCTCGGCGCCCGTCACCACCGGGGGCACGAGGTTCGGCATGATGATCGCCCGGCCGAAGTGCCGCGCACTTTCGGGCAGGACGGCGGCCAGCATCGCGCCGTCGCGCAGATGCAGGTGCCAATCGTCGGGGCGGCGGATGGTGATGCGGTCGGGTGCTTTGGCCATGGTCCCCGCCTACACGCTTTCGGCCTACCGTTCCAGCGGCAGGCGACCCATAGTGGGGCAGGGTATGACGGTGAAGGAGTGTTCCGATGTCACGGCAAAACCAGGCAACGGCGGCAGCCATGCTGCCCTGGCGCATGGGGCTGATGCTCTGGCAGGCGCAGGCGGTCATCGCCATGCGGATGCTGGGCGCGGCCGGGCTCTGGTCGCTGTCGCCGGGGGAATCGAACCGCATGGTGACAGAGAAGGTCGTGGCGGCCGCCGAAAGCGGCAGGGCCGCCGCACGCGCCATGGCCCGCTGCGCCAGCCCCGCCCTGGTCGCGGGCGCGGCGCTGAAGCCGGTCGGACAGCGGACGAGCGCCAACATGCGCAGGCTCCTGCGCCGTGGCCCGAACTTCATCAGCGACTGAGGGATATCATGCGGGACATCATGCGCCTTCACCCCGTCCTCGCCCTTCTGGCGCTCGCGGCCTGCACGCCGGACCCCGGCCTTGTCGGCGTTCCGGGCATGCGCGTCGCGACGGCCGATCAGGTCAAGGGCTGCACCTACGTCACCAACATGACCGTGACACCCAGCGTCTACGGCGTCCTTGCCGAGGAGGGCCTGCGCTATTCCCGCAACCAGCTTCTGGCCATGGCGCGCGACTCGGGTGCCGATACGGTGGTGTTCGAGGTCACGCCGCCGGGCCAGCCGGTCTACGAGGTGAACGGTGTCGCCTGGCGCTGCGGGCGCTAGCCGGGCGTCAGTCCAGCGCCCTGAGCCTGAGCTTCTGCGCCGCCTCCAAGAGGCGCGGCTCGCGCAGGCGCCTGCCCGCGCTTTCCGCCGCCATCGCCGCAAGCCCGAATCGTCCGTCCGATTCGAGCCGCGCAAGCATCCGGTTCAGGTAGGGCAGGTTGCTGCGGCGCGCGCGGTAGAAGGTCGCGAAAAGCCGCGCGTCGAAACTGCCGGTCGCGGCCGACGACAGGATAGAATGCAGGATGTGCATCGACGACAGGCTCGCATAAAGGTCCGCCCCGCCGTGCCGCGCCGGGACCAGCGTGGTCCAGGGCCGGCGGAAGAGCGCGGCATGCATCGAATCGAGCGGCTGGTCGGGGTCGTGGATCACGAAGGCCTGCCCGGTGCCCTCGGTCATGTCGGGCGCGTAGCCATAGCGCGAGGTGAAATCGAGCCCGCGCCGGTCGGCAAAGCGGGGATCCCATCCGGCAACGGCGGGGTCCAGCGTCGCCTGGGGGTGAAGCGCGATCACCGTGGCGCCGGGCGCCGCGACCGAATAGGCGGCCGCCGCATAGCCGCCCATGCCGGCGCCGAAAAAGACCACATGGTCGAACTGTTCGAAGAAGGATTCGTCGACCATCTCGTCGAAGAAGCCATAGACAGCCGGATCGCGATACCAGCGCGCCGCGTGCGAGATCAGGCACAGGTGCGACCAGCCGCGCATCTCGGCGACCGAGAGGCCGAAGGGCATCTGGTCGGGCTCTCGTTGCCGGATGGTCGCGGCGTTTTCGAAGGTCACGACCAGCGTCGGCGTCCCGGCGATGAAAAGGGCCGAATGATCCTCGCCGAGCGGCCGGTAAAAGCCGCCCTGCGCCCCCTCAAGCTCCAGTTCGCGCCGCCATGCGGCGTCGGTCGTCGCGCGCGTCGTGTCGTTCGTTGCCGCCCCCAGCATGCCAACCCCCTTGGCAGTAAGGCCAGCCCCGGCCCCCTTAGCGTCTATGGCCCCCCGCGCCCCCGGGCGCAAGCCTCGCCGGCGCCTGATCGACAGAGGGACGGGCGTTCGCCCATTGTTTCAGCTAGCGGCCGGTCCGGCGGCAGGGGCTCGAGAGGCTCGCTGCGAAAGGCGCGGGCCATGAAGGCCGTCTCGGCGCCGTCGAGCGGCCGGCTCGGTCCCGCCATCAGCATCTGGCCGAAAAAGCTCCGCCAGCGGTCGTCGGCCATCAGCTCGGCAAAACGGGTGCGGCGCCAGCCGGCGGCCTCTTGGTGCAAAGCCGCAAGCGCCGGATCGGCGCGGAGTTCGGCGCGCATGGGCGCGCAGGCGGGGAAGCGATTGGCCAGGGACAGGTCGGAATCCTGGCACAGGTTGCGTTCGACGAAATAGGACAAATCGAACATTTCAGCGTCCCGATTGGCCCTTCCTCGCGCTGATTTAAGCGCAAAATCCTGCATCGACCCCAGCGGGAAATGGCAGACCTGCGCCAGCGCGTAATTGTCCTGGCCATAGTCGGAAAAGATCCGGCCCCGCACGAACGAGGCCGGCAGATCGCGGCCCGATCCATCGACCCAGCGCACCGCGTCGAGCCGTTCGGGGTCGGGCGAGCGGGGGCGATGAACCCCCGGTTTTCCCCAGGTGCCGTCATTGCGGTAAAGCGTCTTGATCATCGCGGCCCGCCAGGGCCAGCCCATGACGCGGGGAGCGGCGCGGGTGAAGCGCAGGGGCACCGGCCGGTCCTCGAACGCGACCGCGCCGCCGTTGCCGAAGACCCGCCAGGTCAGCGCGAACCCGTTCGCGTCGGGCCGCGCGGCAATCAGGTCGGCGATCTGGCCCCCGCCCGTGTGGATCGTCAGATATTCATCGACGTCGAGGACCATCACCCAGTCGGCGCCAACCGTCAGCGGATCGGTCGCCGCCCGCTTCAGCGCCGCCCACTGTGGCCCCTCTTTCCAGGGGCCGGGGTTCGGCAGGTGGCGCAGCCACCCCATGGCCTGCAGCCGGTCGAGCATCCGGTCGGTGCCATCTGTGCAATCGTTGGAAAAGACCAGGAAATCGGTAAATCCCAGCCAGCGGTGCCAGGCCAGCCAGTCGATCAGGAAGGCGCCCTCGTTCTTGACCGTGGTGATCGCCAGAACCCGCATCAGCCCGCCCTTTCCGCCGCCTTGGCCGCGTCCCAGAGCGCATCCATCTCGGCCAGGTCGCTGTCTTCGGGCCGCCGCCCGTCACGGGCGAGCGCGGCCTCGATCGAACGGAAGCGGCGGATGAACTTGGCGTTCGCGCCCCTGAGTGCGGCTTCGGGATCGACCTTCAGGTGCCGGGCAAGGTTCGCCACGACGAACAGAAGATCGCCCATCTCTTCCGCGACCTCATCCTGCGTCAGGCCGTCCCGCGCCTCGACCAGTTCGCGCGCCTCCTCAGTGATCTTGGCCACCACCTCGTCCGTCGTCGGCCAGTCGAACCCGACCCGCGCCGCGCGCGCCTGCAGCTTCACCGCGCGCGTCAGGCCCGGCAGGCCCGCCGCCACGCCGTCCAGGACGCCTGCTTCCGCCCGGCCGGCGCGCTCGGCCGCCTTCACCGCCTCCCAGTCGCGGGTCTGCTCATCGGCGCTCTTGTCGCGGCTTTCGTCGCCGAAGACATGCGGATGCCGCGCCACCATCTTGTCGGACACGGTCGCCACCACATCATCAAAGGCGAAATGCCCGGCCTCTTCGGCCATGCGGGCGTGGTAGACGGCCTGAAACAGAAGGTCGCCAAGCTCGCCTCGAAGCTCGTCCCAGGCCTGCCGGTCGATGGCGTCTGCGACCTCGTAGGCCTCTTCGATCGTGTAGGGCGCGATGGTTGCGAAGTCCTGTTCCAGGTCCCACGGGCAGCCCGTCGCCGGGTCGCGGAGCCGCGCCATGATCTCGACCAGGCGCGCGATGCCCCGGCCCTGATGCACCAGCCGGTCCGAGGCGGCGCGGTCCTTCGTCATTGCACATCCCCCCGATTTGGCGTCAGTCTTGCTAAACCGAAGCCCGTTGGGAAGTCCACATGCCCGTCCTGAACCGTATCGCCGCCCTCGCCCCCGAAATGAAGGAGTGGCGCCGCCACCTGCACACCATTCCCGAATTGAGTTTCGACCTTTATCAGACGGCCGCCTATGTGGCCGATCGCCTGCGCGAGATCGGCGTGGACGAGATCCACGAGGGGATTGCCCGGACGGGCATCGTGGCGATCATCAACGGCCAGGGCGACGGGCCGACGATCGGGCTGCGCGCGGACATGGACGCGCTGCCGGTGGCAGAGATGACGGGGGCCGCCTATGCCTCGACCGTCCCCGGCAAGATGCATGCCTGCGGCCACGACGGCCATACGGCGATGCTGCTGGGCGCCGCGAAATACCTGGCCGAGACGCGCCGCTTCAAGGGCCGGGTGGCCCTGCTGTTCCAGCCGGCGGAAGAGGACGGCGGCGGCGGTCAGGTGATGGTGCAGGAAGGCGTCATGGACCGCTTCGGCATTGGTCAGGTCTACGGCATCCATAACGTCCCGAACCTGCCCTTCGGCCATTTCCACACGGCGCCGGGCCCCCTGATGGCCGCCGTCGATACGATGACGGTCACGCTTACGGGCCGGGGCGGTCATGCCGCAACCCCGCATGAAACGATCGACCCCGTCGTCGCCGTCGTCGGCATGGTCAGCGCCATCCAGACCATCCTGACGCGCAACATGAACCCGATCGAACAGGGCGTGATCTCGGTCACGCAGATCCACGCCGGAACCGTGTCGAACGTCATCCCCGAAACCGCGATGTTCCAGGCGACGATCCGCAGCTTCGACCCGGACGTGCGGGCGATGTTCAAGGAGCGGCTCCATACGCTGATCGAGGGCCATGCCGTGGCCTACGGAGTGAAGGCAGAGATCGACTATGACTGGGGCTATCCCGCGACGGTGAACGAGCCCGACAGCACCGCCTTCGCGGTCGAGGTCGCGCGCGAGGTGGCGGGCGAGGGTGCCGTCGAGCCCGAAGCACCGCGCGAGATGGGGGCCGAGGACTTCTCCTACATGCTCGAGGCCCGGCCGGGGGCTTACCTTTTCCTTGGCACGGGGCCGGGCGCGGGGCTGCACCATCCGAAGTTCGACTTCAACGACGAGGCAGCCCCCATCGGCGCGAGTTTCTTCGCCCGCATCGTCGAGCGCGCGCTGCCGCTCTGACGTTGGGCCGGGGTGGCAGGGGCCGATACGGGTGGCAGGGGCCATCGCCTCTGCCATGAGAAGGCTTGGTCCTTTGTCCCCGCGGATAGCCCCAAGGCCATCGGCCAGCGCCCGCCCCGCCCATGGCGGGCGCTTCGCGCCCACCGGGGCAGGCGCTGGCCTTTGACGGCTCTCTACACGAATGGTCCAGCGGCACCGTTCTGACACGGTCGGGGGGAACGCAGTGCGTTTCCTTTTTCCGCCCGGACCAGGCCGGACGAACCGGGCGCCTATCGCCCCTGAGGAGCCGCCGCCGAAAGCGCCGCTTCCAGCCCGGCGACATCGTCGACGAAGGTGACAAAGCCCTGAACATTCGCTTCGGCGAAGCCTTCCGCGACGATATGGTCCAGAAGCGCGCGCAGGGGCGTCCAGTAGCCCTGGCTGTTCAGCACGATCACGGGTTTCGCATGCAGGCCCAGCTGGCGCCAGGTCAGCACCTCGAAGAACTCGTCGAGCGAGCCGGCACCCCCCGGCAGGACGACAATGGCGTCGCTGTTGACATACATGACCTTCTTGCGCTCGTGCATCGTCTCGGTGACGACGAAGGTGGTCAGGTCGCGCTTGCCGACCTCGCGCGACAGAAGGTGCGTCGGGATGACGCCGAAGGTGGCGCCGCCGCCGGCCTGCGCGGTGCGCGCGACCTCGCCCATCAGCCCCACGTCGCCCGCGCCATAGACCAGCCGCCAGCCGCGCCGGGCAAGCATCGCCCCCGTGGCGCGCGCGGCTTCGGTAAAGGCGGGGTCACGGCCCGGACGGGCGCCGCAATAGACGCAGACGGAAAAGGGCAGCGGGGATTTGGGGGGCATGGGCAGCCTTACGGTTTCTTTGACCCCTGATAGCGGCGTTGCTATGGTCGCTCAAGAACCCCCGCGCCGGGCCGTCAGAGCGCCGGGCAGGGTTCGGACCGATGCGGGGGGGCGCGGGATGAGCGACGGGGCAGGCGACAAGCGTCCGGGTGGCGCGGGCGGCAACACGCGGCTTCTTCTGGGCGCGGTGCTGGGGGCGGTCGTGGGGCTGCTGCTTTGGGCGCTGGTCCTGAAGCCCGGACCGACGGCGCCGGAGGGCGAGGCCAATTCGGCTGCCACAGCGGCTGCCACGGCGGCTGCCACGGCGGCGAGCACGGCGGCGGCCACCGATACGGCTTCGGGCACGGCTTCGGGGTCCGCCCCGACCGGCACGGACACCACAGCCGCCACGGCCGCCACTCCGGCGCCCGCGCCGACGCCACCCAGCTTCGACACCGTGCGCGTCGATCCGAACGGCTCGGTCCTTGTCGCCGGCCGGGCCGATCCGGGGGCGAGCGTCGATCTGCGTGTCGACGGCACCAGCGCCGGCACGGCGACGGCGGACGCCTCGGGCAACTTCGCCACCTTCCTGACCCTGCCGCCCAGCGACAAGCCGCGCGTCCTGTCGATGGTGACGCGCGGTGCCGACGGCGCCGAGGTGCTGGCCGGCGCCGACGTGGTCCTGCAACCGACACCCGCGCCGACCGTGGTCGCGGCGGCCGCCGGGACGACGACGGCCCCAGCAACGGAGGCGGCAACCGACACGGCAACGGACGCGGCAACCGCAACCACGGGCGAACCGGCCGCCGCCACCATGCCAACCGACAGCGCGGCTGGAACCGCCGCCCCGACGCCAGAGGCCGCCCCGGCCGCACCTCTCGTCGTCGATGCCCAGGGCGTCTCCACGCTCGCCACCGGCAGCGCCACGTCGGACGTCAGGATCGGCACCATCGGCTATGACGAGGCCGGCGCGGTCGACGTGTCGGGCGAGGGGCGGCCGGGCGGAACTGTCCGGCTTTATGTCGATGAGGCGCTCGTCGCCACGCTGCCGGTCACGCCCGAAGGGCGCTGGCGCACGAAACTCGGCTCGGTCACGCCGGGGCTCCATACGCTCCGCGCCGACCAGGTCGATGCGGACGGCAAGGTCCTGTCGCGCGCCGAAACCCCCTTCCAGCGCGAAGAACCCTCGCGCGTCGCCACCGCCGCCCCGACGCTGGGCGAGGCTGCGGACGGATCGGGCACCAAGCCGCGCACGCGGGCGCAGGTCGTGACAGTGCAGCCCGGCTTCACCCTCTGGGCCATCGCGCGCGACACCTATGGCAGCGGCGTCCTTTACGTGAAGGTCTTCGACGCGAACAAGGACCAGATCCGCAACCCCGACCTGATCTATCCGGGCCAGGTCTTCACCCTGCCGGACGGCGGCTGAAAAGGCGGCCCCCTTGCCCGAAGGGCCTTGCTTCGCTACATCCCCACCGTTCGCGGAAAGGGACAGATCATGCGCGCCGAAACCCAGACCACCGTCGAGGCGATCCGGAAATCGCTGAAGCTCGTCGGGCAGCGCATGGACTGGGAAACCGCGCCGCACCGGCTGGAAGAGTTCAACGCCATGATCGAGGCGGGCGACATCTGGTCCGACCCGGCCCGCGCGCAGAAGCTGATGCGCGACCGGCAGGTGTTGATGGACAAGGTCGAGACCTACCGCCGCATCGACCGCGACCTGACCGACAATGTCGAGCTGATCGAACTGGGTGAGGCCGAAGGCGATGCAGGGATCGTCACCGAGGCCGAGGAAAGCCTGAAGTCCCTGCGCGACTTCGCGGCGGCGAAAGAGCTTGAGGCGCTGCTGGACGGCGAGGCCGACGGCAACGACACCTTCCTTGAAATCAACGCGGGCGCGGGCGGCACGGAAAGCTGCGACTGGGCCTCGATGCTGGCGCGGATGTATGTGCGCTGGGCCGAAAAGAAGGGCTACAAGGTCGAGATGCAGTCCGAGACGGCGGGCGACGAGGCGGGCATCCGCTCGGTCAGCTACAAGGTCAGCGGCCCGAACGCCTATGGCTGGCTCAAGTCGGAATCGGGCGTGCACCGGCTGGTGCGCATCAGCCCCTACGACAGCGCGGCACGGCGGCACACGTCCTTTTCGTCGGTCTGGGTCTACCCGGTGGTCGACGACAATATCGAGATCGTGATCCCCGACAACGAGATCAGGATCGACACCTACCGCTCGTCCGGCGCGGGCGGCCAGCACGTCAACACGACCGACTCGGCCGTGCGGATCACGCACTTGCCGACCAACATCGTCGTCACCTCGTCGATGAAGTCGCAACACCAGAACCGCGAAGTGGCGATGAACGCGCTGCGATCGCGGCTTTACCAGCTGGAGCTCGACAAGCGGAACGCGGCGATCAACGCGGCCCATGAATCGAAGGGCGACGCGGGCTGGGGCAACCAGATCCGGTCCTATGTCCTGCAACCCTACCAGATGGTGAAGGACCTGCGGACGAGCTACGAAACCTCGGACACGCAGGGTGTGCTCGATGGCGATCTGGACGGCTTCATGGCCGCGACGCTCGCCATGGACGTTGCGGGCAAGAGCCGCGCCGACGCCAACGCGGACGAGTAGGGCGGGCCGTTGAGGCGGCGGGCCTCGATCGGCGATAGCGTAGACCCATTCGGCCCAGGTGGCCCAGGTGGCAGTGGCCCTCGACGCAGTCATGCGAAGACCCGGCCCCTGTTCCGGCCGCTTGGCCGTCGGCCATCGGACCGGACGGGGCGCGGTGCCGCGCCGGTCGCGGCCGGGCAGGAAGCGACGCGGCGTAACACGCGCCAGAAGCGATTCGCAGGGTGCGCGGGCCCGTCATTTCAAGCACTTGTGAACTGTTTCGGCTGAAACCGGCTAAGGGGGCGCGGCCCTTTCAGCCGGTTCATGCCGCAGGAACCGTCCGGGTGCCGCTCTCCCTTCCAACCGCCGTTTGCGGCCCTATCTGTGTCGCAAGGCGCCCCGGCCGGCGGACCTCTCCCCCGTGAAACTGGCCGGTGTGCGCCGCAACTGACAGATAGGAGGCCATGATGGTCACATTCGTTAAATCGCTCTCGCTCACGCTCGCAGCGGGGGCCCTGGGCCTGGCGGCGCTGCCGGCGTTCGCCGGAGGGCTGGCCAAGCCGGTCGTCGAGGCGCCGGTCATCGCGCCGATGGCGCCCGCGCCGGCCATTGCGAACGGCGACTGGACCGGCGGCTGGGCGGGCATGAGCTTCGGCGGGGTCCGCGCGGACGAGACGAACGGCCCGACGAAATCGAGCGGGCTGATCGGCGTGCGTGGCGGCTATGACTATGACTTCGGTCGCTACGTGCTTGGCGGCTCGGTCGGCTATGACAAGACCGACGTGGGTCTTGGCGTCGGCACCGACAAGTTGAAGGACATCGCGCGCGTCTCGGTCAGGGGCGGCGTCGATCTGGGCCAGACGCTGGTCTATGGCACCGTGGGCGCGGCGCGCGCCTCGGCCGAGCTTGGCGGCGTCAGCCATCATGACACGGGCTGGTCGGCCGGGATCGGCGCGGACTACAGGCTGAACGACCGCTGGACCGTCGGCGGCGAGGTCTTGCAGAACGAGTTCAACAACTTCGGCGGCAGCGGCACCGACATCAAGGCCACGACCGCCGCGATCAGCGTCGGCCTGCGCTTCTGACCCCTTCCCGGAACGCAGCCGACCGGGCGGCCCTTCGGGGCCGCCCTTTTTTTGCCTGCACCCCGTCGCACCCCTTCGGGGCCGCCCTTTTCGTTACCAGCGCCCCGTAGCGCCCCCGCCCGAGGATTGGCCGCCGCCGAACCCCGGGCCGCTGCTGCTCGAAGTCGTAGGGGCGGAAGGGGTCCACGGCCGCTCGTTGCGGTAGCCGCAATGCGGGCAGGTGGTGATGATCCGCCCGGCCGCCGGTGGCGCGCTCGGGTCGGCGGACGCCTCCTGCGGGCCGACATGTTCGCGGTGCATGCCGCGCTGGCCGCATTGCGGGCAGGGCGTGAAGCGAAAGGTCCAGTCGCCAACCAGTCGGCCAAAGATGCCGACTCCAACGATGAAAGCCGCGAACGCACCGAAGAGCCAGGGAAAGAGCCGGTCCAATAGCGACTTGGGCGGGCCTTCGGGCGCGGGCAAGCCCTGTGAATGCGGCCTGCCGATCCGGTCCATCGTCGCCCGAAGCCCGGTCGTCAGCCCGCCGACCAGATCGCCCGCCTTGAAGCCGGGCAGGAAGCTTTGCTGCACGATATCGGCCGCAATGACGTTATAGCCCGCATCATAGCCCGAGCCTAGCTCCAGCCGCACCACGCGGTTGCCCGGGCCGCCGCCGGGGCTGACCATGACCAGGATCCCGTCGTTGCGGTTCGACGCGCCAACGCCCCACATGTTGAACAGCGAGGTCGTCCAGTGCTCGACGCTCTCCCCCGGGGCGGCGTAGTTGCGCCAGTCGGGCAGTAACAGCACGGTCAGTTGCACCCCAGTCTCGCGCCGGAATGTCTCGAGCGTGCTGCGTATATGCTCGCGGTCGGCCGGAGGGATCAGCTGCGCGGGGTCGGTCACATAGCTGTCGGGATAGTTTGGGAATCGTGCCGCTGGGCTGGCCGTGGCCAGAAGTGCTGCGAGAAGGAAGGCCAGAAGTGCTGCGCACCGCGTCATTCCATCAGCTCCGCGACAACGTCCGCCACCGCCATCACGTCGGCCTCGGTCGTGTCGAACGACCCGACCTGCACGCGGATCACGAAGCGCCCCCTGTCCCGCGTCTGCGTCAGGTAGATCCGCCCGTCGTCATTGATGCGTTGCAATAGGGCCTCGGTCGCCGCGTCGCCGTCCCTGAGCGCGAAGGCGAAGAGCGACAGCACGGGCCCGGTCACGACCTCGACCCCCGGCAGGGCGGCCAGGCGCCGCGCCAGGGCCTCGGACCAGGCGACATGGGCGCGGATGCGGGCGCGCAACCCCTCAAGCCCGTAGGCCCGCAGCAGGAACCAGAGCTTCAGCGCCCGGAAGCGGCGGCCAAGGGGCACGGTCCATTCGTTGAAATTGACGATTTCCTCGCGCCCGGCCGTCTCCAGGTAGGTTGGCCTGAGACCGAGTGTGCGGACCTGCGCGCCGGGGTCCTTCAGGAACTGGATCGAACAGTCGAACTGCGCCCCGAGCCATTTGTGCGGGTTGAAGACGATGGAGTCCGCGCCTTCGACCCCAGCCCAGAGGCCGCGAAACTCCGGGCAGATCATGGCCGATCCGGCCCAGGCCGCGTCGACATGGGTCGGCAAGCCCGCGGCCCTCGCCACCGCGACACACTCGGCGATGCGGTCGAATGCCCCGACGCTGGTTCCCCCGGCGCAAAGGATCACCCCGGCCGGAACCAGCCCCGCCGCCCGGTCCGCCGCGATTGCAGCTTTCAGCGCCGCGCCCGTCATCGCCCGGTCGCCGTCCGTCGCCACCTTCACCAGGTTGCGCTGGCCGACCCCCGCCACCCGGATCGCCTTGTCGACCGAGGAATGCGTCTCGGCGCTCGCGTAGAACCGCAAGACCGGCGCGCCAGACAGCCCCTCATCCAGCCCCCGCCAGCCGAGCGCCTTTTCCCGCATGGTCAGGACCGCCGACAGGGTCGCATTCGTGGCCGAATCGTGGATGGTGCCCACAAAGCCCTGCGGCAACCCGACCGCCTGCCTGAGCCAGTCGACCATCACCTGCTCGATCTCCGTCGCGGCCGGAGAGGTCTGCCAGATCAGCGCATTGCTGGCCATGGCATTGACCAGCTGCTCGGCCAGCATCGAGGCCGGGGCGGCATTGGCCGGGAAATAGGCGAAGAAGCGGGGATGCTGCCAATGGGTCATGCCGTCGGGGACGATGCGCTCGAAATCGGCCCAGATCGCCTCCATTGCTTCGGCAGCCTCGGGCGGACCGGGCGGAAGCTGCCGCGCCACGGCACCGGGGACCAGTGGCGCGCGCACCGGCCGATCGCGCAGGCCGGCGTGATAGGCATGCGCCCAATCGGCCGCACGCTTCGACCAATCCCGCAGGTCGTCGTGATCCATGAGCGCTCTCCCCGCGGTTGGACAACTGTTGCTCTCGCGGACCGGTCGGGCCGCAAAACATGCTAACGTGCGAGAGGGGGCTTACAAAAGACTTCACCGAAACGTAACCATTTCGGATGAAAATGGGCGCGTGTTGCCCGGTTGAACCAGTGCAGGAGCGCATATGAAGGGCTTGGTGGTAAGGCTTGCGGTGGCTGTGGTGGCGCTTGGGCTGCTGGCGGGTTGCGGCAGCAAGCAGTTCGAGACCTATTACGACCAGTCGGTGCCCGCGCAGATGGCGCGCGGCTGGCATGTCGTCGGCGTGGACGTGGCGGTGCCGACCAGCCTGACCGTGTCCGAGGCGCACTCCTATGAACCCGAAGCCGACATCGTCTGGCGCGAGGATCCTATCGGCGACCGCCGTCCGCAGGTGGCCAAGATCCTGACCACGGCGATCAGCCAGGGCGCAAAGGGCCTGAAAGGCCCGCGCGCCGTGCGGCTCGTCGCCGTGGCGCGCGAGTTCCACGCCATGACGTTCGAGGCAGAGTCGCTGAATCTGGCCGGCGTGGGTGTCCATAACGTGCGCTTCTCGCTTGCCGTGCAGGACGCCAAGACCGGCGCCGTCCTTTATGGGCCGGTCGAGATCGACGCGACCTTCCCGGCGATGACCGGGCCCGACATGATCGCCGCGCGCCTGAAGGGCCAGACGCAAAAGTCGCAGATCATCGCCCATGTCTCCGCCACCGTGAGCGGTTGGCTGGGGACCGGCCCGGACATGCGCATGGGCTTCGTGCGCATAGGCCGCTGAAGACGGATGGCGCCCTCCCTCAGGGGCCGGGCGCCAGGTCCGCCTGGACCCTCCGGGGCAGGGCGCTGCGGATCAGGCGATAGGACGTGACCAGGCGGTGGCGCAATTCGTCTTCGGCAGCCGTTTCCGGCAGGGTGATCCAGGACCGGTGAAAATAGCGCGCCCGAACGCCCACGCCTGCCGCGATCAGCATTTCCGCCGTCTCTACGCTGTCGGTCTTGACGCTGACGCCCGGCGTCATCGCCCCGATGCAGGCGAACATCTTGCCACCGACCTTCCAGGCATCGTGCCCGCCGCCCCAGGGATCGGAAACCTGCGCGCCCGGAAAGGTCGCGGCAAGCGCATTGACGAAGGCGCGAAGGTCCGGAACCGTGCTCATCGTGCGAGGCTAGGCCGGATGGCGCGTCAAGGAAAGCGTGAGACTGTTCGCCTCGCCCCGTGATGGGACGCGAACAAGGGCTTTCCCCCTGAGCGGATGCGAACCTTCGTCCGGCCCGTGAGCGGACGCGAACAAGGGCTTCCCCCCAGAGCGGACGCGAACCTTCGTCCGGCCCGTGAGCGGACGTGAACAAGGGCTTCCCCTGTGAGCGGAGGCGAACTTTCGTCCGCCCTGTGAGCGGATGCGAACATTCGTCCGGCCCCTGAGCGGACGCGAACAAGGGCTTCCCCCCTGAGCGGATGCGAACATTCGTCCGGCCCCTGAGCGGACGCGAACAATTGCTTGATTGTCTGCCCCGATCGGCTATGTCTGCCGCCATGACGATGAACGGCACCATTCTGATCTGCTGCATTACCCTCTGACATCGTCAGGCGGGCCGTTCCTCTGTTTTCTCTGTCAAGCGAACAAGGTATGCCCCGCCAAGGCGGTCAGCGGCTTTGCGGTTTCGGGCCAGCGCTTGCGGGGACTTTCATGACGGACATCCGGTTGACCAACACGAAGACGAAGGCGCTTGAACGGTTCACGCCGATCGACCCCGAAAACCTTCGGCTCTATGTCTGCGGGCCGACGGTCTATGACCGCGCCCACCTCGGCAATGCCCGGCCGGTGGTGGTCTTCGACCTTCTGTTCCGGCTTCTGCGCCATGTCTATGGCGCGGATCACGTGACCTATGTGCGCAACTTCACCGACGTCGATGACAAGATCAACGCCGAGGCCCAGCGCCGCCGGGCGGGCGGCGCGCCGGGCACGCTCGAAGAGCTGATCCGCGCCCGGACCGAGGAAACGATTGCCTGGTATCACGCTGACATGGATGCGCTCGGCGCCCTTCGCCCGACACGCGAGCCGCGCGCGACCGACTACATCGCCCAGATGGTCGAGATGATCGGCCAGCTGATCGCCTCGGGCCATGCCTATGCGCGCGAGGGGCATGTGCTCTTCCGCGTGCGGTCCTACAAGGACTACGGCGCGCTGTCGGGCCGGTCGGTCGACGACATGATCGCGGGCGCGCGCGTCGAGGTCGCTCCCTTCAAGGAGGATCCGCTGGACTTCGTCCTCTGGAAGCCGTCGGACGCCGGCCTGCCGGGCTGGGACAGCCCCTGGGGCCGCGGCCGCCCCGGCTGGCACATCGAATGCTCGGCCATGAGCTACGAACTGCTCGGCGCCACCTTCGACATCCACGGCGGTGGCATTGATCTGCAGTTCCCCCACCATGAAAACGAGATCGCCCAGTCGATGTGCGTCCACCCCGAAGCGGGCTTCGCGAAGGTCTGGATGCACAACGAGATGCTCTTGGTCGAGGGCCGGAAGATGTCCAAGTCGCTGGGCAACTTCTTCACCGTGCGCGATTTGCTGGACCAGGGCGTGCCGGGCGAGGTGATCCGGTTTGTCATCCTGATGACTCACTACGGCAAGCCGATGGACTGGACCGAAGAAAAGCGCGCGCTGGCGGCCGAGAAGCTCGCCCGCTGGGTCGACCTGATCGCGCGAGCCGGGGCAGGGGCGGCGTCCGGGCCGTCCGATGCGCTGGTCGCGGCGGTCGCCGACGACCTGAACAGCCATGCCGCGCTCGTGGTGCTCGACGTGGTCGCGGCGCGGGGCGACGCCGCCCAGCTTGCCGCTGATCTGGACTTCCTGGGGCTTCTGTCACCCGAGGCTCTGGCGGCGCGCGTGGCCGAGCGTGCCGACCGGACCGCCGGGCTCAGGGGCCTTGGCGACCGGCTTCAGGCCGAACGCGAGCGGGCGAAGGCGGCGAAGGACTTTTCCGGCGTCGACCGGCTGAAGGCCGTGCTGACCGCTGCGGGCGTGGTCGTGCAGATGGGCAAGGACGGCGTGACGCTGGAGCCGGGACCGGACTTCGACGCCACGAAGCTGGAGGCGCTGAAATGACCCGCGTTCTCAAACGCACCGGCGGGCACTTTGCCGCAAAACGGTGTTTCGGGGACGCGGCCCTATGACCGAACGCCTCTACCTCTACGACACGACGCTCCGCGACGGGCAGCAGACGCAGGGCGTGCAGTTCTCGGTCGCCGAAAAGGTCGAGATCGCGCAGACGCTCGACGCGCTGGGGCTCGACTATATCGAGGGCGGCTGGCCCGGCGCCAATCCGACCGACAGCGACTTCTTCGCCGAACGGCCGAAGACGCGGGCGACATTCACTGCCTTCGGGATGACCAAGCGGCCGGGCCGGTCGGCCGACAATGACGACGTGCTGGCGGCGGTCCTGAACGCGGGCACGCCCGCCGTCTGCCTTGTCGGCAAGACCCACGATTTCCACGTCACGACCGCACTGGGGATTTCGCTCGACGAAAACCTCGACAACATCCGCGCGTCTGTCGCCCACGTGGTCGCGAAGGGGCGCGAGGCGCTCTTCGATGCCGAACATTTCTTCGACGGCCACAAGGCCAATCCGGACTATGCCGTCGCCGCCTGCAAGGCCGCCCATGACGCGGGCGCCCGCTGGATCGTCCTGTGCGACACGAACGGCGGCACGCTGCCGCCGGACATTCAGGCGGGCGTCAAGGCGGTGATTGCGGCCGGTGTGCCGGGCGACCATGTCGGCATCCACACGCATGATGATGCCGGCCTTGGCGTCGCCAATTCGCTGGCCGCCGTGACCGCCGGCGCGCGCCAGATCCAGGGCACGCTGAACGGGCTCGGCGAACGCTGCGGCAACGCCAACCTGACGACGCTGATCCCGACGCTTCTCCTGAAGGAACCCTACGCCAGCCGCTTCACGACCGGCGTCACGCATGAGGGGCTCGCGGGCCTGACGCGGGCCTCGCGGCGGCTTGATGACATCCTGAACCGCGTGCCCTTGCGCAGCGCGGCCTATGTCGGCGCCTCGGCCTTCGCGCACAAGGCCGGGCTGCACGCGAGCGCGATCCTGAAGGACCCTACGACCTACGAACATGTCGACCCAGGCCTGGTCGGCAACGCCCGCGTTATCCCCATGTCGAACCAGGCCGGCCAGTCGAACCTGCGCGCGCGTCTGGCCGCCGCCGGGATCGAGGTGGCGCCGGGCGACCCCGCGCTCGCCCGCATCCTCGACGTGGTCAAGGCGCGTGAGGACGAGGGCTATGCCTACGACGGCGCACAGGCGAGCTTCGAGATCCTGGCGCGCCGCGAGCTTGGGCTTCTGCCCGAGTTCTTCGAGGTCAAGCGCTACCGCGTCACGGTCGAGCGGCGGAAGAACAAGTATAACGACATGGTCACGCTGTCAGAGGCGGTGGTCGTGGTGAAGATCGGCGGCAAGAAGGTCCTGTCGGTCAGCGAAAGCATGGACGAAAGCGGGTCGGACCGGGGCCCGGTCAACGCGCTGTCGAAGGCGCTGGCCAAGGACCTTGGCCCCTATCAGCGCATGATCGACGACATGCGGCTCGTGGACTTCAAGGTGCGCATCACCCAGGGCGGGACCGAGGCCGTGACCCGCGTCATCATCGACAGCGAGGACAGCGCGGGCACCCGCTGGTCGACGGTCGGCGTCAGCCCGAACATCGTCGACGCAAGCTTCGAGGCGCTTCTGGACGCCATCACCTGGAAGCTGGTCAATGACGGGGCGGCCAGTTCGGGAGCGGGCAGTGCTGGCGCCTGATCTGGCCTCTGCCGAGCTTGTCGAGCGCGGCGACCCGGTGCGCTTTGCCGCGACCATGGCCGCGCCGCCGTCCGCCCGGGCGTCCTTCTGGCCGCTCTACGCGCTGAACCTGGAACTGGCGCGGGCGCCCTATGCGGCGCGCGAACCGATGCTGGCCGAGATGCGCCTGCAATGGTGGGTGGATGAGGTCGCCCGGATCGCCGCCGGCGCCGAAGGGCAGGGAGAGGTCGCGGCGGCCCTCGCCCCCGTCCTGCGCCGGACCCCCGGCATCGCGCCCCTTCTGGCCGACATGGCCGATGCGCGGCGGCGGGACTGCGCGCGGGAACCCTTCACCGATGTGGGCGCCCTCTGGGACTACCTCGACCGCACCGCCGGCCATTTGATGTGGGCCGCCTCCCTGACCCAGGGCGCGCCCTTCGCCGCCGAGCCGGTTGTGCGCGACCTGGCCGCAGGGGCCGCGATGGCCGGGTGGCTCGCTTCGGTTCCGGCGCTGAAGGCGGCAGGCCAAAGCCCCTTGCCGGACGGAACGGACGCGGGCGTGACGACCCTGGCGCGAGAGGGGCTGGCGCGGCTTGACCGTGCCGGGACGCGGCGGGCAGAGATGCCGCGACACGCGGGCGTCGCGCTTTATCCCGCCTGGCCGGCGCGGGCGCTCTTGACGCAGGCCATCGCCCATCCCGAACGTGTGGCCGAGGGGTTGCAGGGGCCGGGCGGTTTCCGCCAGACGCTTGCACTCGGCTGGCGGGCTCTGACGGGGCGCTGGTAGGGGGCTGGAATGGACTTGAGGCAAGTTGCGGTGATCGTGGTCGCGGCGGGGCGGGGCACTCGCGCGGGCGGCGGCTTGCCGAAACAGTGGCGCGACCTGGCCGGGCGGCCCGTCCTGGCCCACACGCTTCAGGCGCTGCAAGGCATCGGCCGGCAGATCCTTGTCGTCCATCCCGACGACATGGCGCGCGCGCTCGACCTGGCGCAGGGGACCGCCGTCCTGGTCGCGGGCGGCGACACCCGTGCGGACAGCGTCAGGAACGCGCTCGAATCGCTCGACGGGTCCGGCGTGACACGGGTCCTTATCCACGACGGCGCGCGGCCCTTCGTGGGCCGGGCGCTCGCGCTGCGCATCCTGGGGGCGCTCGACGCCCATCAGGGCGCGGCCCCGGCGCTCGCCGTCACCGACGCGCTCTGGCTGGGCGAGGGCGGCCGCGTGACGGGCACAAGGCCGCGCGACGGGCTCTACCGCGCCCAGACGCCGCAGGGCTTCCGCTTCCCCGAAATCCTCGCCGCCCACCGCGCCCATCCGGGCGGTGCCGCTGATGATGTCGAGGTGGCGCTGGCCGCAGGGCTTGACGTCGCGATCGTCGAGGGCGAGGAGGGGAACATCAAGCTGACCTGGCCCGGCGACTTCGCGCAGGCCGAGGACCGGCTGGCCGAAGCCAGGCTGAAAGGGGCGGCGATGGATGTGCGGTTGGGCAATGGCTATGACGTCCACGCCTTCACGGCGGGCGATCATGTGACACTTTGCGGCGTGCGCGTGCCCCACGACCGCGCGCTTCTGGGCCATTCCGATGCTGACGTGGCCATGCACGCCCTGACCGACGCGATCTATGGCGCGCTGGCCGAGGGCGACATCGGCCGCCATTTTCCGCCGTCCGATCCCCAGTGGAAGGGCGCTGCGTCCGAAATCTTCCTTGCCCATGCCGCCGAACGCCTGCGCGCACGGGGCTACCGGCTCGCCAATGCCGACGTGACCATCGTCTGCGAGCGACCCAAGATCGGCCCCCACGCCGCCGCGATGCAGGCCGCGCTTGCCCGCATCCTGGGCGTCGAGCCGGGGCGTGTCAGCGTGAAGGCCACCACCTCTGAACGGCTGGGCTTTACGGGCCGCGAGGAAGGCATCGCCGCCCTTGCCACTGCCGCGCTGGTGGCGGCATGAGCGGCGCGCGCCTGGTCGCGACCTGGTTCGGCGCAGGCCTTCTGCGCCCCGCACCCGGCACCTGGGGGGCGCTCGCCGCCATCCTGACGGGCTGGGTCATTGTCCGTTACCTGGGCTTTCCGGCGCTGGTCGCCGCGACCGCCGCCGTCACCGCGCTGGGCTTCTGGGCCTGCAACCGGCTCCTGTCCGACCGGCCGGGCGAGGACCCGTCCGAGATCGTCATCGACGAGGTGGCGGGCCAGTGGCTCGCCTTCCTGTTCCCCGCCGCCGGCTTCTGGCTCCGTGGGTGGGAGGGCTGGCTTCCCTGGCCCGCGCCGCTCGCGGCCTTCCTCTTCTTCCGGCTCTTCGACATCCGGAAACCCTGGGCGGTGGGCCGTGCCGACCGGCGGGGCGATCCGGCGGGGGTGATGCTCGACGACCTCTGGGCCGGGCTCTATGCCGGGCTTGCCTGCATCGTCGCGGCCGGCCTCTGGCATGGCGGCATGGCGGTGTTCAGATGACGGCCGCCCGCATCCTCGACCTGGCCAGGGCCAGGGGCGCGACCATCGCCACCGCCGAAAGCTGCACCGGCGGCCTTGTCGCTGCCGCGCTCACGGACGTGCCGGGGTCAAGCGCCGTGGTCCTTGCGGGCCTCGTGACCTATGCTAACGGCGCCAAGACCACTTACCTTGGCGTTGCCCCCTCGACGCTCGCCACCCATGGCGCGGTCAGCGAGGAGGTCGCGCGCGAAATGGCCGAGGGCGCGCGGCGCACGTCGGGTGCGACGCTCGCCGTCTCGACGACCGGCATCGCCGGGCCGGGCGGGTCCGAGTTCAAGCCGGAGGGGCGGGTCTGCTTTGCGCTTGCCGTCGAAGGCCAGCCGACCAGGGTCGAGACGGTCGAGTTCGGCGCGCGCGGCCGGGCGGCGGTGCGGCTGGCGGCGCGGGATCATGCTTTGTCGCTTCTGGCGGACGCATTGGCCTGAGCCCGCCTTGCAGCCGCCCCCGGCGCGGCTTAGATTTGTGGAAGTGACAAAAAGGACGGCCCCATGCCCATGGAAGCGCAGGACATCGAACATCTCATCCGCGCGGCCTTTCCGCAGGCGAAGATCACCATCACCGATCTTGCCGGCGACGGGAACCATTGGGCGGCCGAGGTCGTGGACGAAAGCTTCCGCGGCCAGAACCGGGTTCAGCAGCAGCGCGCCGTCTATGCGGCGCTGAAGGGGAAGATGGACGGGGCACATGGAGAGCTGCACGCGCTTGCCCTGACGACCAAGGTTCCGGAGTGACCAGATGACGAAGGCAATCGACCAGATCCGCGAGACGGTGCAAGGCAACGACGTGGTGCTTTTCATGAAAGGCACCAAGAACATGCCCCAATGCGGCTTTTCCAGCCGCGTGGCGGGGGTGCTGAACTATATGGGCGTC
>Ga0056909_1000395_pt1 | contig 45339 bp, 43 predicted proteins | sample EBPBio102011_DNA_FD_62115 | JGI IMG/M metagenome (GOLD analysis project Ga0056909, IMG submission 62115) | Wastewater treatment Type I Accumulibacter community from EBPR Bioreactor in Madison, WI, USA - Reactor 1_1/10/2011_ DNA | ecosystem: Engineered > Bioreactor > EBPR > Anaerobic-Aerobic >... | reverse complement strand
GCGATGGCCAGCGCATAGGCCCGCCCGTCGAACCCCGCCTCGGCGCGTGTCGCGGCCGGGCGGGCGTCGATCACGATGACCCGCAACCCCGCCTGGGCCAGCGCCAGCGCCAGGGCCGGGCCGTTCAAGCCGCCGCCCGCGATCAGAACATCTGCATCCATGCGTCAAGGCTAGGCCTGCCGGGCGGGATTGTCCATGCGGTGCCAAGCCGCTACCGTCGCCGCCGCAGCATATGGGGGCATGGGCATGAGCGGGACGTGGTTCCACATGACGGCGGCAGAACTGGGCCGCGAGATCGGCGCCGGGCGGATCAATCCGGTGGCGCTGACCGAGGCCTTCCTCGACCGCGCTGCAAGCCATGCCCTGTCGCCCCGCATCTTCGCCCGGATGACCGAGGGCCGCGCCCGAGGCGAGGCGATGGGCGCCGCGCGCCGGGCGCAGCAGGGCTTTCGCAAGGGGCCGCTGGATGGGGTGCCGCTGTCCTGGAAAGACCTGTTCGATACGGCGGGAACCGCGACCGAAGCCGGATCGGCGCTGCTGCGCGGGCGGGTGCCAAAGGCCGATGCCGAAGTGCTGCGGGTGGCGACGCTGATGGGCTCGGTCTGCCTGGGCAAGACCCATATGTCGGAACTGGCCTTTTCGGGTCTGGGCCTGAACCCGGTCACCGCGACGCCGCCCTGCCTGAATGACGATGCGGCGGTGTCGGGCGGTTCATCGTCCGGCGCGGCGGCTTCGGTGGCCTTCGGCCTTGCGCCCGCCGCCATCGGCTCGGATACCGGCGGCTCGGTGCGCATCCCGGCGGCGTGGAATGACCTTGTGGGGTTGAAAACCACTTCGGGCCGCCTGTCGTTGCAAGGCGTGGTGCCGCTATGCGAACGCTTTGACACGGTCGGGCCGCTGGCCCATTCGGTCGAGGATTGCAGCCTGATCCTGTCGCTGCTGGAAGGCCGCAGGCCCGATGCGCCCGCGCCTGACAGCCTGTCCGGCGCGCGGCTGGCGGTTCTGGAAACCGTGGCGCTGGAGGATCTGCGGCCCGGCCCGGCCAGGGGTTTTGACGATGCCTGCGCAAGGCTGACCCGCGCGGGCGCGCGGCTGGAACGGCTCCAGGCCCCGGAAGTGGCCGAGGCGATGCAGCTTGCCGCCATCCTGTTCACGCCCGAAGCCTACGGAATCTGGAAAGAGGTGATCGAGGCCGCGCCCGACAGGATGTATGCGCGAATCCTCGAACGTTTCCGGTCCGGCGCGGGTGTGCCCGCCACCGATTATGTCGCCGGCTGGCGGCGGCTCGAGGTGCTGCGACGCCAATGGCAGGACCGCGCGGCGGAATTCGATGCGGTGCTGGTGCCGACCTCGCCGATCCTGCCGCCCCATGCCGAGCGGCTTTTGTCGGACGAAGCCTATTATGTCACCGAGAACCTCTTGGCCCTGCGCAACACGCGGATCGGCAATATGCTGGGCCTTTGCGCCCTGACCCTGCCCACCTCGCAGCCGTCCTGCGGCATCACGCTGATGGGTCCGGCGATGGGCGAGGAACGGCTTTTGCGGCTGGGCGCGGCGGCCGAACGCGCGCTGCAATAATCCGGCGCCGCCAAAGGGCAGGGCCGCGCCGCTTCATCCTGGCCGCAAATATCCCCGCCGGAGGCCCCGGCCCGCGGCGGGCGATCCGCCGGGCCATGGGGTCGGGACATAAAAGCCACAACCGCGCCCCCCAAGCCCTTTTTCCTGCCACGGAAATTCTGGACCATGGGGCGCGGGGCGGCTATCCTTTCCGTCAATCGGGACGCAACGATCCCGGACCTGAGGCACAGATGGCGTTTCCTGAGCGGTTCTCGAACCTGCCAGAATATGCGTTTCCGCGTTTGCGGAAACTTCTCGATTCGCATGCTCCCGGCGGCGAACCCATTTCCATGACCATTGGCGAGCCACGCCATGCCATGCCGGATTTCGTGGGGCCGATCCTGGCCGCGAACCTGGCGGGTTTTGGCGTCTATCCGCCCAATGACGGCACGCCCGAACTTTTGGCCGCGATTTCCGGCTGGATCGGGCGGCGCTATGGGGTCGAAGTTGGGCAGGACCGGCTGATGGTGCTGAACGGCACCCGCGAGGGCCTGTTCAATGCCGCCATCGCGCTGTGCCCGGAACAGAAGAACGGCCAGCGCCCGACCGTGCTGATCCCGAACCCTTTCTACCAGGTCTATGCCGTGGCCGCGCTGGCGCTGGGCGCCGAGCCGGTCTATGTGCCCGCCACCGCCGCCACCGGCTTTCTGCCCGATTATGCCAGTCTGCCGCGCGATGTGCTGGACCGGGCGGCCATCGCCTTCATCTGCTCGCCCGCGAACCCGCAGGGCGCGGTCGCCCCGGCCGAATATCTGGCCGATCTGCTGGCCCTGGCCGAAAAGCACGATTTCCGCGTCTTTTCCGATGAATGCTATTCCGAGATCTGGCGGCAGGCGCCGCCGCCCGGGCTGATGCAGGTCGCGCAGGCGACCGGGGCCGATCCTGAAAGGGTGGCGATCTTCCATTCGCTGTCCAAGCGGTCGAACCTGCCGGGTCTGCGCTCGGGTTTTGTCGCCGCCGGGCCGCAGTCGATGCGGCACATCCGCCAGTTGCGCGCCTTTGCCGGCGCGCCCTTGCCCCTTCCGTTGCAGAAAGTGGCCGAGGCCTGCTGGCAGGATGAGGGCCATGTTTCCGCCTCGCGCGCGCTCTATCATGAGAAATTCGCCGATGCGGCGCAGGTTTTTGCCGGGCTTCAGGGGTTCCAGCTGCCGGATGGCGGCTTCTTTCTGTGGCTTCCGGTCGAGGATGGCGAGGCGGCGGCGCTGAAACTTTGGCGCGAGACGGGGGTGCGGGTTCTGCCCGGGGCCTATCTGTCGCGCGACGCGGCCGGGGGCAATCCAGGCAAAGGGTATATCCGAGTGGCGCTGGTTGCGCCCCGGCAAGAAACGCAGCGCGGGCTGACCCAGCTTCGCGACTGCCTTTACGATTGAGGACAGGCGAGAATGGCATCCTATCAGGTTCGTCAACGCGACCCGCTTCTGGACCAGGGCACCCAGGCCATGCTGGAGCGCCGCGGCCGCGAGCTGCTGGGCCTGGCGCTGATGGGCGTCGCGCTGATCTTCGCGCTGATGCTGGCCACCTATTCGCCCAATGATCCGGGCTGGATGGTCGCGACGGATGAACCTGCCAGCAATGCGCTGGGCCGTCTGGGCGCGGCCGTCGCCTCGACGCTGGTGATCCTGATCGGGCGCGGGGCCTGGGCGATTCCGCTGATCTGCCTGGCCTGGGGCCTGCGCTTCGCCCTGCATCGCGGGGCCGAACGGGTGCTGTCGCGGCTGGTCTTTGCCGTGATCGCCGTCGCCATGGCCGCGACCTATGCCGCCACCCTGGCCGCGCCCGCAAGCTGGCCCCATGCCTTCGGCCTGGGCGGCTTGTTCGGCGATACCGTGGCCGGGGCGCTGTTGAACATCATTCCGGGCGGGGCGGGTTTTGGCCTGCGCTTCGTCTCGATCCTCGCCTTCGGCGCCGCGATCTCGATGCTTCTCTTCGTGACCGGCTTTGACCGGGCCGAGTTGCGCGCCATCCGCCGTGCGCTGATCACCGGCTCGATCCTGGGCTATGCGGCCCTGCTGTCGCTTTTGGGCCGGGGCGCGACGGGGGCTATTCACAGTGCAAGGGCGGGCGCTGCCGCGATTGCCGAGCGTCGGGCCATGGCCCGCGATGCGCAGCGTGATGGCGAGTGGCACGATCATGAGCCGCTGGTCATGGCGGAATCCTACGCCGCCCCGGCGCAGGAACCGCGCTCGGTTGTCCGCCGTCCGGCGCGCGGCCTTGACCACGCGCCGCTGGCGCCCGAGCCGCTGGGCGCCGATCCGGCCTGGAACGCCCCGGCGACACTGCGGGCCGAGCCGCGCCATTTCGTCCAGCCCGCCGACCTGCCGAAAGAGAAGCTGGGCTTTCTGGCCCGGATGCGCCGCGTGGTCGATCCGCAGCCGGAACTGGTGGAAAACATCTTGCCGGCAGGGCTGGCCGATGCCGATCTGCCTGCCGAAGACCGGATCAAGGCCCGCATCTCTGACGTGATCCGCGCCCGTGCCCGCCATGTGCCGGGCGCTGCCGCTGCCGCCGCCGGCATGACGCCCCTGCAGGCCGCCGTCGCCGCCCGCCGGGCCGAGCCGCCCGTGATGCGCGCTGCCGCCAAGCTGCGTGGCCCGGCCCCCCTGGTCGCCGATATGCGCCAGGGCAGCCAGCCCCCGGCCCGGGCCGGGCAGATGACCGCCCCGCCGGTCGCCGCGCGCGCCGCCCTGCTTGACGAGCCCGAACTGACCGCCGCCCAGGCGCTGGCCCAGGCCGACAACATGTTCACCACCGACGAGGAAGATTGGGACGCGGCCCTGGAGGCGGATTGGGAAGCCGGTCTGCCCGAGGATGACAGCTTCGCCCCGCCCGCGCCGGTTCTGCAACCCGAGCGCCGCGCCATCGTGCAGACACCGGCCAAAAAGGCCCCCGCTCCCTCGGCCCGCGCGCTGGCCGAGGCGCAGCCCCGCCTGCGCTTCGATGACCCGGCCCCCGATTACGAATTGCCGCCGCTGTCGCTGCTGGCCAACGCGGTCAGCGTTCCGCGCAGCCAGCTTTCCGACGAGGCGCTGGAAGAAAACGCCCGGATGCTGGAATCCGTGCTGGACGATTACGGCGTGAAGGGCGAGATCGTTTCTGTCCGCCCCGGCCCGGTCGTCACCATGTACGAGCTGGAACCCGCGCCGGGCCTGAAGGCCAGCCGCGTGATCGGCCTGGCCGATGACATCGCGCGCAGCATGTCGGCCCTGTCGGCCCGCGTCTCGACCGTGCCGGGCCGCTCGGTCATCGGGATCGAATTGCCGAATGCCACGCGCGAGAAGGTGGTGCTGAAGGAAATCCTTGCCGCCCGCGATTTCGGCGACAGCAACATGCGGCTGCCGCTGGCGCTGGGCAAGGATATCGGCGGCGACCCGATCGTGGCCAACCTGGCCAAGATGCCCCACCTGCTGATCGCCGGGACCACCGGCTCGGGCAAGTCGGTCGCCATCAACACGATGATCCTGTCGCTGCTCTACAAGCTGACGCCCGAGGAATGCCGGTTGATCATGATCGACCCGAAGATGCTGGAACTTTCGGTCTATGACGGCATTCCGCATCTTCTCTCGCCCGTCGTCACCGACCCGAAAAAGGCGGTCGTCGCCCTGAAATGGGTGGTGGGCGAGATGGAGGAACGCTATCGCAAGATGTCCAAGATGGGCGTGCGGAACATCGAGGGCTATAACGGCCGCGTCCGCGAGGCGCTGTCGAAGAACGAGATGTTCAAGCGCACGATCCAGACCGGGTTCGACGAGGAAACTGGCGATCCCGTCTTTGAAACCGAGGAATACGCCCCGGTCGCCTTCCCCTATATCGTCGTCATCGTCGACGAGATGGCCGATCTGATGATGGTCGCGGGCAAGGAGATTGAAGCCTGCATCCAGCGTCTGGCGCAGATGGCGCGGGCGAGCGGCATTCACCTGATCATGGCGACGCAGCGGCCTTCGGTCGATGTCATCACCGGCACGATCAAAGCCAACTTCCCGACCCGGATCTCCTTCCAGGTGACCTCAAAGATCGACAGCCGCACCATCCTGGGCGAACAGGGGGCCGAGCAGCTTCTGGGGCAGGGCGACATGCTGTACATGGGCAATGGCCAGCGCATCACCCGGATCCACGGCCCCTTCGTGTCCGACGAGGAAGTCGAAGAGATCGTCAACCACCTGAAAAGCTTCGGCCCGCCGACCTATATGTCGGGCGTCGTCGAGGGGCCGGATGAAGAGTCCGCCTCGGATATCGACATGGTTCTGGGTCTGGGCGGGTCGGGCGAAAGCGGCGGCGACGACGCGCTTTACGATCAGGCCGTGGCGATCGTGGCCAAGGACCGCAAATGCTCGACCTCCTACATCCAGCGCAAGCTGGGCATCGGCTACAACAAGGCCGCGCGGCTGGTCGAGCAGATGGAAGAGCAGGGCGTCGTCACCCAGGCGAACCATGTCGGCAAGCGCGAGATCCTGGTGCCCGAGGCGCATTGAGCGCGCGCCTCGGATCTGTGACGCCGGAGGCTAGACCCGCTCCAGCACCAGCCAGGTCAGGGCGCCAAGCGGCGGCAGCGGCGCGCATTCGACCATGCGCAGCCGCGCATCGCCCAGAACCCGCGCCATCGGGAAATCGGCCCGCCAGGCCAATTGGTGCTGCAAGGGCTGGATCAGCCGCTCGGCCAGCCGCAATGCCCCCTTGGCGGCGGCGAAGTGGTTGGTGATCAGCACATGCGCGCCGGGGCGGCAGACCCGCGCGATCTCGGACAAAGCGCGTTCGGGATCGGGCACGACCGACAGGACATGCATCACCGACACGCTGTCGAAGCTGGCATCGGGAAAGTCGAGCTTCTGGGCATCCATCTGCCGCAGGGTGACATGCGACAGACGGTGTTCGCGCACCTTGTCCTGAGCCCGGGCCAGCATCTCGGCCGAATAGTCGATGCCGGTGATCTTCACGCCGGGGCCGTAAAGCGGCAGGGCAAGCCCGGTGCCGACGCCGACTTCCAGCACATGACCGCCGCGTTGCGTGGCATGGCGGGTGGCGCGGATGCGCCCTTCCTGAAAGACCTTGCCGAAGACCGAGTCATAGACGGGCGCCCACCGCTTGTAAGACGCGGTCACGCTGGCAGCTTTCATTCGAATCTCCGTCTGGCAATTGAAATGGGCAGGAAGTTCGGCCCCTTGGGCGCGAAACCTCTGGGTTGAGTGATGCCCCGTCAAGAGGCTTATGCTGCCCTGCGGCATGTTTGCGCTACCCGCGTGGGGCGGGTGGCGATCCGGCCCATCTCGGGCCTCACTCCAGATTGGTGTGCCGCGCCCGCATCGCTTCGGACTCAATGCCAAGGCGCGCCCGCAATTCCAGGATTATCAGCTCGAAGGCCAGAAACATCGCCCCCTCGAAGACGCTGCCCATCGGCAGGATCGATCGCGCCGCGCCGCCCTGATCGCGCGCCATGGTCTGCGCCGGAATTGTCAGCACCAGATCGGCGGCATGGGGCGCGGGGCCGCCCGGTTCGGCGGTGATGCAGGCGACGCTGGCATCGCTGCCGCGCGCCACACCGATCAGGGCCTCGGCCGTTGCCAATGTGCCCGGTCCGCAGGCGACCAGGAAAAGATCGCCCTCGCCCACCGGCGGGCAGGTCATCTCGCCCACGACATGCGCCTCCAGACCCAGATGATACAGCCGCATCGCCAGCGCCTTCATCATCAGCCCCTCGCGGCCAAGCCCATGGCAAACGATCCGCCGCGCCCCCTGAAGGGCCGCAAGCACCGCCTGCCATTCCTCGGGATCGATCGCCGCGACGGCGGCCTGCATCTCGGCGGCCGCGTCCGTTGCCCGTTCTGCCAGTGACATGGCCACATCCTCCCAGGCCTTTCGCGTCAGGTTAACACCAGCGCGGCGGCTTGGGTCCATCCCCCACGCGACCCGCCGGTGCAGTTCACGGCCCGGCACAATGTCGCGAAGGAACCAAAGCGGGGATTTCCCGTTGTCGCCTGACAACCTATATCGAGCACATGAACCGTCGCACCCTGATCCTTTCCCCGCTTGCCCTGATGCTTCTTGGCACCCGCGCCGCGCTGGCCGAGAAGCTGCCCCTGGACACGCTGTCGAAATACCTTAACGGCCTGACCACCGCCGAAGCTGACTTCACCCAGGTGAACAGCGACGGCTCGGTCTCGACCGGCAAGATCTTCATCAAGCGCCCGGGCCGGGTGCGGTTTGAATATGCGCCGCCCGACAAATCGCTGGTCCTGGCCTCGGCCGGGCAGGTGGCGGTGTTCGACGGCAAGTCGAACCAAGCGCCCGAGCAATATCCGTTGAAGCGCACGCCGCTGAACCTGATCCTGGCGGACAACGTCAATCTTGCCCGGGCCAAGATGGTTGTGGGGCACAAGTCTGACGCGACCTCGACCAGCGTCGTGGCGCAGGACCCCGAGCACCCGGAATATGGCACGATCGAGCTGAAGTTCACCGCCAATCCGGTCGAGCTGCGGCAATGGATCATCACCGACGATCTTGGCAAGCAGACGACGGTGATCCTGGGCGCGCTGAAAACCGGCGGCAATTACGGCACCAGCCTGTTCTCGATCACCCGTGAAATGGAAAAGCGCGGCCTTTAAGGGCCGCGCAACTCATCCGCCCGGCGCCCCTCAGCGGCGGCAGGTTGCAAGCTGGCTGCGGTACATTTCGGCCCGCGCGCCGACCTTGGCCGCCACCTCGACCAGCCAGGGCTTGCCCAGATAGCTTTGATTGGCAAAGCCGGACCGGCCCTCGTGATAGGCGAGGTACTGGTCCGCCGCATTGTCCAGGGGAATGCCAAGCTTCGCCCTGGTTTCGGTGAAATACCAGCCCATGAAATCGGTGGCGGCGCGGATGTCGTCGCGCTTCGCGCCGCGGCGGCCCTCGGACTTCTGATATTCTTCCCAGGTGCCGTTCAGGGCCTGGCTGTAGCCATAGGCCGTGCTTTGCCGGCCCATCGGGATCACGCCCAGGGCAAAGCGATGCGGCGTCTGGGCATTGCCGATGAACTTCGACTCCTGGTGGATCACCGCCATCTGAACCCAGATCGGCACGCCCCATTTGCGTTCCGCCGCCCGCATGGCCGCGCGATACTGCGGTCGTTCGGCCAGGATCGCACAGGCATTGTCCAACTGGCGCGGTGCCGCGTAACGCCCGCCGCCCCCGCAGGACGCAAGGAACAGCAGCACCAGCGCTGCACGGAAATACCTGCTCATCTGCCCCTCGGTTTGATTTTCGGGCTGGTCTTTTGCCGGGAACATACCCGATCCGGCTATCGGGGAAAACAGGGGAAATCCGCGACTTGCGCGCGGCCGATCAGTTTTGCGCGAGCATTGGCCGAAGCCTATTGGAAGGTCGATCCGCCCCTTTGCGGCCCGGGCGGCCTTTCAAGTCCATGGTGCTGCGTTTACAGACTGTTTCCCTGATTCGGGGTGCTCTGGGGCGCTGGTCTGTGGACAACTCTGCCACCCTGGGATTACACCCGAAACTGGGGGCCTTATCATGATGCTGAAGACAGAAGCCAAATATCACATCGGCCAGATTCTGCGCCATCGCAAGCACCCGTTCCGGGGCGTCGTCTTCGACGTGGACGCCATGTTCTCGAATACCGAGGAATGGTACCAGAACATTCCCGAGGAAAGCCGCCCCTCGAAGGACCAGCCTTTCTACCACCTTCTGGCCGAGAACGACCAAAGCTATTACGTCGCCTATGTGTCCGAGCAGAACCTGGTCCCCGACGATACCGGCGAGCCGGTCGATCACCCGGACCTGCCCGACCTTTTCGGCGATTTCGCCGATGGCCGCTATCCGCTTCAGTTCCAGTTGAACTGAACGCCGGGAAATTTCGCGCGGCACGGCGGGCCGCGCTTACGCCTTGATAACCCTTCGGCCCTAGTCTTCAGGCAACTGAAACAAGGAAAGCCGATCATGCCGCTCAAAGCCTCCATGCAGGGGTCCGCCCTGGTCATCCGCGCCCTTGACGACCGGATCGATGCCGCCGGCGCCATCCAGTTCAAGGAACAGATGCGCGACCTGACTGCCACGCCTTCGGCGCGGGTCATCCTTGACCTTTCCAACGTGCAATTCCTTGATTCTTCTGGCCTTGGCGCGGTCGTCGCGGTGATGAAGCTGCTGGCGCCCGAACGGAAGCTGGAACTGGCCGGGCTGACCCCGACCGTGGAAAAGGTCTTCCGCTTGACGCGGATGGACACGGTCTTCACCATTCACCCCGCGGTCGAGGCCGGCCTGCGCCAGGCGGGTTAACGATGCGGCCGCAGGCGGGGGGATCGTCGCGCCTGTGCCACCGGGGCGGCCTTCGCCGGTCGAAAGCAACTGGCAGCCACAGGGGCGGCGCGGCGCCGTGCGGGATATGATCAGGACAGCAGAGATTGCCTGCCCCTCCTTGGTTGAAATGTCGGGCAACCCGGCCTCGGTCCGCGACGGGTTGCGGCAGGCCATGGGGCAGACGCCTCTTGCCGGGCTGTCGCAGGACGATCGTTCGACCGCCGAGATCGTTCTGGCCGAAGTTCTGAACAACATTGCCGAACATGCCTATTCGGATGGCGAAGGGCCGATCCGTCTGTGGCTGGGCTGGGCTGCGGGTCGCCTGGTCTGCCGGATCGAGGATGAGGGCAGTCCCATGCCCGGGGGGGCGCCGCCGCAGGGCCGCGCGCCGCGCCCCGAGGAACTGGCCGAAGGCGGATTTGGCTGGCATTTGATTCGCAGCCTGGCCGACGATCTGGGCTATGAGCGCGCCCGCGGGGTGAATCGGCTGTATTTCACCTTGCCGGCCGAACAGTCGCCCGGGTGATCGCGGCTTTGTCTTGAAACCTTCTGAAATGACGCGATCTCGCCACAATTTGCCCCTAATTCCGCCGGGGCCGGCGGGCCTTAATGGGGCCGTAGCTGCATAAGGCTTCACCTCGGCGCCGGGATCAACAGCCCCCACCCAGTCCCGGCGCCGAGGTTCTTCGCATGGACATCTGTTCCGGTCACGCGCCCTTTGCGGCCGGCGCCGAAACACCTGCTTGCCCGCTTGGCACCGCCGCTGCGCCCCCTTAGGCTGCCCGCCAAAGGAGCCCAGCACATGCGCGATTTCCATCTTCCCGGCCGTTCGGCCGTATACGGCACGAACGGTATGGCGGCCACGTCGCACCCGCTTGCAAGCCTGACGGCGATCGAGACGCTCAAGGCCGGGGGCAATGCGGCCGATGCCGCGATCGCGGCGCTTATGGTGCTAAACGTGGCCGAACCGCAGATGTGCGGTCTGGGCGGCGACTGCTTCGTGCTGCTGAAACCGCCCGGGGATGAACGGGTGGTGGCGCTGAACGGCTCGGGCCGCGCGCCGCTTGGCCTGGATGCCGGGAAGATCCGCGCCGAAGGCCATAAAACCGTGCCGATTCATGGCATTCATGCCGTCACCCTGCCCGGCGCGGTCGATGCGCTGTGCCGTCTGAACGGCGACTGGGGCCTTTTGGGTCTGGACCAGATCCTTGCCCCGGGCATCCGCTATGCCGATGAAGGCATTCCCGTCGGGCCCCGCACCGCCTTTGACTGGGCGGGCGACATCAGCGACCTTCGGGGCGATGCGCTGCGGTTCTACAGCCTGGGCGGCAAGGCGCCGGTCGCGGGCCAGATGTTCCGCGCCCCCGGCCTGGCCGAGATCATGCGCCGCATCGCCGCCGAGGGCCGCAAGGGGTTTTACGAGGGCGAAGTGGCCGAGGACATGATCGCCTCGCTGCGCGCGCTGGGCGGCAGCCATGCGCAGGAAGATCTGGACGCCACGCGCTGCGACCTGACCGATCCGATCTCGGGCCGGTATGGCGATGTTGAACTTCTGGAGCATCCGCCGAACGGCCAGGGCGCGACCGCGATCCTGATGCTGAACATCCTGTCGCAGTTCGATGTGAAAGCGATGGATCCGTTCGGGGCTAAGCGCGCCCATCTTGAGGCCGAGGCCGCCAAACTGGCCTATGACGCGCGCAACCGTTTCATCGCCGACCGGACCGCGCGGCTGGACCATATGCTGTCGATGGAAACGGCGCAAAAGCTGGCGGCACTGATCGACCCGGATCGCGCCATGGCCGATGCCCATGCCCCTTCCGAAGCCGTCCACAAGGAGACGGTCTATCTGACCGTCGTCGATCGCGATCGCATGGCGGTTTCGATCATCTATTCGGTGTTCTGGGGCTTTGGCTCGGGCCTGGCCTCGCAGAAATTCGGTCTCAACTTCCAGAACCGGGGTGCCGGCTTCACGCTGGAAGAGGGCCATCCGAACGAGGCAGGCCCCGGCAAGCGCCCGATGCACACGATCATCCCGGCCATGCTGCGGCAGGGCGGGCGGGTGACGCTGCCCTTTGGCGTCATGGGCGGGGCCTATCAGCCGAACGGCCATGCGCGTTTCGTCACGAACCTGGTGGATTACGGCATGGAGTTGCAAGAGGCGGTCGACGCGCCGCGCAGCTTTGCGGCGGGGCCCGAAGGGATGCAGGTCGAGCGCGGCTATTCCGACAAGGTCCGCGCCGAACTGGCGGAGATGGGCCATGCCGTGACGATTCCCGACACGCCGATCGGCGGCGCGCAGGCCATCTTCATCGGGCAGGACGGGGTGCTGACCGGCGCGTCCGATCCGCGCAAGGATGGCTGCGCGCTGGGATATTGAGGACGGGGATGGCAGATGGATTATGACGAGGCGACCCAGGCGATCCTGGCGCTGACCCATGGCGAGACGGACAGCGTCGCACTGATGGCGACGCTGGCCTGCGAGATCCATGCCCGCCACCCGCTGTCGGACTGGACCGGCTTTTATCGCGTGGTCGCGCCGGAACTGCTGAAGATCGGCCCCTATCAGGGCGGCCATGGCTGTCTGGTCATTCCCTTCGCGCGTGGCGTCTGCGGGGCTTGCGCGCGCACGGGCGAGATTCAGAACGTACCCGATGTCGATGCCTTCCCCGACCATATCGCCTGCGCCTCGTCGACCCGGTCGGAACTGGTCCTGCCGGTGCGGAACGGGCAGGGGCGGCTTCTGGGCGTTCTGGATCTGGACAGCGACACGCCCGCCGCCTTTACCAAGGCGGATGAGGACTGGCTGGTGCCGCTTCTGGCCCGGGTCTTCCGGGACGCCGCGTGATGCGCGGCTCCTGTCTCTGTGGCGGGGTGGTGTTTGAGGTGACGCCGCCCCTGCGTGAAGCCGCGATCTGCCATTGCGGCCAATGCCGCAAGCAATCGGGCCATGTCTGGGCCGCCTCGGCCGTGACGCTGGACCGCTTCCGTCTGGTCAGGTCCGACGGCCTGCGCTGGTTCAAGGCCAGCGAGATCGCCAGCCGCGGATTCTGCAAGGATTGCGGCGCGACGCTGTTCTGGCAGCCGCATGGCCGCGACCAGATGTCCTTCTCGCCCGCGGCGCTGGACGAACCCTCGGGCATCGGCACGGCCGAGCAGTTCATGCCGGAATTCGCGGGCGATTATTACCGGCCCGAAGGCCCGCCGCCCGCACCTGCAAAGGGCGTGAGCCTGCTGCGCGGTGCCTGCCTGTGCGGGGCCAACCGCTTTACCCTGCCCGGCCCGATGGGGCCAGTGACCGCCTGTCATTGCACGCAATGCCGCAAACTGTCGGGCCATTACTCGGCCAGTTTCGATGCCAGGGAATCCGATCTGCACTGGCAGGCCCGCCATCTTTCCGAACATGTCGCCCCGGCAGGCGGTCGGCGCGGCTTTTGCCCGGATTGCGGATCGTCGCTGTTCTTCCGCGCCGCGGATGGCAGCTTCTCGGTCGAGGCAGGCTGTATCGACGCGCCCACCGGCGGGCGGCTGGAAAGCCATATCTTCGTCGCCGACAAGGGCGATTACTACATGATCGACGACGGCCTGCCGCAGCATCCGGGCGGCGACTGAGCTTGCACCCGCGTCGCGCGCGGCTTACCTCGGGGGTATCAGCGCAAGGAGCGGGCCATGGCGGAAATCACCCTTCTCGACGGCGGCATGGGCCAGGAACTGGTCGCGCGGTCGGGCGGCAAGGATCCCGGTGCGCTTTGGGCGACGCGGGTGATGATCGACCATCCCGGCATGGTCGGCGCGATCCATGACGATTATTTCGCCGCAGGCGCTTCGGTCGCCACGACGAACACCTATGCCATCCTGCATGACCGGCTGGTCCGCGACGGGATGGATGCCTTCTACCACGCGCTGCACCTGCGCGCGCTGGCCGAGGCGCATGAGGCCCGGGCGCGGGCCGGGCGCGGCATCATCGCCGGGTCGATGGGGCCCCTGGGCGACAGCTACCGCCCCGACCTGACGCCGCCTGTTGCCGTTTCCGCCCCGCTTTACGCCGAAAAGGCCGCGCTGATGGCGCCGCATGTCGACGTGATCCTGATCGAGACCATCTCGTCGCTGGACCTTGCCCGGGGCGCGCTGAAGGGCGCGCAGGCGGCGGGCAGGCCGGTCTGGCTTTCGGTTTCCGTGCATGACCGCGATGGCACGAAGCTGCGTTCGGGCGAGGCGGTCGCCGATCTGCGCGGCGTGCTGGACGAGACGCCCGCGGCCGCCGTGCTGGCCAATTGCTCGATGCCCGAGGCGATGGAGGCGGCCATGGCGGAACTGCGGCCGCTGGGCCTGCCTTTCGGCGCCTATGCCAATGGCTTCTCAGAGATTTCCCATCTGCCCCTGCCCGAGGATGGCAGCGCCCCGGCCTATTGCGGCCGCCATGACCTGACGCCCGAGCGTTATGGCGATTTCGCGCTGCGCTGGGTGGGGCAGGGCGCGACCATTGTCGGCGGCTGCTGCGAGGTTGGGCCCGCGCATATCCGCCACCTCGCCGGACGCCTCAAGGCTGAAGGTCATGTCATCGTATGATCCCGGACTTCGACTACCGCCCGCCGGATGTGCCGCTGAAGATCCTGTTCGAGGACGCACAGCTTCTGGTGCTGGACAAGCCCGCCGGGCTTCTGTCGGTGCCGGGCAAGCTTGAAGGGCGGCAAGATTGTCTTCTGTCGCGGTTGCAGGCCGAACGCTGGGATGCGCTGCTGGTGCACCGGCTGGATTGCGACACGTCCGGCGTGATGATCTTTGCCCGCACCAAACAGGCGCAAGGCTTCCTGAGCCAGGAATTCGAGAAGCGCCGGGCCGAAAAGACCTATGTTGCGCGGCTGGCGGGCGAGATGGCCGGGGAAAGCGGCCATGTCGACCTGCCGCTTTGCGCCGACTGGCCGAACCGCCCGCGCCAGATGGTCAGCCATGAGCATGGCCGCCCGGCCCAGACCGACTGGCAGGTCATCGGCCGCGCGCCGGGCGAAACCCGGTTGCGGCTGACGCCCCATACCGGCCGCAGCCACCAGTTGCGTGTGCATATGCTGGCGCTGGGCCATCCGATTCTGGGCGATCCGATCTATGCCAGCGGCCCGGCCCGCGACGACCATCCGCGCCTGATGCTGCATGCCGAAACCCTGTCGCTGCACCACCCCGCGACCGGCCTGCGGGTGCATTTCGCGGCCCCGCTGCCATTCTGACCGCCCCGAGCGCGAAGATTTTTAGCGACCTGACAAGATTCGTGGCTAATCCTGCGGCAAGCCGCCAAAGGATGCCGCCATGTTTTCCAGCGCTTTCCAGACCCGTTTCGCCCTGATCACCTGGCCTGCCCTCGCCATTCCGGTGCTGCTGGTGTTGATGCTGATCTTTCCGGGTCAGGACTGGTGGTTCATCCCGCTGGCGCTTCTCTGCCTCGCCTGTGTGCTGATCGGCATTCACGACCTGACCCAGACTCGCCATGCCGTGTTGCGGAACTACCCGGTCGCCGCCCATCTGCGCTTTCTGTTCGAGGGCATTCGCCCCGAGATGCGGCAGTATTTCTTCGAGGGCGACAAGGATGGCACCCCTTTCCCGCGCGACCAGCGCGCCATCGTCTATCAGCGCGCCAAGCATGAACTGGAGACCCGGCCCTTCGGCACGCAATACAATGTGTACCAAGAGCAGTATGAATGGCTGCACCATTCCATCGCGCCAAAGCCGCCCCTGCCGCATGACCATATGCGGGTGACGATCGGGGCCGATACGAAGCAACCCTATTCCGCCTCGCTTCTCAACATCTCGGCCATGAGCTACGGCTCGCTTTCGGCCAATGCGATCCGGGCGCTGAACAAGGGGGCCAAGGCGGGCGGCTTCTACCATGACACGGGCGAAGGCGGGGTTTCGCCTTATCACCGCGAGAATGGCGGCGATCTGGTCTGGGAGGTGGGGTCGGGATATTTCTCCTGCCGGGCCAAGGATGGCGGCTTCGATCCCGGCCTGTTCGCCGAAGTGGCGACCGATCCGCAGATCAAGATGGTCGAGCTGAAACTGTCGCAGGGGGCCAAGCCCGGCCATGGCGGCGTCCTGCCCGCCGCCAAGATCACCGAAGAGATCAGCCGCATCCGGGGCGTGCCCATGGGGCAGGATTGTGTCTCGCCGCCGCATCACCGCGTGTTCGACACGCCGCGCGGCCTTCTGGAATTCATCGCCTCGATGCGCGATCTGTCGGGCGGAAAACCCGCCGGGTTCAAGCTGTGCATCGGCCATCCATGGGAGTTCATGGCGATCTGCAAGGCCATGGTCGAGACCGGCATCACCCCCGATTTCATCGTGGTCGATGGCAAGGAAGGCGGCACCGGCGCCGCCCCGATGGAATTCATGGACCATATCGGCATGCCCCTGCGCGACGGGTTGACCTTTGTTCACAATGCTTTGGTGGGCGTGGGTCTGCGCGACCGGGTGCGCATTGGCGCCAGCGGCAAGATTACATCGGCTTTCGACATGGCCAAGGTGCTGGGTCTGGGCGCCGACTGGTGCAACGCCGCGCGCGGCTTCATGTTCGCCGTGGGCTGCATTCAGGCCCAATCCTGCCATACCGGGGCCTGCCCGACCGGTGTCGCGACGCAGGACCCGAAACGGTCGCGCGCCATCGTGGTGCCGGACAAGGCACTGCGGGTGACGAATTTCCATCGCGGCACGCTGCACGCGCTGTCGGAACTGGTGGCCGCCGCCGGGCTGGCTCATCCGTCCGACCTGCGCCCGCATCATTTTCTGCGCCGCACCGACAGCGACCGGGTGCTGTCTTTCGCCGAATTGTATGAACAGGTCGCCCCCGGCCAGCTTCTGGCCGATCCGCTGTCATCACCCAAGTTCGGCAGGGCCTGGAACCATGCCAGCGCCGATACATTCGCCCGGGTCGAGGCCGCCTAATCCGCCAAAACCAGCGCGATCCCGGCGCGGGCCAGCATCGCGGCCTCGGCTTCGGGCGGGGCCAGATCGGTCACCAGATGGGTGAAGGTCTCGGGCGGGGCGATGGCTATGGGCGCGCCGCGGCCGTATTTCGATCCATCCGCCGCGACGATCCGCACTTCGGCATGGGGCAGCATGGCACGGCTGAACTCGGCCTCGCGCAGATCCTGCAACAGAAAGCCCGCCGTCGCGTCAATGGCCGCCGCCGACAGAACGGCATGGCTGACGCGGAACTGCTGAAGGAAAGTCAGCGCCTCGGCCCCGAACGCGCCGCCATCATGGCTGCGCAATTCACCCCCGGCCATGAAGACGCGATTGCCGTTCACCCCGGTCAGCGCCTGCGCCACCGGCAGGGAATTGGTCACCACCAGCAGGTCGCGCCGCACCCGCAGCGCTTGGGCCGCATAGGCCGTGGTCGAGCCGACATCGAGAAAGACCGAGGCGCCATCCGGCACCAACCGCGCCACCGCCTCGCCGATCCTCCGCTTGGCGCCCGGGTTCTGCACCATGCGCTGGGCAAAGGTCGCCTCTGGCCCGCGATCCTTCAGATGCACGCCGCCATGGACCCGCGTCACCATGCCCTGCGCCTGCATCCGTTTCAGATTGCGCCGGATGGTTTCATCCGTGACGCCCAGAAGCGCGGCCAGCGCCTCGACCCGGGCCGAGCCACGGTCTTGCAAAAGCTCAAGAATCGCGCGCTCGCGCTGGCTGGACAGCATGAAGTTTGGGGTTTCGCGTTGGTTTCCAAGGATTATGCGTTGAAATCAACGATTATCCAACAAGAATCCACAAATTCCCACATTTGGTTTGACAGGAAACCGGATTCGGCCGCAGCCTTTGACCTAAGGGCACTGTCGGCGAACGGCGGGCCGGATCAAACCGACAGGAAGGGGCTGCACTATGAGGAACATCATGCTCTCGGCCGTTGCGGCCCTGGCATTCGGTGCCACTGCCGCGCTGGCCGAGGTGGAATCAACCGATCCGATCAAGCTGACGCTGCATGACTGGACCGGCCAGTTGATCACCACGAACATCATGGCCGCCGTTCTGGAAGAGGCGGGCTACAATGTCGAACTGGTCCAGGCTGATTATCTGGCGCAATTTGCGGGGCTTGAGACCGGCGATCTGGATGTGGCGATGGAGATCTGGGCCACCACCGGCCAGGAGGCGCTGGATGCCGCCGTCGCCACCGGCAATGTGGTGAACCTGGGCGAGACCGGAATGCTGGCCAAGGAAGAGTGGTGGTATCCGCTTTACATGAAAGAGAAATGCCCGGGCCTGCCCGACTGGAAGGCGCTGAACGATTGCGCCGCAGCCTTTGCCACGCCCGACACCGCGCCGAAGGGCCGTTATCTGGGCGGGCCGGTCACCTGGGGCGGTTTCGATGAAGAACGTATCGCGGCGCTGGGCCTGAATTTCGAAGTCATCCATGCCGGCACCGACGCCGCCATGTTCGCCGAACTTGAAGCCGCCTATCAGCGCAAGGACCCGATCCTCTTGTGGATCTACGCCCCGCATTGGGCGCCGCAGAAATACGAAGGCGAATGGGTCGAATTCCCCACCTACGAAGCCGCCTGCTACACCGATCCCGCCTGGGGCAGCAATCCGAACGCTACCCATGATTGCGGCAAGCCCTTCGGCCCGATCTGGAAGGCCGGATGGGTGGGGCTTGAAGGCAAATGGCCGGGCGCGGCCAAGGCGATCAAGGCCTTCACCATCGACAATGACACGATGGGCGCGATGATCGCCAAGGTCGACCTTGACGGCCAGTCGATCGACGATGTTGTCAATGAGTGGATGGATGCGAATGAGGCTGTCTGGTCGGCCTGGATCGCCCAGTAAGCCCGGGCGGCGAAAGGGCGCGGGCTGATCCCCTCGCTCGCGCCCCTTCGCTGACAATTTGACCCTGCCATGACCCGCCCCCTCAAGCTGGAATGCCGCAACGTCTGGAAGATCTACGGTCCGCACCCGGACCGGCTTCTGCACGCGCCCGCGCCCTCTCTGGAAACCATCCGCGCCTCGGGCCATGTCGGCGCGGTGCGCGACGTCTCGCTGGATGTCGGTGAGGGCGAGATCTTCGTCATCATGGGCCTGTCCGGGTCGGGCAAGTCGACGCTGGTGCGCTGCCTGTCGCGGCTGGTGGAACCCACGTCCGGGCAGATCCTGTACGACGGCGAGGATCTGCTGAAGGCCAGCCCCGCGAGGATGATCGAGATCCGCCGTCACCGCATGGGTATGGTGTTCCAGCATTTCGCGCTGCTGCCGCATCTGACCGTGCTGGAAAACGTGGCCTTTCCGCTGGAAGTGCAGGGCAGCCCGCGCGCGGCGCGGGAGGCACGGGCACGCGAGGTGATCGCGCTGGTGGGTCTGGAGGGCCGCGAAGACCATTACCCCCGCCAGCTTTCCGGCGGCCAGCAACAGCGCGTCGGCATCGCGCGGTCCTTGGCGGTCGAGCCGGACCTGTGGTTTCTGGACGAACCCTTCTCGGCGCTTGACCCGCTGATCCGGCGCGAGATGCAGGAGGAATTCCTGCGCATCCAGCGCCAGCTCAAGAAGACCATCGTCTTCATCACCCATGATTTCGACGAGGCGATCCGGCTGGCCGACCGCATCGCCATCATGAAGGATGGCGCGCTGGTGCAGGTGGCGACACCGGAAGAGCTGGTCCTCTCTCCCGCCGATGACTATGTCCGCGCCTTCACCGCCCATGTCGCTCGCGCCAAGGTGGTGACGCTGGGCCGGATCGCGACGCCGCCTTCGGGCGGGCCGGTGGCGGGAAGTCTGCCCGCGTCGATGCGGGTGGAAGAGGCGGCGGAACGGATTGTCACGGCCAATGCGGTTTTCGCGGTGGAACAGGATGGCAAGATCCTTGGCGAAGTGACCCCGCAGGCGGTGATCGCCGTTCTGATCGGACGCGGCGCATGACCCGGCGCGCGCTTCTGCCCCTGGCCGCCCTGGCCCTTGCCCTCGTGCTGGCGGCCCTGTCGGCGCGCCTGCCACCGGGGTTGTTATGGCCGCCTGCGCAAATGCAGCTTCCCCTCGCGGGCTGGATCACCGTGGCGATGAATTGGCTGACCGACAGCGCCCATCTTGGCCCTGTCAGTTTCAAGGATGTGACCCGCGGCTTCGCGGCGCTGATCGAGGCGCCCTACAACGCGATGCGCATCCTGCTGGTCGAAGGCATAACCGAGGGGCGCGGCCGTCGTGCCACGGTGATCGTGCCGCCCGTCAGCTGGCTCGCGGTGACAGTCGCCGTCGTGGCGCTGGGCCATTACGCCCGCGACCTTTGGCTTGGCGTGATCGCCGGGGCGCTGATGCTGTATCTCGCGGTCTTCGGCCAATGGGAAAGCGCAATGGTCACGCTGGCCTCGATCGCCATCGCCGTGCCCCTGGGCGTGGCGGGCGGCCTGGCGCTGGGCATCGCCGCCTGGCGCTGGCGCTGGGCCGAACGCGCGCTGTCGCCGCTCCTCGACCTGATGCAGACCGTCCCGACATTTGCCTATCTGGTGCCGGTGCTGGTTCTTTTCGGCTTCGGCCCGGTTGCGGCGCTGCTGGCGACCGTGATCTATGCCATGCCGCCCATGGTGCGGGTGACGCTGGTGGCGTTGCGCGCCGTGCCGTCCGAGATCCTTGATTTCGCGCGCATGGCGGGCTGCACCCCGCGCCAGACCCTGCGCAAGATCATGCTGCCGGTCGCGCTGCCCGATCTGATGGTGGGCGTGAACCAGGTGATCATGCTGAGCCTGAACATGGTCATCATCGCCTCGATGATCGGGGCAGGGGGGCTGGGCTTCGACGTGCTGAACGCCCTGCGGCGTCTGGACATCGGCGGCGGGGTCGAGGCGGGCATCGCCATCACCGCGCTGGCCATCGTGCTGGACCGGCTGGGGCAGGCCCTGGCCGCGCGCAGCGGCGGGGCGCTGCAGACGGCGGGGCCGCTCTGGCGCCGCCATCCGCGCACGGCGCTGGTTCTGGCGGTGATCCTTGTCACCACGGCGCTGGGCTACCTGATCCCGGCCCTGCATCTTTACCCCAAGGACTGGCAGCTTACGACCAAGAGCTTCTGGTCCGACCTGATGAAGACCATCAACATCAATTACTTCGACCAGCTCGAGGCGATCCGCACCTGGCTGCTGGAACATCTGCTGATTCCGGTGAAACGCTTCTTCCTGGCACTGCCATGGCCGCTGGTCCTGGGCCTGGTCACGCTGGCGGGCTGGCGGCTGGGCGGGGCGCGGCTGGCGGGGCTGAGCCTGGCTCTTTCGGCCTTCATCGCCGTCTCGGGCCTGTGGGAACAGGCGATGACGACGCTGTATCTCTGCGGTGTCTCGGTGGTGATCGCCATGGCGCTGGGCCTGCCGCTCGGCATCCTTGCCGCGTCGAACGCGCTGGCGGGCAAGATTATCGGCGCCGCGATCGACACGCTTCAGACCCTGCCGAGCTTCGTCTACCTGATCCCGGTGGTGATGCTGTTCCGGGTCGGCGATTTCAGCGCCATGATCGCCGTGGTGCTTTATGCGCTGGTGCCGGCGGTGCGCTACACGGCGCATGGGCTGCGGGGGGTTGCGCCGGACCTGGTCGAAGCGGCGGTGGTCTGCGGCTGCAAGCCCTGGCAGATCCTGACCAAGGTCCGCCTGCCCATGGCGGTGCCGATGATCCTTCTGGGCCTGAACCAGACCATCCTTCTGGCCCTGTCGATGCTGGTGATCACCGCGCTGGTCGGCACGCGCGACCTGGGACAAGAGGTCTATATCGCCCTGACCAAGGCCGATGTCGGGCGCGGGTTGGTGGCCGGTCTGGCCGTGGCCGCCATCGCCATCACCGCCGACCGGCTGATCGGCGCTGCCGCCAAGGGCGCGCGAACCAGGCTGGAGGGCGCGGCATGACCCCCGAAGACCGCATCCGCAACCTGCCGTTCTGGCGGGGGGCGCTAGAGATCCTGCCTCTGGGCGGCGGCATCACCAACCGCAATTTCGTGGTGCGTGACGCCAACCGCCGCGCCGTGGTGCGGATCGGCGATGACATTCCGGTCCACCAGATCCTGCGCTTCAACGAATTGGCCGCCAGCCGGGCCGCCCATGCCGCAGGCGTTTCGCCCGAGGTTCTTCACCACGAACCCGGCGTCCTGGTGATCGACTATATCGAGGGGCGCACCCTGGCGGCGGAAGACCTGCAACGGCGCCCGATGCTGGAACAGGCGCTGACCCTTGTCGCCCGGGCGCATCGCGAGATCCCGCGCCATCTGCGCGGCCCGGCGCTGGTCTTCTGGGTCTTCCATGTCTTGCGCGACTATGCCGCGACGCTGACGGCGGGCCAAAGCCCGCACCTGCCGCGCCTGCCCGCGCTGATGGCGCAGGCCGAGCGGCTGGAGGCGGCGGTCGGCCCGATCGAGATGGTCTTCGGCCATAACGACCTCTTGCCCGCCAATTTCCTGCATGACGGCACCCGGCTCTGGCTGATCGACTGGGATTATGCCGGCTTCAACTCTCCCCTGTTCGATCTGGGCGGGCTGGCGGCCAACAATGGTCTGACGGCGCAGGATGAGGACTGGCTTTTGCAGGCCTATTACGGCCAGCGCCCCGATGCGGGGCTGTGGCGGCGCTATCGCGCCATGAAGGCCGCGGCGGCGCTGCGCGAGACGCTGTGGTCCATGGTCTCGGAACTGCATTCCGAACTGGATTTCGACTTCGCGGCCTACACCCGGGCCAATCTGGAAACATTCGCGGCCGCGCTGGCCGCTTTCGAGGGGGCATGATGTCCGGGCTTCCAACCACCGCCAAGGCGGTCATCATCGGCGGCGGGATCGTCGGCTGTTCGGTTGCCTACCACCTGGGCAAGCTGGGCTGGACCGACACGGTCCTTCTGGAACGCAAGAAGCTGACCTCGGGCACCACCTTCCATGCCGCAGGTTTGGTGGGCCAGTTGCGCACCAGCGCCAATATCACCCAGCTTCTGGGCCATTCCGTCGCGCTGTACCGCACGCTGGAGCAGGAGACCGGGTTGCAGACCGGCTGGAAGATGAATGGCGGCTTGCGGCTGGCCTGCAATGCCGAACGCTGGACCGAGGTGAAGCGCCAGGCGACAACGGCGCATTCCTTCGGTCTGGAAATGCATCTGCTGACCCCGAAAGAGGCGCAGGATCTGTGGCCGCTGATGACGATCGACGATCTGGTCGGCGCGGCCTATCTGCCGACCGACGGTCAGGCCAACCCCTCCGACATCACCCAAAGCCTGGCCAAGGGCGCGCGGATGGCGGGGGTCAAGATATTTGAGGACACGCCTGTCACGCGCATCATCGTCGAAGACGGCCGCATCCGGGGGGTTGAGACGCCACTGGGCCGGATCGATTGCGAGAAGGTGGTTCTTTGTGCCGGGCAATGGACCCGGACGCTGGCGGCGACCGTGGGGGTGAATGTGCCCCTGGTCTCGGTCGAGCATCAATACATGATCACCGAGCGGATCGAAGGCGTGACGCCCGGCCTGCCGACGCTGCGCGATCCGGATCGGCTGACCTATTGGAAAGAGGAGGTCGGTGGGCTGGTCTGGGGCGGCTATGAGCCGAACCCCAAGCCTTGGGCGGTGGAGGGCATTCCCGAAGGCTTCCATTTCGAGACCCTGACCCCCGATTGGGAGCATTACGAACAGTTCATGGAGAACGCGATTGCCCGCGTTCCCGCCCTGGCGCAGGCCGGGGTGAAGCAATTGCTGAACGGGCCGGAAAGCTTCACGCCCGATGGCAATTTCATTCTGGGCGAGGCACCGGAGCTGCGGAACCTGTTCGTCGGCGCGGGGTTCAACGCCTTCGGCATCGCTTCGGGCGGTGGGGCCGGTATGGCGCTGGCCGAGTGGGTGGCCAAGGGCGAGCCGCCCTTTGACCTCTGGCCCGTCGATATCCGACGCTTCGGCAAGGTCCATCGCGCCACGGATTGGGTGCGCAACCGCACGATGGAGGCCTATGGCAAGCATTACACCATCGCCTGGCCTTCCGAAGAAATGCGGTCCTGCCGTCCCACGCGGCGCAGCCCGCTTTACGCCCATCTGAAGGCGGCCGGGGCCTGCTTTGGCGAGAAGCTGGGTTGGGAACGCCCGAACTGGTTCGCCGATCTGGCTGCGGGCGAGGAACCCGTGGACCGCTATTCCTATCAGCGCCCCGGCTGGTGGGGCGCGGTGCGGCGCGAGCATCAGGCCTGCCGCGAGGCGGCGGTGCTGATCGACCAGACCTCTTTCGCCAAATTCCTGCTCAAAGGCCCGGATGCGGCCGCGGCCATCGCGCGCATCGCGGCGGGTCGGGTGGAACGTGCGCCGGGGGCGCTGACCTATACCCAGCTTCTGAACCGCAAGGGCGGGATCGAGGCCGATGTGACCGTGGCCCGGCTGGCCGAAGATGAGTTCTACATCACCACCGGCACCGGCTTTGCCACCCATGATTTCGACTGGATCAGCCGCAACCTGACGGGCGCCTGCCAGTTGGCCGATGTGACATCGGCCCATGCGACCCTTTCACTGATGGGCCCAAGGGCGCGGGACATCCTGTCGCTTGTCTGCTCCGATGACCTGTCCAACACCGGCTTACCCTTCGGCACGGTCCGCCAGATCACCGTCGCCGCCTGCCCGGTTACCGCGTTGCGCGTGACCTATGTGGGCGAGCTGGGCTGGGAATTGCACATGCCGGTCGAAGTGGCGGTAACGGTCTATGAGGCGCTGATGGCGGCGGGCGGGCCTATGGGGCTGGTGAATGCGGGCTACCGCGCGATCGAGACGCTGCGGCTGGAAAAGGGCTATCGCGCCTGGGGTGCCGAGATCGGGCCGGATCACACGCCGGTCGAGGCGGGGCTGGCCTGGGCGGTGAAGACGCGCACCAATACCGATTTCATTGGCCGCGCGGCGGTCGAGGCGCAGCTTGCAGGCGGGGTGAAGAAGCGGATGGCGACATTCACCGCAGCGCCCGACGTGGTTCTGCTGGGCCGCGAGACGATTTACCGCGATGGGGTCCGGGTGGGGTGGCTGTCCTCGGGCGGCTATGGGCATACGGTCGACAAAGCCATCGGCATGGGGTTTGTCCGCCATCCTGACGGGGTATCCGAGGAATTCGTCCTGTCCGGGCGCTATGAGCTGGAAGTCGCCTCGGAACGCGTACCGGCCGAGGTGCATCTGGCGCCGCTCTATGATCCGGCGGGGGCGCGGGTGAAGGCGTGACCCCCGGGGGTCTCACACCCCCGGACCCCCGTGGGATATTTGCGAACAGAAGAAGGGGTTCACGCCTTCCTGTGCAGCTCTGCCTCGCCGCGCAGCAATTGCATCAGCTCGTCGAGCGTTTTCTGATAGCGCGCATCCTTGAGCTTGCCCGCCTCGTCGAAGGCATTGGAACTGTCGGCCACCATCACTTCGGGTCCGGTCAGAAGGCGCGGCTGGAACGGCGTCAGCATCAGGCGCAGCGCGAATTGCGACCTGTCGCCGCCGCCCCGGCCCCCGGCGGCCGAGATCACGGCGACCGGTTTGCCCTTCCACGGCCCGCCCTTGGTGCGGCTGACCCAGTCGAGCGCGTTCTTCAACACGCCGGGCGGGGCCTTGTTGTATTCCGGGGTGGCGATCACGATGGCATCCGCCGCCGCGATCTGGTCGGCCAGCTTTTGAACCTTAGCCGGAATCCCCTTCTGGCTTTCCAGATCGCCGTCATAGAGCGGCAGGCGCAGATCGGCCTCGGTCTGTTTCGCCTTGCCAAAGGCCAGACGGGCCTGCGACAGAAGAAGCCGGTTGGTCGATCCTTGGCGCAGGGCGCCGGGAATGCCGAGAAGGGTGAGCATATGGGGTCTCCTGTCTGCACCGTCACAATTCCCAACCGCCCGCCCTTGTGCAAGGTTCCGCGACGCGTCAGGAAGGCGCAGCGACTGTGCGGAGGGGAACATGCGGCAGGGCGGGCGAATTCTGGCGGATCATCTGGCGGCCTATGGGGTCGAACGGGTCTTCTCGGTGCCGGGCGAAAGTTTCCTTGCCGCTTTGGACGGGCTGTATGAACGCGGCATTCCGAACATCGTCTGCCGCCATGAAGGCGCCGCCGCGATGATGGCCGAGGCGACGGGCAAGCTGACCGGGCGGCCCGGCATCGCCTTTGTCACCCGCGGGCCGGGGGCCACCAATGCGGCGGCGGGCGTTCATGTGGCGCGGCAGGATTCGACGCCGATGATCCTTTTCGTCGGCCAGATCGCGCGCGGCCATCGCGACCGCGAGGCGTTCCAGGAGATCGATTATCGTCAGGTCTTTGGAGGGCTGGCGAAATGGGCGACCGAGGTGGATCAGGTCGAGCGCCTGCCGGAATATATCAGCCGCGCCTTCCATGTCGCGCTGTCGGGCCGCCCGGGCCCCGTGGTTCTTGCCCTGCCCGAAGACATGCTGTCGGACCACGCCGATGTGCCCGATGTGCCGCCGCCCGCCCTGCCGCAAAGCGCCGTCTCGCCCGCCCAGGCCGAAGCCGTCGCCGCCCTGCTGCGCGGGGCTGAGCGGCCCTTGGTTGTGGTGGGTGGCCCGCATTGGGATGCGCAGGCTGCGGCGGAATTGCAGATGTTTGCCGAAAGCTGGGGCCTGCCGGTCGCGGTGTCCTTCCGCCGTCAGGACCGGCTGGACAACCGCCTCTCCTGTTATGCAGGTGATCTGGGCGTGGGCGGCAACCCTAAGCTTCAGGCGCGGCTCAAGGCCGCTGACCTGATCCTGGCCATCGGCACCCGCTTCGGCGACATCGTGACCGGCGGATATGAGATCGTCGATCCCGCCCATCCGCCGCGGCTGGTGCATGTTCATGCCGACGCGGGGGAACTGGGCCGGGTCTATCGCCCCGAACTGGCGGTGCAGTCGACCGCGCCTGCCATGTTCGCGGCCCTGGCGGCGCTGACGCCGCCCAATTCCCGGCCCTGGGCCGATTGGGCCGCGCAGGCGCGGGCCGAATATCAGGCCTGGCAGAAGCCGGTCGCCACGCCGGGCGCGGTGCGGATGGAAGAGGTGATCGGCTGGCTGGCCGAGACCCTGCCGGAAGATGCGGTGGTCACGAATGGCGCGGGCAATTACGCGGCCTTCCTGCATCGCTATTACCGCTATCGCCGCACCGGCACCCAAGTGGCCCCGACCTCGGGCAGCATGGGGTACGGCTTTCCCGCCGCCATCGCGGCCAAGCTGCATGCCCCGTCCAAGACCGTGGTCTGCCTGGCGGGAGATGGCTGTTTCCAGATGACACTGAACGAGATGTCGACCGCCCGCCAGCATGGCGCGGCCGTCATCACCATCGTCGCCAATAATGGCCGTTACGGCACGATCAGGATGCATCAGGAACGCGAATATCCCGGCCGCGTCTCGGGCACCGACCTGTGCAACCCGGATTACGCCGCGCTGGCCCGCGCCTATGGCGGTCATGGCGAGCTCGTCGAGCGTCAGGAAGACCTGCCCGCCGCCTTTGCGCGGGCGCAGGCCTCGGGCCTGCCGGCGATCATCGAGTTGCGGCTTGACCCGCAGATGCTGACCACCGGCCAGACCGTCGAACAGGTGCGCGCTGCCGCCCTGCTTAAAAGAGCCTGAGCAGGATCGGCGCAAGGATCGCGGTCACAAGCGCGTTCAGCCCCATGCCGAGGCCGGCAAAGGCCCCGGCGGTGGGATGAACCTGGAAAGCCCGCGCCGTGCCGAAGCCATGCGCCGCAACGCCGACCGAAAAGCCGCGTCCGCGCCAGTCGCGCAGGCCAAGCGCGTTCAAAAGCGGCGTCGCGGTGATCGCCCCGGTCAGGCCGGTCAGCATGACCATCATCGCGGTCAGCGTGGGCGATCCGCCAAGCTGTTCGGACACGCCGATCGCCACCGCCGCCGTGGCCGATTTCGGCGCCATCGAGGCCAGGATCATCTGCGGCAGGCCGAAAGCCTTGCCGATGGCCAGAACGGCAAGGATGCCCGTGACAGATCCGACAACCAGCGCCACCACCAGAGGCAGCGCGGCCTGCCGCACTTTGGGCAGGTTGTCGTAGAGCGGCAGGGCCAGGCAGACCGTCGCCGGGCCCAGCAGGAAATGCACGAATTGCGCGCCTTCGAAATAGGTGGCGAAGGGCGTGCCGGTGATCGCCAGCAGAACGGCCAGCAGCACCATCGCGATCAGCGAAGGATTGGCCAGCGGCCTTTGCCCCAGGGCCTGAAAGATCGCCTGTCCGATCAGAAAGGCCGCCAGCGTGGCCGTCAGCCACAGAAGCGGTTGCTGCGCGAGATAGGACCAGATCTCGGTCATTCGCCTGCCTCCGCCGCCACGCCCACAACGCTGGCCGCCAGCTTATAGGCCAGGGCGCCCGCCGTGATGGCCAGAACGGTCGATCCCGCCACCGCCACAAGGATCGGCACAAGATTGCCGCCCAGCGTCACCAGATGCCCCGCCGCCCCCACGCCCGCCGGGACGAAAAGCAGGAGAAGGTTCTTCAGGATGCCCTCGGCCACCGGGCGCACGACGCCGCGCAGCCAGGGTGACAGCCGCAGGCCCAGCAGCATCAGCGCCATGCCGATGACCGGGCCGGGAATGGGCAAGCCGCTGAAGCGAGCGGCGATTTCGCCGGCAAGCTGGCAGGCCAGGATGATCAGGAAGGCGGGGATCATGGTACTTGCGAAAGCCTTTTTCGATAGGTGACGGAGGTCGGCCGGTCATAGCCCGGATGCGCGCTGCGCCCGGTCTCGACAAAGCCCATGGAAAGATAGGTCAGATGGTTCTCGACCAACTCGATCCGGGTCTGCAATTCCAGCGCGCCAAGGCCCAGCGCGCGGGCGCGGCTCTCGGCCACCGCCATCAGGGCGGAGGCAAGACCCTTGCGGCGATGCTGCGCAGAAACCGCCAGTTTGCCGATATACAGCGCATCCGGCTTGTAGGTGAAGAAAACGCAGGCGACGGGCGGGGTGCCGATGGCCCAGACCTCGCCCCGGTCGGCCTGAACGGCAATCTCGGCCTCGGTCAGCCGGTTCAGCGACGATGGCGGATCGACCACCCCGTCCATATAGGCGAACTCGGCCCGCAGAAGCGCAAGGATCGCGTCCCAGTCATAGGGAGAAACGCAGCGATAGGGCGTCATTTCCGCGCCAGCCCGTCGGCCAGGTGCAGCCAGGGCAATTGCTCGGCGCTGAAATAATGGGTCGTCGGCTGATAGGCTTCGGGCCGGTCCAGTGTGGCCGCGTAGAAATGGATCTCGTCCGGGAATCGGTCGGCGCGGAAGGCCATCTGGGTGCCGCAGATGGCGCAGAAGCTGCGCGTCACGCCGGGGCTGGATTCATAGGTTGCCGGGGCCGCGCCGGTCCATTCCCACGCCCCGTCGCGGATGCCGAGAAACGAGGTCATCGGCGAGGCCGTCGCCCGGCGGCAGCTTTCGCAATGGCAATGGCCCTGCCAAAGCGGCGCTTCCGTGCAGCGAAAAGTGACAGCGCCGCAAAGGCAGCGGCCGGTAAAAGGGGGCGTCATGGCAGATGTCCTGTGGCACCGGATCTGCCCCATCCGGCGCCGGTTTCGCCCGGGATTCAAGGGGCAAGAGTGCCGCAAGATGTTGTGGATAAGCTGGGGCCAGCCGCCAGCCCTTGACGGCTTCCGGTTGACTCGGCGCGCCAAATCCCGACCATGGGCAGACTGTGAGTCGAGAGGCCAGAGGGTGCGCTTCACCAAGCTGCGGCTGAACGGGTTCAAGTCTTTCGTGGACCCGACGGATCTGGTGATCCATGACGGGCTGACCGGGGTGGTCGGCCCGAATGGCTGCGGCAAGTCGAACCTTCTCGAAGCCCTGCGCTGGGTCATGGGCGAGAACCGCCCCACCGCCATGCGCGGCGGCGGCATGGAAGACGTGATCTTCAACGGCGCCGCCACCCGCGGCGCGCGCAACTTTGCCGAAGTCTCGCTGGTGATCGACAACCAGGACCGGCTGGCCCCTTCCGGCTTCAACGATGCCGACCAGATCGAGATCATCCGGCGCATCACCCGCGATGCCGGTTCGGCCTACAAGGCCAACAGCAAGGATGTCCGCGCCCGCGACGTGCAGATGCTGTTTGCCGATGCCTCGACCGGCTCGCATTCGCCCGCTTTGGTGCGGCAGGGCCAGATTTCGGAACTGATCAACGCCAAGCCCAAGGCGCGGCGTCGGGTGCTGGAAGAGGCGGCGGGGATCTCCGGCCTTTACGCCCGGCGGCATGAGGCGGAACTGAAACTTGCCGCGACCGAACAGAACCTGACCCGGGTCGATGACGTACTGGAGCAATTGGCGCAGCAATTGTCGGTGCTGACCCGGCAGGCCAAGCAGGCGGCGCGCTATCGCGAATTGTCGGAAGACCTGCGTTCGGCTGAGGGAACGCTCTTGTACCGCCGCTGGCGCGAGGCGGATGAAGGCCGGGCCCAGGCCGAGGCGGCGCTGCGCGAGCGGCTGGTTGCGGCCGGTCAGGCCGAGGCCGCGGCGCGGGCGGGCGGCAAGACGCGTGAAGCGGCGGAAGACGCCCTGCCGCCCCGGCGCGAGGAAGAGGCCATCGCCAGCGCCATCCTGCAACGTCTGATGTTGCAGCGCGACGCGCTGGGCGACCAGGAGGCGCGCGCGCTGGCCCTGATCGAGACGCTGCGCAGCCGCATCGCCCAACTGGGCGCGGATATGGAGCGCGAAGCGGGCCTCAACCGCGACGCGGGCGAGGTGATCGAGCGGCTTGATTGGGAAATCGCCCAGATCGCCCGCGCGCATGAGGGCCATGACGCCCGGCTCTCCGAAGCGGTCGAGGCGGCGAAGGAGGCGGGTTCGATCCTGACCGACCGCGAGACGCTTTTGTCCGAGGCGACCGAAGACGCCGCGCGTCTGGCCGCCCGTCACCAGTCGGCGGCGCGTCTGTCGGCCGAAACCCGCACCGGGCTCGACCGCGCCGAGGCCGAGGCGGCCCGCGCCAAGGCTGCGGTCGGGGCGGCGGACGAGGCGGTCGAGGCTGCGGCAGAAGCCTTTGAGGCGTCGCAGGAAGCCCGCGAGGCGGCTGCGGAACTGACCGAGCGCACCGAAGCCGCGCTGGAATCCGCTGAAGAGGCCCGGGCCGAGGCGCAGACCCGGGAATCCGATGCCCGCGCTGCACGCTCCGAGGCGGAAGGCGAAGCTTCGGCCCTGCGCGCCGAAATGCAGGCACTGGCGCGGCTGGTCGACCGCGAGGCGCAAGCCGGCCACCAGATCCTTGACCGGCTGGTGGTGGAGCCGGGCCTGGAGCAGGCGCTGGGGGCGGCCCTGGCCGATGACCTGCGCGCACCGGAGGCCGGCGCGGGCGACCGCTCGGGCTGGGGCCTGCTGGAACCCTATCTGACGCCGCAGCCGCTGCCCGCCGGGGCCGCCCGGCTGGCCGACCATGTCGATGCCCCGGATGTGCTGGCGCGGCGCCTGTCGCAGATCGGCCTTGTCAGTCGTGAAATGGGTTTTCAGCTTCAGGAGAGCCTGCTGCCCGGACAACGCCTTGTCTCACGCGAAGGCGATCTCTGGCGTTGGGATGGCTTCCGCGCCGGGGCCGATGACGCGCCTTCCGCCGCCGCCCTGCGTCTGCAGCAACTGAACCGGCTTCAGCAGCTCAAGGGCGATCTGTCGCAGGCCGAGGCCCGCGCGACCGGCGCGCGTTCGGCGCATGAGGCCCTGCAGGCGCGGCTTGCCGATCTTGCCCGCGCCGACCAGATGGCGCGCGAGGCCCGCCGGTCGGCGGATCAGCGTCTGGCCGAAGCTGACCGCGCCATGTCGCGGGCCGAGGCCGAACGGGCTTTGGCGGAAGGCAAGCGCGAGGCGGCGCGGCTTTCGGTCAGCCGCTATGAGGAGGAGGTCTTCGCCGCCCGCTCCCGCCTGCGCGAGGCCGAGGCTGCGGCCAAAGAACTGCCCGATCTCGATCAGGCCCGCGCCGCGGTGGAAGCCGCGAAGATAACCGTCGAAGCCGCGCGCATCGCCATGCTCACCCGCCGGTCGGCCCATGACGAGGTGCGCCGCGAGGGCGAGGCGCGGACACGGCGGCGGCAAGAGGCGGTCAAGGAACTGTCAGGCTGGAAGCACCGGCTGGACACGGCGGAAAAACGCAGCGCCGAACTGGCGGCGCGGCGCGAAGAGGCGGAGGCCGAGCTGGACGATGCCTCTGCCGCGCCCGAGGAGATCGCCGCCAAGCGCGACGAACTGGCCGATGCCATCGCCGCCGCCGAGGCCCGGCGCGTGGCGGCGGCCGAGGCGCTGGCGCAGGCCGAGGCGGCGCTGCGCGATGCGGCCCTGGCCGAGCGCGAGGCCGAGCGGCTGGCTGGTGAAGCGCGCGAAGGCCGGGCCCGGGCCGAGGCCCGGCTGGATGCGGCGCGCGAGGCGGTGGCGCTGGCGGCAGAACGGATCGCCGAGGATGATGACCGTACGCCGCAGGAATTGCTGATCTCGCTGCGCAGCGATCCCGACAAGATGCCCGATGCCGAGACCCTGGAAATCGAGGTCGCCCGGCTGAAACGCGCCCGCGAGGCGCTGGGGGCGGTGAACCTGCGCGCCGAGGAAGATGCGCGCGGCGTGGCCGGGGAGCATGATGCGCTGGCGGCGGAAAAGGGCGATCTGGAAGAGGCGGTGCGCAAGCTGCGCGCGGGCATCGCCGGGCTGAACAAGGAAGGCCGCGAGCGCCTGCTGACCGCTTTCGAGCAGGTGAATGCGAATTTCGGCACGCTTTTCACCCATCTTTTCGGCGGTGGCGAGGCGCGGCTGGTGCTGGTCGAATCCGATGACCCGCTGGAGGCGGGCCTCGAAATCATGTGCCAGCCGCCCGGCAAGCGCCTGGCCACGCTGTCGCTTCTGTCGGGCGGCGAGCAGACCCTGACCGCGCTGGCGCTGATCTTCGGGGTTTTCCTGGCCAATCCCGCGCCGATCTGTGTGCTGGACGAGGTCGATGCGCCGCTGGACGACGCCAATGTGACGCGCTTCTGCGACATGATGGACGAGATGACCCGCCGCACCGAGACCCGCTTCCTGGTCATCACCCACCATGCCGTCACCATGGCGCGGATGGACCGGCTGTTCGGCGTGACCATGCAGGAACAGGGCGTCAGCCAGCTTGTCTCGGTCGACCTCAAGCGGGCCGAGGCGCTGGTGGCGTGACGGCGTGACGGGCCCTTGTCCCCGACCAACGTGTAAGCCTTTCGTTAACCACGCCCTTCTAGCCTTACCCCGCCGCGAACCTTCGCGGTGGAAGGGGGTGAGCAGCTTGGATGATCGGGAATACCGGAAATGGATGGTGGCCGTGGCAGTGGCGACGCTGATCCTTGGCCTTGTCCGGCTCTGGATCGGGCAATAGCTCCGTGAAAGAAAAGACCCGGCAGAGATAGCAGCTCTGCCGGGTCGCCGTCTTGGATGAGCTTGCCTGAAGGGCAATACCGGATGACCAGAATGATGGGGATTCCCTTACGAAAAGTAAAGATCGCAAGAAAAGCGGCACTCCCTCACTCGGGCCGGGCGACCACCGTCAGATCGTCGCCCCGCTTCACTTCGCCATCCTGCATCACGGAACACAGGACACCCCGCAGCCGCAGTTCGGGATGGCCCGGCGCGGTGATCCAGTCTTTCGCGGCCGTGCCGTAGCGCACTTTCCACTTCACGCAGGCATCGTTGAACACGGAAGACACGCGCAGGCGCGCCGTGCCCGCCTGAAGGATCGTGCCGGGCGGCAGGTTCGCCACCGAGCAATCCAGATCGGCCACGATCGTGTCGCCCGGATGCGGCTGGCTACGGTCGCGCCAGACCAGTTCCATCACCCGCAGCGGCAGGATCGAGACCTGGATGTCGGGATCCGGGCTGCCATCGGCCCGCTTCAGCCAGGGCGCGGTCAGCCAGCGCTCTCCGGGGACACCGCGTTCGCGGGTCAGGGTCAGCGTTTCGGGATGCTCACGCAGGCCATAGCCAGGACGAAAGGTCAGGTGGTCGATCTGGGTACGGTCCTTCGGGGCGGAAAGCACATCCGACAAGGCGTCGGCCAGTTCGGCTTCGGTGATCATTGCGGGCCTTTCTGCAGCTCTGCTGCGCAGCGTCAGAAGATTTGCGCCACCTTGTCGCGCAGGGCAAGCCGGGCCTCGACCAGCCGGCCCTCGCTGCGCAGCAATTCGCGCTTCTGTGGCGTCAGGATCTGCGTCTCGGCATAGAAGGCGGCAATCTCGTCGGGCCTGGCCGAGGCGAGAAATTCCTGCAGCGCCGGATGATACTGATAGGCGCCGCGGGTCAGGCGAAAGGGCAGGGCGTCCAGCCAGGCGGCGCGGTCCTGGGCATGGAAATGCAGCAGCGCAAGCCCGGGCTGAAAGGGCGGCCCCTCCAGGCGCTGGCCATCGCGGAACGCCCCGTGAAGACGCGGCGACAGGCCCGGCACGCCGGTGCGGAAGAACGCCTTGCCATTGGCATGGCTGAGCATGGCTTCCGGCAGCACCTCCGCATAGCGGCCCAGAACCGGCGGGCGCAGGGCGGCATGGCGGGGTTTCAGGGCGCCGCGAAATTCGGTCGCGGTGTAGATGTCATCTGGCAGGGCGGGGTCGTGCATCGCCTCGAACGGTTCGGCGCGGCACAGGATCTGGTCGGGCATCAGACCCGACAGGATCTGCACCATAGGCCTGTCGGGAAACAGGAATTCGTCGACGTCCACATGCGCGAGCCAATCCAGCCCCGCCTGCCGGTAGACATGGGCCGCGTTCTTGGACTGGCGGTTCTGGTGCCGGTCGGGCCGCCCGCCCAGCCGCTGCCAATGCGCGGCGTCGCAGCGAAGCAGGGCAAGGCGGGGATGGTCGAGATGACCGATCGCCGGGTCGTCCGGGTCGTCGAAACACAGGAAGATGCGGGTCGCGCCCAGATGCAGGTGCCAGGCCGCGAAAGCCCAGATCTTGCCGACCGGGGCCTTCACCGTGGCGACGATGCCCCAGCTTGTCACAGAAGGTCCAGAAGTTCGGCCGTGGGCCAGGCATCGGCGGGCAGGCCGAGCCGGGCCTGTTCCTTCTGCACCGCCTCCCGCGTGCCGGCCCCCAGGATGCCGTCGATCTCGCCCACCTCATGGCCCCGTGCCGCCAGCTTCTCCTGCAGGGCCTTCATCTCATCATGGCTCAGCGCCGGATCGGGCCTGCCCGCTGCATAGGGGGGGGCGCCCTCGATCCGCGTCGCGAAGTAGGCGGCGGTCAGGACATAGGTGAAGCTCTTGTTCCATTCGAACAGGACACGGAAATTCGGATATATCAGGAAGGCCGGTCCCCGGCGCCCCTGCGGCAGGATGACCGACGCGGCCGATCCTTCGGGCAGCGCCCCCTGGCGCGCGGCTACACCCAGCGCGGCCCAATCCGCGACTGGCTTTTCCGTGGTCAGTCCGGTCAGCGCCCAATCGAACCCTTCCGGCATCACCACTTCGGTCAGCCAGGGCTGCCCCGCCTGCCAGCCGTGATGACGCAACAGGTTCGCCCCGGACAGAAGCGCATCCTCGGGCGAGGTTTTCAGCAGCACATGCCCGTCGCCATCGCCATCCACCCCACGCTCCAGAATGTCGCGCGGCAGCATCTGCACCATGCCGATTTCACCCGCCCAGGCCCCTGTCACTGCCGGATCAAAGTCGCCCAGCGCATAAAGCTGCGCGGCGGCAATCAGTTGCGGCTGGAACAGTTCGGGGCGGCGGCAGTCATGCGCCAGGGTCGCAATGGCATTGCGGGTGTTGAAATCGCCCTGGATCTGGCCGAAATCCGTCTCGAAGGCCCAGAAGGCCAGCAAGACCCCGCGCGAGACGCCAAACTCCGCCTCGGCCCGGTCAAAGACGGCATCCAGCGCCTTGGCCTTGTCGCGCGCGGTGGACAAGCGGCCTTTCGAGATCAGCGACTGCGAGAAATCGAGAAAGGTCTTGCGGAACACGCCCTGTCCGCGGTCGGCTTTCAGCACTTTCGCATCCTGCCGCGCGGCCAGGATGAAGTCGCGGGCCGCTGCCTCCGGCACACCGGCGGCCACGGCCTCGGTCACCATGGCCTGAAGGAAGACATCGAAATCGCCGCCGCAGGGTGCGGCGGCGGCGGGTGGGGCGGCAAGCAGGCCTAGAAGAAGAAGGGCACGCATCCCGGCCAGATTAGGGTCAGAACCACGGTCAGGGCAAGCATCCCCGCCCAGCAGCGCCACAGGGCGCGCGCCGCCGCTTCGATATCGGCCGGGCCGGGGTCGCGGCGGCCTTCGGGCCAGACCCAGGGGTAATCGGTCATCACGCCATTGTAGCTGCGCGGACCGGCCAGAGAGACATTCAGAACCGGGCCCAGCACCGATTCCGGCCAACCCGCATTGGGGCTGCGATGCTTGGGCGCGTCGCGCAGCACCGGGCGCGGATCAAGCCAGCCATGGGTGATCGCCATCAACAGCGCCGTCAGCCGGGCCGGGATCAGGTTCAGCACATCGTCCCAGCGCGCCGAAGCCCAGCCGAATTCCTGATGGCGCGGCGTCATATGGCCCACCACGCTGTCGGCCGTATTGGCCATCTTGTAGATCATCAGCCCCGGCAGACCACCCACCAGATACCAGAAGGCGGGCGCGATCACGCCATCCGACATGTTCTCGGCGGCGCTTTCTATGGCAGCACGGGCGACATCCGGCTCGCGCATCGGTGCGATGTCGCGGCCCACGATCATCGCCACCGCGGCCTTGCCCTCGTCCAACGACCGGCGCAGGCCCCGCGCCACGGCCAGCACGTGATCAGACAGGCTGCGCTGCGCGAGAAGAATCGCCGTGAAAACCGTTTCCACAATGCCATGATCGGGCAGGGCATGGATCAGCCAGCCGGTCAGCCCTGCCGCAAGGGCCAGCCCCAGGGTCATCGCCAGCCCCTTGGCCCTGCGTCCGCGCCCCTGGTTCAGCCGCCGGTCCAGCGCGGTGATCAGCCGCCCCATCACCACCGCCGGATGGGTCAGCCGCGACCATAGCCAGGCCGGTTCACCCAGCGCGGCATCCAGGAGCATGGCGAGAATCAGGATCATGGCTCAAGGCCTTTCCACCGGCGTTCCGGCGCCGTTTGGACCGGATCGAACCCGTGGCCGCAAGAGGGCAGGTGCAGACTCTCCCTGTGCGGGAAATTCCCTGCGACAAAGCGGCAACGCTGCTGTCACAAAGTTGAAATAGCTTTGAAGGATCAAAAACCTGCCTTGATTTTGGCCGGATCGGGACCAGTCTTGTAAGGGGGAGGCCGCGCCATGTTGGAGTATCTGCCGAAAGAAGTGAGAGAGGGTCTGGAAGCCGCGCGTCTGCGCGACCTGCGCAAGCGTGCCAGGCTGCGCGTGCAGGTGGGCGAGGCGGTGTTTCCCGTGCTGCGTTTCTGGCATGACGGCTTCGCGCTGGATGCCTCGCTGACCCCGGCCCAGCTGCGCGGTCTTGTCGACATCCACGAAGGCCCGCGCCACATCTTCCAATGCCTGATCGTCGCAACCTCGATCGAGAATGGCGAGCTGGTCTGTGATTTCAAACGCGTGACCCCTGTCTCGGACAAGGCCCCGCTTGATTATTGGCGGCCCGAGGATGCGCCGGTCGGCTATCTGCCGCGAAACTGACCGGAATAGGGTTTCAGGAATGCGAAAGGCCCGGACGGATGTCCGGGCCTTCATCATGCTGCGCGGCGAAGGACTGTGATCAGCCGATGGCGGCGGCCTTCACGTCCTCGTCGATATAGGGGACATACTGGCCGAAGTTCTTCGAGAACATGTCGACCAGCTTCTTGGCCTGCGCGTCGAAGGCCACCTTGTCGGCCCAGGTGTCCCGCGGGTTCAGCAGGGCGGCATCCACGCCCTTCACGGCCACCGGCACTTCGAAGCCGAAGAACGGGTCGCGGCGGAACTCGACCTTGTCCAGCGAACCGTCCAGCGCGGCCGCCAGCAGCGCGCGGGTCGCCTTGATCGGCATCCGCTTGCCCGTGCCATAGGCGCCGCCGGTCCAGCCGGTGTTCACCAGCCAGCAGGATGCGCCGGTCTTGAGGATCTTTTCCTGCAGAAGTTTGCCATAGACCTCGGGGCGGCGCGGCATGAAGGGCGCGCCGAAGCAGGTGCTGAAGGTCGGCTGCGGCTCGGTGATGCCGCGTTCGGTGCCAGCGACTTTCGAGGTGAAACCCGACAGGAAATGATACATCGCCTGGGCCGGCGACAGGCGCGAGATGGGCGGCAACACACCGAACGCGTCGCAGGTCAGCATGACGACATTTTTGGGATGCCCCCCCAGCGCGGTGTCCGAAGCGTTCGAGATCGCATCCAGCGGATAGGCGCAGCGGGTGTTGTCGGTCAGGCTGTTATCGGCAAAGTCCAGAACAAGGGTCTCGGGATCGAAGACCATATTCTCGACCACGGTGCCGAAGCGGCTGGTCGTGGCATAGATTTCCGGCTCGGCCTCGGCCGAGAGGTTGATGGTCTTGGCATAGCAGCCGCCTTCGAAGTTGAAGATGCCACGATCCGACCAGCCATGTTCGTCATCGCCGATCAGCGTGCGGTCGGGGCTGGCCGACAGCGTGGTCTTGCCGGTGCCCGACAGGCCGAAGAAGACGGCGGCGTCGATCGGATTGCCGATGGCGTGGTTGGCCGAGCAATGCATCGCCATCACGCCCTTGCCGGGCAGCAGGTAGTTCAGGATGGTGAAGACCGACTTCTTGTTCTCGCCCGCATAGGCGGTATTGGCGATGAGAACGGTCTTCTCGTCAAAGTTCAGCACGATGGCAGTATCGGTGCGGCAGCCATGCTTGGCCGGATCAGCCTTGAACGAGGGGCAGTTCAGGATGGTCCATTCCGGGATGAAGCCGTCCAGCTCCTCGCGCGCTGGGCGGCGCAGCATGTGGCGCATGAAAAGCCCGTGCCACCCGAGTTCGGTGATCACCCGCACGTCGATCCGGTGCACCGGGTCGGCCCCGGCATACAGGTCCTCGACGAACAGCTCACCCCCCTTCACATGCTCCAGCATGTCGGCCTTGAGGCGGGCATAGGCGTCGGGCGCCATCGGCGCGTTGTTTTCCCACCAGATGGTGTTTTCCACCGCGGCGGTGCGGACGACGAACTTGTCCTTGGGGGAGCGGCCGGTGAACTGGCCGGTCGAGCAGAGGAAGGCCCCGCCCAGGCCCAGCGTGCCTTCACCCCGGGCGACGGCGGCCTGCACAAGGGCCGGTTCGATCAGGTTGTAATGGACGACCGACGCGCCCCTGATGCCCTGGCTTTCCAAAGTCTGTTTCGGGTTCACGCGACCGATCATCATCCTCAAGCTCCCTCTGCCGCGCATGGGGCGCGCAGCCAGAATATCGGTTGGATTTACGGCGCCCGGGCCAGAGGGGCCGACAGAGTCCGCTGCCACGACCCCTGTCAGCCGCGTATAACATGCGGATTTTGCGAAGGAACAGGACGCTTTGGCGCAGTTAGCGCAACCAGATGCAAGTTAGCGCAACCAAGCGGCGACGATCCGCCGGACTGAGGCAAATTAGTCATTGGTTCGGAATTTTGCCGTTCTCTGAGGGCATGAAAGGGCGGGGTGATTCGTTTTGTGTTGATTCCAGCCCCGGCTTTGCGGAGAATGTGGCAAAGAAAAACAACAGAGCAGGAACGGGAACATGTCGAGGATCGCCCTGGTGGATGACGACAGGAATATCCTGACGTCGGTCTCGATGACACTTGAAGCCGAAGGTTTCGAGGTCGAAACCTACAATGACGGCCAGTCGGCGCTTGACGCCTTCAATCGGCGCATGCCCGACATGGCGGTGCTGGACATCAAGATGCCGCGGATGGACGGCATGGATCTGTTGCAGCGCCTGCGGCAGAAATCCTCGATGCCGGTGATCTTCCTGACCTCGAAGGATGACGAGATCGACGAGGTTCTGGGTCTGCGCATGGGCGCGGACGACTATGTGAAGAAGCCCTTCTCGCAGCGGCTTCTGGTCGAGCGCATCCGGGCGCTACTGCGCCGGCAAGAGGCGATCGCCACGGGCGAGGCGCCGGTGACGGAAGAAAACAAGATCATGGAGCGCGGCAATCTGCGGATGGACCCGCTGCGCCACGCCGTCGCCTGGAAGGGCCGCGACGTCTCGCTGACGGTGACCGAATTCCTGCTGTTGCAGGCGCTGGCCCAGCGCCCGGGCTTCGTCAAGAGCCGCGACCAGTTGATGGACGTGGCCTATGACGATCAGGTCTATGTCGATGACCGCACCATCGACAGCCATATCAAGCGTCTGCGCAAGAAGATGCGCACGGTCGACGATGATTTCTCGGCCATCGAAACGCTGTATGGCATCGGCTACCGCTACAACGAAGAATGACCCGGAACCCAAGGTTCTGACGATACAGCGATAGAAACCAGATGACCGCCGCGCCGCGAATCTCTGCTGACGACGCCCGACCCCGCAAGTCGGGCGAAGTCCTTCTTGGCGAAGACTGGGTCTCGCCCGACACCACGGTCGAAGAGCTGCGCGACGCAAGGCCGCGCGGCGGTCTGGTCGGGCTGAACCGCAGCCCGCTGGCGCGCAAGATCATCATCTTCAACCTGATGTCGATCGTCGTGCTGGTTGCCGGCGTCCTGTTCCTGAACCCGTTCCGCGACGGGCTGGTCCATCTGCGCGAGGCGATGCTGGTGCGCGAGGCCGAGCTGATCGCCGATGTCTACGAGGCGCGTCTGCCCCATGCCGAACCGGGCTTCGACTTCGCCGCCGTCCTGGACGAGGTGCAGTTGACCAGCGGGGTCGAGGCGCTGGTCTTCGACATGGCGGGCGGCCTGTCCGCGCAGCGCACCGGCCCCGCGGATCGCGCCCTGATGCCGGGCGAGGACACGCGCTCGACCGCGATCACCGATTTTCTCAACGCGGTCTGGGATGGCGTTTCCAGCATTCTGACTTTTGGCGAGGACCCCGCCGCCAATCCGGGCGGCACCAGCCTTGCGCGCGAGGTTTTCCCCGAGGCCCGGGCCGGACAAACCGCGTCGCGCACCGGCCAGGACGCCCATGGCAGCACGCAATTCGCCGTCGCCACCCCGATCTGGTCGGCCGGAGAGGTCGTGGGCGTTGTCGCGCTGACCAGTGCCGCGGGCGAGATCGACCAGCTTGTCCGGGCCGAACGCGAGCAGATCCTTCAGATGTTCGTCGTGGCGCTGATGGTCTCGATCGGCCTCAGCCTGGTTCTGGCCTCGACCATCGCCAATCCGCTCGCCGATCTGGCCACCGCCGCCGAGATCGGCCGCGACCGCGACAATCGCCGCATGTCCCCCGGCCGCGTGCGCATTCCCGACCTTGCCGCCCGCCCCGACGAGATCGGGCGTCTCTCGGTCGCCATGCGCGGCATGGTGGCCGCCCTGTATGACCGGATCGACGCCAACGAGCAATTCGCCGCCGATGTGGCGCATGAAATCAAGAACCCGCTCGCCAGCCTGCGCTCGGCTGTGGGGTCCCTGCGCTTCGTCAAGAAGGACGAACAGCGCGAAAAGCTGCTTGATGTGATCGAGCATGATGTCCGCCGCCTGGACCGCCTGGTCAGCGACATCTCGAACGCTTCGCGGCTGGACAGCGAACTGGTCAAGGAAGACGAGGAAGAGTTCAATCTTCTCAAGACCATCTCGAACCTCGGTCAGTATCTTGGCCAGCAGGCGGCCGAAAAGGGCGTGGATTTCATCACCGACCTTCCTGCCGAATCCATCGTCATCCGCGGGCTTGAGGCGCGCCTCGCCCAGGTCTTCGTCAACCTGATCACCAACGCGATCTCCTTCTGCGAAGAAGGTGATGCCGTCCGCGTCTGGGCGCGGCGGCGCGACAACCGCGTGCTGGTGGTGATCGAGGATACCGGCCCCGGCATTCCCGAACAGGCGCTGACCAAGATCTTCAAGCGCTTCTATTCTGAACGGCCCTCGGGCGATTTCGGCAATCACTCCGGCCTTGGCCTGGCGATCTCGAAACAGATCGTCGAGGCGCATGGCGGTGTGATCTGGGCGGAGAACATCCGTCCGACCTCGGCCGATGTCAGTTCCGAACCGCTGGGCGCCCGCTTCGTGGTCGGCCTGCCGGTGTGACCCTGCCGGGCCGCGCCGAAACCACGCTGCATGCCACCTGCATCGCGCTGGACGGCCGGGGCCTGCTGATTCTCGGCCCCTCCGGCTCTGGCAAGTCCACGCTCGCCATCAGCCTGCTTGCCCGCGGGGCCAGACTGGTCTCGGATGATCAGACCTGCGTGATCGCGACCGCGACGGGGCTGGTCGCCCGCTGCCCGACCCCGGCCCTCACCGGGTTGGTCGAGGCGCGCGGCCTGGGCCTTCTGCGCGCGGAATATCTGCCAGAGGCGCCGCTTGCCCTTGCCGTCGACCTTGGCCGGGACGAACCCGACCGCCTTCCCCCCCGCCGCAGCCTGCGGCTGCTGGACTGCGAGCTTCCGCTTGTGCTGCGCCCGCAAAATCCCCATCTTGCGGACGCGCTTGTCCTTTGGCTTCGGGGCGGGCGGCAGGAGTAGCCCATGGCGCCCGTGGCGCAGGAACATCGCCTCGTCCTTGTCACCGGCCCCTCGGGCGCCGGACGGACCACGGCCATCCGCGTTCTGGAAGACCTGGGCTATGAAGGGATCGACAATATCCCCCTCAGCCTCGTGCCCCGGCTGATCGACGGCCCGCCGCTGGACCGCCCGATCGCCCTTGGCCTTGATGCCCGCAATCGCGATTTCAACACCACCGCGCTGATCGAGCTGATCGATACCCTGACCCGCGATCCGCGCGTGTCCCTGCAGGTCCTCTACCTTGATTGCGCGGCGCCCGAACTGATCCGGCGCTTTTCGGAAACCCGGCGGCGTCACCCGCTGGCCCCCGCCGAAACCCCGGCCGAGGGGATCGAGCGCGAGATCGATCTTCTGGCCCCGATCCGGGTCCGCGCCGACCATCTGATCGACACCTCCGATCTGACGCCGCATGACCTCAAGGCCGAAATCGCCCGCTGGTTCGAGGCCGACGCGGCAGGCCGCTTGTCGGTGTCACTTCAAAGCTTCAGCTACAAGCGCGGGGTCCCGCGCGGCGTCGACATGATCTTCGACTGCCGCTTCCTGGCGAATCCCTATTGGGAGGCGGGCCTGCGCGCGCTGGATGGCCGCGATGCCGAAGTGGCGGCCTTTATCCGCTGCGACCCGCGCTTCGCGGAATTCTTCCGAAAATTGCAGGACCTTCTGCTCTTTCTCCTTCCCGCCCATCTTGAGGAGGGCAAGGCGCATCTGTCGGTGGGCTTCGGCTGTACCGGAGGGCAACACCGTAGCGTCGCCATGGTGGAAATGGTCGGCGCAGCCCTTGCAGAGGCCGGCTGGCCGGTGTCAAAACGGCACAGGGAACTCGAACGCAAGGGGCTGGGTCCGGCCCCCGCTGGCAAGGTGTCTGTCGCTTGATCGGAATCGTCATCGTCGCCCACGGGGGCCTGGCGCGGGAATATCTTTCCGCCGTCGAGCATGTGGTCGGCAAGCAGGATGGCATGCGCGCCATCACCATCGAGGATGAACATGACCGTGCCGCCAAACAGGCGGAAATCGCGGCGGCGGCGGATTCGGTCGATTCCGGCCAGGGCGTCGTGGTGGTGACCGATATGTTCGGCGGCAGCCCGGCCAATCTGTCGCTTCCGGCTTGCGTCAAGGGCGGGCGGCGGATTCTCTATGGCGCAAACCTGCCCATGCTGATCAAACTGGCCAAATCCCGCGATCTCGGCCTGCCCGAGGCGGTTTCGGCCGCGCTGGATGCGGGCCGCAAATACATCAACAGCCTCGACCTTGGCGGCGGGGCCTGACGGGGCGACCCGGGGGGAATATGGCAAGCCGCAGCTTCCGCATCGTCAATGAAAAGGGCCTGCATGCCCGGGCCAGCGCGAAATTCGTCGAGGTGGTCGAGGCGCATGACGCCCGCGCCCAGGTGACCAAGGACGGGATGGAGGTCTCGGGGGATTCGATCATGGGTCTTCTGATGCTGGCCGCCTCGCGCGGGACCGAGATTGACGTAACGACCAGCGGGCCCGAGGCGGAGAAACTTGCCGACGCGCTGGAGGCCCTTGTTGCGGCCCGCTTCGGAGAGGATTATTGAGCGGGATGGCCCCGGTCCGGTCCGGGGCGCCGTTAGGGACGCCCGCTCCGTGACCGATGAAGGACAGATCGCCGCCAAGGCAGGCGGGGCCGCCAAGGCGGCAGCCGAGCGGCAGTATGACATGCGCCGCCTGTCCTATGCCGGCACGTTCAAGAACCCGTTCAAGGCCGGCACGATCCGCGCGATCGAATGGGCCACGGCCAAGATCCAGCTTCTGCGCCTGATCCGCAGCTTTGAAAAGTCGGGTGCCCCCTTCGGCGCGCCCTTCTGGCCCAAGGCGATCCGCCATATGGGCATCCGTATCGACACGCCGGCCGAGGAGATCGCCCTGATCCCGCCGACCGGGCCGCTGGTCGTGGTGTCGAACCACCCTTCGGGCCTGGTCGACGGCATGGTCCTGGCCGAGATGGTCAACCGCGTCCGTTCTGACTTCAAGATCCTCACCCGCTCGCTTCTGACCGGCATTCCCGAGGTCGAGGAATTCATGATCCCCGTGCCCTTCCCGCATGAGGACAATGCCCGCGAACTGGGCCTGCAGATGCGCAACGACACCATGGCCCATCTCAAGGCCGGGGGCGTGATCATCCTGTTCCCGGCGGGCAAGGTCGCCATGTCCGAAGGATGGTGGGGCCCCGCGGTCGAGGGCGAATGGAACGTCTTCACCCATAAGATCGTCAAATCCTCGGGCGCGACGATCCTGCCGGTCTATTTCCCCGGCCAGAACAGCCGGATGTTCCAGATCGCCAACCAGCTGTCCGACACGATCCGGCAGGGGCTGCTGCTCTATGAAATCAAGCGCTGCCTGTTCAAGCCGACCCGCCCCGTGATCGGCGCGCCGATCCCCGCGGAAGAGCTGAAGAACTGGGAAGGCAACCCGCGCGGCTTCCTGGCCTGGCTGCGCGAGCATACGCTGGGGCTGAAGTTCAAGCCCTGACGTCCTGAACTGATGTTTCGTTCAGTCTGCTCTCGTGACAATCAACGAAATGTCCAGATCGCGTCCTTGCCGCGCTTCGGCGAACAGGTCCTGGAAGCGCTTCAGTTCGCCAGACAGGCTCCCAGGAAGAGCCCCGCTGCCCGAGACCACGACGACATAAGGCGGCACCACATCATTGATGTCGGACGTTATGCTGTCCCAAAGTGCATTCAGATTGCGACCGTGCCATTCGGGCGCACGCAGCGCTCTTAGAAAGACGCTGTAGAACTCATCCACGGTGATGCACTGGCTGACGTCGACCGAAAGTTGCTTCACCTGGAAAGCCTTATCAACAACTACCGCCCTACCGCGTCGGCACCGGCACTTCGCCCCGGTAATCGTAGAATCCGCGCTGCGACTTGCGGCCCAGCCAGCCGGCCTCGACATATTTCGTCAGCAGCGGGCAGGGGCGGTATTTCGTATCGGCCAGCCCGTCATAAAGCACGTTCATGATGGCAAGGCAGGTGT
>Ga0056909_1000392_pt1 | contig 45660 bp, 50 predicted proteins | sample EBPBio102011_DNA_FD_62115 | JGI IMG/M metagenome (GOLD analysis project Ga0056909, IMG submission 62115) | Wastewater treatment Type I Accumulibacter community from EBPR Bioreactor in Madison, WI, USA - Reactor 1_1/10/2011_ DNA | ecosystem: Engineered > Bioreactor > EBPR > Anaerobic-Aerobic >... | reverse complement strand
GATACCATTCGAAAAAGCCATGCAGCGTCATGTCCAGATCGGCGCGGGTCAGCGCGAAACTGGCGAGCGAGGTCTGGAGCGCGGCGCGCGAGGACAGATCGACCGCCTGCACCTCGGCCTTGAACGCGATGGCATTGTTGCCGGGCAGGTCGACATTCAGCCGCTCCAGCCGCAGGACCTTGGCCTTGTCATCCCAGCTCAGCAGGAAGCTGGCATTGGTCCGCGCCAGCCGCGCCTGGGCCGCGCTGGCATAGTCGAACGACGCGATCCCGGTGCGGGTCAGAAGCCGCAGCCCCTCGATCCGCGCCTCAAGCGCGGTGGGGGCGGTCTCCGCGCCAAGAAAGGCGTCCAGCGCCGCGCCCTTCACCAGAAGCCGATCCAGCACCAGCACGCTGCGCGGTTCGTCCCCATAGGAGATCTCGATCCCGGTCAGCACGCAGAACCCGTCCTGCGGATTGGCGGGGCGGCCCGCGAGGGCCAAATGCTCGGGCAGTTCCGCCGCCAGCTTGCCCCAAAGCGCCTTGCAATCGGTTTCCGCCGCCGCCGGGCCCGCCACAAGGGCGGCCAGCGCGGCCGCGCACAATAGCCGCCTCATGCCTCGAGACCCACCAGCGCGCGGGCGAAATCGTCGGGGTCGAAGGGCGAAAGATCGTCGATCTGCTCGCCCACGCCGATGGCATGGATCGGAAGACCGAACTTGTCGGCCAGGGCGACCAGCACGCCGCCCTTGGCCGTGCCGTCCAGCTTGGTCATCACCAGACCCGAGACATCGGCGATCTTGCGGAAGATCTCGACCTGGGTCAGCGCGTTCTGCCCGGTGGTCGCGTCCAGCACCAGAAGCGTGTTATGCGGCGCGTCGGGGTCTTTCTTGCGCAGGACGCGGACGATCTTGGCCAGTTCCTCCATCAGATCGGCGCGGTTCTGCAAGCGGCCCGCCGTGTCGATCATAAGAAGATCCGCACCCTCGGCCTGCGCCCGGGACAGCGCGTCAAAGGCAAGGCTGGCCGGGTCGCTGCCTTCCGGTGCGGTCAGCACGGGCACCCCCGCCCTTTCGCCCCAGACCTTCAGCTGGTCGACCGCCGCCGCGCGGAACGTGTCGCCCGCCGCGATGACGACCGATTTGCCCGCTGCCTTGAATTGCGAGGCCAACTTGCCGATGGTCGTGGTCTTGCCCGAACCGTTCACCCCCACCACCAGCACGACCTGCGGTTTCTTGGGGTAAAGCGGCAGGGGCCGCGCCACCGGCGTCATGATCCGCGCCACTTCGGCGGCGAGCGCCTCTTTCAACTCGGAGGTCGAGATCTTGCGGCCAAAGCGGCCCTCGGCGATGTTCGCCGTTACCCGGATCGCGGTTTCCACCCCCAGATCGGCCTGGATCAGCAGCTCTTCCAGGCTTTCCAGCATCGCATCGTCCAGGATGCGGCGCGGCTCCTCGGCCTTGCCGAACAGGCGGCCGATCAGGCCGGGCCTGGCGGGGTCCTGGGCGACCGGCGGCGTGGGAATGGCTGCGGGCGCAACGGGCGTTGGCACGGGCGCGGCCTGCGGTGCAGGCATGGCGGGCGCGGCCTCTGGCACGGGCGCGGCGGCGCGCGGCGCTTCGGCGGCAATCCCGGCGGCGATCTCGGTGGCATCGCCCTCGGCCACCAGCGCATCCAGCCCCTCGCCGATCTTGTCGGACGACCGGAACAGGCGGTCCTTCAGTTTCTTGAACAAAGACATGCGGCAGCGCCTCCGCCCTGGATGGCTTCTCTGGATGGCCCCCACCTAATGGCTTTGGCGGGTCAAGGGAAGGGCGTCAGCCCGCAGCACCGGCCCGGAACAGAAGCGCGCCCCAGGCGATCAGCGCCTGGCCGCCCCAATAGGCGGGCCAGAGCATCAGGGACAGCGCCACCTGCCGCCCGCGCGCCTGCACCACGAAAAGCCGCAGCGCCAGCAGCAGGTCAGACAGGATGAACAGCGCCCCGCCCAGCCAGAGGGGGCCGCTGCCGCCGCCGTGGGGCAGCGCCAGCAGCGACAGGCCCATCGCGCCGATCACAAGCACATAGAGCCGGACCGGCCAGCGCAGCGCCCCGGTGCGCGGGGCAAGCCATATCTCGGTCGAGGCAACCAGCCCCAGCAGAAGCGCGGCAAGGACCAGCCGCACGGGATCGGCCCCGGCAAAGCCGATCTCGGCCGCGCGGGTCAGGAAGCCAAAGACATAGGCAAGATGGCCTGCCGCAAAGGCCGCCATGCCCGCAAGAAAGGCCCGTTCGCCCCGCTGCGCCAGAAACCAGTCGCCAGCCGCCCCCAGCGCCAGGCCAAGCGCGACCGGCCAGGGCCCGCCAGCCCACAGGATCAGCGCCAGAAGCCCGGTCGAGGCGGTCTTGACCGCAGCGCCCGCCTGACCCGGCGCTTCCTTGGCCGCAAAGCCCGCCCAATAGGCCAGTGCCGCAGCCGCCGCCGCGATCCACAGCGTCGAAATGACCGTCGCGCCCATGCCAACCCTTTTCGCCCGCGGGCTTTCATGCTTCCCTTGGCCCGACCATGCCAAGATCCAGCCGACCCCGCAAATCCCCGCTGCCGTTGATGGCCTTTGCCGTGGCGTCACTTCTGCCCGTGCCGCTTCTGGCGCTTGGCATCTGGGCCGCGGGTCTCTGGGTCTGGGCCGGGTTCCTGTATGTCGCCCTTCTGGCGGCGCTTCTGGACCAGATGCTTCCCCTTGCCCTGGGCGATGCGCCTGAAGGGGCCGAGTTTCCCGCCGCCGATGCGGTTCTGGTCGCCGTGGGCGTCGCGGCGCTTGCGCTTCTGCCCGCCGCCACCTGGGCCATCGCCGGACCGTCAGGCCTGCGGCCCGGCCAGAAGGTTCTGGTCTTCCTGGGCACGGCGTTCTGGCTGGGCCAGGTCGGCCATCCGGCGGCGCATGAACTGATCCATCGCGGCAATCGCGCGCTGTTCCGTCTGGGTCAGACGGTCTATGCGGCGCTGTTGTTCGGCCAGCACGCCAGCGCCCACCGTCTGGTGCATCACCGCCATGTCGGCACCGCGCAGGACCCGAATTCCGCCCGGTCAGGCGAAGGGTTTTACCGTTTTGCACCAAGGGCCTGGCGCGGCAGCTTCATCAAGGGGATGAGGGCGGAAACCGCACTGCGCGCCAAGGGGAAGGGCGGCGGCGGCCCACATCCTTACATTGTCTACATGATCATCGGGATGCTTGGGCTGGCCCTTGCCGCCGGGATCGGCGGTCTGGCCGGGATATTGGTCTGGCTGGGCCTGGCGCTGCATGTGCAGATGCAGATCCTTCTTTCGGATTACGTCCAGCATTACGGGCTGCGCCGGGTGATCCTGGCCGATGGCCGACCCGAGCCGGTCGGGCCGCAACACAGCTGGAACACCGCACAATGGTTCACCGCCGCGATGATGCTGAACGCGCCGCGCCATTCCGACCACCATGCCCATCCGACCCGACCCTATCCTGCGCTGCGCCTGCCGTCCGACGCCCCGCGCCTGCCCTGGCCGCTGCCGGTGGCCTGCACGCTGGCCCTGCTTCCGCGCCTGTGGCGGCGCGCCATGGCGCCGCATCTGAAGCCCTGGGTCAAGGCCGCCGAGGCGCGGCAGGTCACGCAGGCCTGACTGGCCATCGCGCGCCGCCTCTGCCAGTCTCGCCACGCCAAGACCCGGAGTGACCGATGCGCCCCATCCCCCTTGCCCTTGCCGCCCTTCTGGCGCTCCTGCCGCTGCCCCTTGCCGCCGCGAGCGGGCAAGCGACCATGACCGCCGAGGAATTTGATGCCTATGTCACCGGCAAGACCCTGACCTATTCGCAATTTGGCCAGGTCTTCGGGACCGAGGAATACCTGCCCGGTCGCAAGGTGCGCTGGCAGTTCACCGCAGACGAATGCCAGTATGGCAGCTGGTATCCCAGGGATGACCTGATCTGCTTCCACTACGAATATGACCAGAGCGAGCATTGCTGGCGCTTCTGGAAGGAAGGCGACGGGCTGACCGCGCTGTCGGTCGATGATCCGCCCGGCTGGGAGCTTTCGGAAGTGGCCGAGACCACGCAGGGCCTGTCCTGCCCCGGCCCGGATGTGGGGGTCTGATGGATTTCGCCAAACCGCTTGCCCTGATGGCGGCGCTGATGCTGGCCGGGGCAGCCCGCGCCGCCGACGACACCCCGCTGACGGCTGAGGCTTTCGATGCCCTGACCCTTGGCAAGACCATGGACACGGCAAGCGGCGGCACGGTCTACGGGATCGAAACCTTCCTGCCCGGCCGCAGGGTGGTGTGGCGCGATGCGCGGCGCTGCGTCGAGGGCCGGTGGCAGCAGGTCGCCGACGAGATCTGCTTCACCTATGTCGACAAGCCCGACCGGCCGGTCTGCTGGATGTATTTTGACCGCGGCGACCGGATCGAGGGCCGCCACAGCGCCGCCCTGCCCGGCAGCGATCCGATCGTGCTGACCCCGGGCGACGGCCCGATCAGTTGCGACGGGTTTCTGGGCGCCTAGAACAGGCTGCCCTGCCCGCCTTGCCCTTCGCCCTCGCCCCGCGGGCGGCGCGGCGCGGGCGCGGCAGGCCCCTTGCCGCCGACCGCCAGCCGGCCATCGCTGAACTCAATCTCCAGCACCGCCGCGCGCTCGGCCTCGGCCTTGCCGGTCACCACATGGCCATCGCCGCGCACCACGGCATAGCCGCGTTTCAGCGTCTCGGTATAGCCCAGCGTCACGCGGGTGCGGTCCAGCGCCTCAAGCCTATCGCGCAGCGCGGCGATCTGGCGGACGGGCACGGCCTCCAGCCGGGTTGACAACAGGGCCAGCCGGTCGCGCGCCCTGGCGATCTGGCGGTCGCTTTCGCCGATCAGGCGGTGCAGCGCCGGGGCAAGGCGCGAGGCCCACATCTCGTACCGCGCCCGCCGCGCATCCGCGCCGCGCAGGAACCGTGCCTCCAGCGCATCGGCCCGCTTCTCCAACCCGTCGCGCCGCCGGTTCACCAGCGTCAGCAGTAGGCTGCCCTGCATCCGTGCCGCGCGCGCGTCAAAGGCGCCTTGCTTGCGGGTCAGCATCAGGCCCAGCGCACCGCGCAACCGCTCGCTTGCCGCATCCAGCGCCTGAGCCGCCGTGCCGGTCAGCGTCTCGGGCCGCGGCAGGGCGCGCGACAGGTCGCGCAGGCGCTGGCCGCGCCGATCCACGCTCACCGCCACACCTCGGGACAGCCGCGCCGCCAGCGCATCCAGCGTGGCAAGCAGGTCCAGCCGCACCGGCACCGCCAGTTCCGCCGCCGCCGTGGGCGTGGGCGCACGCAGGTCGGACGCGAAGTCGATCAGCGTCGTGTCCGTCTCATGTCCCACCGCCGAAATCAGCGGAATGCGGCTGTCCGCCGCCGCGCGGACCACGATTTCCTCGTTGAAGCCCCAGAGGTCCTCAAGCGAACCGCCGCCGCGCGCAACGATGATCAGGTCGGGGCGCGGGATCGGGCCGCCTTCGGGCAAGGCATTGAACCCCCGGATCGCGGCGGCCACTTCGGGGGCACAGTTCTGGCCCTGCACGGCGACCGGCCAGATCAGCACATGGCGGGGGAAACGGTCGCGCAGCCGGTGCAGGATGTCGCGGATCACCGCGCCGGAGGCCGAGGTGACGACGCCGATCACCCCGGGCAGGAACGGGATGGGCTTCTTCCGCGCCGGGTCGAACAGCCCTTCGGCCTGCAGGGCGGCGCGGCGCTTTTCCAGCATCGCCATCAAGGCGCCCGCCCCGGCGGGGGCCACATCCTCGACGATCAGCTGGTATTTCGACTGGCCGGGGAAGGTGGTCATCCGGCCCGTGGCCACCACTTCCATCCCCTCTTCCGGCCGCACCTGCATGCGCGCGACCTGGCCCTTCCAGGAAATCGCGGCGATGACTGCGCGGTCATCCTTGAGGTCGAAATACAGATGCCCCGAGGCCGGGCGCGAGACGCGGCCCACCTCGCCGCGCACGCGGACAAGGCCGAACTCGCCCTCGATCACCCGCTTCACCGCGCCGGACAGTTCCGACACGGTGTATTCGGGCTGGTTTCCGGGGGCGGGGGCGGCGTCTTCGAACATGTCCATGCAGACGTTCTGCCCGCAGCCTTCGGCCAAGGCAACCTTTGCCCATTCATCCCGGCACAAATATCCCGGGGTCCCGAGGGCTGGCCCCCGGTCGCGCTTGTCTCCCTGCCGCCGCCCCCGTATGAGGCGGCCATCACAGACGGCGATCACAAACGGGCGGGGGCAGCATGAACATCCTCATTCTCGGCGGCGGCGGGCGGGAACATGCGCTGGCCTGGGCGGTCAAGCAGAACCCCAAGACCGACCGGCTGATCGTCGCGCCCGGCAATGCGGGCATCGCCCAATTGGCCGAGACGGCGGATCTCGATGTGCTGGACGGCGCGGCGGTGGTGGCCTTCTGCGCCGAGAACGCGGTGGATTTCGTCATCGTCGGCCCCGAGGCGCCGCTGGCGGCGGGGGTGGCCGATGCGACGCGGGCGGCAGGCATCCTGACTTTCGGTCCTTCGGCGGCGGCGGCGCGGCTTGAGGCTTCAAAGGCCTTTACCAAGGAAATCTGCGACGCCTGCAAGGCACCGACGGCGGGCTATGCGCGCTTCACCGATGCGGCGGCGGCGCGGGCCCATGTGCTTGAAAAAGGCGCGCCTCTGGTGATCAAGGCCGATGGTCTTGCCGCGGGCAAGGGCGTGATCATGGGCATGACGCTGGACGAGGCTCTGGCCGGGATCGACGAGATCTTCGGCGGCGCCTTTGGCGCAGCGGGCGCGGAAGTGGTGATCGAGGAATTCATGGCGGGTGAGGAAGCCAGCTTCTTCATCCTGTCAGATGGCGTCAACGCCCTGCCCATCGGCACGGCGCAGGACCACAAGCGGGTGGGCGATGGCGATACCGGCCCGAACACCGGCGGCATGGGCGCCTATTCCCCGGCCCCGGTGCTGACCGACGCGATCCAGAAGCAGGCGATGGACGAGATCGTCCTGCCGACCATCGCCGAGATGGCGCGGCGCGGCACGCCCTATCAGGGCGTGCTTTACGCCGGACTGATGATCGAGAATGGCCGCGCGCGCCTTGTCGAATACAATTGCCGCTTCGGCGACCCGGAATGCCAGGTCCTGATGATGCGGCTGGGCGCGCAGGCGCTGGATCTGATGCTGGCCTGCGCCGAGGGGCGGCTGGCCGAGGCGCGGGTGCACTGGGCCGAGGATCACGCCCTGACCGTGGTCATGGCGGCGCAGGGCTATCCCGGCACCTATGAGAAAGGCAGCGCGATCAAGGGCCTGGACAGGCTGCCCGAAGACAGCCGCCACATGGTCTTTCATGCGGGCACTGCCACGCGGGAGGGCGTGGTGGTCGCGACCGGGGGCCGGGTGCTGAATGTCACCGCGCGGGCCGAAAGCCTGACGGACGCGAGGCAGGCGGCCTATGCCATGGTCGATGCGATCGACTGGCCCGGCGGTTTCTGCCGCCGCGACATCGGCTGGCGCGCGCTGTAACGCACAAGCGCCTGATTTTCCGACGAAAAATTGCGCTGGTCAGGCCTTGGGCCGTTTCAGCGCCGTCACCTCGCGGGTGAAGCTGTAATCCATGTAACCCAGCCGCGAGACCGGGACATAGCGGGTCACGTCGAACCGCCCGTTCACCAGGCAATCGTCGCGCAGATGCAGCCCGGTGACGCGGCCGACGATCAGGTGGTTTTCCCCCTCCAGCGCGACATGATGCACCACGACGCATTCCAGCGTCGCGGGCGCATCGGCGACGCGCGGGCAGTCGATGGTTTCGCATTCGGCCTTGGCCACGCCCGCCAGCGCGAATTCATCGACCCCGCGCGCGACACCCGCCGAGGTTTCGTTCATCCGCAGCCAGGCCGCTTCCTCTACCACATTCACCGCGAAGACGCCCGAGGCCAGCGCATTGGCCACGCTGTCATTCGGATCGCCCGAGAACATCACCTGCGGCGGGTTGTCCCCCACTGCATTGAAAAAAGAATAGGGGGCAAGATTGTCGCCGAAGCCCTTGGCGCGGCTGGATATCCAGCCGATCGGGCGCGGCGAGACCACGGCCTTGAACGGATTGTGCGGCAGGCCGTGGCCGTCTTCGGGGCGGTAAAACATCTGGCGGCTTCCGGCTGGGGTTCGGGCGTTTGAACCTGACACAATCGCATGTTACGGGGCGATGCCAGCAGATTCGAACGACTGGGATGAGGGACCGGCAGAGTGGCCTATCGTCTTGAAGAGGAAACCGAAGCCGACTGGTGGGAAGTCGAGGCGCTCTATGACCTCTGCTTCGCGCCGGGGCGGACGGCGCTGTCCTCCTACCGGCTGCGCGAGGGGGTGCCGACAGTCGCGCCGCTGTGCCTGACGCTGCGCGATGGCGATGGCACGCTGGCGGCGGTGATCCGCTACTGGCCGGCGCTGATCGGCGAAGAGGATGTGCTGCTGCTCGGCCCGGTGGCGGTGCACCCGACCCGGCAGGGCGAGGGGCTGGGCGGGCTTTTGATCAATGAAAGCCTGGCGGAAGCGCGGCGTCTGGGCTGGGAGCGGGTGCTTCTGGTCGGCGACGCGCCCTATTACCAGCGCTTCGGCTTCCGCAAGCTGGACGGGGTGGAGATGCCACCGCCGACGAACCCCGACCGCGTGCTGGGGCTTGAGCTGAAGACCGGGGCCTGGGCGGGCATCCGCGGCAAGGTCAGCCGCGCGACCTGAGCGGCGCAAGGCGGCGCCCCCCCCCGAAAAACCGCGTCTGGCGAAGGTCTGGCAATGGTCTGGCGAAGGTCTGGCAGGCTTGCCCTGCGACCGGGGCCGGACCGCCCCGCTGTCACGCCCATCTTGCAGCGCGGCGCATCGCGCCCAATATCGATGCCATGGACCAGAAGACCGACCCGAACCTGCCCGCCCTGCCCGTCCCGCTGCCGCCCGATCCGGCACCGGAGATTGCCGCCCTGGCCCGGCGCTGGAAGCGCGCCAATGGCCCGGTGATGGCGCTTGTCACCCGGATGGGCGGGGCTTTGGAAAGCCAGCTTTCCGTCCTGCCCGAAGCGCTGCGCCAGCGGATCGAGGATCTGACGGCACGGGCGCTGGAAACCGCCTATGGCGTGGCGGCGCAAGGCGCGCGCCTGCCCGAGACGCGCGGCCATGGCACGCTGGCCGCCGCCCTGGCCACGGGGGCGGCAGGCGGCGCGGGCGGCATCGCCACCGCGATTGCCGAAATGCCCTTTACCATCACCGTTCTGTTGCACGCGATCCGGCGCGAGGCGGTGCTGGCGGGCTATGACCCGGACGATCCCTGGATCCGGGCCGAGGCGCTGCGCACTTTCGGATCGGGCAGCCCGGTCGCGTCGGATGACGGGATCGACACGTCTTTCTTCACCGCCAGGCTGACCCTGACCGGACCGGCGATTCAGGGGCTGATCGCGCGGGTGGCCCCGCGGCTGGCGGCGGCGCTGGGGCAGAAGCTGGCGGCGCAATCGGTGCCGCTGCTGGGGGCGGTGTCGGGGGCGGCGCTGAACGCGGCTTTCCTGAGCTATTACCGCGAGGCGGCGGCGATCCGTTTCGCATTGATGCGGCTGGCCGAGACCCATGGCGCGGCCCCGGTGATCGAGGCCTTCGCCGCCGCAACCGCGCCGCCACGCATCACACGAGCCTGAGCACGCTTTCCCGGGCAGGAACATGAAACGGCCCCACCGGCGGGTGACCGGCGGGGCCTTGGGGTGTGAGAACAGAGAGCTGATGCAAGCAGCGCCTGATGCGGGCTGGGTAGACCCGCAGGCACAGGTCTAGGGCGATTCCCCTTACCGCATGGTTAATGCCCGAGGGGAATCTCGCCGCCGCTACAGCCCCTCGAAGGCGCAAAGCGCATGGACCTGCATGCCCATCGCCTCGAGCTTGCGCCGCCCGCCCAGGTCGGGCAGGTCGACGACGAAGGCGCAGCCGATGATCTCGGCGCCCAGGCGCTCGATCAGCCTGATCCCGGCCTCGGCGGTGCCGCCGGTGGCGAGAAGGTCATCGACCAGCAACACCCGCTCGCCCGGTTGCATGGCGTCGTCATGCATCTCGACCACCGCCTCGCCATATTCCAGCGTATAGGACTGGCTGATGGTCTGGCCGGGCAGCTTTCCCTTCTTGCGGATCGGCACGAAGCCGGTGGAAAGCTGATGGGCGACCGCGCCGCCCAGGATGAACCCCCGCGCCTCGAGCCCCGCCACCTTGTCGATGCGCAGGCCGGCATAGGGGGCGAGCAACTGGTCCACGCACATGCGCAGGCCGCGCGGATCGGCGAAAAGCGTGGTGACATCGCGAAAGAGGATGCCCTCATGCGGGAAGTCGACGATGGTGCGGATGTAATCCTTGACGGATTTTGCCGGTGCGGTCTGTGCCATGCGCGCCTCAGATCAGGGGGTCGGGTCTGGTTACCATCAGCCAGAAGATTGCGACAAGGGCCGTAAAGGCCGGCCAGCCCAGCACGAACCACAGCCGATACAGCCGCCGCGCCTGCTCGGGCAAAGGACGGTTGTCGCGCAGCGCCTGCGCCGCAAGATCGCGTATTCGCAGTTGCAGCACCACCACGGGCGCCCAGCATAGAAAGGCCAGGGCATAAAGGGCATAGGCGGCCAGAAGCCAGGGGGCGGTCACCGGGTGGCCGGTCAGATGCACAAGCCACAGGCCGGTCAGCGGCTGGATCACGCCGGCCGGGGTGGTGAACAGCCAGTCGGCCAGGACCACGGCAGATGCGGTGGAATGCACCGCCTCGGCCGTGCCCCTGTGCATCGCGCGGACCATCTGGAAGGCGGTTCCGATGCCGGTGCCGAACAGCACGGTCGAGGACAGGATATGCAGGAATTTCGCCAGCTCGTAGCTGTCCATCAGCGTTCCTCGACCAGGATCAGATGCACGATCATCAGGGCAAGGATCGGCAGGTTCTTCAGCAGCGCGCCGAACGGATCGAGCCAGAGCGCGGGCGCGAGCAGCGTCAAGCCGGCGGTGTAGGTCAGGACGAGCGCGATCTGAGTGCGCGCGATGAAGCGGGGGCGCCAGTCGCGCAAAAGCGCCAAGCCCAGGGCCAGATCGGCCAGCCCGCCAAGCCGCGCGAGGGCAATGGATGCGGTCTCGGGCAGCAGCGTGCCGCTGCGCGGCAGGAAATCCTGTGGGGAAAGCAGAAGGCCCAGCGCGGCAGAGGCGATCCAGAGGACAGCCAGCACCAGGCGGATCAGCGGCTTGGCCAGGTAAAGCCGGGCCTGCCACAGATCCTGCGTGCCTGCAGGCCTTGCGGCAAGGAAGCCCGTGAACGGCCGCGGGCGGCGCGACAGGCGGGACAGGAGCGGCGCAGGATCGGCCAGCACGCCCGCCTGCAGCTGCGCCACGGCAGTGGCCGAGACCGGCCCCATGCGCAGCGCCTCTCCCACCCGTCCCAGCGCGCGGGCCAGCGGCAAGGGCAGCCGCAGGATCGGCACAGGTTCAAGACCAAGCCAGCCGCGCAGAGCCTGGGCCAGCTCAGCCTGGCTCAGCGTCTCGGGCCCGCCGATCCCCCAGGGGCCGGCGCCGGGCGGGTCCAAGAGGCAATCGATCACGATATCGGCCAGATCGGCGGCGTGGATCGGATTGAAGAGCTGATCGCCCTGGCCCACCACCGGCAGACGACAGGGCAGCGAAGCGAAAGCGCGCAGGAGCGAAGAGCCGCCATAGGACGTGTCCGCCAACACTAGACCGGGCCGCAGAATCGTATGGGCAGCGAACAGCGCCTCCGTCTCGCGCCGCCAGAAGGCGAAGGGGGTGGTCGCGGCGTCGATGCCCATAGCTGAGATCAGGATGGCCGGGCCATCCAACGCGGCCAGCGCTGCAAGAGGTGCCGCACGGTGAACGGCGGCAAAGTCGGTTTCGCTGCCGGTCAACAGGCCCGCAGCATTGACCAGGGCCGCGCCGCTGGGCAGATGGGGCTGCCAGAAGGCCGGTTCATGGCAGGCAGGATTGGCAAGGTCGGCTTCGAGCGTATGAGAACCCATCGCCTGCAACCGCCCGGTCCGGCGTGCCTGGGCGGTGACGTCCCATCCGGCGGCGCGCAACGCAAAGGCGATATGGCGGCCGATGAAGCCGTCGGCCCCCAGGACAAGTACCTTGCTTGCCGCCATCTAAGGATAGATCCAGCGCAGGAGGGCGGCGTCCTGGCCCTCGATGGTCACGGTGGCATTGCTGTCCTGGCTGAGGATCGAGACGCCTTCATAGGCCTTGCCCTGCACGTCGAAGCGCGGGCCGAGCGCCTGGAACAGTTCCTCAAGGACCACGGATTGCATGTCATGCGCCTCCATGGCGGTCGAGATCAGGATGGTGGCGGCGGTGATCTGATTGCGGCCGTTCCACCAGATGGTCGAATAGCCGACGCCCATGGTGCCGGGGGCGGTGAGGCCGGGTTCGGCCCGCATCGCGTCGCCGGGCTGGGCGGCCGAGATGAAAAGCCGGATATCGGCGCCGGGATCGGTGCCGCGGCTCAGGGCAAGGCGCGCGCCTGAGGCGTTGATCTGGGCGATGGCCTGGTCGAGCGAGAGGTCGAGAAGGCGGGCGAGGTCGTGGGTGAGCCGGGCGTCCGAGGGCAGAAGGGCGACGGTCAGCGCGGGTTTGGCCCAGCGCACGCTCGGGCCGCGGCAGTCGCCGCCGGGCGGCGCGCCGCAGGTGGCCAGCGCGAAGAACTCGGCATCCGTCAGCAGGCCCGGCGCGGGGATGGCGTCGAAATCCACATCCTGCGCCGGGGCGGCGCTGGCGAGAAGCGACAGGAGAAGGGCAAGGCGTTTCACAGCACGCGCCCCGCGATGGCATCGAGCCGCGACCCCGTCGCCGAGACGGCCGGAATGTCGCTGCAGCCCGCGCGTTTCAGCGCGTCGATATCGGCGCGGCAGGGGATCGAGCGGGGCGTATGGACATGGCTGCGGCCATGGCGGGGCAGGAAGGCCATGGCCACGCCGTTCAGCCGCCCGATCAGGAGGCCATCCGAAGCCGCCCCCCAAAGGGCGGGCAGCCTGACCCGGAAGGCGCCTTCCAGCCCCTCGATCTGACAGACGCCGGACCCGCCGATCACCCCGACCCTGGTCTGCATGATGGCCCCTTTCGCCCGCGCCCGGGGCAGAGCCTAGCGGGGGCGGGCGCGGTGGGAAAGGGGTGTCTCACGCAGGGACAGAAGGGCGAAGCAGGGAAATCAGCGGCTTGCGGGACGGTGTTAGGGATATCTTTACCCTGTCACCGGCCGGAAGGGCGCGGGGGACAGGACCGGGCCCAGGTTGATCGCGGAGAAGCTTGAACCAAGATGACGCGGGGAAGACGGCTGCGGGGGCGGGCGGCGGGGCTTGCGCCCCCTACCCCGTCGGCGGGCCGCGCTGGATGATGCCGGTGGCGGCGGCGGCGGCAAGGGCAGTGACGATCCAGCCGGCATAGATCAGGGGCCAGCGCGCCCACCACAGGGCATGGCCCCAGGCCCCGCGCGCAGGCGAGGGTTGCCAGGCGGCGGTCTGGCCCAGATCGACCACCGGGATCACCAGATCGGCCCCCCAGGCGAGGGGCTGGAACGTCTCCCAGTCGACCCCGGCACCTGCCGGGCCGTTCCAGGCGGCGGCGGGGTTTTGCAGGCAGCCGGGCGCGGGATCGGGCAGGCAGTCCTGCGCCAGCATCGCGGCCCAGCCCTCGGAGGCGGCGACGAGATCGTTGTTGGGGGCAAAGCTGCCCTCGGACCAGGAGAACGCGGCCAGGGTGGCGGCGAGAAGGATCAGCCCCGCCACCCAGGCCAGCGCGCGGAAGGGCGCATAGCCATAGCCGACCACGGCGCGGGCCGCCGTGTCCCAGATCCCGTCCAGAAGCGCGAGGCCCCTGCCCCAGCGCCCGCGCGCCCGGGCCGCCGCCCGGCGCGCCCGGCCCTTGAGCCGCGCCTGCGCCTCGAGGAGGCGGCGGGCCTCGGCCTCATGCCCCATGGCGTAAAGCACCTTGGCGCATTGGCCATAGGGTTGCGGCAGGAAGCGGCCCTCGGCGCTGCGGGCGCAGCGTTTCAGCCACAGAAGGCGCGTCGCGGCATCGGTGGGGGCATCGCGGGTGATCCGGTCATAGGTGAAGCCGTCGAGATAGGTGCGGCCCTGCGGCGGCCAGGAGGCCAGGTCATCGACCAGATCGCCCACCCGCGCCGATGGCAGATGCAGGCTGCCCTCATGAACGGTGACCTTCTGCCAGAAGAACTCGGCCGCGACCTCCATCCGCTGCCCCGACAGGGCGCGGCCGCCGGGATTGGAAAATTCGGCCGAGGCGCAATCAAGCTGGCCGCCGATCCTTGCGCCCGAAAGGCGGACCTCGCCCTGGGCCTGAAACGGCGACATGCCATGGTCGCGGAAAAAGACATCGCCGGTGATCTCGGCCGCTTGCAGGGTCAGGGCGGTGCCGCCGGGGTTCAGGAAGCGCGCGCCGTCGCAGGCCAGTTGGCCGTCGATGCTGGCATTGGCCAATGACACCTCGCCTTCCGACAGGAAGGGCCTCGTCTGGCTGGCCCGGAGATAGGCCGAGGCGCCGATGCGCGCGCCCTGGGCGGTGAGCCCCTTCAGATGCGCGCCATGCAGCGCCAACTGCCCGCCGATGGCGGCATTGGCCAGCGACAGCCGCGCGGTGGCGTCGAGGGCGAGGAAGAAGGCCGATCCGGCGATTTCGGCGCCTTCGGCCATCAGGCCGGGCAGAAGGCTGCCCGACAGGACCAGTTGGGCGAAACGGGTGCGGCGGGCGACAAGCGCATGGGTGAAGGCGCAGAGGCGCAGGTCGGTTTCGCCCCGCGCCTCGGTGAAGGACAGATCGAGCGGCCCGTCGATCACCGCGCCGATCAGGCGGATGCCCTGCGGCGCGACCGGCGCCCGTGCCGAACCGCCGGTGACGAGATGGCCAAGAAGCCCGACCCGGATGCGCGGGGCGGCGGGGTCGGCCGGGTCGGGGCGGGTGGCGGCGAACTGGCAGAGCGTGCCCGCCGCCGCGTGGGCCAGAAGCGCCGCCTCGGCCGGGTTGGGACCGGAGGCGAGGAAGGCCGCGATGTCGAAAGAGGCGGGATCGGGGGCGGTCATGGTGGGGCGACTATGCTGTGGCGGATGGAAGAAGGGCAAGGGCCGCGCAAGCGGCGGGAAACCGCGCCACCTGCGGCGTTTGCGCCCCCCTCCGCCCCCTGCCCCGCGCCCCCTTGCGCCTGCCCCCCCGCCCCGCTAGGAAGCGCGCGACTTTCTGGGGCCGTAGGAGGGTGTCGTGCCGCTTCTCGTAATGAAATTCGGGGGCACTTCGGTGGCCGACCTCGCGCGCATCGAGAATGCCGCGAAAAAGGTGCAGGCCGAGGTCGAGCGCGGCTATGACGTCATCGTCATCGTCAGCGCCATGTCGGGCAAGACCAATGAGCTGGTGGGCTGGGTCGAGGGCACCTCGAAACTCTATGACGCGCGCGAATATGATGCGGTCGTCGCCTCGGGCGAGAACATCACCGCCGGTCTGATGGCGCTGCGCTTGCAGGAAATGGGCGTGCCGGCCCGGTCCTGGCAGGGCTGGCAAGTGCCGATCAACACCACCTCGGCCCATGGCTCGGCCCGGTTCGTGAGCATTCCGCGCGAGAATATCGACGCCAAGTTCGCCGAAGGCTTCAAGGTGGCGGTGGTCGCGGGCTTCCAGGGCGTTTCCGCCGAAGGCCGGATCACCACGCTGGGCCGCGGCGGCAGCGACACGACGGCGGTGGCCTTTGCCGCCGCTTTCGGCGCCGAACGCTGCGACATCTATACCGATGTCGACGGGGTCTATACCACCGACCCGCGCATCGTCCGCAAGGCGCGGAAGATGGACAAGATCGCCTTCGAGGAAATGCTGGAACTGGCCTCGCTGGGCGCCAAGGTCCTGCAGACCCGCTCGGTCGAACTGGCCATGCGCTACAAGGTGCGGCTGCGCGTCCTGTCCTCGTTCGAGGATACCGACGAGAACTCTGGAACCCTGGTCTGTGACGAGGAGGAAATCATGGAATCGAAAGTCGTCAGCGGCGTCGCCTTCTCGCGCGATGAGGCGAAGATCACGCTTTTCACCATCGAGGACCGCCCCGGCGTCGCCCAGGCGATCTTCGGGCCCTTGGCCGATGCGGGCGTGAATGTGGACATGATCGTCCAGAACATTTCGGAAAAGAACTATGGCGGCCATCCCGGCGCGGTGACCGACATGACCTTCTCGGTCCCGGTCAACCAGGTGCCGCGCGCCCAGAAGGCGATGGAAGATGCCAAGGCCGCGGGCCTGATCGCCTATGACGATCTGGTGGTGGATACCGAGGTGGCCAAGGTTTCCGTGGTCGGCATCGGGATGCGCAGCCAGGTCGGCGTGGCGGCGCGGATGTTCAAGGCGCTGGCCGCCGAGAATGTGAACATCAAGGTCATCGCCACCAGCGAGATCAAGATTTCCGTGCTGATCGACCGCAAATACATGGAACTGGCGGTGCAGGCGCTGCACGACGCCTTCGAGCTGGACCAGGCCTGAGGCACGACGGGCCGGTTGCCCCTGCGGGGATCGGTTGGTGGCTGCGGCTTGCAGGGCGGGGATCACCCCGCCCTTTGTCGTTTCAGCCAGGCGCGGCTGAGGGCGACGTCCTGGCCGTCGGGCGCCCAGTCATGGCCGCAGTCCATCAGATGGCAGGTGATCCGCGCCCCGGCTGCGGTGAACTGGCGGGCAAGACGCGGCGCGTCTTCGGGGCGGCGGCGGGCATCCTGCGCCCCGGCAAGGATCAGCACCGGCAGGCCCGCCAGCGGCGCAAAGCCGAAGTCGGCGGCCAGGGGTTCGGGGCGCATCAGGATCGCGCCCGCGAACCGGCTGGGCGCGGTGGCAAGCAGCGCCTCGGCAAAGATCGCGCCACTGGAATAGCCGACAAGAAGCGGGGGCCGGTCGGGCATGTCATGGCTGGAGGCCAGCCAGTCGCGGGCGATGGACAGGATGGCCGGGGCGTCCAGGCTGCGGTCGGGGCGGCGGCGGAAGAAGGTGAAGCCCGCCCCTTCTGCAAAGGCCCCGCGCGGGGCGAGGACCGGAAGGCCGGGCGCAAGGGCTGCGGCGAAACCGGCCAGATCGCTTTCGTCGCGGCCTGAGCCGTGCAGGGTGATCAGCGCTTGCATCCGGTCCCCCGTGGTTTTGGCCGGGGCTAGCAGGCGGCGGTCGGTGCGGCAAGCCGCCCGCGCGCCCCGCCCTTGCTGCCCAGAAACGCGGCACAGGTTCAAGCTTTGCGCAAGGGCCGGAGGTCCAGAGGGCGCGGCACACTCGCCAAGCCGCAACCGAGCCCTTATAGAGGGGATAAGGGACAGGATCGGAAACAATGCCGGAACGGACCGAAAGCGACAGCCGCAAGCTCTTGCGGCGCCTGCGGGATACTCTTGCCGAAAGCGGCAAGGGCCAGGACCGGCTTGACCGCGTGACCCATCTGATCGCCGATTCGATGCGGACCGAGGTCTGCTCGATCTATCTGTTCCGCGACGAGGACACACTGGAGCTTTGCGCCACGGAAGGCCTGAACAAGGCCGCCGTCCACCAGACCCGCATGAAGCTGGGCGAGGGTCTGACGGGCCGGGTGGCGCGCACGGGCATTCCGGTCAACACCGCCAATGCGCCCTCGGAACGCGGGTTCCGCTACATGCCCGAGACGGGGGAAGAGATCTTCTCGTCCTTCCTGGGCGTGCCGATCCAGCGCGTCGGCGAGAAGCTGGGCGTCCTGGTCGTGCAGTCGAAGACGGCGCGGGAATTTTCCGAAGACGAGGTCTATGCGCTGGAAGTCGTGGCCATGGTTCTGGCCGAGATGACGGAACTGGGCGCTTTTGCCGGCGAGGAGGGCGGGCTTGCGCCGCTGCACCGCCAGCCGGTGATGTTCCGCGGCGGCACGGGCCAGGAAGGTGCGGCAGAGGGTCGGGTCTGGCTGCATGAGCCGCGCGTCGTGGTGACCAACCCCGTGGCCGATGACCCGCTGACCGAGATTGACCGCATCCGCGAGGCCGTGGGCAGGCTGCGCATCTCGATCGACGATCTCCTGGAGGCAGAGCAGCTGGACAAGGACCAGAAGCAGGTCCTGGAAGCCTATCGGATGTTCGCCCATTCGCGCGGCTGGCTGCGGCGGATGGAAGAGGACATCATGCGCGGCCTGTCGGCCGAGGCGGCGGTGGAAAAGGAACAGGGCGCGGCGCGGGCGCGGATGGAGCAGGTCGCCGACCCCTATCTGCGCGAGCGGCTGCACGATCTGGACGACCTGTCGAACCGGCTGTTGCGCATCCTGACCGGACAGGGCCAGGACACGGGTGCCGCCATGCCGGAAAACCCGATCCTGATCGCGCGCAATATCGGGCCGGCCGAATTGCTGGAATATGGCCGCAAGCTGCGCGGCGTCGTGCTGGAGGAAGGCTCGGTCGGCAGCCATGCCGCCATCGTCGCCCGCGCCCTGGCGATTCCGCTGGTGATCCATGCCGAGCGCATCACCCAGGAGGCGCTGAACGGCGATGCGATCCTGGTCGATGGCGATCAGGGCATCGTCCATCTGCGGCCCGAGGAAACCGTCGCCCGCGCCTTTCGCGACAAGATCGCCATGCAGGCGGCGGCGCAGACCCGCTATGCCAGCCTGCGCGCCCTGCCCGCCCAGGCGAAATGCGGCACGGTGATCCATCTGCACATGAATGCCGGGCTGATGGCCGACCTGCCCAGCCTTGAAGGCTCGGGCGCCGAGGGCGTGGGCCTGTTCCGCACCGAATTGCAGTTCCTGATCCGCAACCAGATGCCGAAACGGGCCGAGCTGGCGGCGCTTTATGCCCGGGTGATGGATGCGGCCAAGGGGCGGCGCGTGGCCTTCCGCACGCTCGACATCGGGTCGGACAAGGTGCTGCCCTATATGAAGCCCAATGACGAGCCGAACCCGGCGATGGGCTGGCGGGCGATCCGGGTGGGGCTGGACAAGCCGGGCGTGTTGCGGATGCAGATCCAGGCGCTGATCCGGGCGGCGGCGGGGCGGCCGCTGACGGTGATGTTCCCCTTTGTTACCGAACATGGCGAATTCATCGCGGCGCGCCAGGCGATCCTGGCCGAATTGCACCGCGAGAAATCCTTGGGCCATGTCGTGCCCGCCAGCATCGAGATCGGCGCGATGTGCGAGACGCCCTCGCTGGCCTTTGCGCCGAAAGCGTTTTTCGAACTGGCCGATTTCATCTCGGTCGGCGGCAATGACCTCAAGCAGTTCTTCTTCGCGGCGGATCGCGAGAATGAACGGGTGCGGCGGCGCTATGACACGCTGAACCTGTCTTTCCTGAGCTTTCTGGAAGTGATCATCGGGCGCTGCGCCGAGACGGGCACGGCGCTGTCCTTCTGCGGCGAGGATGCCGGGCGGCCGATCGAGGCGCTGGCGCTGACGGCCCTGGGCTTCCGCAGCCTGTCGATGCGCCCGGCCTCGATCGGGCCGGTGAAGGCGCTGATCCGCCAGGTCGATCTGCGCGAGGTGCGCGCGGTGATCGAGGCGGCGCGGGACGCGGGGGCGGAAAGCGCGCGACCGGCACTGATGGGCTGGCTGGCGACGCAGAACGTCTGAGGGCGGGTCCGGTCTGACCGGCGCGGGCGATCGCCCTGCGGGGAACCGGTCAGGCCTTCTTCAAATGGTATGGCCGCACCATGCCATCGGCAGGCAAACGCCAGCCCTTGCTGATCTTGTAGATCATCTCGACGCTCAGCCCGCGCTTGCGGTTCAGCACTTCGGATGCGCGGGACGCAGAGCCGAGGATTTCCGCCAGATCCCGTTGCGTCCGCCCTGCGGCGGCCATATGCGCCTTGATCAAATCGACCGGATCAAGATCCGGTATCGGATGATGCTTGTCCTCATAGGCTTCAATGAGCTCTGCCAGCACGTCGAAACGGTCAGCCTCGGGCGTGCCCGGGGCGGGTTGACCATCGAAATAGACGGCAATCTCGGCCAGGGCCCAGTCAAGATCGTCTTGGGTGCGGATCGGGCGAATGTCCATCAGATCGTCTCCGGATTGATCTTGTCATACTGTTTGTGGCTGCCGATGAACTTGACCAGCCCACGACGGTAGGCATAGGCGAAGTGGACGATCAGGCGATACTTGTTGCCGCCAATGTCGAAGATCGCGCGGTTGTCGCCGACGAAATCGACAGTGGTTCCGAACGTCCGCTTGATATCGGCCGGGCCAGCCCAATCCGCGCGCGACGCGATCGCATACCAGGCGACCAACGGCGCCTCGGCGCGGGGATCACTTTCCCAGAACGCCCGGAGCTTCGACTTCGCAATGATCTGCATCGCTGTCTCGTCATTCCCATTATGGGAATATCAGACAGGATCGGGTCGGTCAAGAAATTTTCCCAAAACGGGAAGTTTTCGCATCGGAGCGGCTTCGACAAGACGATGACGGAGATGCCCCCGAGGCTTAGCCCGGCAGGACCGCTCCGGGGTTGAGGATGCCGTTGGGGTCGAGCGCCGCCTTGATCGCCCGCATCGCGGCCAGTTTCGCCGGATCGCCATAGCGTTGCAGGTCATCGGTCTTGAGCCGCCCGATGCCATGTTCGGCCGAGACCGAACCGCCCAGCGCGTGCACAAGATCGTGCAGGGTTTCCTTGACCGCATCGCGCACCGGATCATGCGCGCTGCGATCTTCGCCCCGCAGGGGGAAGACGTTGTAATGCAGGTTGCCATCGCCCAGATGGCCAAAGGCGTTGATGCGGAACTGCCCGAAACGGGCGATCCGCGCGGGGGCTTCGGTCAGGAAGCCGGGGATTTCGGCCAGGGGCAGCGAGATGTCATGGCTGGAGACGGCGCCCACCCGGCGGTTGGCTTCGGGCAGGGATTCGCGGATGTTCCACAGCGCTTCGGCCTGGGCCTCGGAGGCGGCGATGACGCCATCCTCGACCAGACCCGCCTCGGCGGCTTCTTCGAACAGCGCGGCCATGGTCGCTTCGGGTTCCATGGCGGCGGGCAGGCCCAGTTCCAGAAGGACGCACCAGTCGGGCGGCGTTGGAAAGGGCTGGCGCAGCTCGGGGCCGACTTCGGAAAGGAATTCAAGCCCGGTGCGGGCGATCAGCTCGAAGCCCGAGATCAGGCCGCCGACCCGCGCCTCCATCTGGCGCAGCAGCTTCAGCGCGGCGGCGGGGCTGGGCACGACCAGCATGGCGACGACGCGATGGGCCGGGATCGGGAACAGTTTCAGCGCGGCGGCAGTGATGACGCCCAGCGACCCCTCGGCCCCGATGAGAAGGTTTTTCAGGTCATAGCCGGTATTGTCCTTGCGAAGCCGGCGCAGGCCGTTCCAGACCGTGCCATCGGCCATCACCGCCTCGATCCCAAGGCAAAGGTCGCGGGCATTGCCATAGCGCAGGACGGCAGTGCCGCCCGCGTTGGTGGCCAGATTGCCGCCGATCGTGGCAGTGCCCTGGCTGGCCAGCGCCAGCGGGAACAGGCGATCCGCTGCCGTGGCCGCCTCATGCAGCGCGCCCAGGGTCAGGCCGGCTTCGGCGATGATGACATTCTCGTCCGGCCAGGTGCCGCGCAGCGCCGTCATCTTTTCCAGCGACAGGATCAGGGGCAGCGGCCCCTTGGGCATGAGCTGGCCGCCGACAAGGCCGGTGCCGCCGCCCCAGGGCAGCACGCCGACACGGGCGGCGTTGCAGGCGGCAAGGATCGTGGCGACTTCCGCAGTCGATTGCGGCAGGGCGACCGGGCCGGGCTGACCCGCATAACGCCCGCGCGGTTCTTCAAGATGGCGGGCCTGCGCCTGTGCCAGACGGCCGGGGGGCAGCTTTTCGGCCAGTGAGGACAGAAAGGCGGCGTCGCAGGGCGTAAGCATGGCATTCTCCTTCGCGCACAGACCTAGCCGGGGCGATGACGGAAGGGAAGGCCGGGCATCAGTCAAGCCAGCGCGGTTCCAGCACAAGGATCGTGGGGCGCGACGGCAGGTCGTGCATGGAAAAGCTCATCTCAGAGAGGCCGGTTTCGACCACGTCGAACTCGCCCTCCATCTCTTTCAGGAAGTCGACCAGCGAGGCGCCGGAAAACCAGTGCATCGGGATCACGACCGAGCTTTTCAGCCGCTTCACCACCCCCGCCATGTCCGAGACCCGCATCGTATAGCCGCCATCGACCGGGACCATGACGATATCAAGCCGTCCGATGGCGGCATATTGCTCTGGCGAGGGGATCTGATGCAGGTGGCCGAGATGGCCGATGCACAGGCCCGCCGCCTCGAAGATGAAGATCGAATTGCCATCCTTGCGCGCGCCTTCGCCAAAGGGGCCGCGCGTGTCGGTGGTGACGTTTCGGATGAGCATCGACCCCAGATCAAGCCGATACTCGGCGGGGCGGCCCGCTTGCGGCCAGCCTTCCAGCACCTGCGGGATGCGCGGATCGGGATGGGAGGACCAGTGGCTGGAATGGGCGTTGTTCATGGTCACGACGTCGGGGACGAGGTCCCTGGTGCCGAGATAGCCGGTGTAGTCGGTCACGGCGACAGTCCCGTCGGGGGCGACGATGGCGAAGCTGGCATGGTCGAAATAGCGGATCAGGACGTGGTCAGCCTCAACCGCGTCAGGCCATTTAACAGGGACAACGGTCTCAGGCGCAAGGCGCGGCCCCTGCGCCAGCGCGATGCAATGCGAGGGGATGCGGTCGGAGGGGGCTTCTTGCGCCATGGCGGGCGCGGCGAGGAGGAGCGACAGGGCAAGACACAGGCGGGCGGGCGGCTGGGGCATGGCGGCAGCTCCGGGTCCGGGGGCGGGTCGGGAAAGGATAGACCGGAATGGTGGCCTGTCATGCGCGGTCAGGGCGATGCGCCATCACCTTGTCGCGAGCGCATCAGATCGCGCAGGGCCGCCAGCGTGCGCAGGTTACGGGTCGTCACCTGCCCGGAAAAGAGCCGCGGCAGGGCCTCGGCCAGTTTCGAAGTGCCGATGCCGTCAGGAGCGTGGAGTAGAAGGTGCCCGGGACGCAGCAGGAGGGATTCGCGGGGCGCGCGCAGGGTTTCGGCCCTGTCGGCGGCGAAATCCGCGTCGGCGGGCGACAGGAAGGTCGCGTGAATGCGGGCCGGGTCCGCGGCGTCGAACGGGTGGTCGAGGGCGGCGGAAAGCTCGGCCTCGGTCAGCACGAACATCTGCGGACGGAAGCCGAAAATTTCCGCGATGCCATCTGCGATGGTGCGGGCGATGTCATCGGCGCCGCCGCTGGCGCCAAGGACGGCATTGCCGGACTGGATCAGGGTTTGCGGCGCCTGGAACCCCTGCCCTGCCAGCACCCTGCGCCATTCGGCCATCGGCAGGCGGTTCCTGCCGCCGACATTGACCCCGCGCAACAGCACGGCCCGGTCGCGCAAGCCGTCAGGCCGGGCCGACATCGGTGCGGCCGCGCCGGTCGCCGCGCAGATTGGCGTAGAGGACATGGTTGCGCCAGCGGCCGTTGATCTGGAGGTAGCTTTGCGCCACGCCTTCGTATTTGAAACCGCATTTCTCCAGCACGCCGCGCGAGGCGGCGTTTTCGGGCAGGCAGGCAGCTTCGATCCGGCTGAGGTCAAGCTGGGTGAAGGCGTGATGGACGACACCCAGAATCGCCTCGCGCATATAGCCCTGCCTTGCATGGGGCGCGCCGACCCAATAGCCCAGCGTGCCGGTCTGGGCCGGGCCGCGGCGGATATTGTCCAGAGTGATCGCGCCCAGAAGCCGCTGGTCCTGGCGGCGGATCAGCATCAGGGGCAGCGCGGTGCCCTGCGCCTCGGCCCGGTTGGCCCAGTAGACGCGGTTGGTGAAGGCGCGGCGGGCCAGGTGATCATGGCTCCAGACCGGCTCCCAGGGTGTCAGGAAAGCGGCGCTGTCGGCGCGCAGGGCCGACCATTGCGGCCAGTCGGCATGGACCGGCAGGCGCAGGGTCATCCGCTCGGTCTCGACGCGGACCCGGCGGCGCAGGCCCAGCATCACGCCGACAGACCCGCGCGGATCGCCTCCAGCCCCGGCGCGGTCTCGACCGGGCCATAGACGGCCAGCGCCGCCTTGGCGCCCAGAAGCGCCCCGCCCCAGTCGCGCAGGCCGCGCGTGGTGACGGCGTCGATCTTCTGCACCGCCTCGTCCAGATCGGGCACCCGGCCCCAGATCGACAAGAGGCGGGCATTGCGCTCGGCCCGGCTGGAGGGGCTTTCGAGACCCATCAGCATTCCGGCCTTGATCTGGGCCTTGGCCCGGGCGACCTCGGCATCGGTCATGTCCTCGGCGGCGCGCTTCAGCTCGGCCACGGTCAGTTCGGTCAGATCGCCGATCTCGTCGCCGCTGGTTCCGGCATAGATGGTGATCTGGCCGGTATCATCATAGGCGGCGGACTGGGCATAGATCGTGTAGCACAGGCCACGTTCCTCGCGGATCTTCTGGAACAGGCGGCTGGACATGCCGCCGCCCATCGCCATCGACCAGATCTGCGCGGTGTAGACCATCGGGTCGCGATAGCCGGGCGCTTCGAGGTTCAGGGCGAAATGCGCCTGTTCAAGATCCTTGACCTCGCGCCGCTCGCCGCCCGCAAAACCGGCGCGGTCGGCGGTGAAGGCCCCCACGGGCACCAGCCCGCCAAAGATCTTTTCGGCCTCGGCGACGATGGCGTCATGGTCGATGCCGCCCGCCGCCGACAGGATCATGCGGTCCGGCCCGTAATGGCGCGCGACGAAGCGGCGCAGGTCGCCGCGGTCGAAGCTGGCGACCCGCTCTTCCGGGCCCAGGATGGTGCGACCGAAGGCCTGGCCGGGATAGGAGACCTCGTGCAGCCAGTCGAAGATGATGTCGTCGGGCGTGTCATTCGCCTGACCGATTTCCTGCAGGATGACGTGACGCTCGGTCTCGATATCTTCGTCGGCGAAGACGGGGTTCAGGACGATGTCGGAGATCACGTCCAGCGCGCGCGGCACATCGGCGGACAGGCAGCGGGCGTAATAGGCCGTCATCTCGCGCGAGGTATAGGCGTTGATATAGCCGCCGACATCCTCGATCTCTTCGGCGATCTGAAGGGCGGTGCGCCTGTCAGTGCCCTTGAAGGCCATATGTTCCAGAAAATGCGCGATGCCGTTCTGGTCCGCGCCTTCATGCCGCCCCCCTGCCCCCACCCAGATGCCGACCGAGGCCGATTTCAGGCCCGGCATCGCTTCGGTCACGATGCGAAAGCCGTTGGGCAGGGTATGGGTGCGAAGCGTCACGATGGCGTCCGTTCACAAGGGTCTGGTCACAGGGTCATAATGCAGGCCGGGGGCATGTGAAAGGGCGCAGCGACAGGCTTTGCTGCGGGGGCGCAGAGCGTGTAGCCTATCGGCCATGCGCAAACCCCTTGGCTTTCTGTCGGCCCTTGTCCTGTCCGCCTGCATCGGCGCGGACGGGTCGGTCCAGGCAGTTCAGGGCGTGGCGCTGCGGGTGGCGCTGGACGAGAATTATCTCTGGCCGGTCGAGATGCCGGGCCATCCCGAGGTCGATGTCATGCCCACTGTTCCCGCGCTGGTGGTGTCGCGCCAGGATGGCGTGCCCATGGCGGGGACGGATGGCGACCTCGCCCGCGCCGCCACCGATGCCTATTGCCGCGCGCAGGGGCAGGTCTGGCCGGGGGGCGAAGGCCGCTTTGCCAATGGGGAATGGGCCTTCGCCGTATGCCAGCCGGGCTAGGCTGTCGGGCCGAGCGGCCGTTTGGGCCGTCAGGCTAAGCTGCAGTCCGTTTTGCCCTGTCCCGCAGCCTCAGATGAGTCATTCTGAATCTTGGGGTCTCCTCCCGCCGATACGGGACAGGACGCCAAAGATGAACGCAAACCCAAAGATAATAGTCATGATCGGGTAGCCGAAGCGCATGAACGGCAATGCGCGTCCGCCTTCATCGAAAATACTCATCTGGAACCAAACGTCGTAGGTCACATAGGCACAGAGAGCCAACCCGACGCCGAAGCCCAACGTGCCCCAGATGCTTGCCACTTGGTTCCGCATCTCGTGACCGTGGTTCACCATCATCCAGATCAACAACCATGGCACGCCGATGCCGACCGGGATAGACAGCCACAGCGGCCAGTCCCAGAAGGCCTCAGTTGAGGCAATGTGGAAGCCATCGGCGACTGATGCCCATACGCTTCCGAACCATTCGCCAACGTCTCTGAGTGTCATTCGAGCCATGATGCACAGGCGGAAGCGCCAGTCAAATCCGGCCCTGGCCAATACGACGATGACTACCGCAATGCGGGCAAAGCAGTTATGCCCGCGCGGCGATGCGGTCCTGGATCAGCGCCTTGAGGGCAGCCAGATCATTCGGCACGCGGGTCACACGCTCGGGGCGCTGGAACAGGTCGGCCATGCGCGGCGGCAGCGCCGGGCGGATGCCGCTGGCTTTTTCGACCGCATCGGGAAACTTGGCCGGATGCGCCGTGGCGAGCGTGACCATGGGCGCGAGACCTACATGTTCCTCGGCCACTTTCACGCCGATGGCGGAATGGGGGCACAGAAGCTCGCCCGATTGCGCAAGCACACGGGCGATGGTGGCGGAGGTTTCCTCTTCCGAAGCCCGGCCCGAGTCGAATTCGGCGCGCAGTGCGGCCAGCGCGGGTTCGGGGATGGCGAAACCGCCACCCTGTTTCAGCCCGTCCATCAGCGCCTGAACGGCCCCGCCCTGACGCCTCAGCGCATCGAAGAGCGCGCGTTCGAAATTGGACGAGACCTGGATATCCATCGACGGGCTGATCGAGGGCACGACGCCGGTGGTGCGGTATTCGCCGCCGCGCATGGCGCGGTCGAGGATGTCGTTCTGGTTCGTCGCGATCACCAGCCGGTCGATGGGCAGGCCCATGCGCTTGGCGATATGGCCTGCGAAGATGTCGCCGAAATTGCCGGTGGGGACGGTGAAGCTGATCTTGCGGTGCGGCGCGCCCAGGGCCAGACCGGCGTGGAAGTAATAGACCACCTGCGCCAGCACGCGCGCCCAGTTGATCGAGTTCACGCCCGCCAGCCGCACGCCGTCGCGGAAGGCGAAATCGTTGAACATGTCTTTCAGCCGCGCCTGGCAATCGTCGAAATCGCCATCCATGGCGAGGGCATGGACATTGGCCTCGGACGGCGTGGTCATCTGGCGGCGCTGCACTTCGGACACTCGGCCATGCGGGAAGAGGATGAAGACATCGACATTGGCGAGGCCGCGGAAGGCCTCGATCGCAGCGCTGCCCGTATCGCCCGAGGTCGCGCCAACGATGGTGATGCGTTCGCCGGTCTTGGCCAGCGCCGCCTGCATCATCTGGCCGATGATCTGCATGGCGAAATCCTTGAAGGCGAGCGTCGGGCCGTGGAACAGCTCCATCAGGAAATGGTTGGGACCAAGCTGTTTCAAGGGCGCCTTGGCGGCATGGCCGAAGCCCGCATAGGCGCGGGCAAGCAGGCCGCGAAATTCATCATCGGCGAAGAAGCCGCCCAGGAAGGGCTTCATCACCCGGAAGGCCAGCTCTTCGTAAGGCAGGCCCGCCAGGGCGGCGATTTCCTGGGTCGAGAAGACCGGCACGCTTTCCGGGACATAGAGGCCGCCATCGCGGGCGAGGCCGGTCATCATCGCTTCGCCAAAGCCAAGGACGGGCGCCTGGCCCCGGGTCGAGATATAGTTCATGTCGCTGCCCCTTCGGCCCTGCGCCGGTTGATACGCCAGAGATAGGCCCCCGTCATGGCGGCCCAGACGGCGGCCAGAAGGAACCAGGTGATCGCATATTGCAGATGGTCGTTGCGGAAATTGGCGCTGGCCGGGACCGGCATCACACCATCGCCCGTGTCCGAGCGCGCGATGACCAGCACGGGTTCGGTGCCAAGGGCCTGCGCCATGGCCGCCACGTCACGGCCGAACCAGATGCCGGTCTTGGCATCGGGCGGCGGGGTCGACGAGGTGGTGTCATCGGGCCAGTTCAGGTTGCCGGTGATCTCCATCTCGCGCAGGGGGCGCGGCAGGGCACGGTCTTCCTCGGGCACATAGCCGCGATCGACCAGGATGCGGCGGCCATCGTCGGTCTGGAAGGCGCCGACGATCAGGAAACCCGGGCCGGAAATGCTGTCCGAAGTCAGAACGGGGAGTTCCTCGCCGGTGAAGCTGCCTTGGATCGTGACAGGAAGATAGCGCTCGGTCCTGGGATCGGGTCTGGCGGGCAGCGGCACGGGGGCCGCCTCCATCTGGCGGGCGGCCTCGGCGATCAGGCCCTCTTTCCAGGCCAGCCGCTGCATCTGCCAGGTGCCCAGCGCGGCCAGCGTGCCACAGCCCGCAAGGCCAACGACGATCAGGAAAAGGAATGTCCGCATCCCGCCCCGCACAGGTAAGGCGCGGGTCTTGCCCCCGCGCCCCTGCGTTTAGGCCGAGACGGGGGGAAGCGCAATCAACCGCGGCGACGGCGAAGGCCGGAAAGCGACACCAGGCCCAGAAGCAGCAGCGTGCTGGACGCCGGAAGCGGCACGGCGGCCGGCGCGGGCGTGGGCCCGAAGGTGAGGTTGTCGGCGAAGATGCCGCCCGCGCCGCCATTGGCCCCGAAGGTCACCGATCTGATCAGGCTTCCGGCGGCGAGATAGGACAGGGTGAAAGGCGCGGCGGATAAGCCGATATCCAGCGTCTGGGTCGACAGCGTCTGCCCGTTCTCGCCAAGGACGGTGAGGAAGATCACATCCGAATCCACGCCCAGATCACCCAGCGTGACGGAGACAGATTGCATCAGCGAGGTGAAGGTCGCGGTCCAGTAGGATTGCGAAACACCGCCCGTGCCAAGCAGCGCCGGAGAGCCTTTGAAGACAGAAAGGACGCAAGCGGATTGGGCATCACCCTGGGTAATCGTGACATCGGCGGTGGTGCAATCGGCGGTGCTGTCGAAGGTCAAGGTGGCGGCCTGCGCCAGAGGGGCCGCGACGAGAAGGCCGGTCGAAAGGGCAAGCGCCTGAACTGCTTTCATTGCAAAACTCCCAGAAATTCAGCGGTCTGAAATGTTAACGAAGGCAAAGGCACCGACAAAACAGAAAAAAAACCGCAAAATCAAAGGGGCACCCGCTTGGGTGCCCCTTTTCGGATCGTGAAGGCCGGTCAGGCGCAGGCGTCAGCCTTGGCCCCAGACGTAGACGGCGGCGAAGAGGAACAGCCAGACCACGTCGACAAAATGCCAGTACCAGGCGGCGGCTTCGAAGCCGACATGCTGCTCTTGGGTGAAATCGCCGCGCAGCGCCCGGATCAGGCAGACGGTCAGGAAGATCGTGCCGATGATGACGTGGAAGCCGTGGAAGCCGGTCGCCATGAAGAAGGAGGCGCCATAGATATTGCCGCCGAAGGCGAAGGTCGCATGGCTGTATTCATAGGCTTGCAGCAGGGTGAAGAAGAAGCCCAGCACGATGCCGATGATCAACCCGTTGATCATGTCCTTGCGGTTGTTCTCATGCACCAGGGCGTGGTGGGCCCAGGTGATGGCGCAGCCCGACAACAGCAGGACGAGCGTGTTGATCAGCGGCAGGTGCCAGGGGTCGAAGGTCTCGATCCCGGCCGGGGGCCACTGGCCGTCGACCCAGGGGCTTTCCGGCCCCATCGGATACATGCGGTGCTTGAAGAAGGTCCAGAACCAGGCGGCGAAGAACATGACTTCGGACATGATGAACATGATGAAGCCATAACGCAGGCCAATGCGGACGACCGGGGTATGGTCGCCGGTATTGGCCTCATGCACCACTTCGGCCCACCAGGCATACATGGTGTAAAGCACGCCGGCAAAGCCGATCAGCCCCATCCACGGCGCCGAGCCATGCATCCACAGGACCGCCCCGAAGAGCATGATGAAGGCCGAGACCGCCCCCAGGAAGGGCCAGATCGACGGTGGCAGGACGTGGTAGTCGTGGTTCTTGGCGTGGGCCATGGCTCTTCCCTCGTTTTCGTCTTTACTTGGTGGCGGACGGGGGTTCCCCCGGCGCCGTCCCTGTTGCGGGTTCCAGCGCCGCCTCTGCCTTGGGCAGGTCGGTGACGTGGAAGGTGTAGCTCAGCGTGATCGATTTGACGTTCTGCCCGTCGATATCGTCAAGGATCGTCGGATCGACATAGAAGGAGACCGGCAGCTCGGCGGTCTCGCCGGGTTGCAGGACCTGCTGGTCGAAGCAGAAACAGGCGATCTTGGTGAAATAGCCGCCCGCCACATCGGGCGAGACATTGAAGCTGGCCGTTCCCGCGATGGGCCGGTCGGTCGGGTTGTGGACCTCGTAGAAGGCCAGGCCCGTCTCGCCCAGGCGGATGGTCATTTCCGGCACGACCGGCTTGAAGGTCCAGGGCATCCCGGCCTCGAGCGAGGCGTCGAAGCGGACCTTGATGGTCTGGTCGAGGATGGTGTCGGGAGCGGTTTCGGCGACCGACGTGGTGCCGCCAAAGCCGGTCATCCGGCAGAACAGGTCATAAAGCGGCACGGCCGCGAAGGACAGGCCCAGCATCCCGGCGGCGATGCCGGTCAGCCACAGGGCGGTGCGCTTGGGGGCGACGGTCATTGGCCGGCCTCGGACGCCGCTGCGGGGGTGGCCGCGCCGCCCTCTTCCGCCGGCAGAAGTTCGGGGCGCAGCGTATGGTCATAGCCCTGCATGTCATCGCCGCGCTTCACCTTGACCACCGTCAGGGCGAAGACCAGCACGACCATGCCCGCAAGCACGAGGCCAAGCCCGAGATTGCGGGAGAAGCGCCGCTTGTGCAGCTCATGCGTCACATGAAGCGCCATGTCACCAGCCCCCCAGACCATAGGGCCGCAAGGCGGCTTCGGCCAGGAAGGCCGCGAAATGCAGGAAGAGATAGACCAGCGAGAAGCGGAAGAAGGCCTTCTCGATGGCATAGCTGTCGGCGATGGCCTGGTCCTCGCTGCGGGCGCGGATGCGGAAGGCGCCGATCACGAACCAGGCGTTCAGCGCCAGGGCCACGGCCAGGGTCAGCGGCCCGCCGATCTGGGTCAGGGCGGCACCGATGGCGACGGGGGCCAGCAGAAGCGTGTAGACGAGGATATGGGTGCGCGTCGACTTGCGGCCATGGGTCACGGTCAGCATCGGCACCCCGGCCTTGTGGTAGTCTTCCTTCATGAACAGCGCCAGCGCCCAGAAATGCGGCGGCGTCCACATGAAGATCAGCGCGAACATCAACACGGCTTCCAGGCTGACATGGCCGGTGGCCGCGACCCAGCCGATCATGGGCGGGAAGGCCCCGGCCGCGCCGCCAATGACGATGTTCTGCGGGGTCGAGCGTTTCAGCCAGACCGAATAGACCACGGCATAGAAGAAGATGGTGAAGGCCAGGAGCGCCCCGGCGGCGATATTGGTGGCCAGCGCCAGCATCACGACCGAGATGCCCGACAGCGCGAGACCCAGCGCCAGAGCCTCGCCGCGCTCGATCCGGCCCGACGGGATCGGGCGCCCCTTGGTGCGGTTCATCACGGCGTCGATGTCGCTGTCCCACCACATGTTCAGTGCGCCCGAAGCGCCGCCGCCCAGGGCGATGAACAGGATGGCCGCGAAAGCCTCGACCGGGTGAAGCTGCACCGGCGCGACCAGAAGCCCCACCAGCGCGGTGAAGACGACCAGCGACATCACGCGCGGCTTCAGAAGCTGCACGTAATCACCGAACCCCGCATCCTGCGGGGCTGCCGTGCCGCGGTCAAAGGCGCCGATATCGCTCATTCCGTCCGTCTTTCAGGCTCGTCAGCGGGCGGGGCCGCACAGGCCCCTGCCCTTTCAGGGATCAGTTGTTGGCCGCGACCTGGACCGGCTCGGCTGCCGCCAGATCGGCCGCCGACAGGACGACATCGCCCGCCTTGGCCTTCTCGACCCAGGCCTTGTAGGCGGCTTCCGAGACGACCTTGACCGTGATCGGCATATAGGCGTGGTCCTTGCCGCACAGTTCCGAGCACTGGCCGAAGAAGATGCCTTCGCGGTCAGCCTTGAACCACAGATGGGCGATCCGGCCCGGCACGGCATCCTGCATGACGCCGAAGGCGGGGATCTTCCAGGCATGGATCACGTCGGCGCCGGTGATCTGCAGCAGCACTTCTTTGCCGACCGGAACGACCATCGCGGTGTCGGTGGCGAGCAGGAACTGGTCCTTGCTGTAGCCCGCGGCCTTGAGCTGCTCTTCCACCGCCGGGGTCAGGCGCGCGTCGCCATTGGTGCCCGAGCCGCCGATCATGAAGCTGGCATATTCCTCGATGCCTTCTTCGGGATAGGCATAGGACCAGTACCACTGGTTGCCGGTGACCTTGATCACCACTTCGCCTTCGGGGAATTTCTGCTGGTGGTTCAGCGCCGGCACAGAGAAGGAGCCGATGAACACCAGAACCAGAACCGGGATCAGCGTCCAGGCGATTTCCAGAGGCGTGTTATGGGTAAAGCCCTTGGGCTTGGGGTTCATCCTGCTGTTGTAGCGCAGGATGACGATCAGCAGCAGCACCGTGACGAAGATCGTGATCGCGGTGATGATGTAGAGGATCATGTGGTCAAGCCATTGCTGCTCGACCGCGATGGAAGAGGAGGCAGGCTGGAAGCCGATGCCCTTTTCATGCGGCTGACCGACGATTTCAAGGCCCTGCGCCAGCGCCGTTCCCGTGCTCAGCGCCAGGATCCCGGCCGCCGTCCATCCCTTGAGTGATGAAATGATCCGCATCTCGCTTCCCGTCCTCTTGGGCGCGGCTTTGCGCCGCAACCGTCCCTCGGCCCCGTCTGCTGCCCGCTTGCGCGCGCGACGGAATCCTCTTGTTTGCTCTGGCGTTCAAACCATATCGGGCGCGCGGCGACAAGAGAAACCGTTGCGACAGATGCGCGCCCCTTGATCTGCATCAAGGACGTGCCGCATCGCGGCGTCGGCGCCTGGCGGCCGCGCCGATTTTCCGGTGAAAATCGCGGGTCAGCGGCCCGTCGCTTGCAGGGCCTGCCCCACGCGCCTAGATTCCACGGGCCCGTTTCGCAGAAAGCCCGCCATGTCCGACGCCCCCTTCCGCCCTTTCGAGACCCATCTGGACGAGGGCGCCGCCCTGTCCGTGCTGCGCGCCGCGACGGCGGGGGCCGAGGATGGCGAGCTGTTCCTGGAGCGGCGCCGGGGCGAAAGCCTGGTGCTGGACGATGCCCGCATCCGCAACGCCGCCTATGACGCGAGCGAGGGGTTCGGGCTGCGCGCGGTGAAGGACGAGGTGGCGGGCTATGCCCATGCGACCGAGATCAGCGAAAGCGCCCTGCGCCGCGCCGCCGAGACCGCGCGTCTGGCGGTGGGCGATGGCGGCGGCGTGCTGGCCCCGCCGCCGCCCGGCACCAACCGGCGGCTTTACGGCGCGGCCGATCCGGTGGCCGACGCCCCCTTCGCGGGCAAGCTGGACATATTGAAAGAGATCGACGCCTATGCCCGCGCCGCCGACAGGCGCGTGGTGCAGGTGACGGCGGCCCTGGGCGCCAGCCTGCAGGAAGTGGTGATCCTGCGGCCCGACGGGCAGGTCCTGACCGATACCAGACCGATGGCGCGGCTGAATGTCTCGGTCATTCTGGAAGAGAACGGGCGGCGCGAGACCGGCGGCACCGGCGGCGGCGGGCGGCACGGGCTGACGGCGCTTCTGGACCTCGCGACCTGGAAGCCGATGGTGGATGAGGCGCTGCGCATCGCGCGGGTGAATCTGGGCGCCGTGCCCGCCCCCGCCGGGATGCTGGACGTGGTGCTGGGGCCGGGCTGGCCGGGCATCCTGCTGCATGAGGCGATCGGCCATGGGCTGGAGGGAGATTTCAACCGCAAGGGCACCTCGGCCTTTGCCGGGCTGATGGGGCAAAGGATCGCCGCGCCGGGCGTGACGGTGCTGGATGACGGCACCATCCCCGACAGGCGCGGCTCGATCACCATCGACGATGAGGGCACACCTTCGGGAAAGAACGTGCTGATCGAGGACGGCGTGCTGGTCGGCTATATGCAGGACCGCCAGAATGCCCGGCTGATGGGGGCCAAGCCCACCGGCAACGGGCGGCGTGAAAGCTTCGCCCATATCCCGATGCCGCGCATGACCAACACCTACATGCTGGCGGGACAGGATGACCCGCAGGCCATCCTGTCCGACCTGAAGGACGGGATCTGGGCGGTGGGTTTCGGCGGCGGGCAGGTTGATATTACCAATGGCAAGTTCGTCTTCTCCTGCACCGAGGCCTATCGGGTCAGGAATGGCGTGGTCGGCGAGGCGCTGAAGGGAGCAACGCTTATCGGCGACGGGGCGACGGCGCTGCGCCAGATCCGCGCCATCGGCAATGACCTGAAGCTCGATCCCGGCATCGGCAATTGCGGCAAGGCCGGGCAATGGGTGCCGGTGGGCGTGGGCCAGCCGACGCTGTTGATCGGCGGGCTGACCATCGGCGGTCAGGCGGCGTGAGCGCCTGGCGCACCGCCCCCGGGGGTCTGGCGGCGGTAGGCTGGCGGTATCTGGCGTTGCTGGTTCTGGGCCTGTGGCTGGCCCCCGCCCTGGTGGGCTTTGTCACCTATCAGGTCATTCGCCTGCTTGGACCCGAGCATCTGGGCGAAAGCTATCGCCAGGCCGAGTTCACCGCCCTGCTGGCGCTCTATTCGCCGCTCGTCACCTGGGGCGGCTTTGGCCTGATCCTGGCGGGCGCGGTGTTCCTGCTGCGGCGCGGGGCTTTCGGCTGGGCTTCGGCTGTCTTGCTGGGCGCAAGTGCCGGGCTGAGCCTGAGCCTGCATACCGGCGAGCCGACGCCGGTGCTGATCGGCATCTTCCTGAACGCGCTGATCCGGGTGCTGCTGGCGCTTAAAGCACCCGAAGTCTTCTAGGCCTGGTCGTGGCGGAAAAGCCTTGAAGGGGTCTGGCCCCCTCCAGACCCCTTCGCGGGGTATCTGACCCTTGGCGAAGGGCCAGGCCTAGCGGCCGAACTTGCCCTTCAGCGCCTCGGCGAAGGCTCCGCCGCCGCTGCTGGACGGGCCTGCCTCCATCCGGGCCTTCGGGGCCGGCCCCTTGCCGCGCTCTTCCCGCGACGTGGCGGGGGCGGCTGCGCCATCCTTTCGCATCGTCAGGCCGATGCGCTTGCGCGGCACGTCAACCTCGGTGACGCGGACCTTCACCACATCGCCCGCCTTCACCACCTCATGCGGGTCTTTCACGAAACGGTCGGCCAATTGGCTGACATGGACCAGCCCGTCCTGATGCACGCCGATATCGACGAAGGCGCCGAAGGCCGCGACATTGGTGACCGTGCCTTCCAGCAACATCCCCGGCTTGAGGTCCGAGATTTCGTTGACGCCCTCGGTGAAGCTCGCCGTGCGGAATTCGGGGCGCGGGTCGCGGCCGGGTTTTTCCAGCTCCGACAGGATGTCCTTGACAGTGGGAAGACCAAACTTGTCACTGACAAATTGCGCCGGATTCAGCTTCTTCAGCGCCGCGCCATCGCCCATCAGGGCGCGGATGTCGCGGCCGCATGCGGCAATGATCTGCCGCGCCACCTCATAGGCTTCGGGATGGACCGAGGAGGCGTCGAGCGGTTCCTTGCCGCCGGTGATGCGCAGGAAGCCCGCCGCCTGTTCAAAGGCCTTGGGGCCAAGCCGGGCGACTTTCAGCAGCTCGCGGCGGCTGGCGAAAGGACCGTTGGCGTCGCGATGGGCGACGATGGCCTCGGCCAGACCGGGGCCGACGCCCGAGACGCGGGCCAGAAGCGGGCCGGAGGCGGTGTTGAGGTCAACCCCGACCGCGTTCACCGCGTCTTCGACCACCGCATCCAGCGATTTCGCCAGCCGGTGCTGGTCGACATCATGCTGATACTGGCCGACGCCAATGCTTTTCGGCTCGATCTTCACCAGTTCGGCGAGCGGGTCCTGCAGGCGGCGGGCGATGGAGACCGCGCCGCGCAAGGAAACGTCGAGATCGGGGAATTCGCGCGCGGCGAGTTCCGAGGCGGAATAGACCGAGGCCCCGGCTTCCGAGACGACGACCTTGGTCGGTTTCGCCGCCGTTGCAGGCAGCAGGGCCAGAAGATCGGCCACCAGCTTCTCCGTCTCGCGGCTGGCCGTGCCATTGCCGATGGCGATCAGCCGCACGCCATGCTGGCCGATCAGCCGGGCGATGGCGGCCTGCGCGCCGCGCAGATCGTTCTTGGGCTGGAAAGGATAGACCGTATCCGTGGCCAGAACCTTGCCCGTGGCATCGACCACGGCCACTTTCACCCCGGTGCGGATGCCGGGATCAAGGCCCATGGTCGCCTTGCCGCCCGCGGGCGCGGCCAGCAGCAGGTCCTTGAGGTTGCGGGCGAAGACGCGGATCGCCTCGGCCTCGGCGCCTTCACGCAGATCGGCCATCAGGTCGAGCGTAAGCGAGGTCTTCAGCTTGACCCGCCAGGCCCAGGCGGCGGCGTCACGCAGCCAGCGGTCGCCCGTCCCCTGCCCCGCCGCGCCCAGCGCCGCGCCACAGGCGCGTTCGGCCGGGCTTTCGCCGCGCGGCGCCTCGGGATCGATCTCAAGGTCTATCGTGAGGATTTCCTCGTTCCGGCCGCGCAGCATCGCCAGGACCCGGTGGCTGGGGGCATTGGCGAAGGGTTCGGAATGGTCGAAATAGTCCGAGAACTTGGCCCCGGCCTGTTCCTTGCCCGCCGCGACCTTGGCGGTCAGGCGGCCGACCTTGCGCATATGGTCGCGCAACCGGCCAAGTAGGGCCGCGTCTTCCGACAGGCCCTCGGCCAGGATGTCGCGCGCGCCTTCCAACGCAGCCTTGGCATCGGGAAAGGCCTCGGACAGATGCCCGGCGGCAAGCGCGGCGGGATCGGCGGCGCGGTCGGCGAGAATCGCATCGACCAGCGCCTGCAACCCGGCCTCGCGCGCGATCATCGCTTTGGTGCGGCGTTTGGGCTTGTAGGGAAGGTAGATGTCTTCCAGTTCTGATTTCGTCGTCGCCGTGGCGATGGATTTCGCCAGCGCGTCGGTCATTTTCCCTTGGGATTCAATCGAATCGGTAATGGCCTTGCGACGCGCCTCAAGCTCGCGCAGATAGCCGAGCCGTTCTTCCAGCTTGCGCAATTGCGTGTCGTCCAGCCCGCCGGTCACTTCCTTGCGGTAGCGCGCGATGAAGGGCACGGTCGCGCCTTCGTCCAGAAGTGCCACGGCCGAGGCGACCTGCCCGGAGGCAGCGCCGATTTCCGTGGCGATCAGGGCGGCGATGCGGGCAGAGAGGGCGGCGGGGACAGGCATCGGCGGGGCTCCTTCGGATCGGGGCCGCGACCATAGCCGCCGGGACGGCGAAGGCAAGATGGCGCCAGCAAGCGGATGCGGGAAATCCGCCGGGGGCTGCGATCTGCGATGGGGGGGGAAGATGGTACAGCCTCCCCGGCTCGAACGGGGGACCCCCAGATCCACAATCTGGTGCTCTAACCAACTGAGCTAAGGCTGCACTGGCGGGGGACATAGCGCCAAGGCGGGGGCGATGCAAGCCTCAGAGCGCAATTTCCCAATCCTGATCCACCACATCCTGACCATAGGCGCGGGCGGCGCGCGACGATGCCAGCCGCCAGCCGTTTCGGGCATACAGCGCGCAGGCGGCGCGGTGGCTTTCATGTGTCCACAGCACCATGCGGCGGTAACCAGCGGCGCGGGCGAAGGCCAGGCAGGTGTCGTGCAGGCGCTGGCCCAGGCCCAGGCCGCGCGCTTCGGGAAGCAGGATGAACAGGCGCAGGCGGGCGGTTTCCGCATCCTCGGCCATGCAGGAGATGGTGCCAAGGCGCCGGCCACCCTGTTCGGCGATCCAGGCGGCTTCGCGGGCAGGATCATTGCGGTCGAGGAAATCGGCCATGATACGGGCGACCAGCGCCTCGAAACTGGCATCATAGCCTTCGTCGCGGGCGTAAAGCGCGCCATGGGTGCCGATGATCCAGCCGGCATCGCCGGGCCGCAGCGGGCGAATCAGCGGCTCTTGCTGCGGGGAAAGCAGTGCCCAGGCCCGGTCCAGCGCGTCGGCCAGCGGCTTCTGGCGGGGACGCGGCACAAGCGCGGACAGGGCGGCGCGGGATTGCGCGGAAAACCCGTCCAGCAGCGCCTGCCCTGCGGGGGTCAGGCTGAGAAAAGCCTGCCGGGCGTCCAGGGCATCGGCGGTGCGGGTGACGATACCCTCACGCGCGAGCCGGGCCAGCATCCGCGACATCTGGGCCGGATCAAGGCCGAGGCTTGCGGACAGGGCGCGCGCCGTGACCGGCCCCTGCCCGCCGATCTCATGGATCAGGCGCACTTCGGCCAGGGTGCGACCGGATTGCAGATAGCTGCGCCCGGTCAGGCCAAGCGCACGGGTATAATTGCGGTTGAAGGCGCGGATGCGGTCGATGGCATCTGGGCTTTCGGGGCTGGGGCTGGCCTGGGTCATGGCGGCAGTCTGGCACATTGCTTGATTGAGTCAATCATTGTCGCGCTGGACAGGCTGCCTGCCCTGCGCTAGCCAAAGGGCCATGAGCATCAACAAGCAAAGCGACGTCGCCGCCAATATCCAGATCGGGCCCACCGATCAGGGCATGGTGCGCATCTATGTCGAGGCCGAGGGCGGGGTCGACCTGCCGCTGGATTTCGATCCCGAGGAAGCCGAGGAAATCGCCGACGAATTGCGCGCGGCGGCCGAGGCGGCCCGGGCCATGGCCGAAACGCGCGGCAAGCGGCGTTAGGCCGCCCCCCTAGAGCAAGTCCGACATCGGATCGCGCAGCGCCTGCAGGGCGCGGGCGGCGCAGCGGGCGAAGCTTTGCGTCACCGCCTTGCGCCTTGCGCCAGCCAGCGGCGTTTCCGGCGCCATGCGCAGGATTTCGGCATCATAGGCATCGGCCAGGATCAGCCCGGTATCGGGCGGAAGCAGATCGACCGGGAAATCCGCATCCACCGCCCAGAAAAAGCGGTCGCAATAGTCGAGATAGCCCTGCCATTTGCGGTCCGACAGGTAATCGGCCCGGCCCGACTTGCATTCGACCACCCACAATTCGCCCTTCGGACCCAGCGCCATGAGATCGACGCGCAGGCCGGTGGCCAGCACCATTTCCGGCACCGTGACGAAGCCGTGGCCAGCCAGCGCCCGCGCCACGCCGCGCGCAAGGCGCTGGCCGGGCATCGGGGGCAGAAGGTCAAGCGGCTGATCCATGGCCGCAAACATGAACCAAAAGTGAACATCTGTCCAGATGTCCCGGCTGGCAGCAGCGCGCTTGCGGCGGGGGCGGCTGCGCCCTACATAGAAACCCGGCGGGTGCTGCTCTTCGCGTGTTGGGGTCTTTTTTCCAGTGGCCGATAAGCAAGCGAACGGGGGCTGGCTCTGCCCGGATCCTGGTCCGGGTATCTGGCGCCCACCTGAGACCTCTGGCTCTCGGGAAACCATGTCCCCCACGGCCGCTGCGGGCCCGCCACCTTTCCCCACCAAAGCGAACGGGGCAGGATTTCCCCCTGCCCCGCTGCCACCGGTACCGTCTTCGGTCAGAAGCCGAAGACCATCGACACGCCAAGCTTGTTGTCGGTCTTGATCGCCCGGCTGTCATTGTACTCGGTCAGATAGCTGACCCGGGTCGAGATCGCGTCGGTGATCTTGAAGTTCACGCCCAGGTCGTTGTTGGCCCGGAAGGCCGAGTCCGAGTTCAGAAGGTCGGTGTCATTGGTCAGGAACACCGTGTCGCTGAACTTGTAGTAAAGCCGCGACGAGGCGATGGCGGCGGCCTCGGTCGTCGAGGAATTGTCGCCATACTCCAGATAGCTGACGCCCAGACCGGCCTGGACGCGCCAGGTCATGTCGGGGGTGTTCACCACCCGGTAGCCAGGGCCGACGCCCAGGAAGGCATCGCGCTTGACTTTGTCGCCCAGGGTCAGGCCATCGGCCATCTCTTGCGCGGTCAACTGGTCGGCCAGGCCATCCATCTGCACACGGCCCAGCACGAAGCCATAGAAGCGGTCGTTGAAATAGTAGTTGCCGTCATAGACCGCGAAGATGTCTTCCTTGGTGCTGCTGCCTTCGGATTCCGAGAAGTCGATCGCCGCGCCAAGGGTCTGGACGAAGGCGCCCGAAACGTTGTGCAGGCGCAGGCCCAGGCTGAAATCCTGCGAGTCATTGTTGCCGGTCTTGCCGGAATAGCCCAGCGCCGCGCTGCCCGAGAAGCCCTGCCGCTGGTCGGGATTGCCGAAGCGGCTGGCGTCTTCGGCGCGGGCCATATCTTCATTCACATCCTGCTCGATGTCGTCGATGCGGTCATCGAGCGCGTCGATGCCGACGATGCCGTCCTGTGCCAGCGACGGGGTCGCAAGCGCCACAACGAGGGTCGATGCCGATGCGAGAAGCTTGACGTATTTCATCCGCATGTCCTTTGATCCTTGCCCGGACGGCCCATCCGCCCGGTCGATGAGGGCAAGATAGGCCGGGCGGGAAAAACCGGAACATTCAGGAAACTCGAGGCTGAGACGAGCATTATTCATGGCCCCGGGCCTTGAAGCCGAGCAAGAGGGGCGGCAGCACCGAATCGACGGATTAATGTCTATGAAATCATAATCTTGGCGCCAGCGTGTACAGCGACCGCAGGCCTTCAGAACTGGTCAAGCAAGTCTGCCGCCTCATCCTCGGCCCGGGCGACCACGGAAACCAGTGTCTCGCGCGCCACAAGGGCCAGGTCATTTTCCAGATCTTCGCGCCAGATCGACCAAGCGGGATGGGCATAGGTGGGCGCGTCCACGACCAGATGCAGACTGCCCGTCTCGACGGCGGACCGGACATAGCGGGCGGGCAGGTAAGTCGCGACCTCACGGCTGCGGATGTAAAGCCCGGCCAGGGCGCCCAACCCCATGGTCACCGGCTTGGCCCGCAGGCCCGGCAGCGCCTCGTCATGAAAGCGCAGGAAGTCAGGGCCCCAATCGGCCAGGACATAGCGCCCCTGCAGATCTTCCAGCCGAGCCCCTTGCCAGGGCGAGACCATGACAAGTTGATCCTCGATCAGCCGTTCGGCGCGCAATCCGGGCCGGTTGATCGGCGCATAGCTGAGCACGACCTGCGCCGCGCCCGACAGCACCATCTGCGCCAGCCCCTCGGCTGCTGCCATCTCGGCCCGCAGCGTCAGATCGGGGCGGGCGGCGTGCAGCGCATCCATCCAGCGAAAGCCCAGCCGCGGCCAAAGCGAGGCCTGGGCACCGATGGTCAGGCTGCGGGTCACGCTTTCGGCCTGGGTGACGCTGCGGCGGGCCTGTTCCCAATTCGCCAATATGGTCAGGGCATGGCTGCGGAATTCGCGTCCCGCCGGGGTCAGCGACACGCCATCCTTGGCCCGCAGGAACAGCGGGCGGCCCAGCTGGTCCTCAAGCCGCTGGATGCGCAGCGAGACGGCGGATTGCGTGACGAACAAGCGTTCAGAGGCGGCAGCGAAAGACCCCGAGGCGGCCACCTCGACGAAGCTGCGGATCAGTTGCAGGTCCATGGCGCATCCTTTCGCCGAATCAGGGACTTGCGATCTAGCGCCGGGGATAGGGCCACGAAAGCCAGGGTGTCGCGCGACGGGGGAGCGCCGCCGATCAGGCGGCGATCCGATCACGAAACTGCACCTGGGCAGCGACAGGTTTGAAGTCTGGCGTGAGCGGCCTAGCGGCGGCGGGTCGCGCCGCTGCGGGCGTGAGTTTCGGCGCGCACAGGCAGGGGCATCAGATGCTGGCGCAAGCCGCCGCGCGGGGGAGCGTCATCCTCGGCCATCAGCATGATGCGCAGGCCGAACTGCACGCCCGAGAACACGACGCCGTTGAAGACGATCAGCATGGCCAGCGCGACCAGGCCGCTGGACGAGCCAAGGATCAGATGGCCAATCCCCATCACGTCGAAGCCGACCATCAGCGCCGCGAAACCGGCCGAAAGGCCAAAGCCGATGGCGACGGACTGGATGTAAAGGCGGATCAGCTTGGGCATGGGCGACTCCTTAGCGTGAAGGTCAGGCTATGCCTGTCCAACCGGGATGTGAACCCCCAGTCGCCCCACGCCCCTGCGAAATCAGATCACGATCTGGCTGAACCCTTCGCGCAGCGCATTGGACCAGGCCTCGGACATGGCGCGGAACTGCGGATCGCCCGCCTCGATCCGGCGGCGCATGGTGACCTGGCAGGCATCGCTTTCGATCACGCAAAGATCCAGCGGCATCCCGACCGAAAGGTTCGAGCGCAGGGTCGAATCCATCGAAAGAAGGACCGCCTTCTGCGCGTCCTGGATCGAGGTCGTGGGCTTTACCACCCGGTCGAGGATCGGCTTGCCATATTTGTGCTCGCCGATCTGGAGGAAGGGCGTATCCTCGGTCGCCTCGATGAAATTGCCTTCGGGATAGATCAGGAACAGCCGCATCGCGCCGCCCTTGCGCTGACCGGCGACGATCATGCTGGCGGTCGCGCCCTGCTGGGCGGCCGACAGTTTCTCGTCGATCTCAAGCCGGACGGCGGCAAGCCGGTTGCCGACGATCTCGGCCACTTTCAGCATGGTGGGCGCCAGCATGATCGAGGTTTCGCCCGTGGCCTCGCGGTCCTCGATCGCCTCGCGCAGTTGCGCGATGGTGGTCTGGCTGACCGACAGGCTGCCCGCCGTCATGATGACGATGACGCGCTCGCCCGGCTCCTCGAAGGTGAACATCTTGCGATAGATCGAGATATTGTCGAGCCCGGCATTGGTGCGGGTGTCCGACAGGCAGACGATGCCCTCGTTCAGAAGAAGTCCGACGCAATAGGTCATTCCCTGGGTCCCCGGCCCGTCCGCAACTGTGCTGCCTTCTGACTAACGGCGGGATAATCGCTTGAAAAGGCCCCGCGTGAGGAAATTTTATTTCCTGATCTGCAGGGTCACATCCGCGCCGCGCCGGGGCTTTTGCGGTCTGAGCTCAGCTCGCGGCAGGCAGGATATCGACCGAAGGCAGCCAGGGCTTGATGTCAAGCACCGGCGTGCCGTCGAAAGCGTCGATGGCATCAAGCATGATCGTTCCCGCAGCGGCATCCAGTGCAAGAATGGTCACCACGGCCAGCGCGACCGGATTGGGCCGCGCTGGCGAACGCAGGGCAAAGACCCCGGTCGGGCCGGGTCTGTGGCCGGGGGATTGGACGATCAGGTCGCGGCGCGCCTGCCCGGTCCAATACAAGACGACGATGCGATCACCAGCGGCAAGGCCCTGAAGGCCCGCGCTATAGTCGGGCAAAAGCGTAAGCCCGAAGGCGCCGCCGCGCTCGCGCGCCTCGCGCGGGTTCTTGGGGCAGTTGCCGCGCGACCAGGGCGAAGTGATGCGGCCGATAAAGGCCAGCGCGGCCTCTGCGCGCTGGCCGGGGTCAAAGCCCAGCGCGATCTCGCCGGGTCTGGCCTTAGGGTCGGTCATTCCGCCGCGGTGGCGCGCTTGGGCAAAACCCAGTTCGGCCGGGCGAAATGGCAGGTATAGCCGTTCGGGATGCGCTCGAGATAATCCTGATGCTCGGGCTCGGCCTGCCAGAAATCGCCCGCCGGTTTCACCTCGGTCACCACCTTGCCGGGCCAGAGGCCCGAGGCCTCGACATCGGCGATCGTGTCCAGCGCGGTGCGGTGCTGGTCTTCGGACAGGTAATAGATGCCCGACCGATATGCCATGCCGCGGTCATTGCCCTGCCGGTTCGGCGTGGTGGGATCATGGATCTGGAAGAAGAATTCCAACAACTTGCGATAGGACAGCACCGCCGGATCGAAGACAACTTCGATCCCCTCGGCATGGGTGCCATGGTCGCGATATGTGGCATTCGCCACATCGCCGCCGGTATAGCCGACGCGGGTCGAGACGACGCCGGGCATGCGGCGGATCAGGCCCTGCATCCCCCAGAAGCAGCCGCCGGCCAGGATTGCGGTCTCGGTCATTTCACGTCCTCCACTTGGTCCAGATAGGCGCCATAGCCCTCTTCTTCCATCTTCTCGCGCGGGATGAAGCGCAGCGAGGCCGAATTGATGCAATAGCGCAGGCCGCCCCGGTCGCGCGGACCATCGGGAAAGACATGGCCCAGATGGCTGTCGCCATGGGCGGACCGCACCTCGGTGCGGATCATGCCATGGGTGGTGTCGCGCAGCTCGACCACATGGGCGGTTTCGACGGGCTTCGTGAAGGACGGCCAGCCGCAGCCGGATTCGAACTTGTCGGACGAGGCGAAAAGCGGCTCGCCCGAGACGATGTCGACGTAAAGCCCGGCGGCCTTGTTGGAATTGTATTCGCCTGTCCAGGCCCGTTCCGTGCCGCTTTGCTGGGTGACGCGGTACTGTTCAGGGGTCAGCCGGGCGATGGCCTCGGCCGATTTGGCGTAAGCGGTCATATGCGTCTCCTTGGGAAGGGTGCGGGCCATATGTGGGAAGGGACGGCCCGCCTGTCCATGGCCCTATACGGCCCGCCCCAGCCCTTCGTTACAGCGATCCTTCGTTACAGCTATTCGGCAGGCATCCGCGCCTCGGCCATGCCCGCATACCAGCTTGCGCCGAAGGGGATGGCCGTGTCGTCGAAATTATAGGCCGGGTGATGGACCATGGCCGTGTCGCCATTGCCAAGGAAGATATAGGCACCGGGCCTTGCGTTCAGCATATAGCTGAAATCCTCGGCCCCCATCAGCGGCGGGGTTTCGGCATCGACCTGTCCCGACACGTCCTGCGCCACCTTGACGGCATGGGCGGTGTTTTCGGGCGTGTTGACGGTGACGGGATAGCCGCGCTGGTAATCGACCACCGCCTTCGCCCCCAGAGCCAGCGCCGTGCCTTCGGCAATCTCGTGGATGCGGCGTTCGACCAGATCCTGCACGGCGGGGTCGAGCGTGCGGACAGTGCCGCGCAGGATCACCTGCTGCGGGATGACGTTATGGGCCGGGCTGTCGGTTTCGACCGCGCAGATCGAGACGACGATCTGTTTCAGCGGGTCGACATTGCGGCTGGCGATGGTTTGCAGCGCGAGGATGACATGGGCGGCGACGACGGTCGTGTCGACGCAGTCATGCGGCTTGGCGGCATGGCCGCCCTTGCCGGTCAGCGTGATCTCGACCGTATCAGCGGCCGCCATGATCGAGCCTTCGCGGATGGCGAAATGGCCGACCGGGATGCCGGGCATATTGTGCATGCCATAGACTTCCTGCACGCCCCAGCGGTCCATCATGCCGTCATTCACCATCTCTCTGCCGCCGCCGCCGCCTTCTTCGGCGGGCTGGAAGATGCAGACGACCGAGCCGTCGAAATTGCGCGTCTCGGCCAGATATTTGGCGGCGCCCAGCAGCATCGACGTATGGCCGTCATGGCCGCAGGCATGCATCGCCCCCTTGACCTTCGAGGCATAGGGCAGCCCGGTCTGCTCGATGATGGGCAGGGCGTCCATATCGGCGCGCAGCCCGATGACGCGGCCCTTGCTGTCGGACTTGCCCTTGATCACCGCCACCACGCCGGTGCGGCCGATGCCTTCGACCACCTCGTCGCAGCCGAAGCTGCGGCACAGTTCGGCCACGCGGGCGGCAGTGCGATGGACCTCGAATTGCAGCTCGGGATTCTCATGGAAATCGCGGCGCCAGGCGGTGATCTCGGGCAGCATTTCGGCGAAACGGTTCTTGACGGGCATGGTGTCCTCAGGCTTGGGGCAGGCGGCTTTCGACCAGGGCGACAAAGTAGCTGCACCCAGCCGGAATGGCCTGATCGTTGAAGTCGTAGGCGG
>Ga0056909_1000385_pt1 | contig 46258 bp, 47 predicted proteins | sample EBPBio102011_DNA_FD_62115 | JGI IMG/M metagenome (GOLD analysis project Ga0056909, IMG submission 62115) | Wastewater treatment Type I Accumulibacter community from EBPR Bioreactor in Madison, WI, USA - Reactor 1_1/10/2011_ DNA | ecosystem: Engineered > Bioreactor > EBPR > Anaerobic-Aerobic >... | reverse complement strand
AAGATGGCGGCAAGCGCGGCGGATGTGATCAACCTCGATCTCGAGGATTCGGTGGCGCCGGGCGACAAGCCGCAGGCGCGCGCGAATATCATCCAGGCGATCAATGACATCGACTGGGGCAAGAAGCACCTTTCGGTGCGGATCAACGGGCTGGACACGCCCTATTGGTATCGCGACGTCGTCGAGGTTCTGGAACAGGCGGGCGACAGGATCGACCAGATCATGATTCCCAAGGTCGGTTGTGCCGCCGATGTCTACGCCGTCGACGCCCTGGTGACGGCGGTGGAGCGCGCCAAGGCGCGCGCGAAGCCCATCGCGCTGGAGGTGATCATCGAGACGGCGGCGGGCATCGCCCATGTCGAGGAAATCGCGGCTTCCTCGCCCCGCCTGCAGGCGATGAGCCTGGGTGCGGCCGATTTTGCCGCCAGCATGGGGATGCAGACCACCGGCATCGGCGGCACGCAGGAAAACTACTACATGCATCGCGAGGGCCAGAAATACTGGTCCGATCCCTGGCACTGGGCGCAGGCGGCCATTGTCGCGGCCTGCCGGACCCATGGCGTGCTGCCGGTCGACGGGCCGTTCGGCGATTTCTCGGATGACGAGGGGTTCAAGGCGCAAGCCCTGCGTTCGGCCACTTTGGGCATGGTCGGCAAATGGGCGATCCACCCCAAGCAGGTGGCGCTGGCGAACGAGGTCTTCACCCCCTCGGAAACCGCGGTGACCGAAGCGCGCGAGATTCTGGCGGCGATGGAGGCGGCCAAGGCCGCGGGTCAGGGTGCGGCGACCTACAAGGGCCGCCTGATCGACATCGCCTCGATGCGCCAGGCCGAAGTGATCGTGCGTCAGGCCGAGATCATCGGCGGATCATGACAAACGCGTGACGGGAATCGTTGACAAGCTGCCGCGCGATTGGTCAGGCTTGACGCAAGGGAAGCCTGTATTTCAGGCGATCTGCGAATGTACCCGGCCGTGACACATGGGGAGAGGAGGCCCCGCACGGCATAACGGGAGGACGCGCGCCCCGTGGCCCAGGCCGCGGGGCGTTGCTGTTTTCGGGCCGCTGCCCGACAGGCCCGTCCTGACCCTTCAACGCAGAGGCAGGCAGATCTCGGTCAGCAGATCTTCGGGCGCGGTGTCCATGGGCGTGTTGAGATAGACCTCGAAGACCGGGCTGTCTGCGGCTTCCTCGCCCGATTGCGGCAGCCACAGGCCGAAAAGCTGCTCATAGGCGGCGGACAGTCCGGCATAGGGGCCCTTGTAGGTCAGGACGGCGTGGCGTCCGGCGGGAAGAAGAACCTCGACCAGCGGTGGATCTATCGGGGTGTCCGGTCGGCATTCGAACCCTGCATGGCCGCGCAATGCCTCGGGCGGGGTATCGCCGGGGCTGTCGTAATAGACGCCGACCATATGGCCCATTTGCGGAAACAGCCCGCGCGGGCCGACCGTGGCGCCCAGCTTCTCGAAGGCACGGTTGATTAGAATATAGGGGCCGGAATGGGGCAGCGCGACCAGGCGGCGGGCCGGATCGGTGCGCAGGATGACGGGATACATGAGCTTTCCTTTCTGGGGCAAAGTCAGGGTCATGGGGCGCAGCTCGCCCCGTCTGCGAAAGGCCAGGGGCGAGGTGGCATAGGACTCGGAAAAGGCGCGGGTAAAGCTGGAGACATTGGGATAGCCGACCGACCGCGCCACCTCGCGCAGGGGCGCATCGCCCTGTATCAATGCCACGGCGGCGCGGTGCAGCCGCATCCGCCGCACGGTCATGGCCACCGTCTCGCCCGCCATGGCGGCATAGACCCGGTGAAAGTGAAAACGCGACAGCGCCGCCACCTCGGCCAACCGGTCCAGCGACAGATCGCCGGCCGGGTTGTCGTGGATATGGTCCACCACCCGCGCCAGCCGCCTTTCGTAATCCTGTGCCACTTCGCCCCCCTTCTTTCGCGGCCCCATCCTGCCTGATCTGCCGCTTGCAAATCTTGCCGAGTTGCATCTTGCCCCCCGCCCCGCCATATAGAAGCCGATCCGCAGAAGGGGCGACCCGATGAACTACCTCGAATTCGAAAAGCCCCTGGCCGAGATCGAAGGCAAGGCCGAAGAGCTGCGCGCGCTGGCCCGCACTGACACCGGCATGGATGTCACGCGCGAGGCCGAGCAGCTTGACCGCAAGGCCGAAGCTGCGCTGCGCGACCTCTACAAGAACCTCAGCCCCTGGCAGAAATGCCAGGTCGCGCGCCACCCCGACCGGCCGCATTGCAAGGATTACGTCGAGGGCCTGTTCACCGAATTCACGCCGCTGGCCGGCGACCGCGCCTTTGCCGATGACCATGCCGTCATGGGCGGTCTGGCGCGGTTCAACGACAAGCCCGTGGTGGTGATCGGACATGAAAAGGGCCATGACACCAAGTCGCGCATCCAGCACAATTTCGGCATGGCGCGGCCCGAAGGCTATCGCAAGGCGATCAGGCTGATGGACCTAGCCGACCGTTTCCGCCTGCCTGTCATCACCCTGATCGACACGCCCGGCGCCTATCCGGGCAAGGGCGCGGAAGAACGCGGCCAGGCCGAGGCCATCGCGCGCTCGACCGAGAAATGCCTGTCGCTGGGTGTGCCGCTGATTTCGGTGGTGATCGGCGAGGGCGGCTCGGGCGGGGCGGTGGCCTTTGCCACGGCGAACCGCATCGCGATGCTGGAACACTCGGTCTATTCGGTGATCTCGCCCGAAGGCTGCGCCTCGATTCTGTGGAAAGATGCCGAGAAGATGCGCGAGGCCGCCGAGGCCCTGCGTCTGACCGCGCAGGACCTGCAGAAACTGGGCCTGATCGACCGGATCGTGGCCGAGCCGGTGGGCGGTGCGCAACGCGCCCCGCAGGATGCGGTGGCGGCGGTAGGCAAGGCGATCGAGACCATGCTCAAGGAGTTGGCCTCGAAAAAGCCCGAGGCGCTGATCAAGGATCGGCGGCAGAAATTCCTCGATATGGGGTCAAAGGGCCTGGCCGCGTGATCCGCGCAGCCCTTGCGGCCCTGCTGATCGCCGCCCCGGCATCGGCGGGCACGCTGGAGGGGCGGCTTGTCACCTTTACAGTGATGACCTGGGACGATCCGGCCCAGCCCTACCTTCAGGCGCGCGGCAAGACCGTGACCGTGGGCGAGGGCGCGGAGTTCGGCCTTGGCCCCGAGGGCCTGACCGGCGGACTGGATGTGGTGCCGGTCGAGGTCGAGATCGCCCCGCAGCGGGTGGAGATCACCTATCCCATCGTCGCCGGTCAGGGCCAGTTCTACACGGCGGGTTTCAATGGCTATGTGCTGCGCTTCGAGACGGAATGCGCGCTGTTCGCGGGCTACCGGCTGGACAGGGCCTTCACCACGCTGCCGGTGAAGGATGCCGATATCTTCACCGACAAAGGCGCGCTTTACATCAATGTCTCGGGCATGACCTATGGCCCCGAGGCGCGACTGGCCGTCGATCTGGATGTGACGGACTGCCCGCTCAGCTAGCGCGCGTCACTTTGCGAGCAGAACCGGCCCGCTTGCGCCAAGGGCGCGGACATGTTCGGTTTCGCTGCCCAAGGGGCCGACCGAGACCGACAGCACGATTCCCCTTTGCGGATCTTCGGCAAAGCGCGGCTCGATCCAGCGGCCGTCGCGGCGGGAATAGGCCTCGTGCACCATCTCCTCCGCCAGACCCTGATCCTGCGCCCGCTCTGTCACGCGGTCCATGAAATCCGGGCCGGTGCGCATCCCGTCCACGGCTTCCTGATCGGCCTCGATCAGGGCGCAGAACCGCTTGCCGCCCTCGGTGCCCCAGAAGCCAAGATAGGCCCAGTCGTTCAGGCGCATCGCCAGGGCGCTGGCCGGGAACCACGGGGCAAGCGCGGCCAGCGTGCCGTCCTTGGGCGCCGGCGCGGCGACGCCCTGGAACGGCGTGGCCCCGTCGCGCACGAAGGCAAGGCAATGGTCGAAGATCAGCGCCAGGGCGAAATCCTCGTCCCGACCTGCCGCATCGGCGCGGGCGGGCAGGGCCAGCGCAAGGACCAGCAGGCCGGCGCGGATCACCACATCGTCCCGGCGGCGCGGGCGGGCCAGGCCGCGTCATAGGCGGCGCCGTCGATGCGGCCTTCCGTGATCTCGCGCAGCATGTCGCCCACGCTGGGCAGACCCGCCGACTGGTCGCCCGCCGTCCAAAGGGCCGAGCGGATCAGCGCGCGGGCGCATTGGGAATAGACCTCTTCCACCGCGATCAGGATCACCGTCCGGGGCAGTTTGCCCGCGCGCTCGAACTGGCGGCGCAGGTCTTCGTCGGCGGTCAGGCGGGCGCGGCCATTCACCCGCATCGCGGTGTTCGATCCGGGAACAAGGAACATCAGGCTGACCCGCCCGTCCCGCACGATGTTGCGCAGGGAATCGATCCGCTCATTGCCCTTCCAGTCGGGCAGGGCCAGGGTGCGGGCGTCCAGCACCGTCACCACTGGCCCCTCATCGCCGCGCGGGCTGCCATCGGTGCCTTCCGGGCCGACGGTCGACAGAACGCAGAACCGCGACCGTTCGATATGGGCGCGATAGGCCGGGGTCAGGACAGGCGTGACCTTGACCTGGGCCGCCTCGCCCGGCGTGCCGTAATGGGCGTGCAACTCGTGCAGCGTGGTCAGGAAATCCATCAGCTTTTCCGCTTTTTCGGTTTGGGGGGCGGGCGCTCGCGGGAAATGCGGCGCAGGATGTCGATGGCCTGCTCGGGTTCGTCCAGCAGCGCATCGGCATTGCGATAGCGTTTCGCGCCGGGAAAGGGCTCTCCCGGCGGGCAGGCCTCAAGATCGGCCTCAGTGCCGGGTGTCGGCTTGATCCACAGCATGTCATCGCAGATCAGCGCCACGACGACGCCGTCCAAATACAGCGCCCATTCGCCGAACATCTTGCGGGCAGAAAGCGCAAGGGGCGCCAGAGTGTCGATCAGGTGGTCCACCGTCTGCTTCTGGCTGCCCATGGCGCTATCTCCTGTGTCCGGCCTCGTCCATCAGCCGGGTCGAGCTGGTTTCGACCGCGGTTTCCATCCGGGCCATGAATTCCCCCATCGGCAGGCCCGGCGGAATCTCTGGCAGGAATTCCACAACTGCGGTGCCGGGATGGCGCAGGATACCGCGCTTGGGCCAGAACAGCCCGACATTGGTGCCCACCGGCACGCAGGGCTGGCCAAGCTGTTCATACAGAACCCCGGTGCCCTGCTTGTAGGGCCGCTTCTCGCCCGGCGGCACGCGGGTGCCCTGCGGATAGATGATCAACTGGCCCGGCCAGGCCGCGCCACGGGCGACATCTTCCTTCATCTTCACGATGGCTGCGCCGCGCTTGCCGCGATTGACCGGAATGCAGCCGATCTTCAGCGCATACTGCCCCAGGAAGGGTGTGAAGATCAGCTCGCGCTTCATGATGAACTTGCCATGGGGCACGGCGTGGAAGATGGCGATGATGTCGAGAAAGCTTTGATGTTTGGCGGCGATCATCACCTCGCCCCGGGGCGGCGTGCCGCGCAGGTCTACGCGCAAGCCGCATAGAAGCCGCAGCGTCGCCAACACCCAGGCGCAATAGGCATGGCAGGCGACCGAGGCCCCGCGCCGCGAAAACAGCGCCCAGGGCGCGAAGATCACGGCGATCACCGCCATCGCCAGATACATCTGGACGATGAAGATCAGGGACAGCACCCAGCGGATCGCGATCATGTCAGGTCAGCTCCTGCAATTTGCGCAGCGCGGCGCGGCGGGTGGCGGCAAAGGCGACGGCCCCCGCCAAGGGCGGCAGGACAAAGGGCCACAGCCAGCCCGCGCCCTGGAAGCCAAGCCCGGTCAGAAAGCCCCCGGCGGCATCGGCGCTGGGCAGAAGCAGCACGCCGAAAATGCCCGCCAGCGCCCCCGCCGCCGCGCCGCCCAGGGCGCGCAGGGTGAAACGACGCACGAAGGCCCGGGCGATATAGCTGTCGCGCGCACCGACCAGCCGCAGCACCTTGATCACCTGGGCATTGGCGGCCAGCGAGGCATTGGCGGCCAGCGTGATCATCGCGGCCATCGTGGTGCCGATCAGCATGATCGACAACAGACCCAGAAGCCGCAGCCGCCCCGCCGCTTCGGCCAAGGGGCGGCGCCAGCGGGTATGGTCGTCCAGCATCGCGCCGGGCGCCTCGGCGGCAAGGCGCTGGCGCAGGCCCTCGCCATCATAGCCCGGATCGCCCTCGACGATCTCGATCAGCCGGGGCAGGGGCAGGTCGGCGATGGGCAGGTCGGGACCGAACCAGGGTTCCAGCAGCTTGCGGTTTTCCTCATCGCTCAGCGCGCGCGAGGATTCGACGCCCGGCGTGGTGGACAGAAGCGCCAGCACGGCCTTGGTTTGCAGGTCAAGCTGTTCGGGCGGCGCCGACAGGCGGATGGTGGCGGTGCGCGCCAGCGCATCCGACCAGCGGCTGGCCAGCCGGCCCGAGGCCAGCGACAGCGCAAGCGCGAAGACGCAGAGAAAGGTCATCGCTCCGGCGGTGAAGGTGGTCAGCCAGGCGGTGTGGCCGGACGGCGGCACCACGCGGTCGGCATGGCGGGAATTGTCGAAGAAGGCGGCGATGGCGGGGGGCAGGGTCACAGGTCGGCTCCCGCAAGCTGGATGCGCCGCTTGGAGATTCGCAGCACACGGGCGGCGATCTGCGCCTTGGCCTGACGGATCAGGTTCAGGTCATGGGTGGCGACGACGATGGTCTTGCCCATCCGGTTCAGTTCGACCAGCAGCGCCAGAAGCCGCAGCGACATTTCCCAATCCACATTGCCGGTGGGTTCGTCGGCCAGGATCACATCCGGCCCCATGATGATCGCGCGCGCCAGCGCCGCCCGCTGCCGCTCTCCGCCCGAAAGCGAGGGCGGCCGGGCATCGGCCAGATGGCCAAGCCCCACCCAGCCCAGAAGATCGGTCAGGTCCTGCGCGCTGCCCTTGCGGCCCGAAACGGTCAGCGGAAGCTGCACATTGGCGGCAAGCGGCAGGTGGTCAAGGAATTGCACATCCTGATGAACGACGCCGATCCGCCGCCGCGTATGGGCGATATCGTCGCGTGTCAGGCTTTTCACCTCGCGGTCGAAGATCGTCACATGGCCGCTTGTCGGCATCAACTCGGCATAGGCCATCTTGAGGAAAGTGGTCTTGCCCGCCCCGGAAGGCCCAGTCAGGAAATGGAAAGATCCCGGCGCAAGGCGCAGCGTCACTTCCGACAGAAGCTCGCCCCCGCCGTAGTTATAGGCCGCATTTTCGAAGGCGATCACGCAATCGGTCCTGTTTTTTCACCTGCCGCGGGGCAGAATGACCCGTTGTTGTTGCGCTTTCAATCGCATGAGGGTTAACCATTGCACAAGGGTGGGACACAAAGCATTGGAGAAAGCGCGTTTCGTTGCTAAGAAGCAGGGAACCGGCACCCGGAAGGAGTTCAGGAATGCGGCTGGCATGCCCGAATTGCGATGCCAAGTACGAGGTGCCGGATGACGCGATCCCCGAGGCCGGGCGCGATGTCCAGTGTTCGAACTGTGGTCACACCTGGTTCCAGCTTCACCCTGCCGCCGAAGAGGCCGCCGAGGCCGAAGCCGATCTTTATGGCGATGACCCCTCGCCCGAGCCCGAACCTGTCTTTTTCGAACCCGAACCCGAACCGGTCCCGGCACCCGCGCCCATGGCCGCGGCTCCCGCGCCGGTCCCCTTGAGCGATGCCGATCTGAGCGCGGCGCTGGCCGCGGCGCTGGCCGATCCCGAACCGGCGCCGGCACCGCCTGCGCCCCCCGTGCCGCCGCCCGCCGCCGCCTTTTTCGCGGAGGATGAAGAAGACGAGGCCCCCGCAGCCCCGCCGCCCGCCGCCCCGCCGCGCCGTGAGCTGGACGATGCGGTGCTGAACGTGTTGCGCGAGGAGGCCGAGCGCGAGGCCGAGGCCCGCCGCGCCGAAGCCCAGCACGAGGCGCAGCGCGCCGAGACCCGCCGCGCCGATGCCGAAGAGCAGATGCAGGTCCAGCCCGATCTGGGCATGGATGCCGCCCCGGCGGCCGGGGCTGCCCTGACCCCGACGCAGCGCCGCCTGGCGATGCTCAGGGGTGAAGACCCCGATGTCGCGCCGCCCGAACCGGCCCGGCCCGCCGCGCGGCGTGACCTGCTGCCCGATGTCGAGGAAATCAATTCGACGCTGCAACCGGGCGACGATGGCGCCGATCCCGATGCGATGGTCGATGGCCTGCCCGACCTGACCAAGGGAAGCTCCGGCTTCCGCACCGGCTTTTTGCTGATGATCTTCCTGCTGATCGTCGCGGCGGTGGTCTATGTCGCGGCGCCCAGCCTTTCGGCCGCCATTCCCGCGCTTGAGGCCCCGCTGGCCGCCTATGTCGTCTTTGTCGACGGGCTGCGGTCCTGGCTGGACGGGATGATGAACCAGGCGACCCAGGCGCTGACCGGCGAACCGGGCGGTTGAGAGGCCCGACCGGCCCCGGCCATTTCGCGTGACGAGCGTCAGAAGAAATCAAGCAGCCGCTTGAGGTAATCCAGTTCCTCGGTCGGGCGCTGCGCCTCGCCCGAGCGGCGGCGCAACTCGTCAAGCAGATCCTGCGCGCGCTTGTCGGGGTCGTTCTGCACCATGTTCTGATCCGAACCGATGCGGGCGGCATCGCCCGGCTCGCGGCCCAGCGGGTCTTTGCCATTGGGGTCGGCGCGGCCGGCCTCTTGCGTGCCGCCGTTCTTTTCGCCCTCTTGCCGCTGTTCCTCGGCCAGGGCTTCGCCGAAGTCCTTCATCCCGTCACGCATGGCTTCCAAGGCATCGGCCTGATGGTCCAGCGCGCCGTCCAGATCGCCCTCTTCCAGCGACTTCTCGGCCTGGCGCATCGCCTCTTCGGCACTGCCCAGCTTGTCGCGGCCGGATTCGCCCTTTTCCGTGCCATCGCCCGGCAATTGCCCGTCCTGCAACTGGCCCAGACGGTCGCGCAATTCCTGCTGGCGGTCGGCCAGCGCGCCCGGGTCCTGGCCCGGCTGTTCGCCGTTGCGGCCCTTCTGCATGTCGCGATAGGCGTCGTCCGAAAGGTCCTGCTGGTCGCGCAGCGTATCGCCCAACTCGCGCATCGACCGCTCGCCCGGGCTGCCCTGGCCCTGGCCTTGCCCGCCCTGGCCCTGGGTGACCTGCATGTTCTCCATAAGCTGACGAAGCTGCTCCATCAGCGCCATGGCCTCGGCGGTCTTGCCCTCTTCCATCAGGCGCTGGATCTCGTCCAGCATCTGCTGCAACTGGTCGCCGGTGATTTCCTGGCCCTCGCCCGATTGCGGCATCCCTTCGGGATTGCGCTGGGCCTCTTCGGCAAGCTCGCGCGTGTAGTCGCGCATCGCCTGCTGCATGTCCTTCATGAGTTCCTGGATTTCTTCCGGCGAGGCGCCATTGCGGATCGCCTCTTCCAGCCGATCCTGCGCGCGTTGCAGCCGGTCCAGCGCCGAGTTCAGATCGCCGGTTTCGAAGATCAGGGCGATCTGCCACAGTTCCTCGGCCACCTCATCCCGCTTCTCGGTCGTGATCGGTGCGGCCAGCTTGTCCAGCTCGCGCGTCAGCACCCGCAGGCGGCGCACGGCGGATTCGGACCGCGACAGGTCTTCGGGCCGGTACAGCATGGCCTTCAGGATCTCGGTCGCCCGGGGCAGGTTGCCGCGGTTCCACAGGATGTCGCGGCGCATCTCGATCACCGCCGCAGCCATCGGGTCAAAGAAGCGCAGGCCGGGCAGGGTGACGGAATAGGGTGCGGCGGCCCCCGTCTGGCCGGGCGCGTCCGAAACCTCGAACCGCATCGTCACCGGCATATTGGCGAGGATGGATTTCGACACGTCATCGACCAGCAACTCGGTGAATTCGGCGCGGCTGCCCTTGACCGGCATCGGCAGGTCAAGAACGACCGGCGCGATCTCCTCGGGGTCCACGGTCAGGCCATGGCTGCGGGAAACCTTGGCCAGATCAAGGCTGATCGTCACCCGCCCGCCGGTGACGCCGTAATCGTCGCTAGCCTTGAAATTCTGCTTGAAGCGGCCATCCGCCTCGCGCCCCATCTCGCCCGAGACCTCAACCGCGGGAAGCCCGTCGGGCAGCGCGGTGATCTGCCACTCGCGCCCGCCTGGGCCGGTTATCGCCAGCTTGCCCGACTGGCTGACGGTCAGGTCGGTCACGCCGGGCGTGCTGCGCTGCAGGGCGGCCTCGCCCGGCGCGGGGGGCGGGGCGACCTGGGCCACGGTCTGTTCGACCGTCACGCCGGTCTCGCCATAGGCGCGGATCTGGATGCGGGTGCCGACCGGAACCTCGAAGGCCGTGGCGGTGATCTCGTTCAGGTAAAGCGTGGGCTTTCCGGTATAGGCGGGCGGCTGCGCCCAGCCTTCCCAGACCGGGCCGCCGGGCATGGCATCGGCCGGGCCGGGGGCGATGCCCGCAACTTCGGTGACCCGCCACAGGCTGCCGAACAGGGCGGCCATCACGGCGGCAGTCAGCGCGACATAGCGCAGCGAATAGGGATCGCGGCTGGACAGCCGCAGATCGGGCGAGACGGGTTTGGCCTCGGCGGCACGGCGCGCCATGCGGGCGCGATGCGCCTGCCAGACGCCCTGTGCCCCGGCATCTTGCTGACCGATCGCCAGGACGTCCTGAAGCGCGGCGATCGGGCGGCCCGGCATCGTGGCATCCAGCCGCGCCAGCGCCTCGGCCCGGGTCGGCTTGCGGAACCGCATCAGCCCCCAGACCAGCGCGGCCAGCGCCGCAAGCGCCACAAGGCCCGCGCCGACCTGGGTCCAGATCAGCGGACCAAGCTCGTGCAGGCCAAAGGCCGCAGCGGAAAAGGCCAGCAGAAGGATCGTCCACAGGGGCCAGAAGGCACGGCAGAGGCGTTCGGCCCAAAGGCCAAGCTGCGTCAGCCGCCGGGCAAGCGCGAGACGTTCAAGCGCCTGATCCGGGGCAGGGGCCTTATCCGGGGTGTCTGCGGCCATCCGGCTCTCCCGAAGGGGCTGCGGGAGTCACAGCCATGGTGGAAGTCTATCGCGGGAAAGGATTTCGTCAAAGGTCGGCCTTTCCCGAATGACGGCATAGTGATCCCCATGGACCAACACTTCCGGGATCAGGGGCCGTGAGTTGTATTCGCTGGCCATCACCGCGCCATAGGCTCCGGCGCTGCGGAAGGCGACCAGATCGCCCTCGCCCAGCCCTGCCGCCATCTCGCGGCCACGCGCGAAAGTGTCACCCGTCTCGCAGACCGGGCCGACCACGTCGAAAGCCTGGGTCGCGGTGCCGGGGGCAGGTTCGGTCACCGGCAGGATGTCGTGATGGGCGTCATACATGGACGGGCGCACCAGATCGTTCATCGCAGCATCGAGGATCAGGAAATCCCGCCCCTCGCCTTCCTTCAGATAGATCACCGAGGCGACCATCAGCCCCGAATTGCCGGAAATCAGCCGACCCGGCTCGATCTCGATCTCGCAGCCCAGATCGCCCAGGGTGCGCTGGATCATCGCGCCATATTCCACCGGCAGGGGCGGCGCCTCGTTTGACCGGGTATAGGGAATGCCCAGGCCCCCGCCCAGATCCAGCCTTTCGATCCGGTGGCCATCTTCGCGCAGCGCCAGCGTCAATTCGCGCACCTTCTGGAAGGCGGCCTCGAAGGGGGCAAGCTCGGTCAACTGGCTGCCGATATGCACGTCGACGCCAATGACATGAAGCCCCGGCAGCGATGCCGCCTCGGCATAGACGGCGCGGGCCTTGGCGATGGGGATGCCGAACTTGTTCTCGGATTTGCCGGTCGCGATCTTGGCATGGGTCTTGGCATCGACATCCGGGTTCACCCGCAGGGCGATGGGGGCCTTGGTGCCAAGCGCAGTGGCGATTTCGGAAATTGCCCGCAGCTCGGGTTCCGATTCCACATTGAACTGGCGGATGCCGCCTTCCAGCGCGGCGCGGATTTCCGCCCGGGTCTTGCCGACGCCGGAAAAGACGATGCGGCTGCCGGGCACGCCCGCCGCGCGGGCCCGCAGGTATTCGCCCAGAGAGACCACATCCATCCCCGCTCCCAGATCGCCCAGCGTCTTCAGCACGGCGACGTTCGACAGCGACTTGATGGCGAAGCAGACGAGGTGCGGCAGGGGCGACAGTGCCTCGGTGAACAGGCGGAAATGCCGGGTCAGCGTGGCGGTGGAATAGACGTAGAAGGGGGTGCCGACCCTGGCCGCGATCTCGGGTATGGCCACATCCTCGGCATGAAGAATGCCGTTGCGGTAGAGGAAATGGTCCATGGTCTTTCCTTTGCAGGCGCAAATGCGTCGGCAGGGGTATAGCCCCGCTGCCACGCCGCTGCAAAGTGCCGATTTCTTCGAAAAAACCGGGGCAGAGCCTTCAGAGGGCCCGCCGCCCGGGTCAGCTTCCGACGATGCCGACCGAGGCCTTGCCCTCGATGGTGATGCCGGGCTGGGTTGCCGACTGGCTGGGGGCCACGGGGGCGCCGTCGGCGCCGCAAGCGGCAAGGACGGGAAGGGAAAGCAGAACGAAGGTCACACGCAGAAGCATCATCTATACCTCAAAACGACAGGGAAAGCTCTGATCCACCATCCTCGCCCAAACCAACCGTCATCCCCGCGTTCAGCGAAGGGTCGGAACAGGCCGCCAGCAGCAAGGCCAGCGCAAGAAGGGCGGGTCTCAGCGACATGCCGCCCAGATGCCCCAGCCGCACCCGGCTGTCACCTCACGTTTTCCTTCCAACGTGCAATCTGGGCCCGCACCTGCGCGGGCGCGGTGCCGCCATAGCTCTGGCGCGAATTGACCGAGTTTTCGACCCCAAGCACCGCATAGACAGACTGGTTGATGCCGGGATGGACCGAGGTCATTTCGGTCATCGACAGGTCGGGCAGGTCGCAGCCCTTCTTCTCGGCCAGCGCGACCAGCGATCCGGTCACATGATGCGCCTCGCGGAAGGGCAGGCCCAGTTCGCGCACCAGCCAGTCGGCCAGATCGGTCGCGGTGGAAAAGCCCGAGGCCGCGGCGGTCTTCAGGACATCACGGTTGGCGGTCATATCGCCCACCATGCCGGTCATGGCCGCAAGGCCCAGCATCAGGCTGTCGGCGGCGTCGAAGACCTGTTCCTTGTCTTCCTGCATGTCCTTGGAATAGGTCAGCGGCAGCCCCTTCATCACCGTTAACAAGGCCACCGTCGCGCCCAGAATGCGGCCGATCTTGGCGCGCAGCAGCTCCGCCGCATCGGGGTTCTTCTTCTGCGGCATGATGCTGGAACCGGTCGTCCATTTGTCCGACAGGCGCACGAAGCGGAACTGCGCCGAAGACCAGATCACCAGCTCCTCGGCAAAGCGCGACAGGTGCATGGCGCAGATCGAGGCCGCAGACAGGAATTCCAGCGCGAAATCGCGGTCGGAAACCGAATCAAGGCTGTTGGCGGTGGGCCGGTCGAAGCCCAGGGCCTGGGCGGTCATGTGACGGTCGATGGCAAAGCCCGTGCCCGCCAGCGCCGCGGCGCCCAGGGGGCATTCGTTCATCCGCTTGCGGGCATCTTCAAAGCGCGAGCGGTCGCGGGCGAACATTTCCACATAGGCCAGCATGTGATGGCCCCAGGTGACAGGCTGGGCGGTCTGCAAGTGCGTAAAGCCCGGCATCACCCAATCGGCGCCGGCCTCGGCCTGCGCGAGGAAGGCCCGGATCAGCGCGGTCAGGCCGGAAATCGCCGCATCGCATTGATCGCGCACCCAAAGCCGGAAATCCACCGCCACCTGGTCATTGCGCGACCGTGCCGTATGCAGCCGCTTGCCCGCCTCGCCCACGATCTCGGTCAGGCGGCTTTCGATGTTCAGGTGGATATCCTCAAGCTCGACCCGGAACGGGAACTTGCCGGCCTCGATCTCTGACAAGACCGTGAGAAGGCCTTCCCCGATGGCCTCCGCGTCTTTACTGCTAAGAATGCCCACAGCGGCCAGCATGGCGGCATGGGCGCGCGAGCCTGCGATATCCTGCGCGTAAAGCCGCTTGTCGAACCCGATCGAGGCATTGATCGCCTGCATGATCGCGTCCGGCCCCTCGGCGAAACGCCCGCCCCACATCTGGTTGGCGGCCTGGGTCTTGGGGTCAGCGGTCATGGGGATGCCTGTTGGAGGAAGTTTCGTGCGTCTGGTTCATGCGGTGCTTTATACGGCCTTGGCTTTCGGCGCAAATATGGGCCATGCGCAGGACATGTCGGCCCTGCTGACCGGCGACATGAAGAAGCTGACCTTGTCGGAACCCGCCGATCTGCCCGCCGCCGATCTGGTGACGCTGGACGACAAGCCCACCGCGCTGGCCGATTATCGCGGCAAATGGGTGGTGCTGAACTTCTGGGCCACCTGGTGTGCGCCCTGCCGGGCCGAGATGCCCTCGCTCGACGCGCTGGCGGGGGCGATGCCCGGGCTTGCGGTCGTGCCGGTGGCAACGGGCCGCAACGCGCCCGAGGCGATCAGCCGCTTCTATGAGGAGACGGGCGTCAGGAACCTGCCGATCCTGCGCGATCCCAAATCGCTTCTGTCGCGGCAGATGGGCATTGCGGGCCTGCCGGTGACGGTGATCCTGAATCCCGACGGGCGCGAGGTCGGCCGGCTGATCGGCGATGCCGACTGGAACTCGCCCGAAGCGCGGGCCGTGCTTGAGGCGCTGATGGCGGGCGGCTGACCGGCGCGCCAGGCAAAGGGCACGCGCGGGCCACCGCTGCCGCCTAAAGGTCGAAGCTGGCGAAGACCGGGGCGTGGTCGCTGGGCTGCTCCCAGCCGCGCGCGGCGCGCAGGATGCGGCTGCCATGGCCCGCATTGGAAATGTCGGGCGTGGCCCAGATATGGTCCAGCCTGCGGCCCTTGTCGGCGGCATCCCAATCGGCCGCGCGATAGGACCACCAGCTGTAGAGCAGGCCCTGGGGAATATCCTGCCGGGTGATGTCGACCCAGCGCCCGGCCTCTTGCGCCGCGCCCAGATGGTCGACCTCGATGGGCGTGTGGCTGACGATCTTCAGCAATTGCTTGTGCGACCAGACGTCATCCTCGCGCGGGGCGATGTTCAGATCTCCGACCAGAATGGCCTTTTGCGGCGCATCGGCATGGAAGGCGTCGCGCATCTCGGTCAGGAAATCGAGCTTCTGGCCGAATTTCACATTCTCGTTCCGGTCGGGAATGTCGCCGCCCGCCGGGACGTAGAAATTGTGGATCGTGACGCCATTCTCAAGCCGCGCCGCGACATGGCGGGCATGGCCCAGCTTGGCATAGTCGCGGTCGCCCGCGTCCTCGATCGGCAGTTTCGACAGGATCGCGACGCCATTATAGCCCTTCTGCCCGCGGGCGACCATGTGGCGGTATCCAAGCGCAGCAAAGCCTTCGGTGGGGAATTTGTCCAGCGGGGTCTTGATCTCTTGCAGGCACAGGATGTCGGGCGCCTCTTCCGACAGCAGCTTGTGCACGATCGGTTCGCGCAGGCGGACCGAGTTGATGTTCCAGGTGGCAAGGGTGAAGGGCATGGTCGGCCTGCGCGTCGGGGATCGGGAGGAAAGACCCTAGGCAAGCCGACGGCAAAAAGAAAGCCCGGGCAAAGCCCAGGGCCCGGGCTCAAGTCCAACAGGGAGGTGAACCTTCCCTACCATATTTTTAACGGCTTTTCGCGACCTGCCACCGCCGCATTCCTTCAAATCCCGAGAGCATGGTTTTTTCGTCACAACCCGGGATTGATCGGGCGGGCCCGTCCGAGACAAAAAAAAGGCCGGGCACAAGGCCCGGCCAGTCCAACAGGGAGGAAGCCGTGTCATGACCCCGACACGGCAAGGGGAACTCTGAGGGGAAGTCTACACCGGCAATCTGATCGTACCGTGTTAATACCGCGTGAATCTGGCGGCAATTGGACCTTCGGCTGACATGCGGCGGGCCAATACCGGGGTGTTTCACGCAACCAGCCGGTAGCCGCCGCTTTCGGTGACCAGCAGCCGCGCATTGCCGGGATCGGGTTCGATCTTCTGGCGCAGGCGGTAGATATGGGTTTCCAGCGTATGGGTGGTGACCCCCGCATTATAGCCCCAGACCTCATGCAGAAGCACATCCCGCGCCACCACGCCGGTCTGGGCGCGATAGAGGAATTTCAGGATGTTGGTCTCTTTTTCGGTCAGGCGGATCTTCTTGTCCTTCTCGTCCAGAAGCAGCTTCTGGGCCGGGCGGAATGTATAGGGGCCAAGCTGGAAGATCGCGTCTTCCGACTGTTCGTGGGTGCGCAGCTGGGCGCGGATGCGGGCCAGTAGGACCGGGAACTTGAAGGGCTTGGTCACATAGTCATTTGCGCCCGAATCAAGGCCAAGGATCGTGTCGGCATCGGTGTCATGGCCCGTCAGGATCATGATCGGGCATTTGACGCCCTGCTTGCGCATCCGGCGGCACAATTCGCGCCCGTCAGTGTCGGGCAGGCCCACGTCGAGGATGACCAGATCATAGATCGCCGCCTTGGCTTTCTCCATGCCCTCGGCCCCGGTGCGGGCCTCGAAGACATCGAAATCCTCGGTCATCACCAGTTGTTCCGACAGCGCTTCGCGCAGGTCGTCATCGTCGTCCACCAGCAGGATCTTGCGAAGTTGCGCCATGGTCAGGCCTCCTCGTTTCGCTCTTGCCAACCGAGATGCGCCCCGATCACAAAGCCCGCAAGATTTGCGACAGACTTCTCACAGGCTCGTGTCGCCGGGTGGGCATATGTTTCAGACCTGTCATCGGAAAGGCTGCGCATCGCCGCTTCCGCCGCCACGAAATGCAGCCTAGATAGGGGCATGGCCCTGGGATTGAACATTGTCGAGCGGTTGGCGCGGGCGCGGGGCGACCTGCGCATGGGCGTACCCATCGTGCTGGCCGACGCGGGCGGCGGGACGCTGGCCGTGGCGGTCGAGGCGCTGGATCCCGCGCGCCTGGCCGATCTGCGGGCGCTGGGTCCGGTCGAGCTTGCCCTGACCGCGCGGCGGGCCGAGACGCTGAAGACCCCGCCCTATGACGGCGATGCCCTGCGCGTGGCGGTGCCGGTCGATGCGGGTGTCGACTGGCTGACCGCGCTGGCCGATCCGGTCGACGATCTGCGCGTGCCGATGAAAGGCCCCCTGCGCCCGATCCGCGACGGCGGCGCGGGCCTGCACCGCGCCGCGCTGGCGCTGGCCAAATCGGCGCGCCTGCTGCCCGCGGCTGTTCTGGTGCGCATCGAGGTGCCGATGCTGATGGCGGTGGAACACGGCCTGACCTTCCTGGCGCTGGACGAGATTGCCCCGGAACTGGCCCGCCTGTCGCCGCTGGACGAGGTGGTCGCCGCCCGCCTGCCCATGGCGCTGGCCGGGGCGGGGCGGGTGCATATCTTCCGCCCCGAGGATGGCGGGGATGAGCATTACGCCATCGAGGTCGGCACCCCCGACCGCAGCCAGCCCGTGCTGGCGCGGGTGCATTCGGCCTGTTTCACCGGCGATGTGCTGGGCAGCCTGAAATGCGATTGCGGCCCGCAGCTTCATGCCGCGCTGGCGCAGATGGGCGAGGCAGGCGGCGGCGTGCTGCTCTATCTCAACCAGGAAGGCCGCGGCATCGGCCTTGCCAACAAGATGCGCGCCTATTCCCTGCAGGATCAGGGCTTCGACACGGTCGAGGCCAATCATCGCCTGGGCTTTGAAGACGACGAGCGCGATTTCCGCATCGGCGCCGATCTGTTGCGCCGCCTGGGCTTTGCAACCGTGCGGCTTCTGACCAACAATCCGCGCAAGGTGGCGATGCTGGAAAGCTGCGGCCTGGCTGTGGTCGAGCGGGTTCCGCTCAAAGTCGGCCAGACCGACGAGAATGCGAAATACCTGGCGGTCAAGGCCCGCAAGTCAGGCCATCTGCTTTAGGCCTTTTCCAGCATCACCTCGCTATGGGCATGGCATTCCCAGCCTGCGGCACCCAGGACCCAGGTCGAGCAGTCCGCCGCCTCGAAGCTGCGGGTCTTGCCGCCCGTCTTGACGGTCTGCCGTGCCTTGTAGGCGATGATCGCGACATCCGGCGCAGGCAGCGCGATCTGGACATCGTCCAGGCTGTAATCTTCCAGCGTCCAGCTGCCATCCTCGGTCATAGCGCCCATCTTCGTCTTGGCAATGGCCGATACACCATGGCTGTTGGTGACAAGGCTGGTCTCGCCCGACAGCTCGGCCGCGCGTTTGCCATCCTTGCGTTTCATCGCCTCCCAATAGTCCTTTTCAAGACCCAGGATGATTTCCTCGCGGGTATTCATCACGCGTGTCATGGCTGCCCTCCGGTCCGTGCCTGATCGACCGGGGAACGCATGGCGGCGCGACGGGGTTCCGGCGCGGAGCCTCAGGTGTAGCTGCGTTCGCCGAAAATCGCGCTGCCGACGCGGATATGGGTGGCCCCGGCCGCGACAGCCGCCTCGAAATCGGAACTCATCCCCATCGACAGGCCCGTCAGGCCGTTGCGCGCCGCCATGGCGCGCAGGGTGGCGAAATGCGGGGCCGGATCTTCGGCCTCGGGCGGGATGCACATCAGGCCCTGCACCGGCAGGGAAAGGCTGCGGCATTGGATGACGAAACCGTCAAGCTCGGCGGGCAGGATGCCGGCCTTCTGGTCCTCTTCGCCGGTGTTCACCTGGATGAACAACTTGGGGCAGGTTCCGCGCGCCTCGGCCAGACGGGCCAGCTTTTCGGCCAGAGAGGGGCGGTCGACCGTGTGGATCGCATCGAACAGCTCGACCGCCAGCTTGGCCTTGTTGGTCTGCAGGGGGCCGATCATATGCAGCTCGACCCCCGGAAAGGCGGATTTCCAGGCGGGCCATTTTCCGGCAGCCTCCTGCACGTAATTCTCGCCAAAGACGCGATGGCCCTGGGCCAGAACCGCCTCGACCCGCCCGGCGGGCTGCACCTTTGACACGGCGATCAGCGTGACCGCGCCTTCGGGCCGCCCGGCCGCCTGTTCCGCCTTGCGCAGCCGCGCGGTGATCTCTGCCAGTCCCATCGTCAGTCCTTGATATGTCCGTCGCGGCGCAGCTGATCCAGCATCGGCGCCAGCCGGTCGCCATAGCGCGCCCAGGCCTTGACCGAGCCGGTCGAGATCGGCTGGCGCACCTGAAACACGCTCAGCGTTTCCACCTTGCGGGTGTTCTGGTGGAAGTTCAGGCAGGCCTCTTCCCAGTCCAGCCCGCAGGCCGCGATCAGCGCGCGGCTTTGCGGTTCGGGGTCAGAGACCAGATCCTCATACTGGATCTCGTGGAACCAGTCCGGCACCAGGCCGCGCCAGAATTCGATCATCCGCACGAAAGTGGTGTAATGGCGGGCAAGGTCGACCTGATCATAACCGTAAAGATGTGTCCCGGCCGGGAAGACGTTCTTGTAGATCGACAAAAGCGTGTCGCGCGGGTCGCGGCGCACCACGATGAAGCGGGCATTGGGCATGGCCAGCTTGGCAAGGCCAAGGGTCAGGTAGGTCTGGATCGACTTGTCGGTGATCCGGTCCGCGCCGGGAAAGCGGTTGCGGATCATCGCGGCGTAATCCTGCCCCAGCGCCGCGAAATCGGCAGCGGGGATGGCGGTCGCCTTGCGGAACCCCTTGGGTGCGATCAGCAGGCGCAGGGCCGAGACGGTGCCATCGGCCAGTTCGCCCGCGCCGGTCACGCGGGAATGGCTGGCGATGATCTGTTCGACCAGTGTGGTGCCCGAGCGCGGCATCCCCGTGACAAAGATCGGCGCCGCCTCGGTCGCATCGGGCACCTGCATCCCGCGCCAGTCCATCCCGGCCAGCGCCTCCATCAGCCGCGCGACCTGATCCTCGCGTTCGGCGATGTCATAGGAGTTTGCCTTGCGCATCAGCGCATTCGCCGGGTCGAGATAGTCGAAGACGCGAGGGTGATCCTTCACATCCTCAAGCGCCTTGGCCAGCGCGAAGCCAAAGGCCATGCGGTCGCGGTCGCCGGTCGCGGGGTCGGCGAAGCGGCGCTCCATCTCGGCGATCATCGGCTCGCCGGGCCTGGCCTTGTGCGAGGCGTAATAGAGCCGGTAATTCTCGCCCACGCCGGGGGCGGCAGAGATGGCGGCCAGAAAGACCGATTCGGCATCGTCGAACCGTCCAAGACCCTGGAGGAACACGCCCTTGGCGCCCAGGATCGCGGCATTTCCGGGCGCAAGCCGCAGCGCGGCGTCGAAATGGGTCTCGGCCTGTTCATCCAGGCCCAGATGGGCTTCGGCCTGGGCCAGCATCATCAGCGGCATCGGCAGGCGGGCCCCGGCCTGGGTCACGGCGGTTTCAAAGGCGGCGCGGGCGGCCTCGTAATCGCGCAGGCCGGTCAGCGCATTGCCGCGCGCCTGATGCAGGTCGGTGCGGTCGGGGGCAAGCGCCGCGGCACGGTCCAGCCAGTGCAGGGCGGCTTTGGGCTGCCCTTCGGCCAGCATCTGGCTGCCAAGGCCCGCCAGGGCCGAAACCAGATCGGGGGCCAGCGCAATGGCGGCCCGCCAGGCGAGTTTTGCGTCCTCCACCCGCCCAAGGCGCGCCAGCACCTGGGCCATATTGGCCTGCGCCTCGGCATAGGCCGGATCGGCGGCGATGGCGGAACGGAAGGCGGCGATCGCCTCCTCGGTCTTGCCCTGGGCGGCCAGGGCAGAGCCCAGGACATTCGCCGCCAGGGCGCTGCCGCGATGCGTGGCCAGAAGGCGCTTTGCGGCCGCCACCGCCTCGGGATGCCTGCCCGAGTTGGCCAGAGCCATAAGGGATGACAGCGCGGCAGGGGGCGCGCCGCCGGTGGCGGGGCGGGTCTGGGCGGAATGCGCGCCGAAACGATCCAGCAGGGGCCGCTTCTGTTCGGGCTTCAACGGGCAGGCCCTGAGCGCTTCGGCAAAAGCCTTGCGGGTGGCGGGGCTGCCCTCCAGCGCGGCCGCATCGGCATAGGTTGTCCAGACGGCGGGTTGGGCGGGCGCAAGGCGGGCGGCGGCGGCGGCATGGCGCAGGGCGCGGTCCAGCCGGTCGGTGCGCGCGAAGATGCGGGCGATCTGGAATTCGACTTCGGCGATGTTCGGGGTGGCCTCGTGGATGGCGCCAAAGATCTCCAGCGCGCGTGCGGTCTGGCCTGCATTCAGCGCGGTCATGCCCCGGGCATAGGCCTCTTTCACGCCAAGGGGGGCGGTTTCGGTCGCCATTCTGATCTGCCTTCTGCCGGTTGCGCGCCGACACTATCCGTCATGGCCGGGGAAGGAAAGAATCCGCGCGCGCCAAAGGAAAAGGGCGGGCCAATGGCCCGCCCTTTCCTGATCCGGGGATCGTTCGATTAGAACGACATCCCGATACCCAGCGACCACTGGTCGACGTCGCCCACGCCGTCGTTGCCGACGTTCGAACCATAACCGAACTCAACCTTGGCACCACCGCCGAGGTCGTAATTGGCGACCACGCCGAAGGAGTCGAAGTCACCGCCGGCGGCCAGATCGACCTTACCGTAGTTGATGCCAACGCCGATCGGGCCCGACACGTAGGTCAGCTCAGCACCGAGGTGGCTGTCCCACGCGTTGTCTTCGAACGAGATGTAGCCGATCTTGCCGGTGAAGGCGCCACCGAAGGTCGCAGAGGCCGACACACCGACAGCAGAGTCTACGTCATCAGCCTGGTAGCCGAGGCCCAGGGCCACATCTGTGCCGCCCAGATTGGCGGTGTACTTGACACCAAGTCCGAGCGATTGGTCCCCGCCGGTCAGGCCGTCGCCGAGTTGCTCGGCCGACACCGCGAAGCCGAAGGCGCCGAAGGTGTTTTCATAGCGCAGGACTTGGTTGTCGCCATGGCCATCCATGTCGTTGCCGCCGAAGAAGGCGATGTGGGTCGAATGGTCATCGGCGATCGAGGTCATGCCGTTGTCCATGTCGGCCAGAGCCCAGTCGAGCGCACCGTCGGTGTCGCCCAGCGTCAGCTTGCCGAAGGTGCCCGAGATGTAGACCGAGGTACCCGAGTCGTCGTTCGTGGCGACGTTGGTCTCGTCCAGATCGATCACCGCGCCGAATTCCAGGCCGCCATCGGTGGTGCCCGACATCGAGAACTTCACTTCAACGTCCTGCCAGAAGGCGACGCCGTCATCACCAGCAACAGCGTTGCCGTTGATGGCATTGTTCGACCAGATACCCATTTCGGCCGAGCCGGTGATCTTCACCTCAGCAGCGGCGAAGCCCGCGGTGCCAGCCAGCATGGTGGTGGCGAGAAGAATCTTTTTCATCGTTTTCCCTCGTTGTCTCAAGGATGGCCCAACTCAGGGGAATCCGAATTGGGTATGAAGCGTATTTCGTCGGATGTTCGCGGGATTGCAACGCTTCCGGGCGGCAGGCTGGCAAAGCGCGGGGCAATGGTGCAGCGAAGCCACAGTGCGGTTTGCCCTACCCTCTGGCGGCCCCCCTTGCGCGGAAGCGGGCGCGGGCACGGGGAAAAACCTTGTTCCGCCCAAGGCGCTCGGCTACAGAACCCCTATGAAAGACCGGAGAGCCTGATGCCCCCGACCCTGACCGCGCGCCTTGTCCTTGCCGCGAGCCTTCCCTTCTTCCTCGCGGCCTGCGGCGGCCTTGCCTCGGGTGATTCCGGGCTGTTCAAGCGCGGCGGGCGCGATGGCGTGGTCACGGCGGATGAATTCGAGAGCCGCCAGGCTGCGGATGAAAAACGGGCGGCGATCGAGGCGCTGAACGATGATGGTCGGCGCAACCGGGGCACGATCTGGGATCTGTTCAGAAATTCCAAGGACCCGAACACCACGGTCGAGGTGAACAAGTATCTCTGGCAGGCCAGCCTTGAAGTGCTGAATTTCCTGCCGATCGAGTCGGTCGACCCCTTCACCGGCGTCATCGTGACCGGCTATGGCACCCCGCCCGGCGGCGGCCGCGCCTATCGCGCCACGATCTATGTGCAGGACCCGGCGCTGGATGCCCGCAGCCTCAAGGTCTCGTTGCAGACCAGGGGCGGCGGCGCGGTCTCGGCCGACACGCTGCGCGCCGTCGAGGATGCGATCCTGACCCGCGCCCGCCAGCTTCGCATCCGCGACAGCAAACTCTAGATCCCGCACGCGGCCCCCGCGCGAGGGGTGGACCTTTCCGTCCGCGCGGGTGTAATTCCGCGCGGAACGGTGAAAGAGGCCCCAGATGTCGCGCTACGACCCTTCGGTGATCGAACCCAAATGGCAGCAGGCCTGGGACGCGGCGGGGGCCTTTACCGCGCGGCACGACCCCGCCAAGCCCAAATATTATGTGCTCGAGATGTTCCCCTATCCGTCGGGGCGCATCCATATGGGCCATGTCCGCAACTACACGATGGGCGATGTCGTGGCGCGGTTCATGGCGGCCAAGGGCCATTCCGTGCTGCATCCGATGGGCTGGGACGCCTTCGGGATGCCGGCCGAAAACGCCGCGATGGAACGCGGCGGCCACCCCAAGGATTGGACCTACGGCAACATCGCCGACATGAAGGCCCAGATGAAACCCCTTGGCCTGTCGATCGACTGGTCGCGGGAATTCGCCACCTGTGATCCGGAATATTACGGCCAGCAGCAGGCGATGTTCCTGGACATGATGGAAAAGGGCCTGGTCTATCGCAAGGCGGCGATGGTCAACTGGGACCCGGTCGACATGACCGTCCTGGCCAATGAACAGGTGATCGACGGCAAGGGCTGGCGTTCGGGCGCGGCGGTCGAACGCAAGGAACTGACCCAGTGGTTCTTCAAGATCTCGGACTATTCCGAAGACCTGCTGAACGCGCTGGACGGGCTGAAGGACTGGCCCGAGAAGGTGCGCCTGATGCAGGCGAACTGGATCGGCAAGTCGCGCGGGCTGCAATTCGCCTTTGACACCGTTGGCGCACCCGAAGGATTCGACAGGCTCGAGGTCTACACCACCCGGCCCGACACGCTGATGGGGGCGTCTTTCGCGGCGATCTCGCCCGATCACCCACTGGCGAAAGCGCTGGAGAAGGACCCGCTTGTCGCCGATTTCCTCGCCGAATGCCGCCGGGGCGGCACCAGCGCCGAGGAAATCGAGACTGCCGAGAAGATCGGCTTCGACACGGGCATCCGTGTGCGTCACCCGTTGGACCCGGATTGGGAACTGCCGGTCTGGATCGCCAATTTCATCCTGATGGATTACGGCACCGGCGCCATTTTCGGCTGCCCGGCCCATGACCAGCGCGATTTCGATTTCGCCACCAAATACGCCCTGCCGATCCAGCCGGTCTTCGTGGCCGAAGGCGAGGAAGAGGACGATCTGGACGCGGCCTTCGTGCCGATGAAATCCGAGAAGGTCCGCTATGTCCGCGGCTTTGCCGGGGCCGAGACCCAGACCGGCGACGAAGGCGTCGCCGCCGCCATCGCCCATGCCGAGGCGCAGGGCTATGGCAAGGGCGTCACCAAATACCGCCTGCGCGACTGGGGCGTCTCGCGCCAGCGCTATTGGGGCGCGCCGATTCCGGTGGTGCATTGCGCCGCCTGCGGCGTGGTGCCGGAAAAGAAGGAAAACCTGCCGGTCGAGCTGCCCTATGATGTCAGCTTCGACAAGCCGGGCAACCCCTTGGATCGTCACCCGACCTGGCGCGACGTGCCTTGCCCGGCCTGCGGCGCGCCCGCCAAGCGCGAGACGGACACGATGGACACGTTCGTCGATTCGTCCTGGTATTTCGCCCGCTTCACCGCGCCCCGCGCCGCCACGCCGACCGACCTGGCCGAGGCCGAGTACTGGATGAATGTCGACCAGTATATCGGCGGCATCGAGCACGCGATCCTGCATCTGCTCTACAGCCGCTTCTTCGCCCGGGCGATGCAGGCCACCGGCCACCTGCCGGAAAAGGCGCGTGAGCCGTTCAATGCGCTGTTCACGCAGGGCATGGTCACGCATGAGATCTACAAGACCACCGATGACAAGGGCCGCCCGGTCTATCACCTGCCCGAAGATGTGACAGTCTTCACCATCGCAGACCGCCGGATCGTGGTTCTGGGCGATGTCGAGCCGCCCCTGGACATGGTCGACGATGTCGATGCCTGGATTCGCGCGCTTTCCGACGAGGGCCTGCTGGTCGAGGTGATTCCCTCGGCCAAGATGTCGAAATCGAAGAAGAATGTCGTCGATCCGATGAACATCATCGCCCAGTTCGGCGCCGATACGGCGCGCTGGTTCGTGATGTCGGACAGCCCGCCCGAACGCGATGTGGAATGGACCGCCTCGGGCGCCGAAGCCGCTTTCAAGCACCTGTCGCGGGTCTGGTCGCTGTGTTCGCGCATCGGCGAAATGCCCGCCGACCATAAGGGCGAAGGCGATGCCGATCTCGCCCGCGCCACCGCCCGCGCCATTGACGATGTGACCAGGGGCATCGAGGGCTTTGCCTTCAACAAGGCCATCGCCGCTCTGTACGGCTTTACCAACACCCTGTCGCGCGCCAATGCCTCGACCCCCGCGATGAAAGAGGCGATCCGCACCCTGGCCAGGCTGATGTCGCCGATGGTGCCGCATATCGCCGAATCGATCTGGACCTATCAGGGCGGCGCGGGGCTTTGCGCCCAGGCGCCTTGGCCCAAGGCTGATCCCGCACTTCTGGTCGACGACACGGTGACCCTGCCGATCCAGATCAACGGCAAGCGCCGGGCGGAAATCAGCGTGGCCAAGGACATGCCCGCGCCAGAGGTTGAAAAGCTGGCGCTGGCGAATGAGGATGTCATCAAGTTCCTCGCCGGCCAGCCGGTGAAGAAGATCATCGTCGTGCCAGGCCGCATCATCAATGTCGTCGTGTAACCGCCGCCTTTTCCTGTTCTCGCCGCTGGCGCTTGCCGCCTGCGGCTTTACCCCGGCCTATGCGCCGGGGGGGGCGGCGAGGATCCTGACCAACACGGTCCGCGCGGCCGATCCGACCGACCGCAACGGTTTCGATTTCGTCGAGCGGATCGAGGAACGCATCGGCCGCCCGCAGGATCACCGCTACGAGCTGGCCTATCGCATCCAGACCGAGGCCATCGGCGTCGGCCTGACCGCCGACAACAAGATCACCCGCTACAATCTGAAAGGCGTGATCGACTATACGCTGACCCGCACCGGATCGGGCGAAAAGATCGCCTCGGGCCGGGTGCAGAGCTTCACCGCCTATGCTGCCACCGGATCGACCGTGGCGGGGCTGGCGGCCGAGGAAGACGCGGGCACAAGGCTGATGCGCCTTCTGGCCGACCAGATCGTCGCGCGTCTGATCGCCGAGGTCGCGGCGGCGCAGCAATGATCCTGCGCGGGGCCGATGCCAACCGCTATCTGGCCAAGCCCGATCCGGCCCGCCCGGGCTTGCTGATCTTTGGCGCCGATGCGATGCGGGTGGCGCTGAAGCGGCAGGATGCGATTCTGGCGCTGGTGGGGCCCGATGCCGAGGCCGAGATGCGCCTGTCGCGCATCGCCGCGGGCGATCTGCGCCGCGATGGCTCGCTTCTCGCCGATGCGATCAAGGAAGTGGGCTTCTTTCCCGGGCCGCGCGTCGCCTTTGCCGAAGACGCGACCGACGGGCTGGCCCCGGCCATCGCCACGGCGCTTGCGGCCTGGAAGCCGGGCGATGCGACGATCGTGGTGACGGCGGGAGAGCTGAAGGGCAAATCCGCGCTGAAGGCGCTGTTCGAAAAGCACCCGGCGGCGGTCTGCATCGGCTTTTATGACGAGCCGCCCTCGCGCGAGGAGATCGAGGCCGAATTGAAGAAGGTCGGCCTGACCCAGATCTCGCCCGAGGCGCTGGCCGATCTGCACACGCTGGGCCGCGCGCTGGACCCCGGCGATTTCCGCCAGACATTGCAGAAACTCGCCCTCTACAAATGGCAGGATGCCACGCCCCTGCAACCCGCCGAAGTGACGGCGCTGGCGCCGTCTTCCATCGAGGCCGAGACCGATGACCTGACCCATGCCGTTGCCGAACGCAGCGCCGCCGCGATTGGCGGGCTGATGCGGCGGCTTGAGGGGCAGGGCGTGGGCGCGGTGGAAATCTGTATCGCGGCGACACGGCATTTCCGCGCCCTGCATACCGCCAAGGCCGATCCCGGCGGTCTGGCCAAGGCGCGCGTCTTCGGCAGCCGCCGCGACCGGATGCAGCGCCAGCTGGGCCAATGGCAGCTGCGCGCCTTGGAACAGGCGCTGGCGACGCTGGTGCAGACCGACCTTACCCTACGCTCCGCCTCGCGCGCGCCGGGCCATGCCCTGATCGAACGCGCCCTGATCCGCATCGCGATGACGCGGGGCTGATCCGTTCCGGCGCGCGGCTTACAGCGCCAGCGCCTCGGGCGTCAGCGCATACAGCCCCTCAGCCCCTTCGCGCGCTTCGGCCAGATGGGCCGCGTGGCGCGGCAGCAGGCGGCGGATCATCACCCGCGCCAGCGGCAGGCGAGCCGGATCGGCCAGCGCGGCCTTCAGATGGGCATGGCCGCCCAGAACCAGCGCGAACCCGGCCAGATAGGGCACGGCCCCGGCGAAACGGTCGTTCATACCGGCGGCCAGCAGCGCCTCGGTTGTCCCGCGCAGCGTCTCGACCGCCTGCCAGATTTCTTCCGCCAGATCGGGCAGCGCCGCGCGGGCGGCCCTTGCATCCTGCTCGACTTCGCCGATCAGCCGGAAGGCCGCCTCGCCGCCATCGGCCAGCTTGCGGCCGACAAGATCCATCGCCTGAATGCCGTTGGTGCCTTCGTAGATCGCGGTGATCCGCACATCGCGCAGATATTGCGCCGCGCCGGTTTCCTCGATGAAGCCCATGCCGCCATGGACCTGGACCCCCGCATCGGCCACGCGGATGCCGACATCGGTACCATAGGCCTTGGCGATGGGGGTCAAGAGCGCGGCGCGGGCCTGCCAATGGGCATCGCCGGTCGCGGTGGCCATGTCGCCGGCTTTGGCGCAGGCCAGCGCGATGGCGCGGGCGGCAAAGACCTCGGCCCGCGCCTCGGCCAGCATCCGGCGCACATCGGCATGGCCGATGATGCCGGGCACGCCTTCGGCGGTTGGCCCCTGCACCCGGTCCGCCGCGAAGGCCACGGCCTTTTGCAGCGCCGCCTCGGCCACGCCGACGCCTTGAACCCCGACACCAAGCCGGGCGTTGTTCATCATCGTGAACATCGCCGCCATCCCCTTATGCGGCGCGCCGACCAGCCAGCCCTTCGCCCCGTCGAACTGCATCACGCAGGTCGGGCTGCCATGGATGCCCAGCTTGTGTTCAAGGCTCACCACCTTCAGGCTGTTCGCAACGCCCGGATTGCCCTGATCGTCGGGCAGGAATTTCGGCACCAGGAACAAAGAGATCCCCCGCGTTCCCGCCGCCCCGTCGGGCAGGCGTGCCAGCACCAGATGGCAGACATTGGACACAAGGTCATTGTCGCCCCAGGTGATGAAGATCTTCTGCCCGGTGACGGCATAGGTGCCATCGCCCAACGCCTCGGCCCGCGCCTTCAGCGCGCCCACATCGCTGCCCGCCTGCGGTTCGGTCAGGTTCATCGTGCCCGACCATTCGCCTGAGATCAGCCTGGGCAGATACAGCGCCTTGAGCGTGTCACTGGCATGATGTTCCAGCGCCTCGATCTGGCCCTGGGTCAGAAGCGGGTTCAGTTGCAGGGACAGGCAGGCCCCGGCCAGCATCTCGTTCACGCAGGTCGCCAGCACATGGGGCAGGCCCATGCCGCCATATTCCGGGTTCGACGACACGCCGATCCAGCCGCCATCGGCAATCGCGCGATAGGCCTTGTCGAAACCGGGCGAAGACCGCACCACGCCGTTTTCCAGCCGCGCCGGGGTCAGGTCGCCCGCGCGGTTGACCGGGGCCACCACATCGTCGCACATCCGTGCCGCCTCGGTCAGGATCGCCGTCACGGTGTCGCCGGTCGCCTCGGCGAAGCGGTCGGTCGCGGCGACATCGGCAAAGCCCACCACATGGTCCAGGATGAAGCGTTGGTCGGCGGCGGGGGCGGGCATGGGCAACCTCTGGGCGTGGTGCAATGGGGGCGGGCTTGTGAACCGATGATGGCTCGACTAAGGGGCAGGCTAGCCCAGATCGCAACCCCTTCAAGCCGGACGCTGCGTCAGATGGACAGAACCGAGACCTTGGTGGCAGACGATTCCGGCGTTGCGCGGGCAGCCGCGCTGCTGCGTGCAGGCGCGCTGGTCGCCTTTCCGACCGAGACGGTCTATGGCCTGGGCGGCGATGCAAGAAACGACACGGCGGTCGCGCGCATCTTCGAGGCCAAAGGGCGGCCCCGCTTCAACCCCTTGATCGCGCATGTCGCCGATCTGGAAGGGGCCGAGGCGCTGGCGGTGTTCGACCCGCAGGCCCGCGCCATTGCCCAGGCCTTCTGGCCCGGCCCGCTGACACTGGTTCTGCCGCTGCGGCCCGAGGCCGGGGTGTCGCCGCTGGTCACGGCGGGGCATGACACGATCGCGGTCCGCCTGCCCGCGCATCCCCTGGCCCGGGCGCTGCTGCGCGCCTTTGGCGGGCCGCTGGCCGCGCCTTCCGCCAACCCGTCGGGCCGGGTTTCGCCGACGCGGGCCGAGCATGTTCTGGCGGGGCTGTCGGGGCGGATCGCCGCCGTTCTGGATGGCGGCCCCTGCGCGGTGGGTGTGGAAAGCACGATCCTGTCGCTGGGGCCGGAGCCACGCCTGCTGAGGCCGGGCGGCATTCCGGCCGAGGCGCTGGAAGAGGCCTTGGGCCGCCCGCTGCCCCTGGGCGGCAGCGAGACCACGCCCAATGCCCCGGGGCAACTGGCCTCGCATTACGCGCCGGGGGCTGCGGTGCGGCTGGGCGCCCATGCGGCGGAAACCGGCGAAATCCTGATCGGCTTCGGCCCGGTCAAGGGCGACCTGACCCTTTCCGCCAGTGGCGATCTGGTCGAGGCGGCGGCGAGCCTGTTCCACATCCTGCGCGAAGCCGATGTTCTGGCCGGGCCAGAGGGACGCATCGCCTTTGCGCCGGTGCCCGAGCGGGGCCTGGGCCGGGCGATCAACGACCGGCTGCGCCGGGCCGCCGCCCCGCGCTGAGTTAAGTCCGCGACGGAATGTTGATCGCGCGCTGTACCGCCGGGCGGGCAAGGAAGCGGTCAAGATAGCCCGGCACGTTCTTGAGGCTGCCCCAGCCCGCGATGTCCGCCGCCTTGTAGAAATCGCGCAGGCCGCGCAGCCAGGGGCCGATGGCCATATCGGCGATGGAATAGTCGCCCGCAATCCAGTCGCGGCCGTCCAGCGCGCCGTCCAGCACTTTCAGCAGACGCTCGGCCTCGGCGCGGTAGCGTTCCTTCGGGCGCGGATCCTCGATCTCTTTCCCGGCGAAATGGTGGAAAAAGCCCAGTTGGCCGAACATCGGCCCGATGCCGCCCATCTGGAACATCAGCCACTGGATCACTTCCCAGCGGTTCAGCTGCGGCAGGAATTTCCCCGACTTCTCGGCCAGATACATCAGGATCGCCCCGCTTTCGAACAGGGTCAGCGGCATTCCGCCCGGACCCTGCGGATCAAGAATGGCGGGGATCTTGTTGTTGGGGTTCAGCGACAGGAATTCCGGGCTGAACTGGTCATTCGTCGCGAAGCTGACGAGATGGGCGTCATAGGGCAGGCCGGTCTCTTCCAGCATCAGCGAGACCTTGATCCCGTTCGGCGTGGGCAGCGAATAAAGTTGGATCGCCCCGGGCGTGCGCGGCGCCCAGCGGCTGGTGATCGGAAAATCGGCAAGCGCGTTCATGGCTGGTTCCTTGCATGGCACCCGTCACAGATAAGCAGAATTTCCCCGTTAAGAAGTGGCCAAACCTGTGCGATAGTGATCGCGCGCCTGTGCGACGGCGTGTGGGACAACGCGTCCGGGAAAAGACCGGGCCGTCAAGGGGACAATAGAATGATAAATGAATTCAAGGCCTTCATCTCGAAAGGCAATGTGCTTGACCTTGCCGTCGGGATCATCATCGGGGCGGCCTTCACCGCCATCGTGACCTCGCTGGTGGACGATCTTGTCAATCCGCTTCTGGGCCTGATCATCGGCGGGATCGACTTCAGCTCGATCAGCTTCGGCGTGGGCGATGCCCAGTTCATGATCGGCAACTTCATCAACGCGATCATCAAGTTCCTGATCATCGCCTGGGTCGTGTTCCTGCTGGTCAAGGCCGTGAACCGCATGATGCCGAAGAAGGTCGAACAACCCGCGCCGCCGCCCGGCCCGACCGAGGCGCAGCTTCTTCAGGACATCCTGCTCGAGCTCAAGAAGAAGTAAAAATAACACGGCCCGCCGCAGATCCGGCGGGCCGTTTTCTTTGGAAGAGGCTAAAGATTCAGCGCCTCGGCGGCGGGGATCGACGGCAGGCCAAGCGCGGTGCCGACCGCCGCGTAGGTCAGCTTGCCCGCATGGACATTCAGTCCGTTCAACAGGTGCTTGTCTTCGGCGCAGGCACGTTTCCAGCCCTTGTTCGCCAAGGCGATCATGAAAGGAAGCGTTGCATTCCCAAGGGCTTGGGTCGAGGTGCGCGCCACGGCGCCGGGCATGTTCGCCACGCAGTAATGCAGGATTCCGTCAACCTCGTAGATCGGGTCCTGATGAGTGGTGGCGCGGCTGGTCTCGAAACAGCCGCCCTGGTCGATGGCCACATCCACAAGGGCCGCGCCGGGCTTAAGCTCCTTGAGCTGGGCCTTCGAGATCAGCTTGGGTGCCGCCGCGCCGGGGATCAGCACCGCGCCGATGATCATGTCGGCCTCGCGCGCCAGGGCGATGGTGGTGGCGGCGCTGGCATAGGCGTTCTTGAAGATGCCGCCATAGACATCGTCAAGGTATTTCAAGCGGTTGATCGAACGGTCGATGACGGTGACATCCGCGCCCATCCCCGCCGCGACGCGGCCCGCATGGGTGCCGACGACGCCGCCGCCGATGACAAGGACCTTGGCCGGAAGCACGCCCGGCACGCCGCCCAAAAGGACGCCCCTGCCGCCATTGGCCTTTTGCAGCGTCCAGGCCCCGACCTGCGGCGCAAGCTTGCCCGCCACTTCGGACATGGGCGCCAGAAGCGGCAGGCCGCCACGGTCATCGGTCACGGTTTCATAGGCGATGCAGGTCGCGCCGCTGGCGAGCAGGTCCTTGGTCTGGGCCGGATCGGGGGCGAGGTGCAGATATGTGAAGAGAACCTGGCCGGGCCGCAGCATCTTGCGTTCGCCCGCCTGGGGTTCCTTGACCTTCACGATCATGTCGGCCTGGGCGAAAACTTCGGCCGCCGTGCCAAGGATCACGGCCCCGGCAGCGGTGTAATCGGCATCCGAGAACCCGGCACCAAGGCCGGCGCCAGATTGGATTACCACGTCATGTCCGTGGGTTACGGCTTCGCGGGCGGCGTCGGGGGTCATGCCGACGCGGAATTCCTGGGGTTTGATTTCTTTGGGGCAACCGATTTTCATCGCGGGCTCCTCCTGCCTTTTGATGTGTGGGCCCAGCCTGCGCCAGAAGCCGTGCCGATGCTTTGAATTCTTGCTGGCCTGACGGGGGCCGTTTCGAATAATCTTCGAAAAAATCGCCGATCAGGTGAAGGAATCGCCGTGACTTCCGATCTGGACGCAACCGACCGCCGCATTCTTGCTGCATTGCAGAATGACGGGCGGATGACCAATGCCGATCTGGCCGAGAGGGTGAACCTGTCGCCCTCGGCCTGCCACAGACGGGTGCAGCGGCTGGAGGATGAGGGGGTCATCGCCGGATACGTGGCGCTGCTGGACCCGCGCCGCATGGGGCTTCAGACCACGGTCTTTGTCGAGATCACCTTGGAATCACAGGCAGAAGATCTGCTTGATGCCTTTGAACAGCAGGTGGCGCGGGTGCCCGAGGTGCTGGAATGCCACCTGACGGCGGGGACGGCGGATTACCTGCTGAAAGTCGCGGTGGGCGATACCGAGGACTTCGCGCGGCTGCACCGGCGGTTCCTGTCGCGGCTGCCGGGCGTGGCGAAGATGCAATCGTCCTTTTCGCTGAAGACCGTGGTCAAGACCACCGCCTTGCCCGTCTGAGGGGCGTCTGCCGAAGGTCTGGCCAAGGTCTGGCGAAGGTATGGCAGATTGCCCGCCGCCCGCGCGGCCCTGTCGGGCCGCTGTCATGGCTTTGTCACATCGTTTCGATATTTCCCGAATCATGGAAACGACCCGTGCCCTTGCCTGCCTGTCCGCCCTGTCGCACGCCGCGCGGCTGGAGGTGTTCCGCCTGCTGGTCCAGAGCGGGCCGCAGGGTCTGGCGGCAGGCGAGATCGCGCGGCGGCTGGACCTGCCGCCGTCCACCCTGTCGACGCATCTGTCGCTGCTCGAGGGGGCGGGGCTGCTGAGTGCCGCGCGCGAAGGCCGGGTGATCCGCTATGCCGCCGATCTGGACGGCATCCGCGCCCTGGTCGGCTGGCTGTTGCAGGATTGCTGCGGCGGCGCCCCGGAAACCTGCGCTCCGATCCTGGAAACCATCGGCTGCGCCTGCTGAGAGATCATGATGAGCGAACCCTTGAACATCCTTGTCCTGTGCACCGGCAATTCCGCCCGCTCGATCCTGGGCGAAGCGGCGTTCAACACGCTGGGGGCGGGGCGCATCCGGGCCTTTTCGGCCGGGTCGCAGCCGACGGGGCGGCCCAACCCCCATGCTTTGGCGCTGTTGGCGGAGAAGGGGATCGACGCCGGTTTCGCGCGGTCGAAAAGCTGGGATGAATTCGCCGTGCCGGGCGCGCCCGCAATGGATGTGGTGATCACGGTCTGCGATTCCGCCGCAGCCGAGACCTGCCCCTATTGGCCGGGCGCGCCGGTGCGGGTGCATTGGGGCCTGCCCGACCCTGCCTCGGCGCCCAGGGAGGCCGCGCCCGCCGCCTTTGCCGCGACCTGGGAGGCGCTGGCCGCGCGAGTTCGGGCCGCGCTGGACCTGCCGCTGGAAGGCATGTCGCCCGCCGAACGGCAGGCGGCGCTGGCCGGGCTGGCACAGGCATGAGTGCGCGCAGGATCGCGGCCGAGGCGCTGGCCACGGGTTTTCTGGTCATGGCGGTGGTCGGGTCGGGCATCATGGCCGACCGGCTGACGCCCGACACTGCGTTGGCGCTTTTGGCCAACACGATTGCCACCGGGGCGGCGCTGTATGTGCTGATCTCGGTCTTCGGGCCGGTTTCGGGGGCGCAGATGAACCCGGTGGTGACGCTGGTCTTCGCGCTGCGCGGCGAGATCGCGCCGGGGCTGGCGCTGGCCTATATGCTGGCGCAGGGCGCGGGCGGTGTGGCGGGGACGGCTCTGGCCCATGCGATGTTCGAGCTGCCCTTGCTGCAGCTCTCGCAGACGGTGCGCAGCGGCGCGGGGCAGGGACTGGCCGAGGCAGTGGCAACCTTCGGGCTGGTGCTGGTGGTGCTGGGCGCGCTGCGCGGGGGCGCGCAGGTGGCGACGGTGGTGGCCTGCTATATCACCGCGGCCTATTGGTTCACCGCCTCGACCAGTTTCGCCAATCCGGCAGTGGCGCTGGCCCGCGCCTTCACCGACACTTTCGCGGGCATTCGCCCCGCCGACCTGCCGCTGTTCTGGGCGGCGCAGGGGGCCGGGGCGCTGCTGGCGGCGGCGCTGGCGGCATGGTTCTGGCCGCGGGGCGCGAAATCTGCGGGCTAGGCGTGGCGGCGGCCTTGCGCCTTTCGCAGAGCGGGCCGCATGATGCCGGTCGGGCAGCAAAAGGTGCGACATGGCGGATCCGGTTTCCCACGCGGCCGAGGCGGCGCATCATGGCGTGGATCTTGTGCCGGTCGTCGTGCTGCTGGCCGGGGCGGTGCTGGCCGTGCCGCTGTTCCGCCGCGCGGGGTTGGGCACGGTTCTGGGCTATCTGGCGGCGGGGCTGGCGGTCGGCCCCTACGGGCTGGGCGTGTTTCAGGATGCGCAGACCATCCTGCCGGTGGCCGAGCTGGGCGTGGTTCTGTTCCTGTTCATCATCGGGCTTGAGATGCAGCCCAGCCGCCTTTGGGCGATGCGGGGCGAGATCTTTGGCCTTGGCGCGGTGCAGGTGGCCTGCGCCATCTTCGCGCTGATCTGGGTGGGCATCCTGCTGGGCTATCCGGTGGCGGCAAGTTTCGTAGCGGGGACGGGGTTTGTCCTGACCTCGACCGCCATCGTCATGCAGATGCTTGAGGAACGCGGCACGCTGGGCCAGCCCGGGGGGCGGCGGATCGTGGCGATCCTGCTGTTCGAGGATCTGGCCATCGTGCCACTCTTGGCGCTGGTGGCCTTTCTGGCGCCGGGCGGGCAGGACAGCACGCCCGCCGACCGGATTTGGGGCGTCGCGCAGGGGCTGGCGATGATCGCGGTTCTGGTTCTGGCCGGACGCTATCTGCTGAACCCGATGTTCCGGCTGCTGGCGCGGTTCGGCGCGCGCGAGGTGATGACGGCGGCGGCGCTGCTGGTGGTGCTGGGCGCGGCGCTGATGATGCAGCTGGGCGGGCTGTCGATGGCGATGGGGGCGTTTCTGGCCGGGGTGCTGCTGTCGGAATCGTCGTTCCGCCATCAGCTTGAGGCCGATATCGAGCCATTCCGGGGCCTGCTGCTGGGGCTGTTCTTCATCGGCGTCGGCATGGCGCTGGACCTGAAGATCATCGCGGCGAACTGGCAGGTGATCGCGATATCCGTTCCGGCCTTCATGCTGCTGAAGATGGCGGTGATCTATGCGGTGGCGCGGCTGTTCAAGGCCGGGCGGCAGGAGGCGGTGGAGCGGGCGGTGCTGATGGCGCAGGGCGGCGAGTTCGCCTTCGTGCTCTATGGCGCGGCGGTGCAATTCGGGATCCTGCAAGCCGAATGGAATGCCAACCTGACGGCGATCATCATCATTTCCATGGCGCTTACGCCCTTGATGGTGATCGTGATGGACCGGCTGCGCCCGGCGCCCGCCCCCGACATGGCGGGGGTCGAGGGCGTCGAGGCGGCGGGCGGGCTGCGCGGCAATGTGCTGCTGATCGGCTTTGGCCGGGTGGGGCAGATCGTGAGCCAGCCCCTGATCGCGCGGGGGCACAGCATCTCGGCCATCGACAATGATACAGAGATGATCCAGGCGGCGGCGAGTTTCGGCTTCAAGGTCTGGTATGGCGATGGCGCGCGGCTGGACATCCTGCATGCGGCGGGCGCGGGCACTGCCGATCTGGTGGTGGTGGCGACCGACAAGGCGGCCGTGACCACGCGGATCGTCGAGATGCTGAAGCATGAATTTCCGCTGGTGCCGGTGATGGCGCGGGCCTTTGACCGGGGCCATGCGCTGGAGCTGATGGCGAAAGGGGTAGATTACCAGATGCGCGAAAGTTTCGAGAGCGCGCTGGCGATGGGGCGCGAGGCGGTGCTGCGGCTGGGCGCCGGCGACGAGGAGGCGGAGGAGTTGCTTGAGGCCGTGCGTGCGCGCGACCGCGAGCGGCTGGCGGTGCAGTCGGTCGAGGGGATCTATGCCGGGCGCGACCTTCTGCTGGGCAACCAGCGCGGGCGGGCGGCTGGGCATTAGGGCAGGTCGGCCCGGCCCTGCGGCGTCAGGGCGTAAAGGCCGCGCCCGACCCGCTCGAACCAGCCGTAATGGTCGTCGCGCAGCATGTCTCCGGCGCGGGGGATGGTCAGGGCTTTGGCGAGGGTGGCGGGTTTCTGCGGTCCATCCGCCAGGGCCTGCGCCAGCCGGATCGCGTCTTGCCGATAAGCGGTCATGCGCTTGACGCGGGTGGAACCGCCAAGGTTGGGATCGCCCACCCTGCGGTCGAATTCGCGCAGCAGGCGCCCGGCGCGGGCCGTGTTTCGGCGGGGCTGGTAGGGGCCGGGGTCGAGATGGGCCTCGATCGCCGCACCGGCGTCGATCCGCACCGCCAGAAGGCCAAGGCCAAGGCGGCGGCACAGCGCCAGCACGTCGCGGTAGCGCGGCCCCCAGCCGGATTTCTTCAGCGGCACGGCAAGATAGACATGCTCGAACAGCGCCTGCCGGGCCACGCCCTGCAAGACCAGAGCCAGCGAGAAGCTGGTCTTCAGCTCGACGATCACGGGCGGCTCGTCGCCGCGCCTTGCCATCAGGTCGCAGGCGCCGATCTCGGCCTTGACCTCATAGCCCTGGGCTTCGAGATAGGCTTTCACCGGCGGATAAAGATCGGTCTCGCGCATGGCTCTTTGAACCACGGCCGGGCAAAATGAAAAACCCCCGGCCTTGCGGACGGGGGCTGATCTTGGCGGGGCTTGCGCCCCCAGTGTCGGAAGAACGTCTTAGAGAGCGCCTTCGCGTTGCGCCTTCTTGCGCGCGAGTTTGCGCGCACGGCGGACGGCTTCGGCTTGCTCGCGCGCTTTTTTGACGGAGGGCTTCTCGAAATGCTGCTTGAGCTTCATTTCCCGAAACACGCCTTCGCGCTGGAGCTTTTTCTTCAGGGCCCGGAGGGCCTGTTCGACGTTATTGTCACGAACGCTGACCTGCATGTGGTTGTCACCACCTTCCTAAGCTAGAGTTGCACTGATGTGCAGGCGGGGCAGCCCATAGCAGGCGGGGGGCCACTTGTCCACCTGCGGCACCGAAAGGAAGGCCCGAGCGATGGAAGACGACGCAAAAACCCGGATTCTGGCGGCGGCGCTGCCGCATGTGCCCTTTGAGGGCTGGTCCGAGGCGACGCTGCGCGAGGCGATTGCCGATTCGGGCGTGGCGCCGGGGCTGGCGCGCGCGCTGTATCCGCGCGGCGGGGTGGATCTGGCGTTGGCCTATCACCGGCAGGGCGATGCGGCCATGGTCAGGGCGCTGGCGGCGGCCGATCTGGCCGGGCTGAAGTTCCGCGACAAGGTGGCGCTGGCGATCCGGCTGCGGCTTGAGGCGGTGGACCGCGAGCTGGTGCGGCGGGGGGCGGCGCTGTTCGCCCTGCCGCAGCATGCCGGGGATGGCGCGGCGGCGGTCTGGCACACGGCGGATGCGGTCTGGACGGCGCTGGGCGACACGTCGCAGGACATCAACTGGTATTCCAAGCGCGCCACGCTGTCGGCCGTTCATGCCGCCACGGTGCTGTTCTGGCTGGGCGATGACAGCCCCGGGCATGAGGCGAGCTGGGAATTCCTGAACCGCCGGATCGAGGGCGTGATGGCCTTTGAAAAGGCCAAGGCGGCTTTTGCGGGCAATCCGCTGGGAAAGGCGCTGCTTGCCGGACCTTTCAAGATGTTGGAAAGGATTCGTGCGCCAAAACGGCAGGATGACCTTCCGGGCCGGGCCGCCGCGCCGGAAGGCGCATCCGAGACCCCGCCGCGCGCGTTCTGAGGACAGGAAGAGACAGGTATGACGCTTTCCCATTCGATGCTGGCGATGGAAATCTCGGCCCCCGGCGGGCCGGATGTGCTGAAACCCGTCTCGATGCCGGTGCCGGTGCCGGGCCATGCGCAGATCGTGATCCGCATCGCCTGGGCCGGGGTGAACCGGCCAGATGCGCTGCAGCGCGCCGGGGCCTATGCGCCACCGCCCGATGCCTCGCCTATTCCCGGTCTGGAATGTTCCGGCACCGTGGTCGAGACCGGGCCGGGCGTCACCCGCTGGCAGATCGGCGACAAGGTCTGCGCCCTGCTGCCGGGCGGGGGCTATTCGGAATATGCGATCTGCCATGAGGCCCATGCCCTGCCGATTCCGCCGGGGCTGTCGATGCGCGAGGCGGCCTGCCTGCCGGAAACCTGCTTCACCGTCTGGACCAATGTGGTCATGCGCGGCAAGCTGCGCGCCGGGCAGACCCTGCTGGTCCATGGCGGCACCAGTGGCATCGGCACCACGGCGATCCAGATCGCCAAGGCGCTGGGCGCGCGGGTCTTTGCCACGGCGGGGACGGATGAGAAATGCCAGGTCTGCACCGATCTGGGCGCCGATCTTGCGCTGAACTACCGCACGCAGGACTGGTCGAAACTGGTGCGCGGCCAGGGCGGGGCGGATGTCATCCTCGACATGGTGGGCGGACCCTATATCGAGAAGAACATCAAGGCGCTGGCCGATGACGGGCGGCTGGTGCAGATCGCCTTTCTGCAGGGCGCCAAGGCCGAGGTGAATTTCGCCGAAGTGATGATGCGGCGGCTGACCATCACCGGGTCGACCCTGCGGCCGCAGGGCGAGAACGAGAAGGCGCGGATCGCGGCGGCGGTGGAGACCCATGTCTGGCCGATGATCGAGCGCGGCGCCTTCAAGGTTGTGATGGACAGCGAATATGCCCTGCCCGACGCGCCCTCGGCCCATTGGCGGATCGAGACGCCGGGCCATGTCGGCAAGATCGTGTTGAAGGTCGAAGACTAGGCTTTGGCGGGCGGCGCGGCCCGCCGCAACCCTGGAGGGGCTTTGCACCCCTCCAGACCTTCCCGCAGGATATTCGGGCCTCGGTGAAGGGGAGGGGCCGGGACAGCCGTTGGGCCTGGCGCGCCTCTGGTTGCGTCAGCGCGGGGTTGGGGGCCCCCGGCTGTCCGGTCCGCGCAGGCCGGGCAGGCCGATGGCCCGCCCGGCCAAGGGGTTCAGCGAACCAGTTGCCAGCTGTAATAGACGCGGTAGAGCCCGCCATGATCGCTGAAGTTCAGCGTGAACTGGGGCGAGGTCAGCGCGCCGCCGGCGAAGGTCGCGGAAGCATTGGGCAGGTGCACCGCGGCCGATTGCGGAACGAAGATGTCATCCTTGATCGCGTTGATGATCCAGCTGATCAGCGCGCCCAGGATCGCGCCCGCCGCCGCGCCGATGATGGTTCCCAGGGGTCCGCCAAGCGCCGTGCCGACGGCCCCGCCGATCGCGCCGCCGATCGCCAGCCCCGCCGCCGCGCTGACGGCCGCGATGATCGCGGTGACGTCGTCCTTGATCGCCTCCCACAGGTCTTGCAGGAAGTCGGACAGGCCGCCATTGTCCTTTTCGGCCAGGGCCAGCACCAGCAGGAAATCGGCCGGATAGGATGTGCCGTCCAGGGCGAAGGTCTTGAGAATCTTGGGCGGAGAATAGGTTTTCGATTCACCGTCGTCGAAATCGTCACGCACCATGAATTCCGCGATCTTCGTCGGATTGCCCTGCGGTGGCACCGCCGTTCCGCCCATGGCGATTTCGTCGTCACCGGGCCATTCCGGGTTGGTCTCGTCGACGCATTTCACCTTGTGCAGGCGGAATTGCAGGCTTTTGTTCACCACGATGGGCTGGATCAGGTCTTTCAGCTTGCCGATATTGTCCGGAAGAAGCGCGGTCTTGCGCCCGCCTTCCACCAGCAGGCGCAGGACCGTGGGGTCGACCGAAAGCCGCGGCGCAAGGCGGCGGATCGTGGCCTCGTCTTCGCTGGCCTCGGCCGAGGTGTCGTCCTCCATCTGCGCCGAGAAGATGTTCTCCTGCAGGCTTTCCATCTTGGCCGCGTTGCCCAGTTCGGGCGCCAGGAAGGCAAAGTCGCGGGCGCGGTTCACCTGATCCATCACCCGCAGCGGCGCGGCGAGATCGACATTGTAGCGCCGGGCCAGCGAGCGGACATCGGCGTCATAAAGGTCGGACAGCGGCAGGGTCTTGAGCGCATCCGCCGCCCGGCCGCGCTTGCCGCCGGGCCGGGCGCGCCGCATCCGCGCCGCGATGATCGGCGCCAGTTTCGAGGGATTGGCCGCGACGCCGCGGGCGGCCATCAAGGCGGGCTCCTGCTCATAGGCCAGGCCTTGGACGATATCGAGTTTCATGATCTCGACGCAGCGGTCGATCATGTCCTGGAATTCGGGGCTGAACAGCGGCTGGCCCGATTTGAACGCAATGGTCTTGGACATCTGATGGTCCTTTCTGAAAATATCCGGGGGGAAGGTCGGGCGAAAATGCGCCCGTGCCGCAGTCTGCGCCTGGGTGAACTGCTGCGGTAGTCAGGCCCGCCGCACCTGCCAAAGCGCGGAATTCACTTGGCCCACGCGCGACTGACGCTGCGTCACAAGATTGACGGTTCTTTCACGCGCAGCGATGAGAAGCATTTGATAACAAGGCTTTCAGGCGGGAGCGGATTTTTCATCCTTCCCTTTTTCCCGGCGGGGATGATCCCCAGTCGTGCCGCCGGGGCTATGCATTGTGCCAAGGCTTTTGCGTTCGATCTTCCCCTCGATCGTCTTTTCAGCCTCCGGTCCCGCCGCCCCTATCTGACCGCATCCAGAATGGCGTCTTTCAGGCGGCAGTCGCGGATTGCATCCTCGCCGCAGCGCCGGGGGGCGAGGTCCTTGGTCAGGCAGAGCCGGACCTCCTGGATGCGGCCCTGGTCGCAGGTGACGGTGATCTGGTCGCGGGTCAGGCCGGGATTGGCCTCGAGAAAGGCGCTTTCCACGACTTCGGCGGGGACGTTCAGCGTCTTCGACATCCGGGCGAAGACCGGCGGAATCGCGACCGAGGCGAAGGCCCGCCGCGCCGTGGCGTAATAGTCGGTCGGCGACAGGCCCGCGCAACGCCCGTGTTTCTTCCATTGGTAGAAGGCCAGACCGGCGCCGCCCATGATATCGGCCATGGCCGCGGTTTCGGCGCGGGTCGGGTCGCGCGCCACGGTGCGGCAATAGCTGGGCCAGCCGCGTTCATATTGCGGCCACAGCCCGTGCAGCACGAAGGTCAGCCCGCGCCCGGCATCGCATTGCGGATCGTCGCGGGCGTCGCCCGTGAGCGCGCACCAGCCCGCGGACCAGGACAGCGACAGGACGTAATAGTCGAAGCTGCCCGCCTTCTCGCCTTCGGCCCGGGCCGGGGCGGCGGCCAGCAAAAGGGCCAGCAGGGCCGCGAAAGCCTGTCTCATTTGCACTTCCCCTGGGCAGTGAAAGGGTCTATACGGGCGCCCAATTCCCCGACATCGGAGAACCGCGGACAAGGGTCCGCAGCCGTTTTCCCGGCACGGGAGAGATTTGTAAAGGAGCCGGATGATGAACAAGCCGATCATGGCCCGCGCCACCGCCGTTTGGCTTGTGGACAATACGACGCTGACCTTCAAGCAGATCGCGGATTTCTGCGGCATGCACGAGCTGGAAGTGCAGGGCATTGCCGATGGCGATGTCGGCGGCGGGGTGAAGGGCTTCGACCCGATCGCCAACAACCAGCTTGAAGCGATCGAGATCCAGCGCGGCCAGGCCGATCCGCTGTACCGGCTGAAGCTGAAATTCAACGCCGCCGCCGTGGGCGAGGAGAAGCGCCGTGGCCCGCGCTACACGCCCCTGTCCAAGCGTCAGGACCGCCCGGCGGCGATCCTGTGGCTGGTCAAGTTCCATCCCGAACTGTCGGATGGCGCGATCGGCAAGCTGGTCGGCACGACCAAGCCGACGATTCAGGCGATCCGCGAGCGGACCCATTGGAACATCCAGAACATCGCCCCGGTCGATCCGGTCGCGCTGGGCCTGTGCCGCCAGTCGGAACTGGACAGCGCCGTGCAGGCGGCGGTGCGCAAGAAGGCGGCCGAAGGCGGCGTGATGAGCGATGACGAGCGGCGCAAGCTGGTGTCGACCGAACAGTCGCTGGGCATGGATGCCGAGGCGCCCAAGCAATCGACCGGCCTGACCGGGCTGGAAGTGTTCGGCGACGAAGAGAAGGACGAGGTTTCGGCCCGCGACTTCTCGGATGCGGAAAGCTTCTTCTCGCTGCCCGCCGCCGACGAGGATGACGAGGACGAGGAAGACAGCCGCCGCTGAGGCGCGCCGTCCTGTCAGCATGTCAGGCCCCGGAGGTGCAAGCCTCCGGGGCTTTTGCTTGCATGACGGGCTTTGTCATTGGACGGGCGGGCAGGGCCGCGGCATAGTCAATCCATCGAAACGGACCAGACAAGATACGGATTTCATTGGAGTTTATGATGCCTGCCTCGCAGTCCGCCCGCGCCCTTTCCCATGGCCTTGCGGCGGAGATTTCCCAAGGTCTTGCCCAGGGCGCCTATTCCCTCGCCCGGGCGACCGAGGGGCGCCTGCCGGGTTCGGGGATCGCGCTTTTCGTCTTTGCGGCCGCCCATGCCGCGCTTTTCACCCTGTTCCTTGGCGAGACATTGCTGCGCCGCATCACCGGCTGACACTTCCCCTGTTTCGGTCAGCCGTCTGACCCCCCGGTCCGCCTCCTCCCCCGGACCGGGGGTGTTCTTTTCCTGCGCATCGCGCGTCGGGGGCTGCGCGCCGCCTCAAGTGCTTGAGACTGTTTTTCACCGACACGGTTTCAAGCACGATCGCCTGGACGGAGATCGAAAGCCCTTTGCTGCGGGCGGCACGGGATTTTCCGGAACGCATCGGCAAAGAGCCGCAGAAGGCCTATTCCGGCCAGATGATGTTCCGGGTGGACCCGGAGGTGCATCGCAAGGCGGCGCTGGCGGCGGAACTCGCGGGCAAAAGCCTGAACGCCTGGGCGGAAGAGGTGCTGGAGAAGGCGGCGGGGTGAATAGTGCCTTGAAATACTTTACAACTATCATATCTTGAACGCGCCGAGGGCTGCGCGAGTTTGGACCTCACGCAGCCCTCGGTTCTTACCCCTTGTGGAAGGGGGCAGGATGATTGGGGTAAGCTGACCCCATTCATGTTGTCATGTACCACCTCCCGCCGCGGGCTTTACCGGGCCGCAGTTGGGTTGCAACAGGGCCGATGGCGTGGTCAACCAAGCACATCGTCATCGGCCTTTTCCTTAATCAACGTCCACCCTGTGCGTCCGTTTGCTTTGAAGTCGGGGGACTTTGATAGTATGGAGCTCAACGTATTTTGCGGACTGGCGCCACCAAACGTAACGCCTTTTGTTTCTAGATAAGCAAGAATCTCAGACGTGGGAACCGGAGCTTCCTTGTGCTCGAGTAATTCTTTCGCTGCCGTCAATGCTTCTAAACTTTTGCCAGTCGGCTGCCTCGGCAACGCGCGAGCAACCTCCCCCAATGCGTGGAATAGCGTCTTGGAGAAGTTGGACGCGTAGAGTTCCCGCAGACGATTGAGCTCCCGCAGCTTCAAGAACTTGGGGTCAGCCTCGAGTTGCTTCTCAAGATCTGCGATTTCGTCGTCTAGGGCATCAAGGAATCGGGTCATGGCGGGAATCCTCACGTTTCCCCGGCAACATGCGCCTGTTGATGGTTTGCGTCAACAATATTTGCGTGGGACGTGACGCAAACATCACCCCCACTTCACCATCACATGCCGGACCACGGTGTAATCCTCGAGCGCATAGGCGCTCATGTCCTTGCCGTAGCCCGACTGTTTCAGCCCTCCATGGGGCATTTCGTTGACCAGCATGAAATGGGTGTTGATCCAGGTGCAGCCATAGCGCAGCCGCGCGGCGGTCGACATGGCGCGGCCGACGTCCCGTGTCCAGACGCTGGAGGCGAGGCCGTAATCGCTGTCATTGGCCCAACCCACCACGTCATCGGCATCCGAGAAGGGCGTGACGGAAACGACCGGGCCGAAGACTTCGCGCCGGACGATCTCATCCTCCTGCCGGGCGCCCGCGACCACGGTGGGGCGGTAGTAGAAGCCCTGATCCATGGTCTCGCCACCCGTCGTCACCTCGACATGGGAAAGCTCGCGGGCGCGGTTGACGAAGCTGGCGACGCGGTCGCGCTGACGCTGGCTGATCAGGGGGCCGATCTCGTTCACCGTGTCGTCGTGGTCGGCCAGGGTGATGCTGGCGGCGGCGGCGGTCAGGTCTGCGACGAGGTTCTCATAGACTTTCCGGCCCGCATAGACGCGGCAGGCGGCGGTGCAATCCTGTCCGGCATTGTAAAAGCTGAATGCGCGCAGCCCCTCGACCACCGCCGGGATATCGGCATCGTCGAACACAAGGACCGGGGCCTTGCCGCCCAGTTCCAGATGCGTGCGCTTCACCGTCTTGGCGGCGGCGTCCAGCATCTTGCGGCCCGTCGCCACATCGCCGGTCAGGCTGATCATGTCGACGCCGGGATGGTTGATCAGGTAATTGCCCACGGTCTGGCCGCGCCCGGTGATGACCGAGACCACGCCTTCGGGCAGTTCCTCGGCCAGGATGCGGGCCAGTTTCAGGGCGGTCAGCGGGGTCTGTTCGCTGGGCTTGAACACGACCGTATTTCCGCCCCCTACTGCCGGGGCCAGTTTCCAGGCCATCATCATCAAGGGATAGTTCCAGGGCGCGATGCTGGCGACCACGCCCACCGGATCGCGGCGGATCATGCTGGTATGGCCGGCAAGGTATTCGCCCGCGACCTGGCCGTGCTGGGTGCGCACCGCGCCCGCGAAGAAGCGGAAGCAATCGACCACGGCGGGGATTTCGTCATTCAGCGCGGCGTTGATCGGCTTGCCGCAGTTCAGCGCCTCAAGCGCGGCAAATTCTTGCGCCTCGCGCTCGACCCGGTCGGCGATGCGCAGAAGCGCGGAGGAGCGTTCCGAGGGCGTGCTGTGCGACCAGATGTCAAAGGCGCGGCGGGCGGCGGCAAGGGCGCGGTCGACCTGGGCGGTCGAGGCTTCGGGCACGTCAAGGATCAGCCCGCCGGTGCGGGGGTTGAGGATCGCCTCCTTCGCCTCTTGCCCCGCCTCGAAGGCGGAGCCGATCAGGAGCGCGGTGTCGATGGTGGTGCGGGTGTCCATATCTTTCTCCCTCATTTCCCCATGCCGGCGGTCTCTCCACCGCCGCGGGTCAGGTAATAGGCGGCCAGGATGGGCAGGAAGGTCGCGGCGAAGACGACGATGGCGACCACATTGGTGACCGGGCGCTGCCGGGGCCGGACGAGTTCATTCAGCATCCAGATCGGCAGGGTGGATTGCTGGCCCGCGGTGAAGGTGGTGACGATGACCTCGTCGAAAGACAGCGCGAAGGCCAGCATGCCCCCCGCCAAGAGCGCCGAGCCGAGATTGGGCAGAAGCACATGGCGGAAGGTCTGGAAGCTGTTGGCGCCCAGATCGGCCGAGGCCTCAAGGATACCGCCCGAGAGGCGGCGGAAGCGGGCGACGGCATTGTTGTAGACGATGACGATGCAGAAGGTCGCGTGGCCAAGGACGATGGTCCAGGTCGAGAAGGGGATGTCCATGATCCCGAAGGCCGAGCGCAGCGACATGCCGGTGATGACGCCGGGCAGCGCGATGGGCAGCAGGACCAGCAGGGTGATCTGGTCGCGCCCGAAGAAGCGCGCCCGCGCCATGGCGGCGGCGCAGAGCGTGCCCAGGATCATGGCCAAGAGCGTGGAAATCGCGGCGACCTTGAGCGACAGGTAGAGCGGCGGCCAGATGTCGGGCCGGTCATACCAGGCGACGGCGAACCATTTCGTGGTCAGGCCGGGGGGCGGGAACTGGTAGCTGCGCTCCTCGGTCGTGAAGGCGTAGAGGAAGATCAG
>Ga0056909_1000381_pt1 | contig 46468 bp, 49 predicted proteins | sample EBPBio102011_DNA_FD_62115 | JGI IMG/M metagenome (GOLD analysis project Ga0056909, IMG submission 62115) | Wastewater treatment Type I Accumulibacter community from EBPR Bioreactor in Madison, WI, USA - Reactor 1_1/10/2011_ DNA | ecosystem: Engineered > Bioreactor > EBPR > Anaerobic-Aerobic >... | reverse complement strand
CGGTTAGAAAATTCTCGTCCAGAAGTCAGTGCGCCGTTGTCCAGAAGCTGGCGCGCCGCCACAGCTGAGCGATCGCCCTCCGCGCAGAACTCTTGTCGCGGGCGGCGGGTCGGGCGATTGCGGTTCTCGGGTGCAGGGCGACAGCGGAGGGGTCTGACGACAAACGCGCGCCGGGCGCGGATTGTCAGACCTTCCGCCAAAAGCGTCAAACCTGGACCAAAAGACCAACCGGAATGAACGCGGAACCCAGCAATGTCAGGAACTTAAGTGGTGCCCAGAGCCGGAATCGAACCAGCGACACGCGGATTTTCAATCCGCTGCTCTACCAACTGAGCTATCTGGGCACCGTTTGGTGGGCGGGTGATACCCAAGCTGCGGGGGGCTGTCCAGAGGGAAAGCGACGCTATTGGCGAGGCTTTTCCGATTGCTGCGGATCGACCGGGTCTTCCTCGGCATCGCCGGGGATCGCATAGCCGCCGCCCAGCCAGCGCGCGAGGTCGAGATCGGCGCAGCGCCGCGAGCAGAAGGGGCGATAGGCCTGCACCGTGTCCTTGCCGCAGATCGGGCAGCTCATTGCCCTGCCCCCGCCAGAAGGCCCGAAAGCGGCAGGCGGTCGCGGCGGCGGGTCAGTTCGTACAGGCCCAGCACCGTCCATCCCGCCAGGTTGGTCTCGCCCTCGGCCTTGAAGGCCGCCTTGATCACCTGATCCAGGATATGGCGGTCGCGCTTGGGAATGGGCGCGAAATCCACCACAACCTGCCCGCCCAGGCCCCGCAGGCGCAACTGGCGCGGCAGGTCGCGGGCGGCGGCGACATTGGCCTTCAGCGCGGCCGCAGGCGAGGTGTCGGGGCCGGTGTTCACATCCACCGCCACCAGAGCGCGCGTAGGTTCCAGCCACATATGGCCGCCGCCGGGCAGATCGACGCGGGGCGACAGCAGCGCATCCAGCGCTTCATGCACGCCATGGTCGGCCAGGGCATCCGCGCCCTCGGCCACCTCGTCGGGCGCGGGCTCGGTCCAGTCGCGCAGCGCCAGGTCATGCGCGCCGGGGCCGTCGAGCAAGAGTTCCGGCCCGCCTTGCAGATCGGCCAGCAGCGCCTCGGCCAGATCGCGCATCTGGGCGATGTCGGCGGCAATGTCTTCGTCTTCCGCGCCCAGGCAGGCCGAACGCAGGATCAGGCCCAGGCTTACGTCGGCCCCGGCCATGCCGGCGCTGGCCAGCGCCTCCAGCGCATCGCGCGCGGCCTCGTCGCGGATGCGGCGGCTGATGTTCAGGCCGGGCGCGCCGGGGGTGACGATGGCGAAGCGCGACTTGAACAGCAGCCGCGTGGTCACCGGCAGGGCCTTGCCAGGCTCGGCCGGGCCGGTCACCTGCACCAGCAGGCGCTGGCCGGGCGAGATGCCCGAGACCTGGCGCAGAAAACCCGACACCCCGCCGGGCAGCGACACGAAAATGCCGCCCTGCCCTTTCATCGGCCGGTCGGCGACCGCGCGGTAGATCGCGCCGGGCAGCGGCTCGTCGCCTGCCGGATCCAGCGCCAGATCCTCCAGATGGCCATCGACCATCAGGGCCGCGATCTCGCGCCCGTCCAGATGGTCCAGCACCAGGACCCTGCCCTTCATGCCTGCCTCCAGACCGGATAGCCCGCCGCCGCCAGAAGCTGCGCGGTTTCCGCCACCGGCAGGCCCATGATGCCCGAGAATGTGCCGGAAATCCAAGGAATGAAGGCCCCGGCCAGGCCCTGTATGCCATAGCCGCCCGCCTTGCCCCGCCATTCGCCGCTGGCGAGATAGGCGTTCAGCTCGGCATCCGAGAGGCGCTTGATCTTGACCGTGCTCACGCTTTCGCGCGCCCAGATCCGCTCGCCCCGGCGCACGGCGATGGCGGTGATCACCTCATGCCGCCGCCCGCCCAGCAGGGTCAGGAAGGCGGCCGCTTCGGCGGCATCGGCGGGTTTGCCCAGGATGCGACGGCCCAGGGCCACTGTCGTATCGGCGCAAAGGATGATGTCATCGGCATCCGCCGCGACGGCCTGCGCCTTCTCGCGCGCCAGACGCGCCGCATAGGGGCGCGGCAATTCGCCCTTGCGGGGATCCTCGTCGATGTCGGGGGGCAGGATCGCATCGGGCACGAGGCCCATCTGCGCCAGAAGCTCTTTGCGGCGCGGGCTGGCGCTGCCAAGGATCAGTCGCAAGGCAGGGCCTTACTTGAAACGATAGTTGATGCGGCCCTTGGAGAGGTCATAGGGGGTCATTTCCACCTGCACCTTGTCGCCCGCCAGAACCCGGATGCGGTTCTTGCGCATCTTGCCTGCCATCGTCGCGATCAACTCATGGCCATTGTCGAGTTCGACCTTGAATGTCGCGTTCGGCAAGAGTTCCTTCACGACACCGGGGAATTCGAGAATGTCTTCCTTGGCCATGGTCACTCCGAAAAGGGGTTAGGCCCGCGGGAGCCGCAGGCCTTGTGGCCGGGCATATGCGCCCGCTGCGGCGGATATTCAAGCGGAATCTGACCGATCCCGTCTCCGCCCGGTCACAGCGCCCGCATCCAGAATTGCAACGGCTTCGCCGTTTCGACACTGTCGCCCAGATCGCGCCAGCTAAACTCGGCCAGAACGCCCGGCAGCGGCGCATAGCCCCGCTTGCGCCAGAACGCGTCATTGGTGCGGGCATAGGCCGGGCGCAGCGGGTGATCCTCGGGCCGCTTGACCGAACAGAAGGCGACATGCGTCCGGCCAAGGGCGCGGGCATGGGCCTCGCGCAGGTCAAAGAAGCGATGGCCCAGGCCACGGCCGCGATAGGCGGGCAGCAAGACCGATTCCGCGCCGTAATAGATGCTTTCGACCGGCAGGCCGATCCGCGCCAGCGGCTCGGCAAAGGCCTCGGCATGGTCCTCCATCGGCGTCGCGGTCGAGGCGCCGATCAACCGGTCGCCGTCGAAGGCGCCGACCAGCAGCGCGCCGGGGCTGTCGCGATAGGTCTGCAGATAGGTCCGCTCATAGTCCAGCGAGCCGTCATACAGATAGGGCCAGTCGCGGAAGACGGCGATGCGCAGCGCGGCGACGCCATCCAGCGCCGCCTCAAGCGCGGCACCGGTCAGCGCGCGCACCGTCACATCGCCCGGCGCGGTCACTTGGAAACCTGCGCGATCCAGTCGTTCAGGTTGTAGAAGGTGGTGATGCGCGCGATCTTGCCGCCCTTCACATCGAAAAACCCGCCGGCGGGCAGGATATAGGTCTGGCCCCTGGCTTCGGGCAGGCCGGGATCGGTCTGCAGATATTCGCCATGGACGACAAATTCCGCCGCCGCCCGGTCGCCCGTGTCATTGGCGAAGATCACCATGTCCCTGAGTTGCTCGCGATAGCTGACACCCATATGGCCGCAGAATTCGGCGAATTTCGCCCGACCGATGCGATGCGCGCCTTCGTTCACCCGATGCTCGACATCATCGGCCACGCAGGCCAGCATACCCGCAGCATCGCCGGCATTGAACGCATCGTAATAGCGCTGGATCAGGGCAAGGGTCGTGTCGCGGCTCATCGGGGTCTCCATCTCTTCCCTCCCCTGACTAGCCCGAAATCCGGCCCCCCGCCAAGGCGGCAGGGGACCATATCAGACGGAATTGCGACCGTTCACAGCGCCTTGACCGCCGCCGCGACGGTTTCCGCCATTGGTGTGGTGGGGCGTCCGATCAGTCGGCTCAGGGTGTGGCTGTCATCGAAAAGCGCACCATGGCCGGATTGGGCATCGCTGTCGGCCAGCACGGCGGCAAAACCCGCAGGCAGGCCAAACCCTTCCAGCGCCTTGGCGTATTCGGCCTGCGGCAGGTTCACATAGGCCACCGGCTTGCCCGAAGCCCTGGCCACCGCCGCCGCCAGATCCACCCCGCTATGGGCGCTGTCGCCCGCCAGTTCATAGGTCTTGCCCGCATGGTCCGCGCCCAGCGCGGTGACGGCGATGGCTTCGGCATAGTCTGCCCGGGCCGCCGAGGCGACCTTGCCCTCGCCCGCCGCGCCGATGATCGCGCCATGCTGGATCGCGGCGCCCAGCGCGCCGGTGTAATTCTCGGTGTACCAGCCATTGCGCAGCAGCGTGACCGGCAGGCCCGAGGCCTGAAGCGCGGCTTCCGTGGCGATATGGTCCTGCGCCAGGATCATCGGCGAGGCATCGCCCTTGAGGATCGAGGTATAGACGATCCGGCCCACGCCCGCCGCTTTGGCGGCCGTGATCGCCGCCTTGTGCTGGCCCGCCCGGTCGCTGAATTCATTCGACGAGATCAGCACCAGCACATCAACGCCCTTCAGCGCCGCCGTGTCAGGCTTGGTATAGTCAAAGGCGCGTGCCTCCACGCCCAGATCCGCGGCCTTGGCCGGGTCGCGCGCCAGCGCGATCGGGGCGGCCCCGCGCGCCTTCAGCGCGGTAATGGCAAGGCGGCCCAACTGGCCCGTGGCTCCTGTCACGGCGATTTTCGTCATGGTCTTCTCCTTCTTTCCCGGCGGGATCAAGCGATGGGCCTTGACTCGCACAGTCGCTTACGAAAAAGAAGTACACACGTTTTTGTAAGTGTATGGCAGGGCCGCACATGACCACCGCATCCGACGCACAGGCGCTGATCTCGACCTGGGAACACGGCAATGTCCTTGCCGCCGATTGTCCCTCGCGCCCGGTGCTGCAACATCTGACCAGCCGCTGGGGCACGCTGGTGATGCTGGCGCTGGCGACAGGGCCGCACCGCTTTTCGGCCTTGCGGCGGCGCGTCGCCGGGATCAGCGAAAGGATGCTGGCCCAGACCCTGCAGGAACTGGAGGCCGACGGTTTCGTCCTGCGCGTGGCCCTGCCCGTCGTGCCGCCGCATGTCGATTACAGCCTCACGCCTCTGGGTGCCGAAGCGGCTGACCATGTCGTCGCTCTGGTGCGCTTTGTCGAGCAGAACCTGCCCCGCATCCGCCCCCAGGGCGCGGCGGCCCGGCTGCTCGATGCCAGGGCCTGATGCCGCGATCCGGTCGCCGAACCGGACCGCGGCCCCAGCGCATCGCTCCCCCGGCCGGGACCGGCCAGCGGCGGACGCCGTCAAGCCGCGCGCTGGTCTTTCAGCAGGTCAAGATAGGGCGCGCAGGTGACCTGCGGCCCGAACAGCGCGCGCAGCTCTGCGGGTGCGGCGCGGCGGGGGGGGCCGTCGCGCAGCACCTGAACCATGACGGCGCGGAGCGCCTCGGGCGTCGCGGGCGCGAACAGGCGGCCCATGCCGGTCTGGCGGATCGGCTCTGCCATGCCGGGACGGTCCGTCGCGACACAGGGAACACCCGCCGCCATCGCCTCGATCTGGACCAGACCAAAGCTTTCCAGCCGGTCGGTGGAAGCCAGGACATGCAGGTCGATCTGCGGGTACAGCGCGGCCAGTTCCACCGGCGTCTGGCTGCCCAGATGCCGGATGCGCCCGCCGGATTGCCCGGCGCGGGCAAGCACGGCTTTCCAGTCATCCTCGCCCACGATGCCTTCGGCAGGGCCGATCAGATCAAGCTGCACAGGCTGCCCCAGCGCCTCTTGCAGCCCGTCGAAGGCGGACAAAAGCAGGTCCAGGCTTTTCTGCCGCGCCAGCCGCCCGACATAGGCGATGCGCAGCGGTTGGTCAGGCGCGCGCGGTGGCGGGGCGGGGCGGTCTGCCAGGAACAGGGCGGGGATCGGCGGCGGGGCAAACGCCAGCTTGCGGCGGAACAGGCGGCAAAAGGTGGATTGCGCGGCGTAATCCGCCGAGACGACCTGGATGCGATGGGCAAGACAGCCCGCCACCAGATGCGGCAGGGCGGCCAGGGCGCGCATCAGCCGCCCCCCCACCGTGGCGGTGGACATCGAGCAGGCATAGGAAAGAATGACCTTGCGCCCCATCAGCCGCGCAAGGATGGCGACCAGCGCCGCATCGGCATTGGGCAGATGGATGCCGACCAGCCGCGCGCCGCGCATCCCCCGCACCACAGCCGCCGCATAGAAGGGCATCAGGGGCGCCTTGCCGATCCGCGCCGCAACCCAGGCCCGCAGGACGCGGACCCCGTCGACAGTCTCTTCCGCTGCCGCCCCTTGGGGACGCGAGGTGGCGACCGTCACGGGATGGCCCGCCGCGCCCAGCACGCGCGCGAGTTCGGCGGCGGAAATCGTCAGGCCCGAGACATTGGGCAGATAGTAGCTCAGCGCCAAGAGCACGCCCTGACGGTCCTTCGCCTTCGCCCTGCCCATCGCTTCCCGCTTTTCCCTGCCGCCTGCTTGCGCCAGACTAAAGCACAGGGGGGCGCCAGGCTCCATGCCAATGCCGGAGTGCCGCGCCGCCATGCGCACCGATCTGTTCGACCGTTTCTACCCGGATGAACCCGATCCGGCCTATCGCCGCCGGGCCGGCTGGATGCTTGGGGAATTGGAACAGGCGCTGCCGCAGGGGGGTAGGGTTCTGGACGCGGGCTGCGGGCAGGGCTTCTACTTTCCGCTTTATGCCGCCTTGGGCCTGACGGCGGTGGGGATCGAGACCGATCCGGTGCCGCTTGCCGCCGCCCGCGCCACTGCGGCGCGGACCGGGGCGGAGGTGGTTGCGGCGCAGGCGCAGGCCCTGCCCTTCGACAATGGCAGTTTCGATGCCGTGGTGCTGTCGGAAGTGCTGGAACATCTGCCCGATGCCGCCCCCGCGCTGGCCGAAGCGGCACGGGTGCTGCGGCCCGGCGGGCTGGTGCTGATCACCGTGCCGAACGCCGATTATCCGCTGGCCTGGGACCCGCTGAACTGGGGGCTCGAGGCGTTGCACCTGCGGCCGGTGCGGCGGGGGATGCTTGCGGGCATCTGGGCCAATCACGAAAGGCTGTATACGCCCGATCTCTTGGCGGCGCAGGTGGCGGCGGCGGGGTTCCGGGCCGGGCCGGTGCTGCACATGACGCGGGCCTGCCTGCCCTTCGTGCACAATCTGGTCTATGGCCTGGGCCGGGCGTTGCTGGAGGGCGGGCTTTTACCGAAAAGCTGGCTGGGGGCGGGCCTGCGTGGCGCGCCCGATCCGGGGGCGGCCCGGCGCAAATCGGCGCTGAACCCGGTGCGGCTGATGACCGGGCTGATCCGGCTGGCCGACCGGCGCAACCCCGATTTCGAGCTGTCCGGTCCGTCGCAGAACCTTTGCCTCGCCGCGCGCCTGCCCGGGCCCGGCGCAGAGGCCGGGGCGCCGAGCGCCCCGCCTAAGCCGAAAGTCGATGTATCCGGCGGAAAATAGCGCTTGCAGGCAGGCGGCGGGATGCGTGATATGTTTCGTGAAACATATCTCCTGTGAGGTGCCATGCTGCTGCCGTCGATTCCTTCCCTGCGTCTGACCCTTGCCCTGCCGCTGGCCTTTGCCCTTGGCAGCACAGCCCAGGCCGAAGAGGTGGTGGTTTTCGCCGCCGCCTCGATGAAGACCGCGCTTGATCAGGTCGCCGCCGATTTCCAGGCCGAAACCGGCAACACGGTCACCATCTCCTATGCCGGGTCGAATGCGCTGGCCAAGCAGATCATCGAAGGCGCGCCGGCCGATATCTTCGTTTCGGCGGCGGTGAACTGGATGGATGAGGTCGGAAAGGCCGGGCTGATCGTCGAGGGCAGCCGCAAGGACCTGTTCGGCAATACGCTGGTGCTGATCGCCCATGGCAAGGACGCCAAGCCCGTGACCTTGGGCAAGGACACCGATCTGGCCGGGCTTCTGGCGGGGGGCAAGCTGTCGATGGCGCTGGTCGATTCCGTGCCGGCCGGGCAATATGGCAAGGCGGCGCTGGAAAGCCTGGGCCTCTGGGCGGGCGTCGAGGCCGAAGTCGCGCAATCCGACAATGTCCGCGCCGCGCTGGCGCTGGTCTCGACCGGCGAGGCGCCCTATGGCATCGTCTATGCCTCGGATGCGGTGGCCGATGACAATGTGACCGTGGTCGCCACCTTCCCCGAAGACAGCCACAAGCCGATCCTTTATCCCGGCGCGCTGCTGACCGGCGCGGCGGATGCGGCGGACAAGGCCTTTTATGAGGCATTGTCGGGCGACAAGGCGGATGCCATCTTCGCGGCCCAGGGCTTCAAGATCCTGAACTGACCCGCTGCAAGGACCGAAGGCCCGGATGACGGACTGGCTGACACAGGAAGAATGGCGCGCCGTGGCCCTGAGCCTGCGCGTCTCCTTCTGGGCCGTGCTGGTCAGCCTGCCGCTGGGCGTTCTGGTCGCCTATGCGCTTGCGCGGTGGGAGTTCTGGGGCAAGCAGGTCCTGAACGGGCTTGTCCATCTGCCGCTGATCCTGCCGCCGGTGGTGACCGGCTATCTTCTGCTGCTGACCTTTGGCCGCAAGGGTTGGGTCGGCAGTATTCTTGACCAGTGGTTCGGGATCGTCTTCGCCTTCCGCTGGACCGGCGCCGCGCTGGCGGCCGGGGTGATGGCCTTTCCTCTGATGGTGCGGGCGATCCGCCTTGCGATCGAGGCGGTGGACCCCAAGCTGGAACAGGCCGCGGGCACGCTGGGCGCGCCGCGCCCGTTCGTCTTCCTGACCGTCACCCTGCCGATGATCCTGCCGGGGATTCTGGCGGGCGTGATCCTGGCCTTCGCCAAGGCGATGGGAGAGTTCGGCGCCACGATCACCTTCGTGTCGAACATTCCCGGCCAGACCCAGACCCTGCCCTCGGCCATCTATGCCGTGTTGCAGGTGCCGGGCGGCGAGACGCAGGCGGCGCGGCTGGTTCTGGTCGCCGTGGTCATCGCCATGGCGGCTCTGCTTCTGTCGGAATGGGTCAGCCGGGCGGTGGCGCGGCGGATTTCCGGCGCATGAACGGGTCCGGCTCTCTGTCCGTCGCGCTGCGCCACCGCTTTGCGGGCTTCGCGCTGGACCTGGCCTTCGAGGCCCCGCCCGGGGTGACGGCGCTGTTCGGGCGCTCGGGCTCGGGCAAGACCACCGTGGTCAATGCGGTCGCGGGGCTTCTGCGCCCGCAAGAGGGGCGGATCACGCTGGGCGGGGCGGTTCTGTGCGACACGGGCGCGGGCGTCTTCCTGCCGCCGCATCGCCGCCGCATCGGCTATGTCTTTCAGGATGCGCGGCTGTTCCCGCATCTGACGGTGCGACAGAACCTGCTTTACGGCCGTTTTTTCGCGCCGAAAGGCGAAGGGCCGGATCTGGCCGCCATCACCGATCTTCTGGGCCTTGGCACGCTGTTGAACCGCCGCCCCGGCGCGCTGTCGGGGGGCGAGAAATCGCGGGTGGCGCTCGGCCGCGCGATCCTGTCGCGGCCCCGGATGCTGTTGATGGACGAGCCGCTGGCGGCGCTGGACGAGGCGCGCAAGGCCGAGATCCTGCCCTATCTGGAACGTCTGCGCGATCATCTGGGCCTGCCGATCCTTTATGTCAGCCATTCCGCCGCAGAAGTGGCGCGCCTGGCGACGACGGTGGTGCTGGTCGAGGCGGGCCGTGTGACAGCGACCGGGCCGGTGGATCAGATCTTCGCCGATACCGCGACGGCGCCGGCGCTTGGGCTGCGCGAGGCGGGGGCGGTGATCGTGGCGCGCGTGGCGGCGCAAGAGGAAGACGGGCTGACCCGGCTGGAAACCCCCGCCGGGCCATTGTTCCTGCCGCGCGTCGCGGCGGCGACAGGCAGCGAGGTGCGGCTGCGGATTCTGGCGCAGGATGTGATGCTGGCGCTGGACCGCCCCACGGGCATTTCGGCGCTGAACCTGCTGCCGGTGCAGGTGCGCGAGATCCGCATGGGCGAGGGGCCGGGGGCGCTGGTGCGGCTGGAGGCCGGGGGCAGCGCGATGCTGGCGCGGGTCACGCGGCGCTCGGTCACGGCGCTGGGGCTGCGGCCGGGGCTGGCGGTCTGGGCGGTTCTGAAGGCGGTTTCCGTGGCGCAAGAGAATGTCGGCGGCGCGGGATAGGCCCGCCTGCCCAGCCCGGCGAGAACGCAGCGTTTCCGAGGCGGCGCGCAATCTGGCGGCGAATCCCTTGTTGCCCCGCAGGCTTGCAGGCAGGATCAGAATACGGGCGGGGGCCCGCTGCCGGAATTTGTTCACCTTGTTGCACCGTCTTTTCCTGCGCCGTCTGGTCGTGATCCTGTCGCTGACGCTTCTCGCGGCCTGTGGCGAAGCCATTCCGCAGGGCGATGCCTCGTCGCGCATCCTGCTGCTGGGCGATTCCATGATGGCCTGGAACCGGGCCTCGGGCCGGTCGGTCGGACAGGTGCTCGAGGCGGGGACGGGCGAGGATGTCGTCGACCGCTCGGTGATCGGGGCGCGCTATTTCTGGGCCTTGCCGGTGTCGGGCGCGGCAGGAATGCGGCTGACATCGCAGTATCGCGACGGCGACTGGGATTGGGTGGTGCTGAATGGCGGCGGCAATGACCTTTTGTTCGGCTGCGCCTGCAGCCTGTGCAAGGGCACGGTCAACCGGCTGATCTCGGAAGACGGGCGATCGGGCACGATTCCCGCCTTCGTCAAGTCGATGCGCGACAAGGGCGCGCGGGTGCTTTACGTCGGCTATCTGCGCAATCCGGGTATCCAGACCCCGGTCAAGGGCTGCGGCCCTTCGGCGAATGAGCTTGATGCCAGGCTGGCAAGACTGGACGCGCTAGACCCCGGTTTCGTCTTCGTGCCCGTGTCGGATATCGTGCCTTATCGGGATACATCCTATCACGATTTTGACCTGATCCACCCTTCGCCCAAGGGCAGCCGCGAGATCGCGCTGCGCATCCTGCAACGGCTTTATGCCGAGGATCGCAAGCCGGGCTGAAAAGGCCATCTGCACGTCTTCTGCACATCTTGCCTTGCGGCCCTGCACCGACGGCGGGGCACCCTGTTGTCAGGCACAACAGGAGAAGATGCCATGTCGAGCAGGACTTGCCGCGAAACCACCCTCTGGCTGGCCGAAGACCCCGGCGCATTGCCGCCGCCGCCGACGCGGGGGCGGGAGGGGCAGGGGGTCATCCTGTGCCTGATGATCTCGCTTCTTCTGATGGGCGGGGTGGTGCTGGTGCAGGGGGTGCGGTCTGTGCTGCCCGAGTTGGGACGGATCGAAGGGGCGTTCACCTTGGACGCCGGGGCGGCTATCCTGCCGCCCAAGCAAGGCCGCACGGGACACCCCTGAAATGGCAATCCTGATCGTCGATGACGACCCCCGCCTGCGCGATCTGGTGCGGCTGGCGCTGGAACGCGCCGGTCTTGCCACGCTGACCGCCGCCGATGGCCGCAGCGCGCTGATCCATGCCGGGCGCGAGGCGCCCGAGATGATCGTGCTGGATGTGGGCCTGCCCGACATGGACGGGTTCGAGGTCTGCCGCCGCATCCGCGCCACATCGGATGTGCCGATCCTGTTCCTGACCGCGCGGGATGACGAGATCGACCGCATCCTCGGGCTGGAACTGGGGGCGGACGATTATGTGACGAAACCCTTCTCGCCGCGCGAGTTGTCGGCGCGGGTCAAGGCGATCCTCAAGCGCAGCGGCGCGGTCGGGGCGGGCAGCCGCCCGCTGGCGCATGGCGCGATAAGGCTGGACCCGACGGCGCGGGCCTGCCGGGTGGCGGCGGCGGATGTGGCGCTGACCGGGACCGAGTTCCGCATCCTTGAACTGCTGCTGGCGCAGCCCGCACGGCTTTTGCCGCGGCTGCGGTTGATCGAGGCGATCTGGGGCGCGGGCAGCCCGGTTTCCGACCGAACGCTGGACAGCCATCTGCGCAACCTGCGCGCCAAGCTGGCGGCGGCGGGCGCGCCCGAGGCGATCGAGACCCTGCATGGCCAGGGCCTGCGGCTGACCCCTTCTTTGGCGGCGGAATGAGCGGGCGGCGCTGGCGGCCCTCGCTGGCCTTCGTGCTGGGCGGGGCCCTGTGCGGCACGCTGGCCCTGTCGCTGGCGGGGGTGCTGGTGCTGCGCAGCTTGGGGCCGGATCTGGGGCGGCGCGAGACGGCGCTTGTGCTGGCCCTGCTGATCCTGGGCGCGACGGGGCTTCTGGGCTGGCTGCTGTTGCGGCTTTTATTGCGGCCGATCCGCGCGCTCGAGGCCTATGCGATCGCGGCGCAGGGGGCGGCGGCGCCGTCGCCGCCGGAGCATTTCGGCACGCGGGAGACGCGGCGGACGGCGCAGGCGGTGGTGGCGATGGCCACGGCGCTGCGCGACCGCGAGGCGGGCCTGCGCGCCTATTCCGACCATGTGACGCATGAGCTGAAGACCCCGGTTTCCGCCATCGTCGCGGCGGTGGAGATGCTGGAGGACGGCCCGCCGCGAGAACCAGAGGAAACCGCGCTGTTGCAAGGGCTTGCCGGGGCGGCGCGGCAGATCGAGGGCCAGCTTTCGGCCCTGCGCGATGCCGCGCGGGCGCGCGAGACGCGCTATCTCGGCGCGACGACCCTTGCCGCTTTGGCGGCAAGGCTGCGCGCGGATCACCCCCATCTGACGATCCGTCTGGCCGGCGAAACCGTGGTCTGGCCAATGTCTGGCGAAGGTATGGCAATCGTCCTGCATCATCTGGCGCGGAACGCGCAGGAGGCGGGGGCGAAAACGCTGCTCCTGACCGCCCGCACGGGCGCGGAGGGCGTGGTGCTGGACGTGCAGGATGACGGACCGGGCATCGCCGAGGCGCTGGCCGGGCGGATCTTCGAACCCTTCTTCACCACGAAACGCGAAGAGGGCGGCACCGGCATGGGGCTGACGATCCTGTCCAACCTGCTGGCCGCGCATGGCGCGACGGTGGAGAGCCTTCCCTCGACCCAGGGCGCGCATCTGCGGCTGCATTTCGCCGTCGCGGGATAGGCGGCGCAGGCCGGGCTGGACAGGACGCGCCGGAGCGGCAGCATCGGCGTGCAGAAGGAAGGTCCGGTGCAGGGAGAGTGAACATGGAAGACGCCAAGGTCGCGGCCTGGCTTGCCAAGGCCGATCCGCATGGCGGCGCGCTGGCCGCGCTGCGGCAACTGGTGCTGGACGCCGGCCTGGACGAGGTCTTCAAATGGCACTCGCCCTGCTACTGTCTGGGCGACGGCAATGTCGCGACGCTGTGGTCCTTCAAGGACCGCGCCGCCATCGGTTTCTTCAAGGGCACGCTTCTGCCCGATCCGCAGGGAATGTTGCGGGCCCCGGGCGAGAATTCGCGCGCCATGCGGGTGCTGAATTTCACCGACGCGGCGCAGGTGGCGGCGGCAGCCCCGGCGATCCGGGGGTTTCTCGATGCCGCCATCGCGGCGGAGAAGCGCGGCGAGGCGGTGGATTTCTCGCAGGGGCAGGCGATCGCGGCCCCCGCCGAGCTGACCGATGCGCTGGATGGCGATGCGGCGCTGGCCGCCGCCTGGGCCGGGCTGACGCCGGGCCGTCAGCGCGGCTGGCTGGTGCACTTCACCGGCGCGAAACAGGCCGCGACGCGCAGCGCGCGCGTCGCCAAGGCCGCGCCACGCATCCTTGCGGGCATGGGGCCGAACGACCGCCAGCCATAGCGGCCCAGCCGGGCGCGAACCGAAGCGGACCAGCACGCCGGATGCCCGCAACGGACGGACGGCGGCGGGAGCGGCAAGGCCGCCTTCCAGCCCTTTTTCAAGGATCACGGCATCAGACCGTGGTTTCCGGCTTCTAGAGGGCCGCAACCGCCAGCCCGGCAATCAGCACCAGACAGGCCCAGGTCACGCCATCGCGCAGGGCGAAGGCCACCGGATCATCGCCCATCCGCCCGCGCCCGGTCAGCAGCACCGCCCGGTTGATCCAGTAGAGCACGATCACGCAGACGCCCCAAAGCGGCAGCTCCCAGCCATAGGCCTGCCGCACCTCGGCGCTTTGCAGATAGAGGACCAGCACCACCGCCGCCGCATGGCCCGCCCCGATCGCCATCCCGGCCAGCGCCACCAGATCATGCGGCCCATAGGCCCGGCCCGGCAGCGGCCCAACGCCATTGCGGGCCACCAGTTCGGCCTGACGTTTCAGTGCCGCCAGCGCAAAGAAGAACAGCAGGCAAAAGGCCAAAAGCCAGGCGGAGGGCGCGATCCCGGTGGCCAGCCCGCCCGTCACCACGCGCAAAGTGTAGAGCAGCGCCAGCACGACCAGATCGGCCACGGCCCGACGCTTGAGCATCAGCGCATAGGCCGTGGCGAGCGCCAGATACAGCGCCACGCCCGCCAAAAGACCCGCGCCCTGCATCGCCGCCAGCGCCAGCGCCGCCGCAGCCAGCGCCGCCGACAGGCCCAAGGCCACAGGGGACGAGATTTCCCCCGCCGCCACCGGGCGCAGGGCCTTGCGCGGATGCAGCCGGTCATGCGGCGCATCTCGGGCGTCGTTCAGGGCATAGATCGCGGAAGAGGCCAGGCACAGCGTCACGAAAGCCCCGAGCGTCTGGGCAAGGACCACAGGCTCAAGCCGGTGGGCGGCCAGACAGGGCAGGAAGACAAGCAGGTTCTTCGGCCATTGCCCGGGCCGCATCAGGCGCAGCCAGGGCGGCAGGTCGGGCCGGATCACGCGGCGGACCCGGATCGGAGCGGGCCGGGCCTCAGGCCGCCCCCCCCCTGCGCCGCGCCCAGAGCATCAGCGCCACCAAGGCCGCCGCTGCCAGCGAGATCGACAGAAGCATCGGATTGCCGCCGCCGGGGCTGCCCGGCACAATCGGAACATCGGCCGGGGTGGCGGTCGGCGCGACAGTCGTGGTCGGGGCGACGGTCACGGTCGGGGGCACGGTTGCGGAAGGCACCGGCGTGTCGGTCGGAGTTGCCGTCAGCGTCGGCGAAACCGGCGTGGGCGTTTCAGTGGGCGTAGCCGTCAGCGTCGGAGGCACCGGTGTCGGCGTGTCCGTCGGCGTCGCGGTCAGCGTCGGAGGAACCGGCGTCGGCGTATTCGTCGGCGTCGGCGTATTCGTCGGAGTAGGCGTATTCGTCGGCGTCGGCGTGTTGGTGGGTGAGGGACCCGGGAATTCAGGGTCGTTAATGCAATCCAGATCGAACGGATTGGCGAGGCAGTAGGGAGAATCCGCCGCCGCCGGACCGGCGATGAACGCCGCCAGCGCTCCGGCCAGGGCCGTTCCAAGAACCTTGTGCCGTTTCAGACCGAAATGCATCAGGATGACCGCCGCCCGAGCCCCGATTCAGGACCCTGCAACAGTGTTACCAGACCAGGAAGTCCCATGGCAACATGCGTCAACCCGTAAAGGATCTAGACGCTCATGGTGCCGGGAATTGGGCTTCCCAAGGCACGATACGGGACTGAGACCGACACTTCGCCCAGGTCCGCAGCAGACGCAGGATGGCGCTGGCCCCGGAAAGGGCAAATGCCCTAGCTCCGGGCGCCTTTGCGCCGCGCCCAGAGCATCAGCGCCACCAGCGCCGCGGCGGCCAGCGAGATCGACAGCAGCATCGGATTGCCGCCGCCCGGGCTGCCCGGCACCAGCGGCACATCGGCGGGGGTGGCGGTGGCGGTCGGGCCGGTGGTCGGCGTTGCGGTCAGCGTCGGCGGCACCGGGGTCGGTGTGTTCGTCGGCGTCGGTGTGTTCGTCGGCGTCGGGGTGCTTGTCGGCGTCGGGGTCGACGTCGGCGGGATGAAGGGCGTCGGGAAGAACATCGTCGGAACGAAGATCGTCGGGGTGAAGGGCGTCGGGATGAAGGGCGTCGGGATGAACATCGTCGGCGTCGGCCCGGCAATACAGCCCGGATCCCCCGGGTTCATCATGCAACAGAGGAAGTCACCCGGCGTACAGATGCCCTGCGCTGCCGCCGGTTTGCCGGAGACCAGGAACCCCGAGGCCGCGACCAGCCCCGCCACCAGCAACCGTTCCTTGCGCAAATGCTTCATGTGATGCTCACCGTCCCTGACCCATTCTTGGGCTTTTCCAAAGCGATATCAGACCCGGAAGCGCCATGGCAACATGGCTGAGCCCATAGAGGACCGAAACCGTCACGGCCCCGGCAAATGTGCTTCCCAAAGCACGATAAGTGGCCGCGATCGACACTTCGCGCAGGCCCCAGCCGCCCAGGCTGGCGGGAATCGTGCTGACCAGAAGACCCGCCGGAACCGCCACCAGCGTCTCGGCCACCGGGGGCGCCAGACCGATGGCCCAGGCGCAAAGAAGATACAGGACCGCGCTGGCCAGATGGGTCAGCATGGCCAGCGCCAGGCAGGCCCAGCCCAGGGGCTGGCAGACCAGCGCGCGCAGCAGCGTGGCGATCCGCGCCGGTTCGCGCCAGAGCCGCCCCTCGCGCCCGGCCAGGGCGAAGATGACCGCCAGTCCGGCGGCGAAGCCGCCCGCCAGGGCCAGCCCCGCCCGCAAGGCCGCCTCGGGCGGCAGCACCGCCAGCAGGGCCAGCCCGCCCAGCAGGACCAGCCCCATCACCCCGATCACCCGGTCGACCAGCACCAGCCGCAGCGCCCGCGGCACGGTCCTGTCCGGCCCGGCCAGCAGCGCCACGCGCAGGGCGTCGCCGCCGATCGTGCCCAGCGCGACCTGGCTGACGCCCAGCGCCTGCCAGTGCAGCCGGAACATCGCCCCAAGGCCGGGCCGCGCCCCTGCGCCCAGTGCCCCCAGCATCAGCCGCAGGCGCAGGCCCAGACCCCAAAGGATGGCGGCGTGCAGGGCGAAGGCGGGCAGCAGCCAGACCGGGCGCAGCCGCGCGAAGACCGGCCCTTCCGCCGCCATCTCGCGGCTGATCCGCCAGGCCAGCGCCAGCGCCGCCAGCGTCACCCCCGCCCGAAGGGCCAGCGTCAGGCGCGGGGAAAGCCGGGTCATGTTCCGCAGCGCTCCTGCGGCAGCAGCTCGACCACCGCGCCCGCCGGGCTTTGCAGCACCACCCGGCCCAGGACGAAGATCCCGCCGCTGTCGAGCGCGGGATAGGCGGCGCGTTCCTCGATGCCCAGGACCGCATAGCGGATGCCATGGCGCGCGATCAGGGCGCAGCGCGCCCTCTGGTCTGTCGTGGTGTAGAAGGTGTCGACCGCCTGCTTGCGCGCCCCCACCGCGGCCGGATCGTTGCGCCACAGCCATTCATGGCCGAACCAGCCCAGGACCGCGGGCCGCCCCGTCACGGCGGCAAAGCGCGCGCCGCGGGTGAAGGCCTCGCTGCCCGCCTCGATGAAGGATTGTCCGGGATCGAAGGGCAGATGCGCGAAGCCCTCGACCAGGCTGCGCTCCTCGCCCAGAAAGCCCAGCCCGTCGAGATGGCGGTCGTGCCAGGCCAGGGGAAAGGTCCAGCGCGCATAGGCCAGGGGCAGCGCCAGCGGCACCAGCACCAGAGCCGCCGCCAGCCCCGCCCGCGCCCCGGGCCGCGCCGCCAGCCAGCCCAGCGCCGCGCATCCCAGGATCGGCAGCAGGTGCTGGCTGCGGAAGGCGATCTTGAACATGGTATTGGCGCGGGCGTAATCTGCGCCATAGATGTCGTCGATGAAGATGATCTCGGGCAGGATCACCAGGGCCAGCGCCACCGCCGCCAGAAGGCAGGCAAAGCCCAGTTCGACCGGCATCGCGCCCCGCCGCACCGCGATCAGGCCCAGCGCCAGGATCGCCAGAACCCCCGGCACCCAAGGGAACCAGATCACCGCCAATTGCCAGACCGGCGTCTGCATCAGCGTCAGCGCCAGACCCGAGGCGAAGGGCCGGAAGCTGGCGGCAAAGGGCGCCGCCGTCGCCATGGCCACGGCCAGCGCCAAAAGGACCGGCGCCGCCATCCGGTCCAGCCGCCCCGCCTGCGGCCCGCGCGTCCACAAGGCGGCCCAGACCGCCAGCGCCACCAGACCCAGCCCCGCGACATCCCAGGCATTGGTCATATAGGCCAGCCCGCAGATCCAGCCGAACAGTCCGACCGGCAGCAGGATGCTGCGCCCCCGCCCACCCTCGCGCCAGGCGGTCAGCGCCGCGATCAGCCCCAGAAGAAAGACCGGCACCGCCATGACATGCGCGTGCAGGTCGCCGACCTTGAAGCCATAGGCGACAAATTCGGTAAAGGCCTTGTCGGGCAGATCGGGGTCAAAGCCGATGAAGCGGGTCGAGTTCGGATAGTAGAATTCGGGCAGCGTCGTCGGCATCCGCTCGCGCAGCGCCTGATAGAGGAAGGAATGGCCATTGCCGCCCCACATCACCAAGGGCACCGACAGAAGCGCCGAAAAGCGCCGCAGGGGCCGCGCGACGCCGCGCAGAAGTTCCGAGACAAGCTGGAAGGTCAGGCAGCCGGTCAGGGCGAACAGCGTCGCCATGGCAAGCTGATAGGCGTGATCGGCGGGCACCTGCGCCAGATTGGCCCAGGCCGCCACGGTGACATGACCGAAGTAATAGTAATTGATCGGCTGGCCCGCCATCCAGGCATCGGTCGCGGGCAGCAGGTCGGCCCGCATCACCGCGGTCAGGAAGCCCATATTGGTGAACTTCTCCAGCCCCATCAGGGCCGCCTCCTGCAACCGTTCGACCAGCCCGATGGCGAAGAGGATCGCGAAAAGCGCCTCGCGCCGCAGGATCGCGGCCAGGGGCGGCGCGGCCGCCGCGCGCCGCAGCCGGACCCACAGCGCCGCCATGCCCAGCGCCGCGACCACAGGCCCGGTCACGGCGAAAGACCCAAGGCCCAGCGCGCCGACCAGATAGGCCAGGAAGCCCAGCATCAGCCAGCCCAGCGCGCGCGCGGCCAGCCAGCCGCCATCCTCGAGCTCCGGCAGGCAGCGCCGGGTCAGGGGGGCCATCAGCCAGCCCGCCCCCGCCAGCAGCACAAGCCAGCGCAGCACCTCGTTCATCTCGGCCACGGGCAGACCCGGCATCAGCGCGGCCTCCGCAGATTGTCCAGAAGCACCTCGGCCCGGCAATCCTGCCCCGGCGCGGTGATCCGGGCCAGCATCTCGTCGGCCGGCAGCCGGTTCACCCGGCGCAGCACGAAGACCTCGGGCCGGTCGAAGACCACCCGCGTCTCCTCGGCCGCGAGGCCGGGCGTCATGAACCGGCCCAGCGGCGCGAAGCGCGGCACATCCAGCGCCACCTCATAGCCCAGATCCCCCCGTGTCAGCGCCGCGTAATAGCCGCACATCTCGGGGAACCGCGCCAGATGCGGCAGGACCGCCCAGTGGCGGCGGCTGTAGATCACCATCCAGTCGCCCTGCGCCAGCGCCGCCGCAAGCTGGGCGGGTTTCTCGGGCGACGCGGGCTCCATCACTGGCAGCAGCGCCACGCTGGCGCCGGGAAAATCCGCCGGGCCGACATCGCGCGGCTCGAGCAGGACGACATCGCCCTTCTGCACCCGCGCCGCCAGCGAGGAAGCGGCGGCGAGGCGGCTGTCGGGAAAGCGGTAGCTTGCGGCCAGCGACAGGCCCGCCAGCGCGGCGGGCAGCAGCGCCAGGGCGAAGGCCAGCCGCAGCGTCGTGCCGCGCAGCCGCGCCCAAAGCGCCGCCCCGCCCAGCGCGGCGAAGACCAGAAGGACCGGCAGGGCCGGCGCCAGGTAGCGGGTGAACCGGGCCTGCCAGGCCAGGATGATCGCCAGATAGAGGATAAGAAAGGCCAGCCCCAGCACCGCCCCCCGGTCACGCCGCCGCAGGCTGATGGCGATGCCCAGCGCGGCCAGCACCAGCCCGGCCCCGCCCGTCATGCCCCAAAGCTGGCGCAGTTCATAGAGGCCCGCCACGGCGCCCTCGAACTGCCAGGTCCAGAACACATCGGCCCGGCCCGCGACCACATCGCCCTCGAACCGCATCACGTCCAGATAGTCCTGCGTCGCATAGATCAGCGCGGGCGTCGTCAGCACGAACAGCGCCGCCGCCAGCAGGACCGCGACCGGCAGGGCCAGCGCCCAGCCCCGCCCCGGCCCGCCCGGCCGCAAGACCAGCGCCGCCAGAGGCATGATCCCGATCACCGCGGCCGAGGTCTTCTCGCCCAGCGCCAGCCCCAGGATCAGCGCCCAGCCCAGACCCGCCCGCCATGGCCCGTCCTGCCCGTCGAGATAGCGCAGGCCCTGCGCCCAGGCGGCCAGCACGACCAGGGTCAGCGCGCTTTCGGTCGTGCCGAAATGCGCCCATTGGATCAGCGGCGCGGAGAGGCCCAGGAGGCCCAGCGCCAGCGCGCCCGCCAGCGGGCCGCCCAGCCGCAGGGCGATGCGATAGCCCAGCCAAAGCGCCAGACCGGCGCAGATGGCCGAGATCAGCCGCGCCGCCAGCGAGATGCAGCCTGCCCCCGGTTCGGGGCCGCACAGCAGCACCGCCAGCCCCTTGGGCAGGGCCAGCGCCAGCCCGTTATAGGCGTGGAAATCCGGCACCATCCCGCCTGGGAAGACCAGCTTCCCCGCCGCGATGACGAGGTTCAGCTCGTCCGGGTGATAGAGCCGCCCCTCGTCCCACAGCAGCCCCTGCAGGCGCAGCAGGACCAGAAGGCCCAAGGCCAGCGGCACAAGCCACGGTCTTGACGCAAGCCCGCTCATGCCGGCCGCGCCCTGGCCATGGACAGGATCAGACCCGGCAGAACCAAGAGGTTGAAATGCACCAGCACATTCTGCGCCAGACGCAGGGAGGCGACGGCGCTGTCCCCGGGGGGCAGATAGGGCAGCAGCGCCAGACCGCCATCCGGCTGCGTCGTCAGCATCCCCAGCACCGGCCCCGCCTGCAACACCGCCAGCGCCTCGGTCACCGCGCCCAAGGCCAGCGCCACCACCATCACCGCCAGCCCGGCGGCCAGGGCCAGAGCGCCCCGCCGCGACGGGGCGGCCGCCAGCGCGGCCAGGATCACCGGCAGGGCAATGGCGAAATCGGCAGGCCAGATCGCGGCGCGATGCAGGATCGCGGGGTCGATCTGGGCCAGCGCCATGGTCTCGACCAGCCAGCCCTCGGGACGCGGCGCGATGGGGCCGATCCCGGCGGGTGCCGCCACCAGAAGCAGATTGGCCAGCCCCGCCAGGGGCGCGGCCGACAGCGCCGCCAGGCCCAGCGTCCAGACCGCGCCGAAAGCCGCGACCAGCGCAAGCGCGACCGCCAGACGGCGCAGGGGCGTTCGCAGCATCAGCCCCGCCGCCAGCAGGAACCCCGCCGCCGTCAGAAGCGGAAAGACATCCAGATGCACCGCGTCGAACCGCGCCGGATCAAGATGCAGCACGACCCCAAGGATCACGATGCGGAACAGGTTGAAGGCCTGGATCGCCAGCAGAGCGACAGCAAAGGCCAGAACGCCCCAGCGCCAGCCGCGCCGCCAGGCCAGCGCCGCCACCAGCCCCGCCGCCGCGACCGCAAGCCCGTTGCCGTCGCAGACGCGGGTGACCTCCATCCCCCAGCCCGCGACCGTCTCGCGCAGGGTGGCGCCGTCGCGGATCACCGTCAGGCCCGCCAGGTTGAACAGCCCCGCCGCCGCCGCCGCCAGCCCCAGCGCCACCGCGTCGAACGCCGCGCGCAGGGGCGCCAGATCGACCAGCGCGAAGCCAAGGGTCAGCAGCGCCAGCGCAGGCACCGCCCCGCCGGGTGCGCGCGGCGCGGTCTTCCGCGGCACGGCCCGCGTCCCTAGAATTGCAGGTTCAGGCTCAGATGCGCGTCGATGCCGGAATAGCCGTCTTCATCGAAATTCGAGCCCAGGCCGGTCTCGAACGTATAGCCGGCGCCGCCGGTGACGATGCCGACGCCCAGACGGGCACGGGTGTCGGCGGAATAGGCCTCGCGCAGACCGACCGGCAGGTTGTCGGAGGACGAGAGGTTCTGGCTCAGGTCCATTTCGACAAAGGTGTTCATCCCGCTTTCAAGATCGAAGGTCGTGCGCGCGCCAAAGATCACGGCAAAGCTCTCGCCGGTCGACTTGTCGACTGCCGCGCCGCCCAGTTCGGTATAGGCGTCATTGGTCTGGGTGATATAGCGCAGGCCGCCATTCAGGTCGGTCGTGGCCTTGCCCGAGACGATGCGATAGGCGCCCGACAGGTCAAGGAAGGTGCGCGTGGCATCAAAGCTGCCCGAGACCGCGCCACCCGAACGGGTGAAGTCATAGCTGGCCCAGACATGGCCCAGCGTGGCGCTGAGACTGGTATTCGCGCCGAGGCTGTGCGACAGGCCCAGGGCCAGACCCGCGCCGTCCTGTTCCATCGTGCCGTCATTGGCCAGCGTGTCGCCCTTGCCATGTTCCAGCAGCAGCCCGCCGAACAGCATCGTGTCCGCCGAGATATTGCCCATGACCAGCGCCGCGCCCGCCAGCAGATCGTAATCCAGATCATCGGTATCGATGTTGCGATAGGCGATATTCGCCCCGAAGCTCAGGTTGCCATTGGTGAAGACGCCTTGAAACCCGGTCGCGGCCGGATCGCCGTCATTGGCCAAGAAGCCGGGAACGACGGTGGTGACCTTAACGCGGCTTGAAGCAACTCCGGCGCTCCGCGCAATACTCTCGATCAGGCTGGCGTGCAGATCCGTAGAAATCTCGCCCAAATGGACGGAGATTGCCGAGGCCGAGCCAGGCACGTTGCGCGCCTGCGCCTGGGTGCCGCCCAGGCTGAACAGCAGCGCGGCAATCAACGGCAGAAGGGCAAGTGGCAGACGGCGAAACGGCATCGGGCAATCCTTGGCTCGGCGTCGTCACGACGCTTTGACGGTCATCCCCCGCAGGCTAGGCGATAATCTTCCGCCCTTCACCGCAATTCGCGACGGAGGTTTCGAATTTCTCCGAAGGCGTGGCGGCAAAACCGCGCCAGACGCCGGTAGTTCAGCGCCGATGTGCCGTGGTCGCGCGCCAGATGGGTGACCACCACCTCGCGCACCCGGTCGGGATGGCGGCGCAGAAGCACGATCGCGGCCAGGACCGAAGGAATCCAGGCCCGGTCGGGAATCAATCTGTCCGCCTCTTCCCAGGCCTCGCGGCGCAACAGTTTGTAGGGCACGCCCGCATCCTGCGGGCTGCGGCCGAAACTCAGGGCGATGGCCGCGCGCATCAGCCGCGTGATCACCAGCCGGTGCGGCGGGTCGTTGCGCGGGCGGCGGATGCCGATCAGGCCGAGCAGGTTTTCATCCTGCAACCGCTTCCAATGGCCCGCAAAGGCATCGAGCGCGATCTGCCGGTCGCTGTCGAGCAGGAGCAGCACCCGCCCCCGCGCTTCGGCCAGACCGCGCAGGAGCGCCGGGCCGTGGCCGGCATTGGCCTGGGTGACGATGCGCAATTGCGGCACCCGCCCCGCCATCGCGGCAAGGATCGCGGGCGTCTGATCGCGCGAGCCGTCATCGACCACGATGATCTCGGTCTCCGGTACCACGCTGCAGACATGGGTCAGAACATCGCCGACCGCAGCTTCGATGGACCCGGCCTCGTTATAGGCGGGCATGATGACCGACAGGGTCGGCATATAGGAAACCCCATTCCCCAGTGACGGGCGCACTTTGCATTTGGTTGCGGCGCCCTTATCCTGCACCGCTATCAGCCCCGCAGCGGGGTGGCAACCGGATCGGCGCGGCCGGTCGAAGAAGGCAGGGGCAGGACAGATGGCGCATGTGGTGATCGCGGGCGCCGGGCTGACCGGGGCCACGCTGGCACGCTGCCTTGCCGAAGCGGGCCATCGCGTGACGGTGCATGACGCCCGCGACCATCTGGCCGGCAATTGCCACACCTCCGTGGACGCCGCGACCGGGGTGATGGTCCACCGCTACGGGCCGCATATCTTTCACACCGCCGATACCGGGGTGCGGACCTTTCTTGAACGCTTCACCCGCTTCATCCCCTATCGCCACCGCGTCGTCACACGGGCGGGCGGGCGCATCTTCTCGATGCCGATCAACCTTTTGACCATAAACGCCTTTTTTGGCACCGCCATGGGGCCGGACGAAGCCCGCGCCCATATCGCCGCGCAATGCGTGACCCTGCCCCATCCGGCCCGGAATTTCGAGGAACAGGCCCTGTCGCTGATGGGTCGCCCGCTGTATGAGGCCTTCTTCAAGGGCTATACCGAAAAGCAATGGGGCACCGCCGCGACCGAGTTGCCGGCCGAGATCCTGGCCCGCCTGCCCTTCCGCTTCACCTATGACGACAGCTATTTCCTGCACCCGTTCCAGGCCATGCCAGATCAGGGTTACACCGCCATGGTGGCGGCGATGCTGGACCATCCGGCGGTCGACATCCATCTGAACAGCCGGCTCGCCGCCGCGCCCGCGGGCGACCATCTGGTCTGGACCGGCCCGATCGACGGCTATTTCGGCCATCGCCTTGGCCGCCTGGCCTATCGCACGCTCGATTTCACCGAGATCCGCGCCACGGGCGACCGGCAGGGCACGCCGGTGGTGAACGAGGCCGATGCCGAGGTGCCCTATACCCGCACCACGGAACACCGCCATTTCTCGCCCTGGCGCGAGGTGTCGGGCACCATCCTCTACCGCGAAAGCGCCCGCGATTGCGGCCCGCAGGACATTCCCTACTACCCGGTCCGCCTGCTGCGCGAGAAAGAGATGCTGGCGGGATATGAGGCGCTGGCCGAAGCCACGCCCGGGGTCAGCTTTGCCGGGCGGCTGGGGCAATACCGCTATCTCGACATGGATCAGGCGGTGCGCGCGGCGCTGGATCTGGCCGATGCGCTGGTCGCGCGGCTTTCCCCGCGCCAGGGCGCCGCGCGGGCCGGGCGCTGATCCGCCCGATGCCGCGCCAGACCCGCCTCGACCCCGCCCTGCCGGTGCTTCTGGCGCTGACGCTGCTGCTCTTCCTTGCCCTCTGGGCGCGGCTGGCGGGCACCGACTGGGATCAGGGCGCGGGCCTGCACCCCGACGAGCGCCACATGCTGTTCGTCAGCCAGGACATGGCGCGGGCGCTGGATGACCCGGCCCATGCCGGGCTTGGCCTGACCGGCTGGATGGGCGAAGCCTCGCCGCTCAACCCCCATCTTGGCGACCGCAGCCATGTCTATGGCGATCTGCCCGTGCTGGCTGTGACCCTTGCCGCCAGGGCCACCGGCCAGACCGGCTGGTTCGAGATGATGCGCCTCGGCCGCCAGACCAGCGCCATCCTGGACGGCCTGTCTGTTCTGGCGGTCTTTCTGGCCGCAAGGCTGCTGGCGGGCGACCGCCGCGCCCTCTTGGCCGCCGCGCTTTACGCCGCCATGCCCAGCGCCCTGCAACTGGCGAATTTCTTCACCGTCGAGGCCTGGCTGTCCGCCGCCGCCGCCTGGGCGTTGGTGCCGATGGCCGCGCTTGCCACCGGACGCGGCGGGCTGCGCAGCGCGGCGATGGCGGGCGTTTTCACGGGCCTTGCCCTGGCCTGCAAGATCACCGGCGGCGCGCTGGCCCTGCCGGGCATTGCGGCGCTGGTTCTGGCCTGGCGCGGCGGCATGGGCTGGCGGCGGGCCGGGCTGGGCCTGCTGGCCGCGCTGGCCGCGACGCTGGTCACCTTCCGCATCGCCAATCCTTTCGCCTTCGCCGGGGTCTTCACCCTGTCGCAGGACTGGATCGGCGATTTCCAGGGCCTTGGCGCCGTGGCGCTGGACTGGGGCTTTCCGCCCAACTGGCAGTGGCTGGCGGGTTATGGCCCGCTGGCCTTCCTGCGCGATTTCGCGCTGTTCGGCTGCGGCCCCGTCGCCACGGTGCTGCTGCTGAGCCTGCCCGTCTCGCGCCTGTGGCGCGCGGCCGCCCTGCCCCTTGCCGCCGCCCTTGCCTTTGTCCTGCCGCCCCTTGTCTCGCCCGTCGCGGCGCTGCGCTATGCCGCGCCCGCCCTGCCTGCGCTCGCCCTTGCCGCCGCGCTTGCGCCCGGCGCGCTTCTGGCCCGGGGCCGCGTCGCCCTGCCCCTTGCGCTTGCCCTGTGGTGGGGCGCCGGGGCCTGGCGGCTGCATGACGGCCAGCATCCCCGCATCGCCGCCTCGGTCTGGCTCTGGACCCTGCCCGCAGGCACCACGCTCTTGAACGAAACCGCCTGGGACGAGGGCCTGCCCGCCATTGTCGAGGTCACGCCCGGCCAGGGCCGCCTCTGGCCCGATCACGACGGGCATTTCACGCTGAAGACGCTGGACATGGTCGCCCCCGACAGCGCCGAAAAGGCCGATGCCATGGCCGCGCTGATGGCCGAAAGCGATTTCCTGATCCTGTCTTCCGACCGCCAGTCCGGCGTCATGCCCCGCCTGACCGACCGCTTTCCGCTGACCAGCGCGCATTATGCCGCGCTGTTCTCGGGCCAGGCCTGTTTCGCCCCGGTCCTGTCGATCGACCGTGGCTTCCCGCTGCCCTTCCTGCCCTTCGACGATTCCTGGGCGCAGGAGCCCTGGCGCATCTATGACCACCCAAAGGTCCGCATCTTCCTCCGCGAGGCCTGTTTCGATGCGGCGGCCTATGCGGAAAAGCTCAAGGCCGCCTTGCCTTGAGACCCGTTCAGCGCCGCCGCGCGACAAGCGCCAGGCTGGGCGTGGTTGCCGCCTCGCCGGGCATCGAGACATAGGGGTCTGTGATCTCGAGCAGATCCAGCGGCAGGCCCTTCAGCGCCGTCTCGAAGCCGCCCTGCCACAGCGTCTCCTTGACCGTCAGCACCAGCACCCCGCCGGGCCGCAGGATGCGGAGCAGTTCGGGCAATGCCTCGGCGCCGACATGGCCGGTGGTGAAGACCCCGGTCGAGATCACGGCGGCATAGGCGCCATCCGCCATGTCCAGCGGCCCGCCCAGCACCGCGCGCGACAGCCGGGCATAGGCGCCCTTGCGGGCGGCGACGGCCAGCATCCCTTCGGAAATGTCGATGCCATGCACATCCGTCCAGCCCAGGATGCCGAACCAGGCCCCGGTCAGCCCTGTGCCGACGCCCGCATCCAGGATCGGCCCCGCGCCCTTGGGCAGATGGCGGGCCAGAAGCGCCATGCCGATCGTCGGGTGGCGATACCCGGCCTCGGCCATTTCGGCATCATAGGTCTCGGCCCAGGCGTCATAGACCGCCGCGATCTCTTCCGGGGCCTTCGCGCCATAGACCGCGCCCAGATGCCCGTCATGTTCCGCCATCATCGCCCCCGCCTGTTGCCGCTTCACCATAGCCAGCCCGCGGAAAATGTGGAACCTTTCCGCGCGACAAAGGGATGACGTGAATGACCGATCTGGACCATATCGCCGCGCTGGCCGAACGGATGCCCGAACTTGCCGGGGTCGTGCCCGAACGGATGGGCGGGCTGACAAACCGGGTCTACCGCCTGGGCGATCTGGTGCTGCGCCTGCCCGGCAAGGGCACCGAGGATTACATCGACCGCGAGGCCGAGGCGGTCTCGGCCCGCGCGGCGGCGGCGGCGGGCGTCTCGCCCGAGGTGATCCATGCCGATCCCGCCAGCGGCATCATGGTCACGCGCTTCATCGACGGCACCGAAACCATGTCTCCGCAGGCCTTCCGCAGCCGCAAGGGCAGCCCGGCCCGCGCGGGCCGGATCCTTGCGCAGTTGCACCGCTCGGGCGCGGTCTTCCCGGCAAGGTTCGAATTGTTCGCGATGATCGACGACTATCTGGGCCATCTGGCGGGCAAGGACGTGGCCCTGCCGCAAGGCTACCATCAGGTTCTGGACGAGGCGCAGGCCGTGCGCGCCGCGCTGGCCGCGCGGCCCCTGCCGCTTGTCCCCTGCCATTGCGACCCCCTGTGCGAGAACTTCCTCGACACCGGAGACCGCATGTGGGTGGTCGATTGGGAATATTGCGGCATGAACGATCCGATGTGGGATCTGGGCGATCTTTCGGTCGAGGCGGGCTTCGACGCCGGTCAGGAAGCCGAGATGCTGCATGCCTATTTCAACGGCCCGCCCTCGGCCGCCGATCATGGCCGGATGGTGATCTACAAGGCGATGTGCGATCTCTTGTGGACGCTCTGGGGCCTGCTGCAACTGGCCAACCAGAACCCGGCCGACGATTTCCGCGCCTATGCCGACACCCGCTTCGCCCGCTGCCGCGCCCTGATGGCGACGCCCGGTTTCGCCCGCCATCTGGCCGCGATCACCGCATAGGACGGGTCACCACCGCCAGCCGTTCAGCGCCAGTCCCGCTGAAGCTGTGTCGCCTACAGGCCGGCCCGCGGCGCTGGCCCCAGCAGCACCAGCAGCGGAAGGGCGATCAGGGGCGACAGGAACAGCGTCACGATGACCCAGCCCAGCGCCGAGCGCTGGCGCCGCGCCGCCATGGTCGCGGGCAGCCATATGTACAGCCAGAAGGCAAGGATGGCTCCGAAGACCACCATCAGGAAGACGGCAAATATCGACCCGGTCAACATGTCAGTGGTCCTTTGCGGGCAATCGGTTGTCAGCGTGAAAACGCGCCCCGCCTCCAGGGGTTCCGCCCCGAAGCCCGTCGCCATTGAAAAGGGGGGCCGAAGCCCCCCGTCCCGCCCTTGCGCCAAGGTGATGCCTCAGCCGCCGATCTTCTTGATCCGGCCGTCCAGTTCGACCTTCACCGAACCCATCTTCTCGACATAGGCCATCACGTCATTGGCCACGAGGCTGCCGGTCGCGCCCTCGGTCACGATCCGTCCGCCGCCCAGCGCAGCAAAACCGTCGCCGCCGCCCAGGATGTAGTCATTGGTCGCGACCTTGTAGACCTTGTCCATCTCCAGGGGCGCGCCGCCCACCATGACCTCGCTCACCCGGCTGCCCGCCGGGGCCGAGACATCCACCGTCATCGTCATGCCCGAAACCTGCGGGAAGCGCCCGGCCCCCTTCTCGATCTGGCTGACCCCGTTCTCCAGCGCCAGCAGGACCTGGCTGCCCGGCAATTCGGTGACAACGGTGGTATTGCCGAAGGGAAGTTCGGTCAGGATGTCGCGGCGGGTCAGCTTGATACCGGCATCATAGGTCCGGTCGCCGCGGATGCCGCCGCTGTTCATCAGGCCGATATCCGCCCCCGTCTGCACCCGCAGCGCATCGGCGATCAGGTTGCCCATGGTCGCTTCCTCGGTCCGCACCACGTTGCGGCGGCTGTCCAGGGGCGCGTCCAAGGTCGCGATCTCGACGCCCAGCGTCTCGTCCATCTTGGCGCGCAGGCTGTCGGCCAGCGCCGTCGCCTCGGGATCGGGGGTCACCGTCGCCGTGTCGATGAAGCGGAAGGTCGGGGTCCAGCTTACCGTCTTCTTGCCATCCTTCTCGCCCACCGTCACCTCAAGGTCGATCGGGTTCAGGAACTGCCCGTCGACGCTGGTCTCGACATAGGCGGTCACGCCGTCATAGGCGGTGGCATAGGTGTGGTCATCGCCCGACAGGATCACGTCGAAGGCATGGCTCGCCATCATGGCGCGGTCATTGACCATGTCGGTCTGCACCACGCCCACCACCAGATCGGCGCCATCCTCGCGCGCCTTCTTGGCGGCTTCCACGCCGGTATCGACCGTGGGCAGGAATTTCAGGCTACCGGTCGAGGACACTTCGGGCGAGGTGTCCTGCGCCACCGGCACAAGCGCGATCTTCAGCCCGGCGACCTCTTTCACCAATACGCCGCCCAGCCCCTCGATCGGGCTGCCATCGCCATTGACCAGATTCACCGCCGCCCAGGGGTATTTCGACGCCTTCATCTTCTCGAAGAAATTCTCCGGCCCGAAATCGAACTCGTGGTTGCCGGGCACTGCCAGATCGAAGGGCACCAGATTGGTGAAGTCGATGGTGTTCTGCCCCTTGTCGAAGCCCGAGATCAGCGAGGGGCTGAGCATGTCGCCGTTGAAGAGATAGAGCGTGTTCGGATTGGCCGCCCGCTCGGCCTTGGCCACCGCGTTCAGCCGGGCAAAGCCGCCGCGCCCGCCTTCCTCCTCGAAATTGTAGACATCGCCCACGCCGAGAAGCGTGATCTTCACCGTTTCGGCCAGTGCGGGGCCGGTCAGGGCGGCAAGCGCCGCCGCCCCCATCAAGCTGCGGATGACTGCACGGGACTGCCTGGCCATATCGATTCTCCTTGGATGCTGGACTTTTACAATGCTGTTACATTGGGCGGGGGAAACCGGCCTGTCAAAGCCCACGGCCCGGGGCCGATGCTCGTCCGCCGATCCGACAGGCGTATGACAGCCGTGCCGACCGCCGCCTTGCGCGATTGACGCGACCGGGGCGGCGGGGGTAAAGCCGCCCCCATGCTGATCTTCAAGATCTTCCGCCGCCCCGAATGGGATGCGTTCCGCGCCGCCGGGGAAACCGACGGCGCGCCGGTCGATCTGGCCGATGGCTTCATCCACTTCTCCACGGCCCAGCAGGTTGCCGAAACGGCGGCGAAATGGTTCGCGACCGAAAGCGATCTGGTGCTGGTGGCCTTCCGCGCCCAAGATCTTGGCCCCGGACTGAAATGGGAAGCCTCGCGCGGCGGCGCCCTGTTCCCGCATCTCTATCGCAGCCTGCGGATCTCGGAAGTGGTCTGGGACAAGTCTCTGCCGCTCGGCGCCACCGGCCATATCTTCCCCGAAGGCGTGGTATGAGCCTGATCGAAAGCCTCGGCCTCGCCGCGCTGCGCCGCATCGACCCGGAAACCGCGCATGGTCTGGCGCTCAAGGCGCTGCGCACCGGGCTTGCGCCGCTGCCCGGCCCGGTCGCGACGCCGCGCCTGGCCTGCACGCTGGCCGGGCTGCCGCTTCTGAACCCGATCGGCCTTGCCGCGGGCTTCGACAAGAACGCAACGGCGCTTGCACAACTGTCCCGCGCGGGTTTCGGCTTTCTCGAGGTCGGCGCCGCCACGCCCCTGCCGCAAGAGGGCAATCCGCGCCCCCGGCTCTGGCGCCTCACCGAAGACCGCGCCGCGATCAACCGCTTCGGCTTCAACAATCAGGGCATGGAACTGATCGCGGCCCGCCTTGCGGCACGGCAGCGCGGCCCGGTCCCGGTCGGGCTGAACCTTGGCGCCAACAAGACCTCGGAAGACCGCGCCGGCGATTTCGCCCGCGTCCTGGCCCATTGCGGCCCGCATGTCGATTTCGCCACGGTCAATGTCAGCAGCCCCAACACCGAGAAGCTGCGCGACCTGCAAGGCCCCGCCGCGCTGGCCGCCCTGCTTGACCGGGTGATGCAGGCCCGCGCCGCCCTGCCGCGCCCGATCCCGGTCTTTCTCAAGATCGCGCCCGATCTGTCGGAACCCGAACTGGCCCAGATCGCCGAGGTCGCCCTGTCGGCGCAGCTCTCCGGCATCATCGCGACCAACACCACCCTGTCGCGCGACGGGCTGACCAGCCGCCATCGCGACCAGCAGGGCGGCCTGTCCGGCGCGCCGCTGTTCGAACGCTCGACCCGCATCCTCGCCCGGCTGTCACACTTGACCGAGGGCCGCCTGCCGCTGATCGGCGTCGGAGGTGTTTCCTCGGCCGAAGAGGCCTATGTCAAGATCCGCGCCGGGGCGACGGCGGTGCAGCTTTACACCGCCATGGTCTATCACGGCCTCAGCCTTGCGCCGCAGATCGCCCGCGGCCTTGACGCGCTTCTGGCCCGCGACGGTTTCGCCTCGGTCGCCGCCGCCGTGGGAACCGACCGGTCACGCTGGCTGTAAGCCCCGGGGGCCAGCCCCCGGACCCCCGGGATATTTGCGAACAGAAGAAATGACAGCCGCAACGGATCGCGGCCGGTCGTCAGCCGCCCTATCTGCTTCTTCTGTTTCCAAATATCCTGCGGGGGTCCGGGGGTGCAAAACCCCCGGGCTCTGCCGCCCGTCAGAACGCCTTGAAGGTCATCGTGGTCAGCGTCTGCTGGATGCCCGCGATGTCGAAGAGCTTCGAGGCCAGGAAATGCCCGACATCCTGCCCCTCGGGGATATAGACCTTGGCCAGAAGGTCGAAATCGCCGCTGGTCGAATACAACTCGCTCACCACTTCGCGGTCCCAGATCTCATTGGCCACATCATAGGTCTTGCCCGGGGTGCAGCGGATCTGGACGAAGACAAGCGACATGGGCGGACCTCCTGATTGCGGGGCAGAGATTAGCCCTCGTCCGCCGCCAGCGCCAGAGGGGCGGGAGCCTGTTTCAGATCCTCGGTGCCCAGCGCCCGCTTGGGCAGCGCCAGCCGGTTGCGCACCACCCAGTGCAGCCGCGTCTCGGCCCGCGTGATCGCCACATAGGCCAGCCGTTTCCACAGGGGCACGCCCGCCTCGGATCGCCCGGCCTGTGCCGCCGCCCAGAGGTCGGGGGCAAACACCTGCACCTCCGGCCATTGCGACCCCTGCGCCTTGTGGATCGTCACCGCCGCGCCATGCAGGAAGGCCGCGCCCATGGTCGCGGCATGGGGAATGAAGGGTTCCTCCTCCTCGGGCCGTTCGATCTTGATGATCGAGGCCGCCGAAAGCTGCGGGTCTTCGGCCCCCAGCACATGCAGCTTGGCGAAACCGGGGCGCGAGCCGGGACCAAGATAGATCACCTGCGCCCCCTTGATCAGCCCGCGCGCCTCGAGGTCGATCCGCTTCTTGCGGTGTTTCAAGGGCAGCTCGATCCCGTCGCAGATCAGCGGCTCGCCCGGGATCAGGTCATCGACCGGCGCGCCCTGCGCGGCGCGGAAGGCGGTGATCAGCTTGATCCGGGTGACATTGCGCCAGACAAGCACGGGCGAGCGGGCCATCAGATCGGCATCGACCCGTTCCGCCCAGACCACCCGGTCATCCCGCGCCGCCCGGTCGCGGATCATCGCCTCGAAATCCTCGAAGCCCAGCCGGTCATCGGCCAGCGCATGGGCCAGGTCGAGGATCGGGTTGTCCTCGCTCTGGCGGTGGATGCGGTGCAGGATCAGCTTGCGGCTGTCGCCCAGCCGGTCGAAGACCATCTCGCCCGATTGTCCGACCGGGGCAAGCTGGGCCGGATCGCCGAACAGGACCAGTCGCGGAAAGATCTCGCGCAGGTCGTTGAACTGGCGCTCGTCCAGCATCGAGGCCTCATCGACGAAGCCCATATCCAGGGGTTCCTCGCGCCGCTTCCAGCCGGTGATGAAATCCGACCCGCGCAGACCCGCCGCCGCCAGTGCGCCGGGGATCGAGGCGACCTGCTGGTAAAAGGCATGGGCGCGGTCCAGCGCCTGATCGGTCAGCCCTTCCACCACCGGCCGTTCGGCCTGGCCCGACAGCCATTCGGCGATCTTTTCATATTGCGGGTCATAGACCGGGGTATAGAGGATGCGGTGGATCGTGGTCGCGGGCACGCCGCGCAGCCGCAAGACGCTTGCCGCCTTGTTGGTGGGCGCCAGGATGGCCAGGGTGCGGCGATCCTTGCGCCGCCGTCCTTCCCAATCGGCCGAGACGATATCGACCCCGGCCCCCTTCAGCGCCTTGTAAAGCCCGCTCAAGAGCAGCGTCTTGCCCGAGCCCGCCTTGCCCACCACCGCCATCACCATGGACCTGCCTTCGGCCTGCGGTGTCAGCACCCCCTCGGCCAGATCGACACCCTGCCCCTCCAGCTCAAGGGCCAGTCGGTCCCAGGCCTCGGCCTGATCGTCGGAAAGGGTAAGAGCGCTGTCCATGGCGGCGACCCTATCCGCCCGCACCGCCAAGGGCCAGAGAGCCCGGGGCTAAAACGGCTGATCGCCGTGCCCGCCCAGGGCATCGGCCGCATCCAGCACCGGCGCCTCGCCCGCCCGCACCGCCAGTTCGGCTTCGGAGGCGTCGCGCAGCGCGGCCGCGCCTTCGGCCAGGCCGGGCAGATCGTTCTGGCGGGCATAGGCGATCAGGTCGTCCAGGACATCCAGAACCCAGTCGTGCCGCATGCCGCCCCCCTGCCTGCCGCAGGGGCCAAGCCGCCCCGCGCCTGCGCAGCCATAGGCGCAAAGCCTTGCGAAAACCTCAAGACCAAAAGGCCGCCCGCCCCCGGGGGCAGGCGGCTTTTCGCATCAGCCGGATCCGGGCGGTTCGGCCTCAGCCGCCGCGGCTTGCCTCCAGCGTATCGGCAAAGGTGCGCAGGCCGGTGCGCGGCGCCTGCACCAGCACCGCCATATTGCCGGGCTTGTGCTTGTTCTTCCACATCAGCGTATGCGCCGCCGGGATCTCGGCCCAGGGGAAGACCTCGGACATGCAGGGGTCCAGCCGACGCTCGCACATCAGCTTGTTGGCCGCCGCCGCCTGCTTCAGATGGGCGAAATGCGACCCTTGCAGGCGCTTCTGGTGCATCCACATGTAGCGCACGTCGAAGGTGCAGTTGAAGCCCGAGGTCCCGGCGCAGATCACCACCATGCCGCCCTTCTTGCAGACCAGGGACGAGACCGGGAAGGTCGCCTCGCCCGGATGCTCGAAGACCATGTCGACATTCACGCCCTTGCCGGTGATGTCCCAGATCGCCTTGCCGAACTTGCGCGCCTCTTTCAGCCAGGTGTTGTATTCCTCGGAATTGACCTTGGGCAGCTGGCCCCAGCATTTGAAGTCATTGCGGTTGATCACGCCCTTCGCGCCCAGCGACATGACGAAATCGCGCTTGGTCTCGTCGCTGATCACGCCGATCGCATTGGCCCCGGCCGTCACCGCCAGCTGGATCGCGTAAGAGCCAAGCCCGCCCGACGCGCCCCAGACCAGCACGTTCTGCCCCGGCTTGAGGTCATGCGGCGCATGGCCGAACAGCATCCGGTAGGCGGTGGCCAGGGTCAGCGTGTAGCAGGCGCTTTCTTCCCAGGTCAGGTGCTTGGGGCGCGGCATCAGCTGCTGGGCCTGCACCTTGGTGAATTGCGCGAAAGACCCGTCCGGCGTCTCATAGCCCCAGATGCGCTGGGTGGGCGAGAACATCGGATCGCCGCCATTGCATTCCTCGTCATCGCCATCGTCCTGATTGCAATGGATGACGACCTCGTCGCCGACCTTCCACCGCTTGACCTTGTCGCCCACCGCCCAGACGATGCCCGAGGCATCGGACCCGGCGATGTGAAACTCCTGCTTGTGGCCGTCGAAGGGGCTGATCGGCACGCCAAGACCGGCCCAGACGCCGTTGTAATTGACGCCCGCCGCCATGACGAGGACCAGGACCTCATGGCTGTCCAGCTTCCAGGTCGGCAGAACCTCAAGCTGCATGGCTTTTTCCGGCTCGCCATGACGCTCGCGGCGGATCGACCAGGCATACATCTTCGCCGGCACATGACCCAGCGGCGGCATCTCGCCGATCTCGTAAAGGTCCTTCACCGGCGCGTCGTAGGGAACGATGCCGCTTGCCGTATCCAGTGCCATCCGTCTCTCCATCGCAGACATGCCGCGCCGCAGAATCACAGCGCGCTTGCGGCAAGGATTAAAATCGGTCGCGCAATTTTGCAATAGTGCGAAAGTGTATTTTTGAAATTTTATGTCCGCCGCGTTGCGGCAAGATCAGGCAGCGCCTCACAGTCTTGCAAATTCCCGGTGTCCTAGCCCGGGGGTTGCCCGCCGCCCTCGGCCGCAAATGCGTCCAGCAGACGCTCCAGCGAGGCGGGCCGCAACGCGGCAGGTTCCTGATAGGGGTTCTGGAAGGCGAAGATCAGATACAGGATCAGCCCGGTATAGGCGGCAAAGAAACCCAGCATCGCCAGGTTCTGCCGGTCTGGCGGATGCGGAAAATGCGCCGCCGAAACCAGGACCAGCCCGCCGATGGCCGCGATCCAGAACAGCACGAAGACCGACCCGGTCCCGTCCTTGCCGCGTTGGTCGCGCGCCGCCGCAATGTCATGGACGCGGTCCAGCATATTGGCCCGCAGCGCCTCTTGCGCCGGATCGCCGGGCTGCAGGTCCAGCACTTCGCGATAGATGCCGTCCCAGGCGATCCAGGCCGAGGCCGACAGCCCGCCATCGCGCCCAAGCTGGCGCCACTCCTCGCCGGTGACCGCGCGCAGATAGTCAAGGCTCAGGCTGCGCAGATCAGCCAGCGGCTCCGGCCCCCAGCGCCCGGCATCGTGCCATATATCCGCCACCGCATTCGCCTCGGCCGCGACCACGCCCTGCAGCCGTTGATAGCCCGCCATTTCCTGCGCGAAGACCAGCGCCAGGATCAGCCCCTGCAAGACGGCAATCCGCGCCACGGCGGAATCGGCCATCGCCCGGTGCCGGTCGGTCTGGCCCAGGCCCAGCAGATGCCGGGCCAGAAAATAAGACGCGAAGCTCAGCGCAAGTGCCGCGCCGAGGAAAAGGAAGCCCAGAAGAACCGAACTCACGAGCGACAGCATGGCCGAACTCTGCCGAAAGGCCCGTCCCCGCGCAATCGCCCAGCAAGGCTGCGGCTACGACGCGCCCGGGCCGCCCGGCTGCGGCACGGCATTGGCGTAAAAGGCCAGAAGCGCCGCCTCGCCCGGCACTGGCTGCAAGTCCTGTGTGACCAGCCCGCGCGCGATCAGCGGGGTCAGCCCTTCCTCGATCACCCGCTCGACGCCCTGCGGCGGCAGTTTCACCACCGCCCCCGCCGCCACGAGCCGCGCGGCCAGCGCCTGCACCCGCTGCGCCAGTTCCGCGCGGCTTGCCGCGCCCTGCCCCAGCGCCGCCGCGACCAGCGGCACTGGCAGCACCGGGATCACCCCGGCGATGCGCTGCATCAACAGCCCGCCCAGCGCCTCGACCGGGGCGGCATGACCCTGCGCCAGAAAGTCGCGCAGGCTGACCGGCGCGCCAAAGCCCGCCGCCGCCGTGCCGAAGCCGCGCAGCCGCCCGCGCCAGCGTTTCCACAGATAGGCCAGTGCGCACCAGGCCACCCAGAGCGGGCGATTGCGGAAGCGCCGCGTCTGCGACTGCGCCGCCTCGACCAGAACCCGGTCCTCGAGCACGCGGTCATAGGCCAGCCCGACCGGCACGAAGACGACATCCCGCCCCGCCGGATCGAAGCCTTCGACGATATAGGAAATCAGCCCCAGCTTTGGCGCGCCCATCCGCCCGTCCAGCGACAACCCGCCCTCGGGGAACATCGCCTGGGCCGTGCCCTCTTGCGCCGCCATCTGCACATAGCGCGCCAGCACCTTGCGATAGAGGGCATTGCGGCTTGTGCGCCGGATGAAATAGCCGCCCATCGACCGCACCAGCGCCGACAAGGGCCAGACCCGCGCCCATTCGCCGACCGCATAGGACACCGCCGATCGGTCGGCCACCAGCCAGGTCACCAGAACGTAATCCATGTTCGAGCGGTGGTTCATCACGAAGATCACCGTCGCGCGCGGGTCGATCCGCGCCAGCGCCGCATCGATCTTGCCCACCCGCACCCGATACAGCATCCGGGTCAGCGCCTTGGCCGCCCGCGTGCCGAAGCCGAAATAGACCGTGGCGGAAAAGCCCGGCACGATCTCGCCCGCATAGCGCCGCGCCTCTTCAAAGGCGACCTCGCCCGGCACGCCCGTCTCGGCCGCATGCTCCGCCGCCGCCTCCATCACGCGCGCGTCATAGGCCAGCCGCGCCACCATGTCCGACCGCCGCGCCAGCTTGAACAGGTCGATCTTGCGCTCCAGCCGCGCGTTCAGCCGCATCAGGGCCCGCTCGGCCCGGCGCCGAAAGAACCAGCGCACCGAGGGGAACAGGAAATGCGTGGCGAAACTGACCGCGGCGAAGCCAAGGATCAGCACCAGAAGCCAGACCGGAACCTCGACCCTGCCGAACATGCGGCACAGACTAGAGCATCCCGAAGATCGGGCAATCCTTCTTCATCTCGGCGAAACCTCTCGCACGGTCCGAGGGCGGCCCCCCGGTCGCCAAACTCGCCGCAGCGCAGCGATTGACATTGTGCGATTCTTTCTCCTATCTCCACGATGACGAAACAAAGTTGCGCGCAGGCGATTCACCCCGCGTTCCGGAGACAAGAAGATGACCGAGAAACCCTGGCTCTTCCGCACCTATGCCGGCCATTCCACCGCCGCCGCCTCGAACGCGCTTTATCGCACCAACCTGTCCAAGGGCCAGACCGGCCTGTCCGTCGCCTTCGACCTGCCGACCCAGACCGGCTATGACAGCGACGATCCCCGGGCGAAGGGCGAGGTCGGCAAGGTCGGCGTTCCCGTCGCCCATCTGGGCGACATGCGCGCGCTGTTCGACCAGATCCCGCTCGAGGAGATGAACACCTCGATGACGATCAACGCCACCGCGCCCTGGCTTCTGTCGCTTTACATCGCCGTGGCCGAGGAACAGGGCGCGGACGTGACCAAGCTGCAGGGCACCGTCCAGAACGACATCATCAAGGAATATCTCTCGCGCGGCACCTATATCTGCCCGCCGAAACCCAGCCTGCGCCTGATCACCGATGTCGCGGCCTATACCGGCCAGCATCTGCCGAAATGGAACCCGATGAACGTGTGTTCCTACCATCTGCAAGAGGCGGGCGCGACGCCGGAACAGGAACTGGCCTTCGCGCTTGCCACCGGCACCGCCGTGCTGGACGACCTGCGCGGCAAGGTTCCCGCCGCCGATTTCCCCGCCATGTGCGGCCGCATCTCCTTCTTCGTCAACGCGGGCATCCGCTTTGTGACCGAGATGTGCAAGATGCGCGCCTTCACCGATCTCTGGGATGAAATCCTGGCCACCCGCTATGGCATCACCGACGAGAAGTTCCGCCGCTTCCGCTATGGTGTGCAGGTCAATTCGCTGGGCCTGACCGAACAGCAGCCGGAAAACAACGTCTATCGCATCCTTCTGGAAATGCTGGCCGTCACCCTGTCGAAAAAGGCCCGGGCCCGCGCCGTCCAGCTTCCGGCCTGGAACGAGGCGCTGGGTCTGCCCCGGCCCTGGGACCAGCAATGGTCGCTCAGGATGCAGCAGATCCTGGCCTATGAGACCGACCTTCTGGAATATGACGATCTTTTCGACGGCAACCCCGCCATCGACCGCAAGGTCGCCGCGCTGAAAGACGGCGCGCGGGCCGAACTGGCCCAGATCGACGCCATGGGCGGGGCCGTCGCTGCCATCGACTATATGAAATCCCGTCTGGTCGAGGCCAATTCCGACCGCATCGCCCGGATCGAGGCGAAAGAGGTGACCGTGGTCGGCGTCAACCGCTTCACCACCACCGAGCCTTCGCCGCTGACCACCGGCGACGGCGCGATCATGCAGGCCGACCCCCATGCCGAGGCCGACCAGATCAGCCGCCTGCGCGACTGGCGCGCCCGCCGCGACGCCGCCGCCGTCACCGCCGCGCTGGCCGACCTGCGCCGAGCGGCGGATGCGGGCGAAAACATCATGCCCGCCTCGATCGCCGCCGCAAAGGCGGGCGCCACCACCGGCGAATGGGCCGCCGTGATCCGCGCCGCCTTTGGCGAATACCGCGCGCCCACCGGCGTCTCGCGCAACCCCTCGAACCGGACCGAGGGGCTGGAGCCGATCCGCGCCGCCGTCGATGCCGTTTCCACGACCTTGGGCCGCCGGTTGAAGTTTCTTGTCGGCAAGCCCGGCCTTGACGGCCATTCCAACGGCGCCGAACAGATCGCGGCCCGCGCCCGCGATTGCGGCATGGAGATCCATTACGAAGGCATCCGCCTGACGCCGCAGGAAATTGTCTCGGCGGCGGCGGATCAGGAGGCGCATGTCGTCGGTCTCTCGATCCTGTCGGGCAGCCACCTGCCGCTGATCGCCGAGACCATGGAGCGTATGCGCGCGGCGGGCCTGTCGCATGTGCCGGTGGTCGTGGGCGGCATCATCCCCGAGGAAGACGCCAGCCAGCTGCGCGCCATGGGCGTCGCCGCCGTCTACACGCCCAAGGATTTCGAGCTGAACCGCATCATGCTCGACATCGTGGCGCTGGTCGATCCGGCCGCAGCGGCGGCCTGAAGCGCAAAGGGCGTAGGGAAACCCGCCCTTTCCGCCGCCCGCCATGCATGGCACCAAGCGGCATCAGCCCCCAAGCCGGAGCCAAGCCATGCGCCTGCAAATCCTCTGCCTTGCCCTTCTCGCCGCCCCGCCGGCCCAGGCCGAGACCCTGCCGCCCGAAGTGCGCGCCGTTCTGGAAGAGGCCGAAGGGTCCTGCGGCGCGCCCGTCACCCTGGGCGACAAGGCGGTCAACCGCCCCGACCTCAACGGCGACGGCACGCCCGACTGGCTGATCGACACAGGCGCCCTGTCCTGCCCCGGCTCGACCACGGTTTTCTGCGGCACTGCCGGATGCGGCGTGACCACGATCATCGACGGTGCGCGCGCCGAGCTTCTTCTGCATGATTGGGGCACGGCATCGGACGGCATCATGACCTATCTCACCGCCCCGAACGACCGGGGCGAAACGGTGCGCTTCTACTGGACCGGGCTGGAATGGGTGCTGATGGACTGACCCGCGCCCCACTGCGGCGAGACACCATGCCATCAGACACGCACAAGTTGATCCATGTCAAAGTGCGTCCCGGCTAAATCCTGCATTGCTGGTTCGGCTTAATCCCCTCACGCGGCCAGGGAGCCAGCCATGTTCGACAGCACCGACCCGCCCGCTTCCGAAACGGACGCCGCCTGCGCCTGTGGCGCCGAAGTCCCCTGCTGCCCGCAGCGCATCGCGGCCACCGATTTCGCCTGTATGCCCGCCGATGTCGAAGCCCGCGTCGCCGCCATGGGTCAGGCCTTCGACCTGCCCGACCGTGTCTTGCGCAAGAATCCCGGCCAGTGGCTTGACCTGCTGGCCACCTGTTCTGCCTGCCCCGACCGCAGCGGCTGCGGCAACTGCGTGGACGCGGGCGCGATCCGGGCCTTTGCCATGGCGGGTCATTGCCCGAATGCGGCACGGTTCGCAGCGCTCGCCAACCTGCGCCGCGGCTGACCTGACTCTGCCGGTTCCATCGTCAGCACGCCCTATTGACCGGCCCTTCCTCTCGCGGCCAGATGGCTGTCGCGGGCCATTGCGGCCCCCCGGGCGAAAGACGCCTGCAAGACATTGGCAAGACCTTCGGAAGACCGGGTTTTTCAGGTTTTCGATGGCTTGACCCGAAACAGGACAGGAACTGGCCATGAGTTTCCATATCGGCGCGAAACCCGGCGACATCGCCGAAACGGTGCTTCTGCCCGGCGATCCCTACCGCGCCCGCTGGGCCGCCCAGACCTTTCTCGACGCGCCCCGGCTGGTGAATGAAGTGCGCGGCATGCTGGGCTATACCGGCACCTGGCGCGGCCATCCCGTCACCATCCACGGCACCGGCATGGGCATGCCCTCGCTGTCGATCTACGTCAACGAACTGATCCGCGAATATGGGGCCAAGACCTTGATCCGCATCGGTTCCGCCGGTGCGTTGCAACCCGATGTGCAGGTGCGCGACGTGGTGCTGGCCATGTCAGCCGCCACGCTGCACACGCCCTCGTCCGAGATCTTCCGCGAGATGCATTTCGCCCCCACCGCCGATTTCGGCCTTCTGTCGCGCGCCCATGCCGCGGCGCAGGGCCGCGCCCGGACCCATGTCGGCATGATCCATTCCTCAGACACGTTCTACGACGAACGCCCCGACCTTTCGCGGGAATTGCAGCGCCATGGCTGCCTTTGCGTCGAGATGGAGACGGCCGAGCTTTACACCCTCGCCGCCCGCCACAAGGCCCGCGCGCTGTCGGTCCTGACCATCTCGGACCATATCCTGACCGAAGAGGCCCTGCCCGCCTCGGAACGCGAGACCAGCTTCGCCGCCATGGTGGAAATCGCCCTGGCTGCCGCCTTCGACTGACCCGCCGCAGGGGGCCCTGCCCCCTTCACCCCCGGGATATTTTCCGCCAAGATGAAGGGCTTGGGCCGCTACGCCTGTGCCCCGGCGCAGAGGAAATCTGCCACAAGCGCCGCGGCGCTGCCCTTGGCCAGGGTCCGGGCCGACCACAGCCGAAGCCCGCGCGCAATGGGCAGGCGCAGCGCGAAGGGGGCGACGAGGCGGCCTTCGGCCAGAGGGCCAGCGACAAGCGGCCCATGCCCCATCAACACCCCGGCCCCGTTCACCGCCTCCTCAACCGCCAGCGCGTAAAGCGAATAGACCGGCCCGCGCACCGCGACATCCGCCCCCGAGGCCGAAAGCCAGGCCGCCCAATCCCCGGCCCAGCTTGCATCCGACAGGCAGGGCACCCCCGCCAGATCCTCCACCCTCCGCAGCCGCGCCGCCATTTCCGGCGCGCAGACCGGGAACAGCGCATCCCCCGCGACAAGCCGCCCGCCGCTTTCTGCCGGAAACAGGCTAAGGTCATAGGGCGCGCGTTTCAGGTTCGGGGGCGCCTCGAGCGCCGTCACCGAAACGGAAATTTCCGGCGCGGCCGCACGCAGGGCGGGCAGGCGCGGCGACAGCCAAAGCTGCGCGATGGCAGGCAACGTCGCCACATGCACCACCTGCGGCGCGGCCTTGGCGCGCAAGACCGCCTCGGCCCGGGCCAGGGCATCGAAAGCCTCGGTCATGCCGCCCGCCGCCGCCGCCCCCAATGCGGTCAGCCGCACGCCCTTGGTCTGGCGCTGGAACAGCGCCGCCCCCAGCACCTCTTCCAGCGCCTTCACATGCGCCGTCACCGCGCCGGGGCTGACGCCCAGCTCCGCCGCCGCCGCCGCAAAGCCGCCCAGCCGTGCCGCCGCCTCGAAGGCGCGCAGCGCGGTCAGCGGCAAGGACCGGGGGGGTGGAGGGGCGACGGGCATGGATGGCTCAGGTTTCCTGACCCTCATTTTTCGCAGAACTGATTTGCACGCAAGCCCCGACGCCTCCTAGCCTTGCAGGCAAAGGAGACAACCATGCCCCATCTTGCCCCCCGCCCCTGGGTTCCCGCCGCCTGCGAGACCTATATCCAGACCCTTGCCGACATGACCGCCCGCCCGTCGCCGCTGGTCGCCGACCGGATCGAGGCCCTGATCGCGCGCAATCTGGAAATCCATGACCAGGACTGCTTCAACCTCAACCCCGCCACCAATGTGATGAACCCCCGCGCCGAGGCGGCGCTGGCGCGGGGCCTCGGCTCGCGCCCCTCGCTGGGCTATCCCGGCGACAAGTATGAGATGGGGCTGGAGGCGATCGAGGAGATCGAGGTCATCGCCGCCGAACTGGCGGCCGAGGTCTTCGGCGCGACCCATGCCGAGATCCGCGTGGCCAGCGGCGCGCTGGCGAACCTTTATGGCTTCATGGCGCTGGCGAAACCGGGCGATGCGATCATCGCGCCGCCGCCCATGATCGGCGGCCATGTCACCCATCACAAGGCTGGCTGCGCCGGGCTTTATGGTCTTGTCACCCATGATGCGCCGGTCGACGCCGATGGCTATACGATTGATATCCCGGCCCTGCGCGCGCTGGCCCATAAGGTGAAGCCCAGGATCATCACCGTCGGCGGCAGCCTGAACCTGTTCGAGCATCCCGTCGCCGAGGTGCGCGCCATCGCCGATGAGGTGGGCGCCAAGGTCCTGTTCGACGCCGCCCATCAATGCGGCATCATCGCGGGCCAGGTCTGGAAGAACCCGCTGCACGAGGGCGCCCATCTGATGACGATGAGCACCTACAAATCGCTGGGCGGCCCGGCGGGCGGGCTGATCGTCACCAATGATGCCGTCATCGCCGAGGCGCTGGACCATATCGCCTTTCCCGGCCTGACCGCGAATTTCGACGCGGCGAAATCGGCGGCGCTGGCGCTGACGCTGCTCGACTGGCGCGACCACGGGCGCGGCTATGCGCAGGCGATGGTCGATCTGTCCCGCGCGCTAGCGCGAGAGCTTTCGGCGCTTGGCCTGCCGCTTTTCGCGGCGGAAAAGGGCGGCACGCAGTCGCATCAATTCGCGCTGCTGGCCGCGCCCTTCGGCGGAGGACAGGCGGCGTCGAAGACGCTGCGCAAGGCGGGCTTCCTGGCCTGCGGCATCGGCCTGCCCGCGCCCGAGGTTGCGGGCGATCTGAACGGGCTGCGCATCGGCACGCCGGAACTGGTGCGCCGCGGCGTCACTCCGGCCGATGCACCCGCCCTTGCGGCCCTGATCGCCGAAGGGCTACGGTCCAACGCACCAGAAACCCTTGCCCCGCGCACCCGCGCCCTGCGCGCACGCTTTCAGGGGCTGCATCACATGACGGTCTGAATGCTGCAACGCCGCCTCGGGGCCCAGGGCCCCCTCGTCTCAGCCCTGGGCTTCGGCTGCCTTTCGTTCGGCGGCATTTTCGGACCGACCACGACCGAAGACAGTCTTGCCGCCCTCGACGCTGCCTGGGAGGCGGGCATTACCCTGTTCGACACGGCGAACATCTATGGCAACGGGGTGTCGGAAACCGTTCTTGGGCAATGGCTTGCCCAGACCGGCCACCGGCCGCACATCGCCACCAAGGCCGCGTTCGACCGGCGCGATGGCGTGCAGCGGATCGACAACTCGCCGCAGCATCTGCGAACCGAACTGGAAGGCTCGCTCAGGCGCATGGGGGTGGATCACGTCACCCTGTTCTATGCCCATCGCCACGCGCCGGAGGTACCGCCGGAAGAGCTGGCCGGCACGATGCAAAGGCTGGTGGAAGAGGGCAAGATCCTGGGCTACGGCCTGTCGGAAGTGGCCCCCTATACGGTCGAGCGCGCCCATGCCGTGCATCCGGTCATGGCGGTGCAGAACGAATATTCGCTGTGGTCGCGCCAGCCCGAACTGGGCCTGATCCAGCTTTGCGCCCGGCTTGGCGTGGCTTTCGTGCCGTTTTCCCCGCTGGCGCGCGGCGCCTTCGGCACGCCGATGGCCGATCCGGCGCAATTCGCTCCGGGCGAGTTCCGCAGCCGAATCCCGCGCTTTCAGCCGCAGAACTGGCCGCAGAATCGGGCGCGACTGCGGGCCTTCCATGACTATGCCGAAAGCCTTGATATCACGCCCGCCGCCCTTGCCCTGGCCTGGCTGCTGGATCGCGGCCCCCATCTGATCCCGATTCCGGGCACGAGGTCCGCGGCCCATCTGCGCGCCTGGGCCCAGGCCGACCGGATCGCCCTGACCGATGCCATCCGGGCCGAGATCGACCGGCTGCTGCCCATCGGCTGGGCCTGGGGCGACCGCTATGACGACGGCATGACCGCGACGGTCGAGCGTTACTGTTAGGCGCCGTGGCTGCGGTCATAGGGGTTGGCGGATGGGGCCCGCCAGCCCTTTGGCGGCGCATCGGGGCGGAAGACCTGCACCAGCAGCGGATGGCAGGCCGCCGCATCCGAGGAATGCTCTGCCGAACAATCGCCGCCGGGGCAGGCTGACAAGGCGCCCAGAAGGTCGATCTCGGCAAAGAACTCCAGATAGTCGCCGGGGCGCACCGGGCTGGCCTTCATGAAATACTGGCCGGTATCACGGGTAAATCCGGTGCACATGAAGACGTTCAGTACATCATGCACATGGGCTTCGGCCTGAGTGCGCGGCAGGCCGGTCGCGCCTGCCAGCGCGCGCGTCAGGTTGGAATGACAGCAATGGTGGTACTGCCCGCCGCCCGACAGAAGCGCATGGGTATAGGGGTCACAGCGGGTGCCGATCACATCATGCACCGATCCGCCAAAGGCATCGAAGCCATACCAGTCCAGCGTATCCTCAGTGATCGTCGCCATCGGCCGCAGATGCGGCAGGCAGGACCACAGCCGATCGCCGGTTGACAGATGCGTGCCGTGCAGCGCGCGGGTCTTGCCGGAAAAGAACCGCTCGGACAGATCCTCCGCGTTCCACAGGTTCAGATCGCCGACTTGCGGCCCTTCGATGCTGACGATGCGGAAGAACTGCCCTGCCGAGATGTGAAAGCTGCGCGCCTCGCGCGGGGGGACGCGGATTTCCTCGACCAGTGTCCAGCCGGCGCGCGCGGCTCGCAGCGCCGACAGGTCGGGCGGCGGCAGACCGTCCACCGGATAGCAGATGACGGGCGTCACGCTCTTGCGGGCGGCAGAATCGGGTGGGGCGGGGTGGGCGGGCTCGGTGGGTTTCATCCGGCCATGCTTGCGCCGCTCTGCCCGCCAATCAAGCCTTCCCGCGCAGGCAATCGCGCGGCTCGTCCCCGCGCCATTCGGCCCCGCAGGCGGCGCAGCGCCAGTAATCCGGCGCGACGGACCGGTCCATCCGCCAACGGCAGGCCCGGGTCAGGGTCGTGCTGCGGCGCATGTGCCATTGATAGGCCAGAACGCCGACCAGAAGAAGAAGCAGGAAGACAAGCTGCATCCCCCCTTGTGCCATGCGGCGCGGCGGGCGGGTAGCCCCGCCGTCGCGGCGCGCGCGCAGTTCCCCGACCCTGCGCCGCCGCCATCCTGAAAGACATCGGGCCGGAGCCTTTGCAGGTTCCGGCCCGGAATTTTCGACAGATCCGCCGCCTCAGACGATCCGCTCGACCATCATCTTCTTGATCTCGGAAATCGCCTTGGCCGGGTTCAGCCCCTTGGGGCAGGTCTTGGCGCAGTTCATGATCGTGTGGCAGCGATAAAGCTTGAAGGGATCTTCCAGCGCATCCAGCCGCTCGCCCGTCGCCTCGTCGCGGCTGTCGATGATCCAGCGATAGGCATGCAGCAGCGCGGCCGGGCCCAGATAGCGGTCGGAATTCCACCAGTAGCTCGGGCAAGAGGTGCTGCACGAGGCGCACATCACGCATTCATACAGACCGTCCAGCTTGGCGCGATCCTCGATCGACTGGCGCCATTCCTTGGCCGGGCGGTTGGTCTTGGTCTCCAGCCATGGCATGATGCTGGCGTGCTGGGCATAGAAATGCGTCAGGTCGGGGATCAGGTCCTTGACCACCGCCATATGCGGCAGCGGATAGATCTTCACATCGCCCCTGATCTCGTCCAGCCCATAGATGCAGGCCAGCGTGTTGATCCCGTCGATGTTCATCGCGCAGGAGCCGCAGATCCC